>Ga0247813_10003098_pt1 | contig 10877 bp, 9 predicted proteins | sample UWRJL169409C1_FD_180719 | JGI IMG/M metagenome (GOLD analysis project Ga0247813, IMG submission 180719) | Plant litter microbial communities from Arlington Agricultural Research Station in Wisconsin, United States - UWRJ-L169-409C-1 | ecosystem: Environmental > Terrestrial > Plant litter >... | reverse complement strand
TGCACGCACCTCGCGAAGTGCAGCGAGTTCAGCGCGTGCAGCGTCAACGCGCGCGCCCGGGTCATTCGAGACGGCCGCAGGCGCTGCGGCCACCGGCTGCGTGCGCGCCGCGACAGGTGCGCTGGCCGCGCTCGCTGGGCTGGCAGGCTTCGAGCCGCCCGTGGCACCTGGTGCCGTGAAGCCCCATGCGGCGAGCTGCGTCGGATTGGCAATCTGCGACGCCTTCTTGTAGACGTCGGCGTAGGTGGCTGGGTCGCTCTTTGCCGCGCGCAGTTCCTTCGTCACGGTCTGCTGCACGTAGCGGTTGGTGTTGTCGGCAGCGGCGGCGTCGCGCAGCTTGCCGTAGATGGCCTGCGCGCGCTGCTCGCTGTAGGGCTTGCCGGTGGACTCGGCTTCTTTGCCGGCCAACTCCATCGCTTCCTTGCGCGCCTGCTTCGGATCGAAGTCCGACAGCGGGTCGAACGGGGCAGCGTCGGTGCTCTTACTGCCCTTGCCGCCACCGCCTGCCGTCGACGCCCGAATGTCGAGGCTGCGCGACGTGAGACCTTCCATCGCCATGTTGTGGCGGCGCGCTTCCTCGCGGGTCTCCTTCTTATCGCCGCGGTCTTCTTCACGGTTCTTTTCGGCGGTGTAGTGCGCCATGCGCGCGGCCGGGTCGATGGTCTGGTCGAGCATCCACGCGGCTTGCGTGAGGCCGTTTTGGTCGTTCGAAAACACCGGCAGGCCGGGAATCGGGTTGGCCTTGCCGTCCTTGTCGAGTGCGGCATAGGTCACCGACTTGCCGTCAGGACTAACGACAGCCTGAACTTGCATGCCCGCCATGGGACCTGCTTCGGAATTGGTGGCCAGAAGCGCCAGCCCCGTGTGACCGGCACGCATCGCCCTCCCAAGGTCGCGCTTCCAACGTTGGTCTGCGAGTTGCGTACGCTGCAGTTCGGCGTTCCGTGCGCTTGCCTCGACCGCGATAGCCTTGTCATGCTGTCCCAGGCTCCTGTAGGCCTGAGCAACACGCTGATCTACCGCCTCGGGCGCGTTCTGGCGGGCGAGCTCGGCTTGAGCGGTGCCGCGGTCGGCGAAGGTCTGACCAGCCACCGAGAACCCGCCTTGCTGCAGTCCTTGATTCGGAAGTGCGTTGTTCTCAGGCAGGCCAACGTCCCGGTTGTCCATCGCGGGCGGCGCCATCATGCCACCGGCACCTTCGGCCATCGCGATCGGACGGCCGGCATCGCGCAGCACCCGCCGCTCATCTTTCTTATCGGCGAATTCTTGGCGCGTCGCGTCACGCTGCTCCTTGCGGAAGGCGTTCTCGTCTTCACGATCCTTCTGATTTTGTGCGTGCTTTGATCCTTGTTGCCAGCCTCCAACTGCTGCGGCCAACGCGTGTCCCCATCCTCCTGCCATATCAGCCTCCCATTGCCATGGCACGACGCCCTGGCTTCTTGATTTCTGACGCGAGCTTGTCTACCTTGCGGTTTAGGCCCTGGATTGCCGCCATGGCGATCCCGTTGCTGCTTACGAGGTCGATTTGCTTTCCCCCGGGAGCGACGGAATCACCCATGTTTGCCTGTACGTCTTGCGCCATAGGCCCCATGTGCTGCACTTCACCGTCGTCGACGCCGCCCTTTGCTGCGTCATATCGCCAGTTCGAAACAGGAGTCTTGGCGACTGCTTCCAGCACCGCGTCCGGATCAACAGGCTCGATGTCCTTCTTCTTGGTCCGATCGGACATCGCTGCAGCAAGCCACGGCCCCCACTGGCTTGCCGTAGCTCCGGCAACAGCCGCAATTCCGCCGATCGCTGCGTTCGTGTTTGAGGCCGACGCGTTGTTCGCCGACTGCTGTTGCCCAGCGATGTTCCCGAAGGTTGCAGCCGAACTGTTCAGCCCGGACTGAGCGCCTGCATACCCCTGCTGCATGCCGGACGCGCCGGCCGAGGCCGAATTCAGGGCATTGTTGGAGTTCGCGATGCCGCTGTTTCCCTGCTGAAGCGCCATCGCAGCATTGGTGGCCTGACTGCTGGAGATGCCTCGCCCGAGGTTCACTGCATCGGCCTTCTTCGCGGCGCCGATGGTCTCGACGTTGCGCATCGCCTGCGTGCCCGCGCCCGCCTTCAGCCTGGCGGCGCCCAGGTCCATCGTTCCCTGCATCGCCATGGATTTGCCGCTGGCCGGATTGACGCCCGAACGCTCCATCTCGCGTTGCGTGGCCATGCGCTGCGCGGCGAGGTTGCGCTCCACGTCGGACGTTGCAGCGTCTGCTGCTGCAGCGCGGCGCTCCGGCGTGTCGTAGCTCGAGGCCTCGGCGGCCATCGACTGCTCAAGCGGCCGGTAGGTGATCTGGTAATCGCTGTAGCCCTGCGCCGCCATCGCGGTTTGCTGCTTGGCGGAATCCAGTTGCGTCCGCGCAAGCTCCGTTGACAGCGCGCTCGTGGTGGCGCGTTCGTCGGCGGTGTCAGCGTAGATCGCCTTGGCCCAATCCAGCTGCTCCCGAGAGAGTTTTGCTCCCTCGATTGCCGCATAGTTCTGGCCCGAGTTGTCCACGGCCTTGGCACTGCCAAGGGCAAGATGCGCGCCGCGCGCGCGCTGCAGTTCACGCAGCAGATTCATTTGAAGACTCCTTTGTGCCGCGTGGGCGCATCGGCGAACTGGTCGCCGTAGTGGGTCTTCGTAACCCGGACTGCATCCGGCGTGTAGCCGAGGAACCGCGCCATGCGGTCTGCCCCGTTCTCCAGCCGGAAATGGAAAGTGGCCTCGCGCACGCCCAGCGCGAAGATGCAGCGCTCGGCGTACTGCACGAGGTGCAGGCCCACCAGCGAGCCGCGGTGAGCCGGCTCGACGTAGAGGATGTCGTCGGTGACGTTCATCACGTCGGTGTCGACGTTGGTGCCGACGTACAGCCACACGCTGCCGACCAGCGCATTGCCCTGGATCTCGCGGGCCGTGTAGATGACCAGCTGACCACGGTGGGCCAGGTCGTGAAGCCGGCGCCAGTCGGTGCGCACCGGCGCACCATTGCTGGTCTCGTGCAGGTAGCTGGCTCGATGCTGGCGCAGGTCGAGCCCGCCGTCGATCAATCGCTCGCACTGGAACGCGTAGCCGCCGTGGCGCTCGGGTGCGAACTGCCAGGGGTCGATCGACAGATCGGGGTTGCCGCAGGCTTCCCGCGCAATCGCTTTCGCAAGCTCGGGCGTGAGGACTTGCCCCATATGCCGGGCCAGCGCAACAGAGAGCATTTCGCGGGTCATCCAACGATTGGGCCGCCTCTCGGAGGATCACTCAAGGGGGGTCGAAAAAGGCATACTCCAACAGCTTCGGCGGCCGCGATACATCCGACCGGATTACTTGTTTAATCGCATCTAAAGGATAATAAATGCCAGAAGAAGAATCCAATGCCGGTAAACTTTTTAGCATCGCAGCAGATTACATAATCAAATACAAGTTACTAGACAAACTACGCAAATTTATTCTGAACGAAAAAAGTGTCGTTCTTTTATGTGGCAGCTCGGGGGTCGGAAAATCTCAATTCGTGGAATCATTGCAAAAACCACTTTCAAACTCGATTTCCGCACAACATAGAACACGTGGATGGCATCGAGTTGGAATATCGTTAGGCAAACGTAAATTTGAGTTGTTAGACACGCCAGGGCAAATAGGTGACAAACCGTCGCGCGATGCCGCGCATCGGGCGGCGTATAAGGAAAAGAGATATGGAATCATCAATGTGGTTGCCAATGGCTATCACGAAGGGATTGCATCGCAGGCGCAAGCTTTAACTATCGCAAGAAAGCAAGTATCTGTTAACCCTAGCTTTCTTCAGTCCTCATTCGAGCTTGAAATCAGCAGCCTAAAGGAGTGGACATCAACTATGATCGAGCCGTCTTGGGTAATCACGCTCGTTAACAAAGCTGACCTGTGGTGGACCCCTGACAATTTCGAATCGGTGGTCTCACAGTATCGAGATGCAGGACCTTACTCGGATTGTTTAAGTGAATGGAAAAGCAAACACATTGTTGTCCCATACTCGTCGGTGAACAAGCCTTTTTATGACCGAGTGCCTATGACTGGCCTGTTTAGTGATTCGGTGCGACTAGATTATCAAATAGCGTTTCTTAGGGCGCTTGAGTCGCTTGTATTGGAGCACAAGAAAAAATGACACCGGACGAAGAATTTGCCCGCGACGAGCTCCTCTATTACGTCAATACACTTAATCGTATTGCCATAAATCTTAGAATGTACGGATTGTTCGCCTTAATAACAACGCTCTTCAACTTGTTTGTAGTACTAATGTCGTTAATGCGTTTACTCAGCGGCTTCAACGTTTCGGCTGTGTCAGCCATTCTCACCGTCTCTGCCATACTTCTTTGCGTCGGCTTTGATCAGGCCCGCCGTAGAGGCGAAGTAATTTATGGAGAGGTCACCGATGAATTGCATCGGAGGGCTTATCTTGAGGGCGAGCTAGAGCGGGGCCAACCCTTGCAATACCGTGTCAGCATCAAGACGTTTGTGACAGCAACTGACATGCCATTAATGCCGGGTAAACTGGGCCCACTCGCATACATTGCATTCAACTTGGCCACGCTTTGCGGATACGCTTTTTTATACAGGAATGCAATGAGTTTATGATTGAGTCAATGCCTCTAGTTTGCTCAATCCCTATTGCGGCGAACAATAGAAAGAGTAAATGCAGATGAGCGTGCAGGCGGCGTCTCAACACAGCGACGCCGAGCATACGCTTGAACTGTGAGCGCACTTCAGATCAACACATCCCGCAACGCGACGCACACCGTCAGCTTGACGGGCGAGACCGGAACCAATCGACAGCCGCAATTTGATATTCGGTTTCGGCAGCCAGCACTGCGTCGCGCAGGCGCTGCCGCGTGCCCACGAGCACCTGCGACGCTGCCATGAACGCCTGCACCGCCTCCAGCGTCTTCGCGCGCATGTCCGCCGGGTCGATCTGCCTTGCGGCGGCGATGCCGTCGAGGAATGGCGTCGGAGCAGCAGGATCAACCGACCATGCCAGCGCCTCGGCCTGTTGGGTGGGCCAGGTCATGCGCTCGGCTTCTGGATAGCCTAAGGTCAGGGCAGCAGCGGCCGTCGTGAAGGCGCGATCGACTTCAGCGATCCTGACGCTACGAAGGTCCGGGATCGTTGTCGCGTCAATCCAGACCTTCGACTGCATATCGAAAATATGCGCCGCGCTCGGTCGAGCCGGCATTTCGACAAACTCGTCAGCGTGCAAATAGCACGGCACAAGTAGCGGGTTTTCCTTCCAGCCGAGCCCAACTTCGGCCGCCAGCCGTTCGGCAGTTTCCAAGTCAGGAACCGTCGTGCGCTGCTTCAGCATGCCGGTATCGAGGTCATACAGTCCGACGGTGATCATGGCTACTTCCGGCAGGTCAAAAATACGACAATCCGCCCGCTCACTGGGGCGTAGGTTGTTGAGTCGATGAATTCAAGTTGGTAGTCGGCAACTCCGTCCGCAGCTGTGAAGGCGAATAATTTGATGTCTGTGACAAGAATCGTCACGCCATTGCGCTTGATGCGCAAGGAAGTCGGAATGACGGAATAGAACGGGTCACCAGCGTCGCCGCCGCCGCTGTGGTAGCTATAGTTCGTCGCATCCCACCACACCAACGTCTGGACTCCATGTCCGTTGTACCCATACAGGTAGAGCGTGCTGGTCGTGGTGTCAGCCGCCTCCACAACTGCGGGCACCGTAATTGCGTTGCCGGCAACGTTGATCGAATTGACGGCGTTGATAGCATCCGCTGTCAGCGTGCCCGAGAACGTGCCGGTGGCGGCGTTCAACGCCCCCGCGAAGGTGCCAGAAGCCGCGCTAAGCGCACCGGAAAAGGTCGCCACGCCGTCGACGATCGTGAAGCCCGGCGCGTAAAGGTTGCCGTTGGCCTGAACCTCGAAGTACTTCCCATCGTTGAAGTTGCCGATGCGCAGCACGTCAGCGCCCAGGTAAAAGCCCGTGCCGCCGGCTGCTGGCCAGCCACTGCCCGTGAAGCTGCCGCCGGCGACGTAGCCCCTGAAGCTGCCATAGGCGGCCGTCAACTCTCCCTGGAACGTGCCCGTGGCCGCGCTGAGCGAGCCCGCGAACGAACCGTACGACGCGAACACGCCCCCGCGGAAGATGCCGTTGCTGAACTCGGCCGTGCCGCTGCCGTTGATGCGCCACCCGCTGAAGCCCGTGATGAAGTCCGTGCTCTGGATGTGCTCACCCACCGCGATCGACCCGGCGATCAGCTTGGCCGCGCTGACGTTGGCGACCTTCAGGTTGTCGATGGCGCCGTTGGCGACCTTCAGGTTCGTGATCGTGCCGTTCATGATGAAGGCATCGGTCATGTACACGCCCGGCGGCACGACCACGCCGCCCACCGTGATTTCCTCGGTGACCACGTAGAAGAGCGGCGCGCTCGGGTTCACGTCGCTCGCCACATAGAACAGGCCTGCGCGGATGGCGAACTTGGAATACGGCGCTGCGGGGTCCTCGGCTGCCTGCGTGAGCGCGTCCAGCAGCGCGCGCACGTCCTGCCCCGTCTTCGCCTCCAGCCCGTTGATGCCGCCGGCCGGGTCGACCGACAGCACGCCGTCGCGCGTGCGCCACTTCAGCCACAGCCGCCAGGTCGTGGCCGGGTTCGTCGCATAGGCGAAGACCGTGCCAGGTGCGGCCGTGAGTTCGACGGCATCGGCGAAGGTGGGCAGCGGCGCGCCTACCGCTACCGTGACGCCGTACAGCACCGATGCGCCGTGGCCATGGCCCTGTCGGTACAGCGGCGGATCGCATTCGATCAGCAGGTTGGAGATGGCGCCGACGGCGGCGAAGCCCGTGGGCGTGGGCGGCGGCGTCAGGTCGGGCGGCGTCGCGACACCGGCCCCCGGGCCGCTGATCGGCGAGCCGCCACCGCCGCCCAGGAAGCCCTCGCGCAGCTTCACGATGCCGGCGTCCACCAGATCCCGCACCGTGATGCCGCGGTCGAGCTTGTTGCCGATGCGCCCCATGTAGGTCATCAGCGTCTCGCGGACGCGCTGATCGTAGTTGGCGGTACCGGGCGATGGGAGATCCTTGCGCTGGTCAGCCACGTTCAGCCCTCGGACAGTTCGAGCATGCTGGTGGCCAGCGCCACCCACTGCACAGGGTTCGTGGTTGAGACCTCCACCTGGTGCTCGCGCGCCTCGAAGCCGCTGGGCAGCCGGAAGGGCAGCTCGTCGGTGACCACGCGTGTGTGGCGCAGCGTCGTCGCGCTGGGCGCGCTGAACAGGTCGGGCCGGGCGGCGACGCGCTTTGCCACCTGCGCGGCGTCCATGCTCAACGCATCGAGCGTCACCGTTACCGGGTAGGCGTCAGCCTCCACACGCGCCGCGGCGAAGTTGCTGCCGCTCGACGTGTAGACCTTGCTTCGGAAGGTCGCAGTCATCAGCGCTTCGCCAGCGTCCCACTTCTTGATGCTGGTGCCGTCCAGCACGAACAGAGCATCCTGTGACTCGTCGAAGAACAACGCGTCGTAGCCCGTGCTCAGGTCGAAGATGCCGGTCGGGTTCAGCGGGTCGATCAGGAAGCCGCGCTTCACCCCGCCGACGGTGTAGCAGCAGAAGTAGGCACCCTCGTAGATGGCGCCGATCATGCTGGCCGGATTCATGGCCTGCCACTGGTCGCGCGTGAGGAGCCCCGTGGTCAGCAGCTTGGCGCCGCCCTCCCCTACGTACGCGAGACCATCAGGGCAGGCCCAGGCCACGCCGTGGCCCAGGCCGACTGCCGACAGCGGCGCCACGCACGACTGGGCGACCGGCAGCGGCTGCTCGTCGAGCGATTCAGGCGACGAACCCGACACCAGCACTGGCCGGCCCGTGGTCAGCACCAGCAGGCTCTGGCCGAACACTGCCAGCGCCACGGCCTTGGCGTTCGGCGGCAGGGTCTCGTAGGCGATGGGCCAGGCGTAAGGCTTGTAGGCGACGCAGTACCGCACGCTGCCGTCGAGAGTGTTGATCGCCGCGGCCATGCCGTTCCACATGGCCGTCAAGTAGCTCAACGTGGCCGGAGGCGGCAGCCATCCGTCCGTGGCCATGACCTCGCCCAGGGAGCGACCGTCATCCGTGGTGGTGCCGACGGTCGCGAGTTCCTCACGCAGGAAGAAGAACTCTGCATCGCCAGACGTCCCGGTCTGCGTGCGGTACACGCGAAGCCGGTTGATGCCGTGCGCGCCCGCCGGTGGCGCTTCCAAGTTCTCGATGGTGAAGGTCGCATCCGTCTTGCACGACACCTCGAGCGAAACCGGAGACGGCGCGCTCTCCTCCCCCTGGCTCGTCACGTAGGTGTAGGTGTAGTAGCGGATCTCGGTCTCGTCGGCCACGCCGGCCGCCAACGGCACCAGCAGAGGCGCGGAAGCTGGGGCAGGCACGCCCAGGTCTCGATAGGCGGTGGGGTACGGCGCCGCGGCCAGCGCGATCGTGTTGTTCGTCTGCTTCGGCGCACCGTCGCCGGTGTAGTAGGTGCGCTCGGTCGCATCGCCGCTGATGAAGCCGTGGATGGCATGAACGACGGTGGACCATGACAGCCAGTAGATCGCGTCGCTTTGGACATCACGACCCATGCGATAAATGGTTCTGCGTCCGGCGGGCACAGCTGCCGTAGCCAGTGGCACGCGCCAAGCTGCGAGATTGCCGCGGCCCGGTTTTTGGTTGACGGACGACACGCCCACCCTGTCGCCAAGAAGCTTCGGGTCCGGCGCCCTGGCTGAGCCAGCAAACTCAGCGATGGTCAATTTCATTGTGATACCCGCAACGTCCTGGCGCGACCAACCACCCCAATCAAAGTACGAGGCGAATGCCGAGGGACGGCACACCCAATACTTCGACGATCCAGCCTGGAGGGGCTTCACGCAGGCCGCTGACATCGGAACCGGTCAACCGCACGGCCGCTTCCTGCGTGATGCGATCAACGACTTCCACTTCATCGCCGACGCGGCGCACTACTTCAAGAGTGAGTTCCATGGCGTTTCCTTCGAACTTTTTAAACGGCGCCAATGGCGCGGAGGGTCATCAGGGATCGGGACGTCGCGTTGATCGCGCTGCGTTCATCGTCGGTATGCCCAACGGTTGCAATGATCACCAGAGCGAGGTCGCAGAGGCCGCCGAACGCCGAGTAGCCGCTGCCGATCCGCAAAGCCCGGGTCCCCAAATCATCTGGAAGAGCTGACGGGACGATCTGCGACTGATTGTTCGTCTCGTTTCGGATCTCGCGCGAGGTCGCGATCTTGCGAGACGTCATCAGCTTGTACGTCGACATGTCGGCGACTGAAATCTGCGCCCCGATGGCCGCTGACGTGCCGTCCGGATTGATGACCGAATGCACACCTTGCAGCGTGGCCTGCGGCGCCCCTGCGCTGCCGGTGACACCGACATAGACGCCGTTGCTGTTCTTGGTCGCGTCGCCAACTCGCGTGCCCAAGTAGTTGCTCACAAACATCGGGCGATGCGCATTGTCCACGAAGGTGTCCGCGCTCTTGCCGACGACATAGATCGTCATTTCCGCAGTCTGGAGAATGCTGGTTTGCAGGCAATTGACCAGCCCCTGGCAGCCAATGGAATTCGCGGAGACTGTCGGTGCACCGATCACCGTCGCATTTGGCTTGTCGGGAATGAGGTTCTTGCAGCTCTGGGCCAACGTGCCGCCCAGCAGGAACATGCCCTGCACGCCGCGCATAACGGGAAGCAGGAAAGCGTCGAAGTCCGCTGAGAGATTGGAGGCGGGCGAGTAGAGAGCGAGAGCACTGTCCATAACGATCTTTCAGATGGAGGTTTCGAGCAGGCGCAGCCGGGCGTCGACTTGGAGCGAGCCGCCGAGTTGGTTGTTTGGGTGGATGTTGTCGCTATCGAACGTCGGGAACACCGCGTTCCCGAATCCGTAGTCCGCATACGCGGGGCCAAACTTCTGCTGCATGTCGAGATGGGTCACCTTCTGCAGATAGGCCAGCTTGCGATCACGCGCGGCGTAGCCGGCCAGGCGCTGCGGATGCGTGGTGGTGCTGCGACCGTTCTCGGCCGGCGTCGCAAGCAGCACGTCCACGCCAGGGCTTGCGGCCCGCGCCGTCGCAATGAGCGCGGCCATGTTCGATTCGTGAAGGTCGTAACTCAGGGAAAAGCCCTGGTCGTTCGTTCCCAGGTACATATCGATCAGATCGATTGCGCCAAACGCTGCCCAGGCGGCTTGAATGTTGGCCTGGAGGCTTGGATGTCCCCACGTCGACGAGGTCGAGCCGGTGGCTGCGATGCAATGCACGCGCACACCGGGCCCGGACTTGTGCAGGTCGCAACCCATCAGCTGGCACGTCCCAGACACGATCTCCAGAATCAGCGTCCACGTCCCGGCTGGAATACCGGCAAGGTTGGTGATCTGCATGCCAGACCCGGAGAGGGCGAGCGCCGTCCACGTCGCGCCGTTGTCCCAGCTGTACCGGATCGAACCCGCGCCGCCGGTGTAGCGCAGAGGGATCGCGCTGATGTTGCCCGCCCCTTGCCACTTCACACTGATGCGGTCTCCTGCAGTCGATGAGGTGGTCGCTGCAAGGTCTGGTGACGTCGGCACGTTGTAGTACTGGCCCGTCCAGCCTGTGCCCGAGTCAGTCACGTACACATCGTCGGTCGATGCATTGCCGCCTACATTGCCGTTTCGAGTGCCCTTGTTGCCCTCCTGATAGCCGAAGCCGGTCCACCCGGGTCCAGCATCGCCGAACTTCGTCTTCATGTATTTCGCGACGGCCGCCACCCATCGGTCTTTCATGTGGGACCAAGAGTCCGCAGGACCAATTACATAGATCAGCTGAGTGGATTTACCCTGCAGCAGGGCGCGCAACTTGGCCGGTGCGCGGCG
>Ga0247813_10003095_pt1 | contig 10878 bp, 8 predicted proteins | sample UWRJL169409C1_FD_180719 | JGI IMG/M metagenome (GOLD analysis project Ga0247813, IMG submission 180719) | Plant litter microbial communities from Arlington Agricultural Research Station in Wisconsin, United States - UWRJ-L169-409C-1 | ecosystem: Environmental > Terrestrial > Plant litter >... | reverse complement strand
CTTAACAGCTTGAGATGCCGCTTGTGTACGCAGATAATACATACCTGTTTTCAAACCTTTTTTCCATGCGTAAAAATGCATAGATGTCAATTTGGAAGTATTTGGTGCATTGATAAACAAATTCAACGATTGAGATTGACAGATATAAGCACCACGATCTGCTGCCATGTCTATAATGCTACGCATCTTAATTTCCCAAACAGTTTTGTACAATTCCTTGATGTAATCAGGAATCTCAGCGATATCCTGAATAGAACCGTTAGCAAGAATAATACGATCTTTCATTGCAGGCGTCCACAATCCTAAAGCAACTAAATCTTTAAGTAAATGTTTATTTACAACAACAAATTCTCCGCTTAATACCCTTCTGGTATAGATATTTGAAGTATACGGCTCAAAACATTCATTGTTTCCAAGAATCTGTGAAGTAGAAGCAGTTGGCATTGGAGCAACTAATAAAGAGTTGTATGCACCATCCTTAACTACTTTCGCTCTTAGATCTTCCCAGTCCCAACGATTGCTGTCTGGCGTAACATTCCAAAGATCAAACTGAAATTTACCTTCAGATAAAGGAGATCCTTTAAACGTTTGGTAAGGTCCGTTAACCACTGCTAAATCATGTGATGCAGTCATTGCTGCGAAATAGATGGTTTCGAAAATTTCTTTGTTCAAGATCCTTGCTCCTTCACTTTCAAAAGGCAGGCGCATCAAGATAAAAGCATCTGCTAAACCTTGTACACCCAAACCAATTGGTCTGTGACGCATGTTGGAATTTTTAGCTTCTTCTACCGGATAGTAATTATGATCAATGATCTTGTTCAGGTTTAAAGTTGCCTGATACGTAACATCATATAATTTCTGATGGTCGAATTCATTGTTAACAACAAAACGTGGTAAAGCTAGAGAAGCAAGATTACAAACCGCAACTTCATCTTTAGAAGTATATTCTATGATTTCAGTACAAAGGTTTGAACTCTTAATTGTTCCAAGATTCTGTTGATTGGATTTACCATTCGCAGCATCTTTGTACAATAAATAAGGTGTACCAGTTTCAATTTGTGAATCAAGAATTGCAAACCAAAGTTCTTGTGCTTTAATGGTTCTGCGAGCTCTTCCTTCTTTCTCGTAACGCTCATATAAAGCGTCAAATTCTTTACCGTGACAATCGGCAAGACCTGGTGCTTCATGCGGACAGAACAAACTCCATTCGCCATTTTCTTCCACCCGTCTCATAAACAAATCACATACCCATAGGGCATAGAACAAATCACGCGCACGCAATTCTTCTTTACCATGGTTTTTACGCAAGTCAAGGAAAGCAAATACATCTGCATGCCATGGCTCTAAGTAAATTGCAAAGGCACCTTTACGTTTACCTCCACCTTGATCTACGTATCTTGCAGTATCATTAAATACCTTTAACATTGGCACGATACCATTACTGGTTCCGTTGGTACCACCAATGTATGATCCAGTCGCACGGATATTGTGGATGCTCAAACCAATTCCACCAGCACTCTGTGAAATCTTTGCAGTTTGTTTTAAGGTATCATAGATCCCTTCAATACTATCATCCTGCATGGTTAATAAAAAGCAGGAAGACATTTGAGGTTTAGGAGTTGCAGCATTAAATAAGGTCGGCGTTGCATGTGTAAACCAACGTTCGCTCATTAGGTTATACGTTGCAATTGCACTTTCAATATCTTCTTTGTGGATACCGACAGCAACACGCATAAATAAATGTTGTGGACGTTCTACAATCTGACCTTCAACTTTTAACAAGTATGATTTTTCCAGTGTTTTGAAACCGAAATAGTCAAAACCAAAATCTCTGTCGTATATAATTGTGCTGTCAAGAATGTCAGCATTCGCGCTAATTACTTCCCAAACATCATCTGCAATAAGCGATGCTGATTTACCAGTTTTAACGTCAATGTATCTGTATAACATCTCCATTGTCTTTGAAAAAGACTTTATAGTATTCTTATGAAGATTTGAAACTGCTATACGCGATGCAAGCAAAGCATAATCAGGGTGCTTTGTTGTTAGAGATGCTGCGGTTTCTGCTGCTAGATTATCAAGCTCAGAGGTGGTAACCCCATCATATAAGCCTTCGATAACCTTTTTGGCAACATCGATCGGATCTACTAGTTCCGCATTAAAACCATAACAAAGTTTTTCAATCCTTGCTGTGATCTTATCAAACCTTACCGCTTCTTTACGGCCATCTCGTTTTAGTACAAACATATTTTTTAGGTTTTTTTATAGGTCCGATGCCAATTTGAGTTACAAATCAGCATCGGCACCAGTTAATATTTTATTAATTTCTTAAGCGTTGCAAAACAATTAAGTTTAGAAATCGTCATCCAGAGAGAAGGCCGCAGCTTTATCTTCTGCTGATGTTAGTACACCACTTTTCTGGTAATCACCAACTCTTTTTTCAAAGAAGTTCGTTTTACCCTGTAAAGAGATCATTTCCATAAAATCAAATGGATTTGTTGCATTGTATATTTTAGTGTATCCTAATTCTTGTAACCATCTATCCGCTACAAACTCAATATATTGAGACATTAGTTTAGCATTCATTCCAATCAAAGCTACAGGTAGTGCATCTGTAACAAATTCTTTTTCAATTTCAACTGCATCGCTAATGATGCCATGTACTTGTTCTTCGCTTAATCTGGTCTTAAGCATTTTGTACAATAAACATGCAAATTCACAATGAGAACCTTCATCTCTGGAGATTAACTCATTGCTGAAAGTTAATCCTGGCATTAAACCACGTTTCTTAAGCCAGAATATAGAACAGAAAGATCCACTAAAGAAGATCCCTTCTACTGCCGCAAAAGCAACTAAACGTTCTGCGAAGTTTCCGTTGTCAATCCAACGCAAAGCCCATTCAGCTTTTCTTTTTACACAAGGAACTGTTTCTATCGCATGAAATAACCTGTCTTTTTCATCTGGATCTTTGATGTAAGTATCAATCAGCAATGCATAAGTTTCAGAGTGTATGTTTTCCATCATGATCTGGAAACCGTAAAAACAACGTGCTTCTGGAAGTTGAACCTCACTCATGAAGTTAACCGCAAGATTTTCATTTACAATACCATCACTGGCAGAGAAAAACGCAAGGATATGAGAAATGAAATGTCGCTCTCCGTCATTTAAGTTGTCCCAATGCTTTTGATCGTCAGAAAGATCTATCTCTTCTGCAGTCCAAAAGCTTGCTTCACTTTTCTTATACATCTCCCAAATTTCAGGATATTTAATCGGTAGAAGGACGAAACGGTCCTTATTCTCTTTTAATAATACTTCTTCTTCTTGCATAAGTTTTTATTAGGATGATGACTTATTCTATTTAACGCTCAAACTTTCTAATAAATATTAGAGCCTAAGAATTCACCTAATGTTTATGAATACAGCGTTCTTTATAGACAAACCCTGTAAATAATTAAGTATTAAACATTTACATGAAATTCTTGTAGCGATTTATTAAAGAATTTTACTACGACAAATATAAAGTGTGCACTCTTCAGAAGTTAACAATAGTTGTTAACAAGGCGCCATATTTATCCACAACAAAAAGGGAAAGTGACGCGATAATTACGTTGAGAAGTTGGTATTGATTCAATTTGAAGTCGGGATTTTCCCTCAACTTGTGTTAATAAGATTTATTAACTGATTATCAAAGACCTACTAATCTTGTGGTAATTGATAAGTGATTTCAACCTTGGATTGCCCTTTTCTATAAAAACCTAATTCTTTTGCAGCACCTTCGGAAACATCAATCATATATTTTCTGGAATGAGGACCGCGATCGTTGATAACTACATCCACTGATTTACCATTGGAAACATTAGTGATGGTGACAACTGTGCCAATTGGCAAAGACAGGTGTGCAGCAGTCATTTTTTTTCCGCGGTAGCGAACACCACTTGACGTTCTGCGACCTTCAAACTTTTTAGCGTAATAGGTGGCGTAGCCAGTTGTTGATTTTAAATTTGAAGCATTTTCTGAGGATGATTCTGTTGTATTATCGCTGTTGTATGCGTTGTTATTTGCGCCTTCTTCATCGGTTATATTTTGTGAAAATCCAGAGAAGGATAACAGCAAACCACATAATAATAAGCAATACTTCATATTTACTACAGTTGGTGAGCTGGCAAACATAAACAAACTAAACCTGTAAAAACAAAAAACGCCTGAAGAATTATCCTCAGGCGTCCTGTTAATTTCCGTTTATGAAAATTTATTTTTTATCAGGAACAAAATTCATGGAAATTGAGTTTACACAGTTCCTTGTATTCTTCGCTGTGAAACCTTCTCCTATAAATACATGACCTAGATGTGCTTTACAATTTGCACAAACAATTTCTGTACGCATGCCATCCGGATCTGCAATTCTTAAGACCGCACCTTTAATTTCGTCATCGAAACTTGGCCATCCACAATCAGATTCAAATTTAGATTCAGAGCGATAAAGTTCTGCGTTGCATCGCTTGCAAGTATAGGTTCCCTTTTCTTTGTTATTTAACAATTTACCTGTTCCAGGATATTCAGTTCCCTTACGAACAATCACATCTTCTTCTTCTTTGGTTAACTTATTCCATTCCATATTTTCACTTGCTTTCTTTGGTACTTCTTTATTTTTTTTCTGAGCGCAGGCTGCGAAACTGCTTAGGAAAAACAGACCAGCCATTATTAATGTTTTATTTGTTCTCGTTTTCATATGTGTTCTGTGTCTACTAATATACGGCTAATGAAATTACTTAGTTTTTCACGTGTGCCATCTTTTGGTCATTACTAATTCTCGAACAATCGTATTTATCACGCCAATACGTAAAATACTCGATTTGTTCCTGTCCCTTGATATCCTTGATCACGGGCATCAAATTTGTAATTTTTCTTAGGATTTACCCTAAAATAACTTTAAGCATTATGATCACAGGAATAAAAAGAAAAGAGCATGGCTTTGCAGATTACAGCTATGTTCCATTGGTATTACTTGCACCTACCTTTGCTGGCTTTGAAGAAGATAAAGCCGCAGCTACGATTTGCAGATCTTTTGCATTTGCTGCATTAGGAGTTAGTTTATTAACAGATGCACCCTGGGGCGCACTTAAAGTGATACCATATAAGACACATGCTGCTATAGACTTAACCACAGGGCTTCTTTCGCTTGCGGTGACCACACTAAAACCAATATCTGATAACAAACAAGCCAAAAACACATTATTAATTATGGGCGCAGTAGGTATTGTTGTAGGCGTACTTTCCCTGATTGGTTCCAAGTACAGCAAATAGTGGACTATTTAATTTATTTTCCAACAAAAAGCTCCGATGAAATAATCACCGGAGCCTCTTACACTATACAAGAAGATCTTCTTATTTATTCATTAATGCAGCCATTGCAGCTCCTATTTCAGCAGGACTTTCTACAACAGTAATTCCGCATTCTGCCATAATTTTCATTTTTGCAGCAGCAGTATCATCAGCACCGCCAACAATTGCACCAGCATGACCCATTCTACGTCCAGCAGGAGCAGTTTGTCCAGCTATAAAGCCAACAACTGGTTTAGTGCCATTTTCTTTGATCCACAAAGCCGCTTCAGCTTCCATACCACCACCAATTTCACCAATCATAATGATACCTTCAGTTTCTGGATCATTCATTAACAATTCAACAGCTTGTTTAGTTGTTGTACCTATAATTGGATCACCACCAATACCGATTGCAGTTGTGATGCCCATACCTGCTTTTACAACCTGATCAACGGCTTCATAAGTTAATGTTCCTGATTTAGAAACAACACCGATTTTACCTTTTTTGAAAATGAAACCTGGCATGATACCAATTTTAGCTTCATCGGCAGTAATGATACCAGGACAGTTAGGACCGATCAAAATACAATCACGATCAGAAATATATTCTTTAACCTGAATCATATCCTTTGTTGGGATACCTTCGGTAATACAAACAATAACTTTAATTCCTGCTTCAGCAGCTTCCATAATAGCATCTGCAGCAAATGCAGGAGGAACAAATATGATAGATACATTAGCACCGGCCTGATCAACAGCGTCTTTAACCGTATTAAACACGGGTCTGTCTAAGTGAGTTTGTCCGCCTTTACCAGGAGTTACCCCACCAACAACGTCAGTTCCGTATTCTATCATTTGAGAAGCATGGTAAGTACCTTCATTTCCGGTAAAACCCTGAACAATAACTTTTGAATCTTTATTTACTAAAACACTCATGTATCTATAATTTTTGATGCAAATCTAAGCTAATTGGAATGGAAAGTCAAATGAAAAGAGGTAATATTAACTCATAATATACGAGTAATTACTTTTATGCACATTTAACGTGTAAGAATGTCTTGACACAATATTAAACAGATGCAGCTGTTATCCAAACAAGCTGCTACTCAAGTATCGATCACCCCGGTCACAAGCAATAAATACGATTAAACCCGATTCCAGTTCTTTTGCCAGGTTTAGCGAAGCGAACAAAGCGCCACCACTACTCATCCCTGCAAAAATTCCTTCCACTTTAGCCAACCTTCTGGTCATCTGAACTGCATCTTCCTCTGAAACGTCAACAATACGATCCACACGCTTTGGATCAAAGATTTTCGGCAGGTACTCAATTGGCCATCTTCTGATTCCTGGTATCGACGACCCTTCTGTTGGCTGACAACCGACAATTTGAATGTCTGGATTCTTTTCTTTCAGGAACATAGAGTTTCCCATAATACTACCTGTAGTACCCATGGAACTCACAAAGTGAGTTATTTCACCATCCGTATCCTTCCATATTTCAGGACCAGTGGTTTTGTAATGAGCAAGGTAATTGTCAGGATTCGCAAACTGGTTTAATAAGAAATATTCATCTTTTGCACCTTTTTCTTCTGCATAATCCCTGCATAATTCAATACTTTCTAACAAGGTTACCTTCGCTCCGAAAGCTTCCATAGTAAGTGTCCTTTCTCGGGTAGAGTTTGAAGGCATGACCAACTCAATCTCCAGATCAAACAACCTTGCGATCATAGCAAGGGCAATTCCCGTATTTCCGCTTGTTGCTTCGACAAGCCGGGTGCCTTTGTTAATTTCTCCACGCTCCAGGGCGCTTCTGATCATATTAAGTGCAGCCCTATCCTTAACACTGCCCCCAGGATTATTGCCTTCCAGTTTAGCGAAAATCTTAACCGCAGGATTTGTGTTTAGTTTTTGAATTTCTACCAGTGGCGTATTGCCTATAAAGTCTATAATGTTTGCCATTTAATGTTTATTTTTTGTTGTGACCACTTCAATAGCAGACTTATGATAAACAGTTGATTCTGGAGGTACACTTCTGGTTAACCAAACGTTCCCGCCGATAATGCAATTATTCCCAATTACCGTTGTACCACCCAAAATGGTTGCACCAGAATAAATTATTACTTCGTCTCCTATTGTTGGATGCCTTTTCATATTGGCCATAAACTTCTCTACACTCAAGGCACCCAATGTTACGCCTTGATAAAGCTTAACATGATTGCCAATTACAGTAGTTTCGCCAATTACAATTCCTGTTCCATGATCAATGTAAAGATATTCCCCAATCTCCGCTCCGGGGTGAATGTCTATCCCCGTTTGGGAATGTGCATACTCTGTGAGAATTCTAGGAATTAAAGGGATACCCAACAGCAGTAGTGAATGTGCAATTCTATAAAAACAAATCGCAAAAAAGCCAGGATAAGTTCTGATGATCTCAAACTGACTCTTTGCAGCTGGATCACCTTCTAAAATTGCAAATATATCTGTGTTTAAAGTCCGGTATAACGCAGGAATATTTTCAAAAAACACTTGCGAAACAAGATGCACGTCACAATCTTTACAAGCTTTTGTTGCAGAAAGTATTCCAGTTAAAGTTTTTTCAAGTAGTAAAAAGGATTCTTTGATTTGCTCCGGACTCCCGTGGTTAATTTTCACCCTTTCCGGATAAATTAAACCAATTAATTCTAAGGCCCAACGAGAAATTACTTCATTTGAAGGAATTGAATCTACTTGTTTCTGCTTATCGAAAATGTGATGATAAAATTCTTCGTTCATTATAAAAATAGTCCCGTTTTCAGTATTATACACAAATGTAATTGATATATCTTTAAAACAGGGGTGCAATTTTTAATCAATTTTAATTTGACCTGGGGTTGTGTTTTGATGAGACATTACTTGGTTGTGTTCGTAGTGTGGTTGTGGTGAGTGCGTAGCTAGTCCATAGTAGGTCCATACTAAGTGCGTGTATTTTTACTAGTAAAAAAACACGCACTTAGTATGGATTTGTTATAGACTCACTATAGACTTACTCCAACCACACTACGACTACACTACGAAAAAAACACAAGCGATTTTGTTTTACCATTTATGAATTTGAAAGCTATGCCTTTCAAAAAAACAACTGTGAGAAAGGTAATATCTGAAATTCAGGAAGGTCTATAAAAGAAGAAACGGGGATAAGTCCTAAAACCTACCCCCGTTAAATTAACGCTCTCACGACAAAGGTAGAAAAATCTTTGTAATCCTAAAATTTTATTTAAAAAAAGTTCAAATATTACGGGAAACCGTAATTGTTATAATGAATGTAATGAGAAGGCTACCTTAGCAGTTAGTCTTCTTCTTTTGAAAGTTTATATATTTATTTGTTAAACAAAAAAACTGTATGAGAAAGTCAATTCTATCAATTATCTTAATAATAGTCCTTGCTCTTCCTGGACTTGCTCAAAAAAAATTGAGCAATGAAACTCCTGCTCAGAAAAGCAAAAGAATGGAATGGTGGACTGACGCTCGTTTCGGAATGTTTATTCATTGGGGGCTTTATGCTTCGCCGGCTCGCCACGAATGGGTGCAAAGTAAAGAACGCATTAAAGTTGAAGACTACAAAAAGTATTTCGATCAGTTTAATCCTGACCAATTCAATCCTAAAGAATGGGCAAAAGAGGCGAAAGCGGCTGGAATGAAATATGCAGTCCTTACTACAAAACATCATGAAGGGTTTACCTTATTTGACAGTAAATACACAGATTATAAAGCAACAAATACACAAGCAAAAAGAGATCTGGTTAAAGAGTTTGTAGAAGCTTTTCGTGCGGAAGGTATAAAAGTAGGCTTCTATTACTCGCTAATAGATTGGCACCATCCTGATTTCACTGTTGACATGCACCATCCGTTAAGGCCTGGCAAAGGTTCTGAAGAACAGTATGAAGTGCTAAATAAAAACAGGGATATGGCTAAGTACCGAAAATACCTGTATGATCAGGTAACAGAGTTGCTTACCAAGTATGGCAAAATTGACATCCTTTGGGCTGATTTTTCTTATCCAGGGAAATATGGAAAGGGTCGTGACGACTGGGGTTCTGTCGCATTACTTAAACAGATAAGAAAGTTGCAGCCGCAAATCATCGTTGATAATAGACTGGACCTTAATGATTATGAAGACGGTACTGACTTCGAAACACCGGAGCAAGTCGGAACCAACGAACTGGAGAAATACCGCGGCAAAATCTGGGAAACCTGTCAGACATTTTCAGGATCCTGGGGATATTACCGTGATGAAAATACATGGAAAAGTAACAGACAACTCTTAGACCTTCTAATTACTTCTGTAGCTAATGGTGGAAATTTATTGCTTAATGTAGGTCCAACAGCACGCGGTGAATTTGATCATCGTGCCATTACTGCGCTAGACAGCCTAGGATTATGGATGCATGCTAATTCAAAATCTATTTACCATTGTACTTTTGCACCTCCCGAGTTTAACGTTCCTGAAGGAGTAAAACTAACTTACAACAAAGATAAAAGGAAGATATATCTGCATCTATTCGAATATCCAACTTCGGGTTCCCTTGTATTAAAAGATTACAAGGATAAAGTTAAATACGCCCAATTTCTGCACGATAACTCTGAATTGCAGATTGATCCAGAAAAATCGACAGGAAAGAATATTGTATTGAAATTGCCGTTAAAAAAACCAGGTTTCGAAATTCCCGTAATTGAATTAACACTTTAAATAACTTTAACATTTATGTAGTAAGCTCCTTCCCATAAAGAAAAGACCAAGCAAATGGGGCTCTAAGTGTGTTAACCTAATTCTGAACCATTGTACAGTTAAAGGACCTTTTCATATTAATCCACAAGAAAAAAGTTTCTCAAAAATATGCTAACTTACCCTGACAACCAGAAAGTTTAAAATGCACCTACAACAATTCTTCATGGGATCAATACTAAACTACTTTAAGAAAAGCTACGCATTACTGCTCTATGGGCTTTTATTGACAAGCTGCCACAATGCAAATCAGGAAACCGCTACGGACAGTAGAACAAAGGCGCTTACATTACCACAAGGATTTTCAGCAAACGTTGTGGCAGATTCGCTGGGTCCTTTGCGTCATCTTGCACTAAATAAAAATGGCGATATCTATGTAAAGTTAAATGCATTGAAAGAAGGAAAGGGTATTCTTTTTTTAAGCGATACAGATCAGGATGGGACAATGGACAAAACCATGGGATTTGCTAACTACCCTGGTACGGGTATCCGGATTCAGGGCAATATGTTATATTCCTCCTCTAATACTGGCGTTTATAAATATGAATTAAATTCACAAGGACAAGTAATTGATACGAGTAAAGCGGTAAAAATAGTTCAGGGGCTGGTAGACAAAGGCAGGGACAATGCAAAGGCAATAACGCTTGACGGCAACAATAATTTGTATGTTGCGGTGGGCTCTTATGACGAGTCTTGCGTTGATGCTGCCGGTCATGGCATCGCTAACTGTCCGCTACTCGATTCAGTAGGTGGCATTTGGCAGTTCAGCACAAATAAGCTTGACCAAAGCTATT
>Ga0247813_10003094_pt1 | contig 10880 bp, 11 predicted proteins | sample UWRJL169409C1_FD_180719 | JGI IMG/M metagenome (GOLD analysis project Ga0247813, IMG submission 180719) | Plant litter microbial communities from Arlington Agricultural Research Station in Wisconsin, United States - UWRJ-L169-409C-1 | ecosystem: Environmental > Terrestrial > Plant litter >... | reverse complement strand
GCTGAAGATTATATTGGCCGGCCGATCTCCCAGTTCCACGCCGATGCTGAAACGATCCGGGAGATCCTCACACGTCTCTCCGCTGGCGAAAAACTCAGTCGTTTTCCCGCCCGCCTGCGCGCCAGGGACGGCTCCATCAAACATGTCGAAATCACCTCCAGCGTCCAATTCCGTGACGGGACATTCACTAACACCCGGTGCTTTACGACTGACGTCACTGAAGTCGTGGAGATGAGACGCCAGCTCGCGCGGAAAGAAGAGCAGATGCGCCAGATTCTGGAGGCATTACCTGCGGCGGTCTACACCACAGACAACTATGGCAAGATTAGCTACTACAATCGCGCCGCCGTTGAGTTTGCTGGCAGAGAGCCAGTGGTCGGTGAGGACGAATGGTGCGTCACGTTCCGTTTGTTTACCGCCGACGGGCAGCCGCTACCTCATTATGAGTGCCCAATGGCAGTTGCCTTGCGAGAAAAGCGACCGGTCCGTGGTGTGGAGGCAATGGCGCAAAGGCCCGATGGCACAATGGTGCCCTTCCTTCCCTTTCCCACGCCGATGCTTGATGAGGATGGAGATCTCGTGGGGGCGGTGAATATGCTCGTGGACATCAGCGACCGAAAGGCGGCTGAGACCAATCAGAAAGTTTTTCTCGACGAGCTCAACCATCGCGTCAAAAACAATATGGCCATGCTCTACGGTCTGATCCACTCCGCGGCGAGAGAATCCAAGAGCCCGGAGGCACGCCGCGTACTCGGTGACGCCGCTCAGCGAGTCGGCGCTATGGCTGCGGCTCAGCAGACGCTCTACACCGAGAACGATCGAAGCAGCGTAAGTGCCGCCGACTTCGTCAACGCGGTTTGCAACAGTGCCAAACAGGCCTTTTCAAAAGACGTCGCTCTCCACGTCGACGTTGATGCCGGGCAGTTGCCAAACGACGTCACAATGCCACTGGCCCTTGTTATCAACGAATTAACGACCAATGCGGCGAAGCACGGATGCGATCATGAAGGTCACTGCGAAATCTGGGTTTCGCTTGCGCGATCCGAAGGTGAACTTGTGCTGACGGTCCGTGACAACGGCCCCGGCTTCAACTTCGAGGAAACCGGTCGTCGTTCATCGGGAACCGGCCTGGTATCTGGTCTCGTTCGTCAGCTCCGCGGAACATTTTCTGTTGCTCCAGGACCCGGCGCTGAATGCACCGTGCGCTTCGCATATTATCACTCATAAAAAGACCATCAATATGACCCCGTTTTCCAAGTCGACACCAGGCTCTAACCGCTCCGACGGAGTAGCTGCTGGCGAGCCCGAGCGCATTGCCGGTGGGGCGACGTCAGCTCGCATCCTTATAGTCGAGGACGACTTCCTGATCTCTCTGGAGCTCGAGCATCGCCTGATTGACGCCGGCTTCAACGTAGTTGGAATAGCAGTGACCGCTGGGGAGGCAGTTTCCATTGCGGGTTCGCAGGGGCCGGATCTGGCTGTCATGGATATTCGGCTGGCGGATCGCACGGACGGTGTCGAAGCGGCAATCGAATTGTTTACCACCCTCGGTATTCGCTCGATCTTTGTTTCGGCCCACGCCGACGCCGAGACGCGCAAGCGCGCCGCGCCGGCCTCACCGGTGGGGTGGCTACAGAAGCCATATCCGGCCGAAGCTTTGATCCGCTTGATACGGGCGCATCTCAGTGAGCCGTCTGCCTAAACGCAATGGAAGATTAACCCTTTTTTACCTACCTCCCAAAGATTCCTGACTCGCCTCATTCGTAGATGGACATATCGCCGACTAGCGGACACCAGGGAGAGGGTCAATGTCTCCCGTTCGCTGTCGCCAGAAGGCTTTACGCGGCTGCAGGCGGTAGCTGATCCAAGTTCCATTCGGTCAGTCGAGTAACACGCGGACGATCGCACCGGTCAGCCGCGTTGAATTGATCTCCCGCTAGAATAACTCCACTTGGGAGGGGCGCCCGGCACACTCACGCGGTAAAAGGTATGAGACGCTCCGTTTCTCCATAAAAAAGTAATATGGTCCTCGATCGTTTCGAGGATAAGGGCAGAGATTTCCGCCTGCCGGGCGAGATCGCCGGTTGCTGTAACTCCGTCATGAGCAATTAGGTCCCTAACCCGTTCAACATCAAATATTTCGTGGGGCCGCCGATTGAAGTGAAGATACAGGGTGCGGTGCACAGCGCCGCAGACGGTATCACGTTCGCAAACACTCAACATGGAAACCTCCACTAACCAAGATGCACCCTGGGTCACCGATAGGGATAAGAAAAGAAACTCCATGATCCTTAGAATACAGTTTCTAAGAGATCATCTCAAGCCGAACACCCGTGCCGCCATCACCCCTGAACGTGGTCATTCTCCGAAAGCATTCCCCGTTGCTTCTATGTCAAATAATTTGTTCTTTCTCCTCGCTCTTGCGCGATCCAAAATAGGGCCGCCGTTCTATTTCGCTTGCTCTAAGAGTATGGCGAAGCCGGAGCAGATCTTTGCGTGCGACGAGGCCTTTAAGTTGGCCACTGTGTGGATCCACGATTGGAATGCGGCCAGCGTCCGTGACCAGCATAAGGTCGGCTACATAGCCAACGGTGTCGTCGGGATGGGCAATGGGCAGCGAGGCGTCGGAGACGAGATCTCCGAGGGGCTGACCGGAAAACTCTTCGCCTTGCTGCCACCGCAGGGCATCCGCGCGCGAAACCATGCCCCTAAGAATACGGTTGCTGTCCAGGACGGGATAGACACGGTGGGCCTTTGCGGTCGACGCAAAGTAGCTGGTGGCTGCGCCGACGGTCATGTGGGTTGGAAACGTGTCGACCTCGTTGATCATGATGTCACAAGCGCGAGCAAATTCGAACGGATCAATGCCGTACTCCCGGGTGATGTGCTGGCCGCGGCGAGCGATCTTCTCGGTCAGGATCGATCGGCGAAGAAGAAGTACCGTCACGGCATAGGCGGCAACGGTCGCTGCCAGAAGCGGTAGCAGCGCCGAAACATCACCAGTGAGTTCGACAGCAAAGAAGGTTCCCGTCAGCGGCGCGCGCATGGTGCCGCCCATCATTGCCGCCATGCCAAGCAGCGCCCAGAAACCGGGATCGCCGGGAAGGGCAAGACCGACGAGCCAACCGAGTGCGCCCCCGAAGATTAGAAGCGGCGCAAGAACGCCGCCCGAAGTGCCCGACGAGAGAGCGACCAACCAGATCGCCGCCTTCACGAGCAGGATCGTCAAAACCGCCGTTGGCAAGATGTTGCTGTTCAGCAGGCCGTCGATAATGTCGTATCCGACGCCAAGTGCCCTAGGCTCGACAAGGCCGCCGAGGCCAATGACGAGCCCGCCGAGCGCAGGCCACCACATCCAGTGGATCGGCAACGCTTCGAAAAGGTCTTCAAATTTGTAGAGCAACGTGGTCAGGATGCCAGATTGGATACCCGCGATGATACCCATCGCTGCACAAAGTAAGATGCCCCACCATGGCAGATCCATATGGAACTGCTTGGGAAAGAGAGGGCCCGTCTCAAACAGAAACGGCCGCGAGCAAAAGGACACACAGGCGGCAACCGCAACGGGGATAAAGCTACGCGGTTTCCATTCAAAGAGCAGCAGTTCAACGGCCAGCATGATCGCTGCGATCGGTGAGCCGAAGATCGCAGTCATACCAGCGGCCGCACCGGCTACCAACAGCGTTTTACGTTCGGCCGAGCTTAGATGGAAGCACTGCGCAAACAACGAGCCGATTGCGCCGCCCGTCATGATGATCGGCCCTTCGGCGCCGAAGGGACCGCCGGTTCCGATGGAAATTGCCGATGAGATCGGTTTCAGGATGGCAACCTTCAGCGACATGCGGCTGCCGCCGATCAGGATCGCCTCGATTGCCTCCGGAATGCCGTGACCGCGGATCTTTTCAGAGCCGAAGCGCGCCATCAACCCGATCACGAGGCCGCCGATGACCGGAATGAAAACCATCCAGAGCGAGCGATGCGCCTCGGCCAGGGATGTGGGCGCAATGCTGAGGCGGCCGTACCAGACAAGGTTTGTTACCAGCGAGATAAGACTGACCAAAAGCCAGGCGGCAAAGGCGCCGCCGGTACCAACCACCAGAGCCATGCCGATCAATGCCAGAACGCGCTTGTCGGTGGTAAAATCCCCGGCCTCGCGCCGGGAGAGGCCGCCCATGAAGTCATGAGTGCGCTGCGGGTTTTCTTGTGGTGACATTGTAGATCCTGCCGATAATATTCGTTGGCCGGCATATATATCGTACTACGACATATATCAACTGACAAAGCTCAGTATCGAGCCGGTTGCAGGCCACCAACCAAATCGCGCAGAGCTCGCGGGCTGCGGGCGCTTCGTCGAAGAAACCCGCAAAAGGCGTCGGAATTTTTATAAAGGCCGGCTATCTGGGGGTTACCGGCTACTAGGCGTGGCGGTATATAGACGGTGCAAGCACAAATGGCGGGGCGGGATGGTGAGAAGCCTGGAGGACGAACTAACGGACGCCGATTACGAGGCGCTATCCAACCTGCGTTATACGCTGCGCCGCTTTATAGATTTTAGCGCCACCGCTGCGCAGCAGGAGGGCTTGCCTGCACAACAGCATCAGGCGCTCCTTGCAATCCGTGGGCATCGCGGCATCGAAGCTATGACGATTGGAGCCCTGGCCGAGCGACTGCTGATTGCGCCGCACTCGTCCACCGAACTTGTTGGAAGACTCGTCGCTGCGGGGTATGTCTCAAGGACCTCTGATCTCACTGACAAGAGAAAGCAAACGTTAGCGCTGACCGAGAAAGCCGACGTTGTCTTGAAACGGCTGACAAAAACGCACATCGCTGAGATTAAGGAACTGGCACCACGGCTGATCAACATCCTTCGCGATTTACAGCGTGATTTGTGACTTCGAGCAGCATCCTAAAAGGGTTACGATCGAAGATAGCAAGAGCGAAGCGATCTGGTCGGACGCATTTCAATACCATTGCCTCTAAGGGGGGCGCGTCCGCGCGTATTCGCGGTGAGGCGGAAGCGCGGTTCCAGGGAAGGATGGGTCCGAGACAAGCTGCGGCTTTACAGACTGGTTCTGGTTGGTCAAGCCGAGCGCAATGGCCGCACACGCGTCCCTCACCAAACTGGGTAGCGAAGCGGCTATCGCATTCTATCAAAAAATCGAATAGGCAAAGTCAAAGTGGTTTCCTGGATCTGCGGGAAAGCTGGCCAGGCCTAGACGTGGGCGTCGCCAAAGGCGGATTCCCCGTCGTTAGGTTCGTTATATAACGAGGCAGTCAAAACTGCTGCATATAACGCCCCGACCCCCGTTAGAACGATCCAACCCGCTTCGGGGCCAAGGCTGGCGTTTTGCACGAGATCGCTCCAGCGGCTGACTACTTCGGCATTCGTATCGTCGGGAAGCAAGATCGGCGACGAAATCTTGAGCCCCCAGGCCAAGATGAGGATCAGATACATCCAGCAGTAGTTTCTGCGTATGCGGCGGACGAGACCTTCGCGATAGCTGATCAGGAGCACTGGCTTGCGCAGGCTTTGCGCTATGGAGCTTGCCCAGTCTAAGTTTATTTCCGCCTGTGGACTGAGAACCTGCGCGAAATAGTAGCGCTCAAGTTGGCGAACACGGGCTCTGTAGATGTCGAAGAAGCGATAGCGACGCGCCTCGATCAACAGAAGGAGCGTGATCAAGAGCATGCCGAAAACGATAACGCCGTGGTGGGATGAGGGAGTTGAAAGGGAGATTGAGAGAAGGGCGGCAACGACAGTGATCGCCCAATTGGAGGTGCGGTCAAGGCGATCTCGCCAACTGGTCATGCGCCCCATTTCCCCCCGATAATAATGGATGACGGCATTAACTTTCTCCGACGAGCTTGTCGGAAGAGGTGGTCCGACTGTATTTGTCGGGCTGTCTATGCCAGGTTCGTTCCGCTTCAGCCCGATCAAAGGTTCCATAACTTTATCCTCCATCCCGGTAACGTCTACAGTTACCCCCGCGTTCCACCGTTAGACCGCTAGATGGGCCACACCCACAAAAGCATCGGAACGCTGACAAAAAGGACGAGGAGCGAAAGGGGGAACCCGAGACGGGCATAATCGCCAAAACGATACCCCCCCGGTCCCATCACCAGCGTGTTGCATTGGTGTCCGATCGGTGTCAGGAAGTCGCACCCCGCTCCGATCGCGACCGCCATCAGAAAAGCGTCAGGCTGAAAGCCGAGCTTTTCGGCAAATGTTGCGGCAATCGGAGCCATGACGAGCACCGTTGCCGCATTGTTTAGGAAAGGCGTTACGGCCATCGCGGCGACAAGGATCAGCGCAAGGGCTCCGTAGGGGGGCAGCATCTCTGCCGTGCGCGATAGCAGGTCGGCAATCACGTCCGTCGTCCCTGTTGTTTTGAGAGAGTCGCTGATCGGAATCAACGCCGCGAGCATGATGAGGATCGGCGCGTCCAGATGACTGTAGACGTCACGCAAGGGAACCGACCCTGTGACGACCATCAAAAATGCAGCCGCGAAAAACGCTGTTGCGACTGGCACGCCACCGAACGCGGTCGCTCCCATTGTAGCGACGAGGATAACCACCGGGACAATGCCACTTCGGACACTTCCCAATTTGAGATCGCGCTCGACCAGAGGAAGGCAGCCCCATTCTCGCAAAAGGTCCGGGAGCTTCTGTGTGTCGCCCTGCAACACCACGACGTCTCCGTTGCGAATCTTGATTTCGCCAAGCTCGGTGAACCGTTTGTCGCGCCGACTGACAGCAACCTGAAGTCTGTATGTCGGTAAAGAGAAAATGGATCGCCTCTTCGCCTATGATGTCCATTGCGGCGTCAGCTGAAGTGGCATCCAAAACAGTAAATCCGGCATCTTCAAGTGCGTCTATCGCAGCTAGCCTGATTAGAGGCTCGTCCTCGACAACCAAAACCCTTCGCATAGTCACACCTCCATTTGCGGGTGAACTCTGGGTGTGGTTCATGGTTCCAATAGCTAAGAGGAAACGGGACTAACTTTGTCGATCACGGGGAAGCCAAAACGATCTTCCAGTTGGGGGGCGTATAAGGCAACATCTCCTCCTTCGCCGAGGGAATTCGACCGTCACTCGTTCGTTTCGTCGTGCAAACGATAGGCCACCCGACTTGGTGGGTGGCCTCACGTCATTACATTACGCGATGATCAGAGACGTCTCCAACACAAGCGCCCTCTTAGTCCCATAGACACCGCCGAACCAAGCAGCGATCGCGCCGAGAACAAGTGCCAGGAATCCGAGGATGGCTCCTGCAGAAACCGCCGCAGTTGCAGCTTGAGCAGCGTCAATTGCCTGCTGCTTAGCGGCGGCCATGGTTTCGCGGTAGGACTTCTCATACTGATCGACCTGTGTTCGCGCCTGATCGACCGGGATAGCCTGAGCCTTGGCAATGGCGTCTGCGGCGCGATTGCGCGCGTCTGCGGCTGTCGCTTCGTCACCCATAACGACTGCCTGCATCGCTGACACCGCGGCGTTCTGGAGCGCCTGAGGATCGTTGCCTGTCGTGGAGCGGATTTGCTGCTCGATACCACCCATCGGATTGGTCGAGTTGGCGATTGCCGGGGCGGCAGCAGTCACTGCTGTAGCGGCCGTGGAACCGACGCCACTCACGACGGATGAGAGGCCGCTGAAAGCGCCGCCGACCAATGCGCCGACGGATGTAGTCAGGAGGTACAGGACGATTAACGTGGTGACTGCCCAGGATGTAATGCCCTGGTAGCCGCCTGTGGAATTGCTGGGACGTCCGGATAGTCGGCTTGCCACGTAGCCGCCAGCGTAGGAGGCGATGATTCCTGCCACCACAAACCAGATGCCGCCTGCGATGGAGAAGGTGCTGGTCTCCGGGTTATCGTATGTACCCGGGTCGAGGACAGCCGCGCCGATGCCGACACCCAGGAGGTTCAGCAAGAACTGGGTGCTGAGCGCGATCGCGACGCCCGCGAAGATTCCTCCCCACGAGACCTTATTAAAGGCAGCGCTTGCGGACGAGGCGACGCCATGGACAGTATCGTGGGCAAGACTGGTTGAGATTGGGGTAGTCATGATCGGGTCCTTTACATTCACACGCTCGTGATGCGCGATGAACTAAAAGTTGCCGTAATTGTTCCATCGCCGTCAGGACTTGGGGATTTGCGACCGCGACCACTTCGTCTGGCACGCAAGTCCCCAAGAAAACTGACTCCGCTCAACCTAAACAGTCGCCCGTGCATCACGTGTTCAGACTCTGTCTGTCGGGGGTATGGCGAGGGAGGTAGAGCCTGCTGAGCTTAAGACCATCCGCTGGTAATCATGATCCGCCGCCAACTCCTGGCCACACTTGCCGCAACCGTGTTCGTCCCTGCGTTGCTCGCGGCACCCCAATTATTCGCTGCCACCTCCGAGATGGGCGAAGCCGAGAAAAAGCATGCCGAAATTTCTCCTCGGGAGTGCGCCGACTATTCGGCATGTCGTGTAATCTTGATGAGGGGATTTAGTTCCGAAGAGTGAAATCGCTCTCTTGTCCGCGATGCGAAATGCCATATTTACCGCTCAAGATTGCATCTGATCTGACAGGCGAATTCATGAAATTTTTGCGTGACAACGGTCTGACCATCGTCCTGGCCATCCTTACCGTCTCGACAATAAGTGGGATGTTGCTAACCGGCTGGTCGGTGCACAATCATGAACTGGCTGAGCACGGAGCGCCAAGGGTCGGTCTTGCCACTTATGCCACGTCCGGCCATTTTCTATCCTCGCTGTTCGAGAATTGGGAATCCGAGTTCCTACAGATGTCCGCCTATGTCATGCTGACAGCATTCCTATTCCAGCGAGGATCGGCGGAGTCCAAGGATCCAGACCGGCCCTCTGAGGTCGATGACGATCCCGCAGCTAAGGCTGAAGAACTTGACGCGCCATGGCCCGTCCGCGTTGGGGGATGGACGCGCTCAGCGTATTCCTATTCGCTCGGCATTGCGCTGGCTTCTCTCTTTGTTCTGACATTTATCTTACATCTCAGGTACAGCGCTGAGGCGGAAAATGTCGAAGCGCACATGCATGGACAGCCCGCGACATCAATAATGGACCACTTGTCCAGCGCCCAGTTCTGGTTCGAGTCCTTACAGAACTGGCAAAGTGAATTCCTCTCCACCGCGGTCGTGGTGGTACTGTCGATTTTCCTGCGATTCAAAGGGTCGCCAGAATCGAAGCCAGTCGCTTCGCCCCACAGCGAAACAGGTGGTTAACGCCGTGAACCTTCTTATTCATCAAGGTTGGATCCCATCACCCCCGACATGCCCGATTGCTGCCCCTCGCGGTGTGGCGATGCTTCCGTCAAATCGGGTTCCACGTCCGTTGCAGGGCGCGGATCCCATTTCTGTCTGCGTCGCTCCTCTCGAACACTCCGATACAGCCGAAGCATCTCCGCCATGTCGATCTCGCGATGGATCCAGCGTTCAGCTAATGACAGAAAGTCGGCGTCCTCCACGACGGGGCGACCCGCGGCTCCCTCGCTTATGATCAGCCTTTGAATAGTAGCCCGGCGGCTTTCAATACTCATTAAATTCCTCAGTCCTCGCCAAGAGGCCCGCCGAAGCGGGCCTCTTGTGTTCAATTGCGTGAGTGTATCAAGCAACTTGCTTTCTAGCACCCTTCGGGTTCGCAGACGCTTCGCCGAGCTGCGTCAGAATCTTGTCGGTCGCGAGTTCTTCCTGCAGGTTGGCGTCGAGCAAAGCCACAGCGTCGGTGTGACCGAGCTGCTCGGCCCAGGACTTTAGCGTGCCATATCGAGCGATCTCGTAGTGTTCGACCGCCTGTGCCGACGAAATCAGGCCAGCATCAAGAGCGACGGAGCCTTTGTATTCCTCCATAATCTCTTCGCCTTCGGCAATAATGCCCTGGATGGCTTCGCAGGTCTTACCGCGGGCGGCCTTTCCAACGATGTCGAACACCTGCTGCAGGCGCTCGATCTGGCCTTCGGTTTCGTCTTTGTGCTTCAGGAAGGCGGCCTTCCCCTCCGGCGATTGCGCAGCGCGGGCCATCTTCGGTAGAGCCTTTAAAATCTGTTTTTCGGCGAAATAGATGTCCTTGAGCGTGTCCAGAAAAAGGTCGTCGAGTGTCTTCTCAGCCATTGTGGTTCTCCCGATAGCGGTTGGGGTTGAATGCGCGGTAAAACTCAGTTGCCCGCAAATTGTTCCGGGTGGAACCACCGGGCTGTCACCTAGTTGCAAGTGGCGGAGGACGACCCATGCCAAATCTTGGAACTGGAGGCACCTTTGCGTCGACATGCACCGCCGAAGATACGCCGGCATGTCGACTGGATGAGTGGCGTCCTGCCGCAGTACAGAAGGTGGCGGGACGGTTTCCGGAGAAGAGCGGCTTGTGACTGACCGCGCTCGAACCTCAGTCCTGTTGTAAGTCCCATAGCGAATACACGGCTGAGGTAAGTTCTGTCGGGGTACAGGGGTTTTGTATCCACTTCGCAGAGCTGAATACCGCGTCGGCGTCGGTCTTGCGGTTCCCGAGCATACGATTAGCGGCACATTGCGGCCGTTGAGCGTAGTGGCAACACCAGCTAAGGCCGAGGATCCATCTTTCATTTGCACGCTGATCAGTGCCAGCGAAGGCGTTCGGTTCAACACCCAGATTTCCGCATCAGCGCAGTTTCCGATGACTTCAATGTTTCGAAACCCTTCCGCCTCGAGCATTGTCTGAAGATTAAGGGCAATGAGGGGTTCGCCTTCCAAGATCAGGATAGTCCGCGCGGAGTTGCTGCTCATCGATGTCCACCTTGATGTGTTAGCGTCTCGACATCATTTCAGCAGAACCAATTGGACTCCTGTGGGACTCTCCAGCAAGATCGGCATGAATCTCATCCACGACCATC
>Ga0247813_10003092_pt1 | contig 10884 bp, 8 predicted proteins | sample UWRJL169409C1_FD_180719 | JGI IMG/M metagenome (GOLD analysis project Ga0247813, IMG submission 180719) | Plant litter microbial communities from Arlington Agricultural Research Station in Wisconsin, United States - UWRJ-L169-409C-1 | ecosystem: Environmental > Terrestrial > Plant litter >... | reverse complement strand
ACATCGCCGCCTTCGTCGGTGGTGGCAGCGGCGGCCCGCTGCAGGTCTCGCCGGAATCCTTCGCGGCCAGCGCCGGGCTGGAACCGGAGAAGTCCAAGACGCTGGAAGCCGGCTTCCGTACCTTCGGCGAAAAGTACCAGGCCTCGATCGCCGCCTATCACGTGACGTTCGACAACCGCCTGCTCTCGCTCAACCCCTGCACCAGCATCGAAGTGGGCACGCGCCCGGAGTGCATCACGCGCTTCATCAACGTGGGCTCGGTGAAGAGCCGCGGTGCGGAGCTGACCTTCATCCTCAAGCCGATGGACGGCCTGCAGTGGTACAACGCGCTCTCGTGGAACAAGACGACCTACGAGGACAACTACACCTCGGGCGGCGCGATCGTACCGGTGGCCGGCAAGATCACGGTGGATACGCCAGAGCGCATGGCCTCCAGTGAGATCAGCTGGAACCGCGATGGCTTCTTCGCCAGCCTGCGTGCGAAGTACACGGGCAAGCGTTACTACACCTACACGAACGATCAGTCGGTGCCGGGTGTGACGACGTTCGATGCGGGGATGGGGTATTCGTTCGGGCCGGGCATGGGGTTGCGCGATATCAAGGTGTCGCTCAATGCGACCAATCTGACCAATAAGCGGTATGCCGGGCAGCTGAGTTCGTTCGCGCCGACGGATCCGACCGGCACGCGCTATGCGATCCATGCGAGTGCGCCGCGCCAGGTGTTCATGACGGTGGCTGCGGAGTTCTGATCTCCGCTTGCTTGGGCAAGGGTAGCCACCGACCGTTGGTCGGTGGCTTTGCCTCCCAGATGACTGGGCCAGGCGTGGGGTGTGCGGGTTCGCGGGACGCGCCGTAAACCCATCCATGGGGGCTCGTGAGCCGCATCCATGCGGCACAACGGTCCCGCCAACCCACACACCCCACGCCTCCGACAGTTGGTTGGTGGCCATGGCGAAACAAAGCAATGCAACGCTGCAGACGGACGCGGCCTAGCCGAGGCGAGCCGAGCTGGGGTGATCAGGGTAGCTACCGACCGTTGGTCGGTGGCTTTGCTTTGCGCAGATGCAAGGGCACAACGCCAACAGCGCAACGCCTAGAGCGCAGAGCTTCTCAGATGACTGGGCCAGGCATGGGGTGTGCGGGTTCGCGGGACGCGCCGTAAACCCATCCATGGGGGCTCGTGAGCCGCATCCATGCGGCACAACGGTCCCGCCAACCCACACACCCCACGCCTCCGACAGTTGGCTGGTGGCCATGGCGAAGCAAAGCAACGCAACGCAACGCTGCAGACGGACAGGGCCGAGGCGACTCGTGCTGAGGTACCTGAGCGGAGAAAGTTACGCAGATCAATCGAACCGAGCGAGCCAAGCGGACCAAGTAGGGCAAGCGATCCAAGCAGGCCAAGCAAGTCAACGAAGCGAACGAATCCAAGCAAGCCAAGCCAATGCAACGGAGCATCAGGTGCCGGCTTTTTCGTTGCGCACCAGCTCACTGTCAAAGGGTAGGCACGGGTGGGTTGGCGGGACCGTGTGTTGCCATGGATGGCAACACACGAGCTTACATGGACGTACTTGCAGCGGGTCCCGCCTACCCACCCGTGCCTGCCCAGCGCGACACGGGCCTGCAGTCCGGCTTTTGCCCCGCCGTTGCAGTTGCAGTTGCCATTGCCATTGTCATTGCCATTGCAAATAGCCCAACGTTCCCGAAACCTCGGAAGCAAAAGAAAGAAAGCCGCGATGCCAACCAGCATCGCGGCTCACCTCGTGGGGGAGGCCACGTATCACGTCGGATGCGCAAAACCGTCAAAACATGTGCAGACCACCATTCACCGCATAATCCGCACCCGTCACATACGCCGCATCATCGGACGCCAACCACGCACACAGACTCGCCACTTCTTCCGGCTTGCCCAGACGACGGATCGGCACCGAACCTGCCAGACGATCCAACACATCCGGCGGAAAACTGCTGATCGACTGACTCGCGATATAGCCCGGCGAAATCGTATTCACCGTCACCCCCCGCGTCGCCACCTCATTGGCCAACGCCCGGCTGAAGCCATGCATCGCCGCCTTTGCCGTCGCGAAGTTCACCTGGCCGATCTGGCCCTTGTGCGCACTCACCGAGCCGATGTTCACGATCCGGCCCCAGCCGCGCGTGCTCATGCCATCGATCACCTGCTTGGTGATGTTGAACAGCGCATGCAGGTTCGAGCCCATCACCGCGTTCCAATCGTCCGGACTCATCTGGCGGAACAGTACATCGCGGCTGCCGCCGGCATTGTTGACCAGCACATCGATCTCGCCGACCTCGGCCTTCACCTTGGCGAACGCGGCCACCGTCGACGCCCAGTCCGCGGCATTGCCTTCCGAGGCGATGAAATCGAAGCCCAGTTCGCGCTGCTCGCGCAGCCAGGCGGCCTTGCGTGGCGAATTGGGCGCGCAGCCGGCGACCACGGTGTGGCCGTTGCGGGCCAGCTTCTGGCAGATGGCAGTGCCGACACTGCCCATGGCGCTGGTGACGTATGCGATGCGAAGAGTCATGGCGGAACGCTCCTTGGTAGGCGGATCAGGACGCAAGCGGATACAGGCCGAACAGCAGCCCACCGAACATCAGCAGCATCGAAATGGCGATGGCCCACTTCAGGGTGAACTTCTGGTGATCGGCGAACTCCACTTTGGCCAGGCCGACCAGCAGGTAGGTCGAGGGCACCAGCGGGCTGAGCAGATGCACCGGCTGGCCGGCCAGCGAGGCACGCGCCATCTCCACCGGGGTGATGCCGTAGTTGCCGGCCGCTTCGGACAGGATCGGCAGCACGCCGAAGTAGAAGGCGTCGTTGGACATGAAGAAGGTGAACGGCATCGAGGCCAGCGCGGTGATCACCGCCAGGTACGGGCCCCAGCTGTCGGGGATGATCGCCAGGAAACTGTGCGACATCGCCTCGACCATGCCGGTATTGTTGAGGATGCCGGTGAAGATGCCCGCCGCGAAGATCAGCGAGACCACCGACAGCACGTTGCCGGCATGGTTGACCACGCGGCGGCGCTGCTCGGCCAGGTTCGGGTAGTTGATCACCAGGGCGATCGCGAAGCCGACCATGAACAGCACCGGCATCGGCAGCACACCCAGGATCAGCGCGGTCATCAGGGCGATGGTCAGGCCCAGGTTGACCCACAGCAGCTTCGGGCGCTTGGTGTCTTCGGCGTCTTCCACCGTCGGCAGCGTGTTGCCATCATCGGAGACGCTGTTGTCCATCCAGCTGCCGCCCTGCGGCAGGGTCACCACACCCAGACGACGGCGCTCCTTCATGCCCAGGTACCAGGCCAGCACCAGCACGCCGGCGCAGGCGATCACCATCGAGGGGATCAGCGGCACGAACACGTCGGCCGGGTCCACATGCAGCGCGGTGGCCGCACGCGCGGTCGGGCCGCCCCACGGGGTGAGGTTCATCACGCCGCCGGCGAGGATGGTCACGCAGGTCATGTTCAACGCGTTCATGCCCAGGCGCTGATACAGCGGCAGCATCGCCGACACGGTGATCATGTACGTGGTCGAGCCATCACCGTCGAGCGAGATCAGCATCGCCAGGATGGCGGTGCCGAGCACGATCTTCATCGGGTCGCCCTTGACGAAGCGCAGGATGATCCGCACCAGCGGATCGAACAGGCCCGCATCGATCATCACCCCGAAGTACAGGATGGCGAACATCAACATCACGCCGGTCGGCGCGATCTTCTTGATGCCTTCCAGCATCATGTCGTCGATGCCGGCCGCAAAGCCGCCGATCAGCGCGAACAGGATCGGAATGGTGATGAGGGCGACCAGCGGCGAGAGCCGCTTGCTCATGATCAAGTACATGAATGTAATGACCATGCCAAAGCCGAGGATGCTCAGCATCATCTGCATTCTCCAGAAGAAACGGTGCGGAAAGTGGGCATCAGAAGTCGTACTGCAGGCGGCCGGTGACCGCGCGGGTGCGGTCCACGGTGGCCTCGGCCAGGCGGTCGCGGTTGCGGCTTTCGATCAGGTTGAGCATGAAGCGCAGGTTCGGGCGCATGTACCAGTTGCCACCCAGCGTCCACGCCTCGGTCTGGCCGTCGCGCAGGTCGGGCTGGCCGATCAGGTGCTGGTCGCCGCGCATCTGGTCATAGCGCAGTGCCAGTTCGAACGCGCCGGCGGCGTGCTGGAAATCCTTGACCCGGCCGAAGCGCCCGGTCTTGCGGTCGTACACGCGCGATTCGCCGGTGACGAACCAGCTGACCAGGCCGTAGCCGGCCAGCACCTTGCCGCGCTGGCTGCCGTCGTCGAAGGTGGCGCCGCTGAACTCGCCCTGCCAGGACAGCGGCCCGTTGACCTGTGCGTATTCCAGCGACCACTTGTTGACGTCGGTATCGCGCCCGGCCGAGAAATCGACCAGGGTCAGGCGGCTGTTGTCGGAGAGATGGCCGGCCGGGCGCGGGCGGATGCGCAGGGCAGGCACGCCGTCGGCGCCCGGGTTGTCGTAGCGCTCATGCGCCAGCGACAGGCCCAGATGCAGGACATCACCGGCCGTGGCGCCAGGTGCCCAGGTCGCGCGCCCACCTGCGGCACGGCCCTTGACCTGCCACGCATCGATGCTCTCCAGGCTGTAGGCGCTGGCGGCCCAGGTCATGTCGCCGTGCGCGGCCTGCCAGGAGGCGCCGAGGCGATACAGCGGCGCCAGCGTGGTGCCGGCATTGCCGCGCTCCAGGAAGGTGCCGTAGTTGGAACTGGTGCGGTCATCCAGCGAGAAGAACTGCTTGAACTGGCCCACGGTGAGCTTGCCGACATCGCCGAAGCTGCGGCTGACGAACACATCCTTGGCCTCCACCCGGTCGCCGGAGAAATCCGCTTCCAGTTTGTAGTCGACCACGAAGAACTTGCCGGATACGTCAAGCCATGCGCGACGGATCTCGGTGTCGTCCTTGTTCGGCGTGCCGCGGCGGTCGTTGTGGAAATCGGCGAAGTCCAGATGCAGGCGGCCGCCCAGGCTGGCCGTGACCGGACGGTCGTCATTGCCGTCGTCGGCGGCCCAGGCAGGCGCGGCCAACAACAGCGTGCAGGCAGCCGGCATGCACCAGCGCAATGCGTTCAGTTCCATGGCCCCTCCCAGGTACCGTGTGTTCGGTGGTGTCGCGTTGGCGCAGCCTAGTGCCGGGATGCTGTCATCCACCTGTCAGCCATTGCTGCACCGCAGCGAAGCGCACGGAGGCGGCCGCACGCGCTAGCATTCGTGCACCTTTCCCGATCCCGACCGATGCGCATCCTGCTGGTGGAAGACAACCCGGACCTGGCCGACGCGATCGTCCGCCGCATGCGCCGCAGTGGGCATGCCGTGGATTGGCAGAGCGACGGACTGGCCGCGGCGAGCGTGCTGCGCTACCAGTCGTTCGATCTGGTCGTGCTCGATATCGGCCTGCCCAAACTGGATGGGCTGCGCGTGCTGGCCGGCATGCGCGAGCGCGGTGACAGCACGCCGGTGCTGATGCTGACCGCGCGCGATGGCATCGAAGACCGTGTGCAGGCGCTGGATGTCGGTGCCGATGATTACCTGGGCAAGCCGTTCGATTTCCGCGAGTTCGAGGCGCGCTGCCGCGTGCTGCTGCGGCGTACCCGCGGCCAGGCCAGCGAGGTGGTGCAGATCGGTGGCTTCCAGTTCGACAACGCCGCGCACCGGGTCAGCCTGGATGGCCAGCCGATCGAGCTGCCCAACCGCGAGTACCGTCTGCTGGAGATCCTGATGGGGCGGCTCGGACAGGTGGTGGGCAAGGACGAGATCGGCAACGGCCTGTTCGGCTTCGATGATGAGGCCGGTCCCAACGCGATCGAACTGTATGTCGGGCGCCTGCGCCGCAAGCTGGCCGAGGCACCGCTGCGCATCGTGACCGTGCGCGGCAGCGGCTATCTGCTTGAGGCGCACGATGCGGCGGCCGAGGGCAGCGCCGATGGTGACTGAGGCCCGCGCACCGACCTCGATCCGGCGCACGCTGTGGCTGTATCTGGGCGGTTTGATGGCGCTGTTCGCGGTCGCATTGTTCTTCGGTGCGCGTGACTACGGCCAGCGGGCCGCCAACCGTTCCTACGATCACCTGCTGGTGTCCTCGGCGCTCTCGATCATCGATTCGGTGGCGCTGGTGGATGCGCAGTGGCAGGTGGATCTGCCCTATGCCTCGCTCGATCTGCTGGCCATGGCGCCGGAAGACCGCGTGTTCTATCGCGTCTTCGATGCGCGCAACCAGACCGTGACCGGCTACGATGATCTGCCGGCGCCACCGCGCACGCCAACCGATCGCCCGCAGCTGTTCGACGCCCCCTACAGCGGCGAAACCGTGCGCTTCGTGGTGGTGTCGCGGCGGGTGTCATCACCGTCCGCGCAGGCCGAGGTGCGTGTGCAGGTCGGGCAGACCCGGCGGGCGCGCGAGGCGCTGGCACAGGACATGGTGACCCGCGCGCTGGTGGCGATCGTCGTGCTCTCACTGTTGTCGCTGGCGCTGGTCGCGCTCGGCGTGCATCGGGCGCTGCGCCCGCTGGTGAGGGTCGAACGCGAGTTGTCCAGACGCGAGCCCTCCGACCTGCGCCCACTGGATGCGACCACACCGCAGGAGATGGACCAGATGGTCGGCGCCTTGAACCACTTCATGGGCCGGCTCTCGACCAGCAATGAAACCCTGCGTGCCTTCATGGCCGAGGCGGCGCATCAAATGCGCACGCCGCTGGCCGCATTGCGTGCACAGGCGCAACTGGCGCTGGATGATGAGGACCCCGAAGACATGCGCCGCAGCCTGGAGGCGATCGAGCGCAACGCGACCCACATGAGCCGCCTGCTCAACCAGCTGCTCAGCGATGCCAGTGTGATCCATCGCGCCAACCTGCAGCGTTTCGCCCTGGTCGATCTGGCCGAGATCGTGCACCAGGCCCTGCACGAGGCGTTGCCACAGGCATTGCCGGCACCCCGCGTGCAGCTGGCCGTGACCAGCGATCCGGCGTGGGTCAACGGGGATGCCCTGCTGCTGCGCGAAGCGATCAAGAACCTGATCGACAATGCACTCAAATACGGTGGCGACGGCGCGTTGCAGCTCGCGTTGACCACGGAGGATACGCACTGCGTGCTGACCATCGCCGACCACGGCCCCGGCATTCCACCGGCCGATGCGGAGCGGGTCTTCGAGCGCTTCGCGCGTGGTGAAGGGGCGGCCGCCGGTGGTGCAGGGCTGGGGCTGGCGATCGTCAAACGCGTGGTGGACAGCCATGGTGGCCACATCGATCTGTCCAACCGGGTGGGCGGCGGCCTGATCGCCACCATTCGGCTGCCGAGGAGACACGCATGAAACGCTGGCAGGGCCTGTTGATGTTGATGTTGATGTCGCTGTTTGCCGCCACGGCTTACGCCGATCCCGGCGACGTGCAGCGCTTCCCCGCCCAAGGCGCGCCGACCGCGCAGCTGCGCATCCACGGCTCGACGGACATCGAAGTGTTCGGCACGGTCATTGCCGATTACCAGCGGCTGCATCCCGGCACGGAGGTGATCTACGAAGACATCATCACCCAGGACATGTACGCGCGCTATCTGCGTGATCGCAGCGGCTCGGCCGCACCGGACATGCTGATCAGCAGTGGCATGGACCTGCAGGCCAAGCTGGTCAACGATGGCCACGCGGTGGCGCATCGCTCGGCGCAGACCGATGCGTTGCCCGCCTGGGCGCAGTGGCGGCACGAGGCATTCGGCATCAGCTATGAGCCGGTCGCGATGGTCTACAACACGCGTACGCTGCCCGCGTCGCGCGTGCCGCATACACGCCGCCAACTGCTGGAGCTGCTGCGCGCGCCGGATGCGCCGCTGCTGGGCCGGGTCGGCACCTACGATGTCCAACGCAGCAGCGTCGGGTATCTGCTCGCCACCCAGGATGGCCAGCGCGGCAGCATGGCCGGCGCGCTGCTGGGCGCACTGGGGGACAACCGGGTGCAGCTGGAGGAGCGCACCGGCGTGTTGCTTGACCGGGTCAGCAGCGGCCAGCTCTCGCTGGTCTACAACGTGCTGGGCTCCTACGCGCAGGCACGCATCGATGCCGGCGCGCCGCTGGGCATCATCGAGCCGGAGGACTACACCCTGGTGATGCTGCGTACCGCGGTGATCCCGCGCGGCGGAAAGCACCCAGAGGAAGCCCGCCGGTTCTTGGATTACCTGCTGTCGCCCCGTGGGCAACAGGTGCTCTCCCGCGAGGCGCGTTTGATGCCGATCCTGCCGGCGGCGGGCCAGCGCCGGGGCGCCTCGCCGGAGCGCAGTTATCGCCCGATCCAGCTCGGCCCGGGCCTGCTGGTGTATCTGGACGCGCTCAAGCGCCGCCAGTTCCTGGAGGCATGGCGCGGCAGCATGCAGCAGGGACGGTGAGGCCGACAACGGCCTCGCCGTCCCTGCTGTCCGCGCATTCCACCTCAACCCCGCGCCGTTGGCGCGCCCCCTTCAACACGAAGGGGGCTCTTCTCCAGACACTCAACGTGTATCGGCAGGTTGGGTCCGCTACGCCGCAGGGATGCCGGTAGTGACGGCCGCTGGCCGTCAACCTCATTACAATGGCCCGCATGAGTGACATCACCGTTCTGGTCGCCGACGACCATCCCCTGCTGCGTGCCGCGGTCGTGCATTCGCTTCGCCAGGCGCTGCCACAGGTCACTGTGATCGAAGTGGCCAGCGCCGCCACGCTGGAGAGCGCGCTCGATCAGCATGCGGAGATCGAGCTGGTCCTGCTCGATCTGACCATGCCCGGGGCACGCGGGTTCTCCTCGCTGTTGCATGTGCGCGGCGCGCATCCGGATGTGCCGGTGGTGATCGTGTCCTCCAACGACCACCCGCGGGTGATCCGGCGTGCGCAGCAGTTCGGCGCGGCCGGTTTCATTCCCAAGTCTGCCCCGGCCGAGACCCTCGGCCAGGCGGTGGCGGCGGTGCTCGATGGCGGGGTGTGGTTCCCGGCGATGGCGGCCGAACGCTCCGAATCCGATGCGCTGCTGGCCACGCGCCTGGCGCAGCTCACCCCGCAGCAGTTCCGGGTGCTGTTGTGCCTGGCCGATGGCCTGCTCAACAAGCAGATCGCCTATGAGCTGGGCCTGGCCGAGAACACGGTAAAGGTGCACGTCACCGCGATCCTGAAAAAGCTGGAATGCCACAGCCGCACACAGGCGGCGGTGCTGGTGAAAGCGCTGGAGCCGGAAGGCGATGCGGGTGCCGGCGTCTAGCGGTACGGGCTCAGCTGCGGTGGCGTAGCAGCAGCTGTGTCATCAGGGCCCGCAGCGCGGGCGGGCGCACCGGTTTGGACAGGAAGCCCCAGCCGTTCTCCGCAGCCTGGGCCTTCAACGCGTCATCGCGCTCTGCGGTGATAAGGATCACCGGCGGGCGTGCGTGCCACAGGCCGCACAGGTGTTCGTACAGATCCGGGCCGTGCCACTGGCCCATGCGCACGTCCAGCAGCAGAAGCTTGGGCACGTTGAAGGCCGAGGCGATCTCCAGCGCGGCCTGTGGTCCATCGGCCAGCTCCACGACACAACCCCAGCGCTCCAGCAGCGCGCGGGTGGCGGCGCAGACACGCGGGTCGTCGTCGATGCTCCAGACCCGGCAGTGGCGCAACGGGCTGTCATCGCCGCTATCGACCACCGGGGCGACCGCGAGTGCCGGTGCGATCACCACGTCCGCGGCCTCACCCAGGGGCAGACTCACTGAAAACACGCTGCCACGCCCCAACGTCGAACGCAGCCGGATCGGGTGGCCGAGCAGGCGGCCGATCCGCTCCACGATCGCCAGGCCCAGACCGGCGCCACGTTCCTGATCCACGCCGTCGTCGAGGCGTCGGAACTCTTCGAAAATCTCGCCCTGCAGGCTCTCCGGAATACCGGGTCCCTGGTCGTGCACCTCGATGCGCAGCTGACCGCCGTCGCGGCGGCAGCCGATCAGCACGCGGCCGCGCGGGGTGTAACGCAGTGCATTGGACAGGAAATTCTGCAGGATCCGGCGCAGCAGGGCCTCATCGCTGACCACCACCGCACGGGTGTCGACCCAGCGCAGCTGCAGGCCGCGGCTGTCGGCGGCCAGCCCGAATTCACGGGCAAGGGTTTCCAGCAGGGGCGACAGCGCGAACGCGCGCACATGCGTCTTCAGTGCGCCCGATTCCAGTCGGGAGATGTCCAGCAGGCTGTTGAGGATGGCGTCCTGCGCGGCCAGCGCGGCGTCCACATGTTCGCTGAGCTCCCGGGCATCGCCCTGCAGCTTGCCGCGCAGCACCGAGACGAACATCCGCGCAGCGTTCAACGGCTGCAGCAGGTCGTGGACGGCCGACGCCACGAAGCGTGATTTGTAGCGATTGGCCCGCTCGGCTTCCCGGCGTGCTTCATCCAGATCGCGGGTGCGCTCGGCGACGCGATGCTCCAGCGCATCGGCGAGCGAGCGCAGCTCGCGCGCGGTGTTCTTGTAGGCGGTGATGTCGGCGTAGCTGGTGACGAAGCCGCCGTCAGGCAACGGGTTGCCGCGGATCTCCAGCACGGTGCCGTCGTCTTTCTCGCTCTCACGCATGTGCGGGCGGCCGCTGCGCAGGTGGTTCAGGCGGCGCTCGATGGCTTCGTCGATCGGCCCGGGGCCGAGCAGGCCACGCCGCGCGTTGAAGTGGAAGATCTCTTCGATCGGACGGCCCACCCGGATCAGCCCGGTCGGGAAGCGGAACAGCTCCAGATAGCGGGCATTCCACGCCACCAGTTTCTGTTCGTTGTCGATCACCACCACGCCCTGCGGCAGGTGCGCCAGGCTGCGGCTGAGGCCGCTGTCGGCCTGCTGGGCGGCCTGCAGCACGCCGTCCTGGGCGGTGCGCAGCTCCTGTGCGTGCT
>Ga0247813_10003089_pt1 | contig 10897 bp, 15 predicted proteins | sample UWRJL169409C1_FD_180719 | JGI IMG/M metagenome (GOLD analysis project Ga0247813, IMG submission 180719) | Plant litter microbial communities from Arlington Agricultural Research Station in Wisconsin, United States - UWRJ-L169-409C-1 | ecosystem: Environmental > Terrestrial > Plant litter >... | reverse complement strand
CTTAGGGCTGACTGTCGCCGAGATGCCCGAGCGCGCACCGGTGAAGGCGATCGGCTTTGTGGAGTTCTCCCTGGATGAAACCGACGCGACAGACCTGATCGCGCTTCTTCGCACGCTTGGCTTCCGCAACACTGCGCGGCACAAAACCAAGCAGGTGTTTGTCTACAGCCAGGGTGATATAAGGCTGTTGGTCAACACTGAGCGGGCAGGCTTTGCCAATGCTTCCTATGCGGTGCACGGACCTTCGGCCTACGCGACGGCGCTTGTCGTCGAAGACGCCGGGGAGGCCATGGCCCGGGCGCTGGCACTGGGGGCGGAACCCTTCAGCCAGCCGGTTGGCACAGGCGAACTGGACATCCCGGCCATTCGCGGGGTCGGCGGCGGCTTGATATACCTGCTCGATGACAAGACCGATCTTGCCCGTCTCTGGGACATCGACTTCGTTTCAATCTCGGACGATGCAGGCAACCAGCAGGCGCATTTGCACTCGATCGACCATATGGCCCAGACGGTCGCCTATGAGGAATTGCTGACCTGGCTGTTGTTTTACACCGCGATCTTCGAGACGCAGAAGACAGCGATGGTGGACATCATCGATCCGGCCGGTGTCGTGCGCAGTCAGGTCATCGAGAATGCCAGCGGCACGCTGCGGATCACGCTGAACGGTGCTGAAAACCGGCGCACGCTGGCTGGCCATTTCATCGCCGAAACCTTCGGCTCGGGCATCCAGCACCTGGCGTTCAGCACAAAGGACATATTCGCAACGGCTGCGGCCCTGAAAGAGAACGGTTTCCAGCCGCTGCACATTTCGCCCAACTACTATGACGATGTCGAGGCGCGGTTCGGCCTCGATCCGGACCTCAGCGAGCGGCTCAAAGCCGAAAACATCCTCTATGACCGCGACGAGCACGGCGAATTCTTCCAGCTCTACAGCGGCACCTATGGGGAAGGCTTCTTCTTCGAGATCGTCGAACGGCGCGGTTATCGCGGCTATGGCGCCGCCAACGCCATCTTCCGCATCGCCGCCCTCAAAAAGCAGATCCGGCCCGAAGGCATGCCTGCAATCGCCAACAGGTCGTCACGGGAACTCTAGGCAGCGAAATGTGTGTGATCGTCGGTACCTTTTCCCTGTACGGACGACGGGCCTCCCCCAAATGGGGGCGTCCCTTACCCCTTTCCAGTGCTAATGATTCGGGTGTGAATGCGGCGCGACCTGAGCCACCCCGCAGCAGTGTTGCGGGGTGGGGCACTCACACGGTTGAAAATTTTTTCAACAGGTTCGGCTTATCCTGGCCGCTGTGATCGTCAACGCGGCGAACGGCGCGCGAGCCGCAAAAAGACCGGACCAAGCAGGATCATCAGCATCCCGCCTCCTGCTGCCATCGTCGGCATATGCGCCGGCAGGTTTTCCCAGTGGGGCGTAACGACACCAGCCGTATTGAACGACCCGCCGGAATATTGACAGCCGATAAAAGCGGCCCCTGTCTGGACCATCTCCCTGTCGATCTCGGAAACCAGCTCGGCGATCGCAGGCGCAGCGCCCGGCATCGTCCGCATATGGAGGAGCAACGCCTTGGCTGCAGCCAGATAGGCATGGGCACATTCGTTGAAAGGGCTGGCTTCATCCGTGATTGTGCCGGGAACTGCACCCCACAAACAATAGGAATATTGAATGGCGGCGTAATTCTGAAGTCGCCTGAAGGACGGGTCGGTGTGCTTGACCTTTTCGGCAGAGCCCATGATGTCGCTGCGATATGTGGTCAAAACCGCCATCTCGCCATGCGACAGGTTGGGAACAGGGATGCCTGAGACAGGGCCGGAGGAAGACCGTCCATGTGCCAAAACATCCGTTACCGGCAACACAGCCAGGAAAAGAAGAATAAACCGCAGCAGCTGTTTGATGCCGCCGACGGAAAACGGGCGCCGAATGGTTGCGGCGCCCGTCAATGAAGCATCAACGCGCAGCGGAAAGCGCACGGTAATTTCCGGTTTGGCTCAAAAGCCGTTCAGCAAGATAGCCGAAGATCAGCGCGATCCCTGTCCAGACCGTTGCCTGAAGACCGAGGGTCGCCAGACGGAAGGCATAAAGGTTCATCGCTGAAAAGTTCTCGGGGACTTCGCTGATCGTCGGCAACAGCGCGTGGACGATCGCGATGAAACCGATATAGGCGATGCCTGCCAGGATGGCACCATTCCAGACGCCGAAACGCTCGCGCAGGTTCTTGGCCAAAGCAAAGGCCAGGGCCATGCCGAAGATCGAGGCGGCGATCATCACGAAGAACAGTTGGGTGCGAACACCGATCGTTTCCGGATCGCCAACCGCCGGCGGATTTGGCGCGTATTTGAGATCAGGCACAACCACCAGGGCGATGAAGGCTGCAATGCCAAGGACGGCTGACAGGCCGCGGGGGCCAAGACGGCTGGCGCGGCCGTAAAGCCCCGCAAATACCAGCGAGAAGATGCCACCCATGGCAACGCTATAGGCCATCACGCCCGTGAACAGCCCGATGCCGGCTTGGGTCTCGCGGCTGACCACTTCCGGCTCGGCCGGCGCATTGGGATTTTCCGCAGCCGCCATCCGCTCTTCAAAGGCAATTGCGAGATCAACTTGCGGTTCGCCGAATACGCGTGCAAAACCAAAGGCCAATAGGCCGGCGATGAGGCCGGCAATCATGCCCCTCATTAAAAGACTACCTGTCATAACGCTTCCTCTCAGTGGCAGGGGAAGCCGAGCAAATGGCGGCCGTCATGAACGAATTCATGAACTTCCATGCCCGGGAGCATCTGCATTGCACCTTCTTCGGTGCTGACGAAGTAGAGAGCGATGAGAAGGAGGAGGCCGCCAAAGATTGCCCAGGGGATCACCTGCCCAATCGGAATAGGTGTGGCGATGGTTTCGGGTGCGTAGGTGATGGTAGACATGCGAGTTCCCCTTTGAATAGCGCGTTCAACGTATAAATGACCTCTTGCAATCAGGGTCTGGCTTTCGATTATTTCGATTACAGTGGCGCGACCGCGCCAGAATTTCACTGGCTTCCCGAATTGCAATGTTCAATTGTTATAGGCCTGTGCTGAATACTGTCAATCACCGGCATGGACCGTATCATGTCGCGTTTAGCAAAGAGACATATCTTGAACAGAGCAACTCGTCTGACCCTGATTTGCCGCGGCCGCACGCAGGCGACGAAACTGTCGGGCTTTTCATCGGATGAACCCTTGCTGGACGGCGAAACCGTGGGCGCCAGGCGGATCGCAAGCACAATCCGGCGGGTCGATCGTTTGCTCTCAGCGCCGGAACGGAGCGCGTGCGAAACGGCGGCAGCAATCGGTGCTCCATGGACGATCGACGCGACTTTCCGCGATCTCGACTACGGGCGGTGGCAAGGCAGAACGCTGGCCGTCATTGCCGCAAACGAGCCCGATGCACTTGGCCTGTGGATCAGCGATGCCAATGCCGCACCACATGGTGGAGAGCCGGTCACGCAGATGTTGGCGCGTGTCTCGCAGTGGATGACGCAGAACCTCGCCGCTGGCGGCCATACCGTGATCGTGACCCATCCGATCGTCATCAAGGCGGCGGTGCTCGCCGCGCTGGATGCGCCTGCCAGTTCGGTATGGAAACTCGATGTCGAACTGCTGAGCGTCACCGACCTGCGCAGCGACGGCCGCAGATGGGTGTTGCGATCCCTGGGAAAATGACTGCCGTCGATGGCCGCTTCCCGTCCTCGGCCTATTGGTGGCCGAACGTCTGTCCAGCCACCGTCTCGCGGTCTTTTTGCCAGGCCGCCTTTACAAGGTCACCGTGCGGATCGAGGACATATTTCGTCGCAGCGCCCTGATCGAAGCTCTCGTAGCCCTGAACGGCGTCGTCAACCGGAATGACCTCGCGTTGACGATGTCGACGATCGGCAGACGATCGGGCAGGATCGCCTGCATGAGCTGGCGATTATGCTTGAGCATGGGCGTTTGACCGGTGTGGATCGACTGCGCCTTGGCGCAGCCGAGACCGAAGCGAAGGGACAGGTTGCCTGGCTTGGCGGCCTTGTCGACAGCACCTGGATCCTCCGTCACATAAAGGCCAGGAATACCGATCGATCCCGCCGCGCGGGTGGATTTCCATCATTTGGTTGAGGACGTGGCTGGTTGTTCGCCGCCAGCATGGCCACGTGCCTCGAAGCCGACCGCATCGATGGCGCTGTCGACGTCGTCGGTGCCAACGACCTTTGCGATCATGTCGGCAAACCTGTCGTTCTTGGAGAGGTCAATCGGTTCAAAGCCGACCTTGTCCGCATGGCCAAGCCGGTCCTTGTTGAAGTCGCCAGTCATGACGACGTCTTTACCCAGTATGCGGCCGCGTGCGGTCAGACAAAAGGCAAGTCTCCAAACACAATCCTGGTGCAGCGGAAGATGACGATGGCACAAGCTGCTTGAGACGTGTCACTCGCTCAATGGCACACCCGATTATTTGGAACCAAACCGCCGCGTGGGAGTTCAGTGGACGACGCATTCGCGTACGCAAAAGGAATTCCATGAAAACGATTATCCAGACACTCGGCGCCGCCGCTATTGCGGCAGTCATCGGCATGACCACCTTCGCTGCCTCCGCAGCTCCCATAGCACCAGTGACTGCACAACTCACCTCAACCGTTGAAACCGTCCAGTACCGTCAACGACATGATGACAAGCCGCGTTGGAAGAAGCCACAAAAGGGCAGACATGATCGCGCAGAGCGTCGCCACGACCGTCGCGGTTACTGGAACGGCCACCGAGGATATCGCGAGGCGCGCCGCGGTTATCGGCGCCATTCTGACGGATACTATTATGCGCCGTCAGTCTTCAAGCTGTTTCGCTAACTGTCTCTCGTTCCAAACGAGCCGTCACCTCAAAAAGGTGGCGGCTTTTTTTTATGTCTGCATCTTTTTGCCCCTGATTGCGTTGTGCGGCTGGAACATATGGGAGTGAGAGATATATCATGCGTGGCACTATCAAAAAAACGCGAAAGCTGAATCTATCGGACTATGAAAATGAGCTCGAGGATTTTTTGCCGGATGACGTGGCAGAAACGGATCCAGACGATGCCGCAGGACCGAACATGGACAATTCGGCCCTGACGGTGGCCGAAGAGGTCCGTCGGCTCAGAGCTTACGTGGCCCACCTTGGAGAACAAATTGTCGAGTTTCAGCCAGCCCAGCCCCCGCAATCTAAGGCGACGAGGCCCATTCCGGTCGACAAAATCGTTGGATTGACGCTTATGGTCGGGTTCGCTGCAGCTGTCGCTGTTGTTGCACGCCGTCTGCCGAATTTCGGTTAGGCGACCCTCCGGTGTGTTTTGCAGGGGTGATGCGTGGGCGTGACGTTCCAGCGCTTATGGCAATGCGAAATATATTTGCAAAAAAGGGAGGGTCGACCGTAGATGTCGATGCGGATTGATCCAAGCTGGACCGTCTTGAAGAGCATAGAAGATGGTTATCGTGAGCGCTGCGTCGATCTCTTCGCGCGTCCTGACGGCACGTTCGGTTTCGAAGAGTTCCGGCGGGACGTTGAGGATCAGGGACGATGGACGGCTACCCAATTCTATTCTGGCAAAAGCTTCGGGTCTCGGGAAGCTGCCTGGGACGCGGCCAAGCACGCGGTCAGTTGGATCACTTAACAAGTTAAAAAAGCTCGGGGGCGGGTGCCCAAGCAACTACCCTGACCAGGACCGGTTTCGCCCGTCTCGTTAGCTGTCCTTCTGCTCTGCGCGCTGGTATCGTTGAATTGTCGACGAAGCCCCGAACGCACGAGCGGGTCGCAAGGACGGCCTAATTTAGAACATCTCACGGTGATGACGCGCCACCAGCAAGGCCGGCGTCATTGAGCGCGAAGCGGCATCAGAATTCTATGGCTGGCCGAAGGACGGCACTCTCGACAGCGTCATTGGCGAGCGCATCGTCATCAACCCGTTGCGCCTGGTTAGAGGATGGCGTCCTGGTGGGGCTTGATGCTGCAATGGAGGAATACGGCAAGAGGATGAGGAACTGGCCGCGCCCGCACAGACCGCGACATAGCCTGCAGCACCGCAAACAGCGTCGCAGCGCGTTGACGTGTAGGCCACCAAATCGCTGGCGATTAGCCTATCAGTATAAACACCCCAGCCCAGAATAAGGCTGACAATTCACCGGCAACCAAAAAGCCGAAGACAGTATCGCTCATGAACTCCTCCTTTGGCAACCTCCATTGCCACTAAGCAAATGTAGGGCATGGGTGGAATATAAGCTACCCAAAAGTTGACCTTGTATAAGACCGGCCACCGGACTGGCAGGGAGATAACCCATGCAATTCACAGACGCTGTCACCGTCGCCGGAATGCGCCGGGCCGCCTTGGCTAACTGACGTGGAAGCCAGGGCGGTTCGCACAGGCATTCAGCTCTATCAGGGTGATGAGGTTGGCAAACCCGATCTGCGCGTTGTTCGTGTTGATCGCCTCTGCCGAAGAAGTATTTTCTGACAATAGCTTGCAGTCGTTTACTCATGCACCGGTTGCGGACAATCATTCCGATGAGGCGGTCAACGCCGGCAACCGAGGCAAACTAAGAGAATAACACCTGGTGATTTCCCTCAAACTTTTTTTCGGTCAGCTTCCCAGGGCTTCGGCACTGGCTGATAATCCCACGAGCATCCAAAAGAAATCCGCCGGCGAATATTGACCTGCAATTCAATGGGCGGGTCATTCTATTGTGGGTCGGAAAGCATAGCTGTTTGGAGTTGAAAGGGGCGACGTTGAAAAATTCTGATTTCTTTTATCGTTTCGTCCTCATCGGAGGGACACTTGGCCGTGCTATCCGTTCATCGAGGCAATGGTGAATGTTGCCATGCTCGCAGGTTATGCGGCCTTGAGCGTCCTGCTGAAGTACATATTTTTTCCGACAGAATAACCGAACGCGGCAGCCACCGTTACGTTCGATTTCTGGACGTGCTGGCGGTTCGTCGTGTTTTTATCCAATATCCCACGTCACTGGCGCGCTTTAAAGAAGACCAGCCATCTGAACAGGATCCCTAATGGTATTGCCAATGTTGGTTCATTGCTCCAGGTGCTTGGGGCGCTGAACCATCGTAAAAAGAGCGACCGACCGAGGAAGTGGTTGACTGCCTGCAGGAGCCGACACGAGAGATTTCTGCGCTGCGGAGCGGTGAAACGGCCACTTTCGTCTGAATGCCCGACAATTGATGATTGGCGTGCGCACCCGCCGATTACTATTCTTGACATGTCGCATGGGTTCGTGAGGCCAGAGCGGACTATTTTTGCCGCTTGTGCGATTGGATCAGCCTTTGTTTGAGACTGTCCATGTCGGCCAGGATGCCAAGCAACTCGGCATCATCGACGTCGCCGACGTCTTCAGGGGTGAACGATGCCTCAAGACGTGCGACGATTTCGGCCGTCATCGACCGGCCGTTGTTCAAACCGGCCGCCCGAACCCTAGCCCTGAGACTCTCGGGTATTCGTAACCGAAAATGTTGGTCTTCTCTCGCCATGGTTTTTTTTAAAATGGCACAAAATCTCACTGACGGATATGCCGCACCGATGCCACACAATCGCCTACGCGCGCTGTTGATCCATGTTCACGGACAGATAGCGTTTCGGTTCGCGACGGCGGATCATCGGCCGCTGGAGCAGGCCAACTCCAACCATCACGTCAAGGGATGTAAGAGCATGCTGCATGAAAACGAGTGGGTCGCGATTGGCGGTAGTCTTGGATGTTTGCCTGACTGGCTGGCGTCGGCGTCGGCGGCACGGGGTTTAGCGCCTCTCCCCCCGACGTTTGATGAGCGGTGTTATTTCTGACTTCGCGCCTCGTGGCTTGCTGAAGCGGAATATCGGCGCGATCATCAATATCGCGTCGGTTATGGCATTCCATGCGCTTCCGATCACAACGCTCTACAGCGCCACGAAGAGCTACCTGCTGACGTTCAGTCGCGGGCTTCAGGGGGAATTGGCGGATACCGGGGTGCGTGTTCAGGCTGTGCTTCCCGCCGGGACCGCGACCGAGTTTTACGATCATGCCGGTATTCCGCTTTCGGCCTTTGACCCTGCCGCAGTGATGACGACCGAGAACTTGGTCGATGCCGCGCTGTCTGGTTTTGACCGTGGTGAGGAAGTAACCCTTCCATCGGTTCACAATGTCGAACTGTGGTCGACTTACGAACAAGCGCGCAGCGCGTTGTTTGGGGCCACCCAGACTGGCCTACCAGCGCCGCGCACCTTCAACAGAAGATTAATGGCTTGCCCGTAGGGTCTCCTGACAATGGAGACCCTATAATGATGTCGACGCAATGTAATGGCTGCCGCGACGGTGCGGCTTTCCAGTTTCCCTTTTCGATGGCGTTCCAGCCTATCGTCGACATCGGCACGGGGAAGATTTTTGCGCACGAGGCGTTGGTGCGCGGCCCGAACGGGGAGGGAGCGGCTTCCGTACTTTCGCAGGTCCAGGCCGACAATCGCTATGCGTTTGATCAGCAATGTCGGGTCAAGGCGATCGAACTAGCCGCTCAACTCTTTGACCGTGGTGACGACGTCCGGTTGTCGATCAATTTTATGCCGAACGCTGTTTACGAGCCTCGCGCTTGTATCCGGTTAACCCTTGCAACAGCCATGAAAACTGGTTTTCCGCTCGACCGTATCATCTTCGAGTTTACCGAAGACGAGCAGCTCGACGCGAAACATATCCTGCATATTCTTAGAACATACCGGGACATGGGTTTCAAAACCGCGATTGACGACTTTGGGGCGGGTCACTCAGGTTTGGGACTTCTCGCGCAGTTCCAACCTGACATCGTCAAGTTGGATATGGCTCTTATCAGAGGGATCGACACGGATTCAGTCAGGCGTACTATCGTCAAGCATACCCTCCATATGCTTGACGATCTGCAAATCGTGCCAGTGTGTGAAGGCGTCGAGACCGCGGGCGAATTATCGGTATTAAGTGATCTCGGGGTGTCCCTCATGCAGGGTTATCTCCTAGCGAAGCCAAGCTTTGAACAGCTAGCTGTTCCAGTTCCCGTGGGAAGCCTGTTGAACAAAGCCGCATGACGTACAGCTTTCTCCCGCCGGATAGTGCTCAGTCTCCCGATGCATAGAGTAGGGAAATGTTTCGGTGGTGGGGCTGACAATTTGGAGCCTGCGTTGTGACCACCGCGCGTTTGGGCTCAAGCACAATCACGCAACCATTGGCGTAACTGAACTGCCGATTACCGTTGGGGAGGGTTTCTTGTGCCGGCACCTCATCCATCGCCCGCCCATTCTCGGGGGCGGGCATATCGTCCTTAGCCATTTGCTTCGTTTCGCGCGCCGAGCAGGCCGCGAGGGTCGCCAGCAAGGGCAAGGCAATAATCAATTGGCATTTCTTCACGATATCCTCCTGTAATGGAGGCCATGCTAGAAGAAAGATCCGGCCATAAAATGGTCGTGTCGCATTCTTGGTGTCATTGATTTCGGGCGCGATCGACGGCGTGTCGGGCGCCCCTAAGCCAGTGATTGCCTTTACCGGCATTGAATTACTATCTACCATGGGATTGTATCGTGGCGCCAAAACCAGACGTTTGGTGACTTCTCTCTTGTTTTCAATCGCGTCCTGAAATCCCGTCGATCGGTGAACTTGCTCATAGCCAATCTCCAACGTCCTATAGAAGTTGACCTGAGACCCGAAACTTCCTCCAAATTTTGGTAGAGTCCGTTACTCTGAGGAGACGGACAGCATGAAGCATTCACGGTTCACGGATGAGCAGATCATCGGGATATTAAAAGAGCAGGAGAACGGCCTGAGGACGGCCGATGTCTGCCGCAAGCACGGGATATCCGAAGCGACCTTCTACAAATACAAGGCGAAGTTCGGCGGCATGGAGATTTCCGATGCCCGCAAGCTGAAGGCTTTGGAAGATGAGAACGCCAAGCTGAAGAAGCTGCTGGCCGAGACCATGCTGGATAATGCCATTTTGAAGGATGTTGCTTCAAAAAAATGGTGACGCCCGATGTGAAGCGGGACGCTGTGGCTCATGTCTGCATGCAGCATGGGGTGAGCCAGCGTCGGGCGTGCGAGGTTTTGTCCATCGACCGGTCGAGCGTGCGATACCGCAGCGTCCGGCCTGATGACGCTGATATACGTGCGGCTATGAAGCTGGTGGCGTCCGAGCGCCGTCGTTTCGGTTATCGGCGCATTCACGTCATGCTGGATCGGCAGGGGATTGTCATGAACCTGAAGAAGCTTCGGCGTCTTTATCGTGAAGAGAAGCTGACCGTGCGCAAACGTGGCGGGCGCAAACGGGCTTTGGGAACGAGGCGGCCTCTGGCACGGCCTTCGCGTGCCAACGAGCGCTGGAGCCTGGATTTCGTCAGCGACGCTTTCACGGATGGTCGTCGCTTTCGGGTCCTGGCTGTTGTCGACGATTTTACCCGCGAATGCCTGGCGCTGGTCGCCGACACGTCGCTTTCAGGTCGACGGCTTGCGCGGGAACTCGATGCCGTCATCACCCGGCGAGGAAAGCCACGAACGATTGTCTCTGACAATGGAACGGAGATGACGAGCATGGCCATTCTCGAATGGTGCCAAAACACGTACGTCGACTGGCATTACATCGCGCCGGGCAAGCCAATGCAGAACGGCTTTGTGGAAAGCTTCAATGGCAGCTTCCGCGACGAATGCCTTAACGAAACCCTGTTCTCGTCGCTGACGCAGGCAAGGATTGAAATCACAGCATGGAAGGAGGACTACAACCGAAACCGACCACATTCATCGCTAGGCAACATCACGCCAAGTGAATTTGCATCGCAAATCGCTCTGGAAAAACAGGCCGCATGAGGCCAGATTGAAAACCCAAGACTCTCCTGAAAACTGGAGGGAAGATGGGTCTCAGGTCATGTGGA
>Ga0247813_10003088_pt1 | contig 10898 bp, 8 predicted proteins | sample UWRJL169409C1_FD_180719 | JGI IMG/M metagenome (GOLD analysis project Ga0247813, IMG submission 180719) | Plant litter microbial communities from Arlington Agricultural Research Station in Wisconsin, United States - UWRJ-L169-409C-1 | ecosystem: Environmental > Terrestrial > Plant litter >... | reverse complement strand
CTTGCCCTGGCGCGGGCGCAGCGAGCGCGTGTGGCCGCAGATTGCACAGTCGCTCGACGCCTTGCGCGCTGAAAACGACGTGATCGTGATCGAGGGCGCGGGCTCGCCGGGCGAAGAGCGCGGCCACGCCGAGCGTGAAGCCGACGATCCATCGGCGCCGTGCGGCACCTGGATCGAAGCGGCCGAAGAGCATCGGCCCGAACATGCCGACCACCGACACGATCACCGCGACGTTGCCGCTCTGCACCAGCGAAAAGCCGTGCCGCTCGATCAGCAGCGGCCCGAGCCACAGGCCGCGCAACGTGATGAACGCGGCATAGGTGACAGTGGCCAGCGCGACGATGCCCAACGTGTGCGGCAGCCGGAACAGCGCGCCATAGCTGCGCAGCGCCGCGAGCGGGGAGGGCCGCGCGCCGGTGTTCGCACTGGCACCGTCGGCCGCGCCTGGCAGGGCCGGCTCCCGCACGATCCACAGGATGGCCAGCCACGACAGCGCCGAGCCGGCCCCCAGCACCCAGAACCCCGTGCGCCAGGAGGTGGCCTGCACCAGCCAGGCGAGCGGCGTGCCGGTCAGCAGCATGCCCAGCGACCCCAGCCCCAGCGTCAGCCCCGACACCGATGCGAACCGATCTGCCGGAAACTGCCGCGCGATGAAGACCGTGCAGACCAAAAAGGCCGGCGCACAGCCCACGCCGATCAGCACCTGACCGGCGACAAGCACCGGAAAACTGGGGGCCAGCGCCGACAGCGCGGCGCCGAGGATCGCCAGCGGAAAGGCCGCGAGCACCGTGCGCCGGACCCCCTGCAGGTCGATGCCGATGCCCATGAAGAGCTGCAGCGCGCCGAAGGCGAAGTGGAAGGCGCCCGCGAACAGCCCGAGCGACTGCGCGGTCAAGCCGAACTCGGCCTGCAGCGGCGCCGCCAGGATGGCGGCGATCGTGCGGTAGGCCTGGCTCAGCGTGAACGCGCTGGCCAGCACGGCCAGCATCAGCCAGGAGGAACGGGGGCTGTGTCTCATGGTCTTCTTCTTTTTGGCCGGCGCACGGCGCGCGCCGGGCACACAGCCTACCGCGGATGCGGTGCCGGCCGCTCTTCGTGCCCGTCCGGGTGCCGCGCGAAGCGCGCCGGATCGCGCCCGTGCACCGGCGCCGAGTCCGGCCAGGGCCAGCCGCCGAACTGGGTGCGGCGGTAGTCCTGCATCGCTTGCGCGATCTCGGCCTGCGTGTTCATCACGAAGGGGCCGTACTGCACCACCGGTTCGCCGATGGGGCGCCCCTGCAGCACGAGGAATTCGGCGATGTCGTCACCGTTCACCAACTCGACGGCCTGTCCGGCGCGCAGTTCGATGGCGGCATGATCCTGCACGGTCTGTCCTGCAACGACCACCGACGCGCCCTTGAAGAAATAGAGCGAACGGCGCGTGTCGGCCCCCATGGCTGCCGGCAGCGTCCAGCGTGCGCCTGCTTCCATGCGGATCGTCCAGATCGCGAGGTCGGCATCGGCCTGTGCAGCCCACGAATCGGGCGGCGGCGCCAGCGGTTCGCCCACCGCTGCCTCGGTGCTGCCGTCGGCCGTCGCCAGCCGGCCTGCAATGCTCGCCACCTCGGTCGTGCGGCCTTCGGCATCGACGGCGCGCAGGCGCGGGATGTCTTCGTGCCAGAACATCGTGAAGTGCGGCGTCACCATCTTGTGGTTGGCCGGCAGGTTCAGCCAGATCTGGAACAGCTCCAGCGGATTGGCCTGGGCCGGGTCCAGCAGCGGAAACATCTCCGAATGCACGATACCCTGGCCGGCCGTGAGCCACTGCACGTCGCCGCCGCCGAAGCGGGCTGCTGCGCCGAGCGAGTCGGAATGGTCGATCAGGCCCTTGCGCACGATGGTCACGGTCTCGAAGCCGCGGTGCGGATGGCCGGGAAAGCCGGGCACGGTCTCGCCGTGGTACATGCTCCAGCCGTCCTTGCGGCTGAAGTCCTGGCCGATCTGGCGTCCGGCGAGCAGCGCATCGTCCACGCCCATCGCCGGCGTGCCGGCCGGGTAGGCGTCGTCGTGGTAGACGCAGAACAGGAAAGGATCGATCGTCGCCCACGGGAAACCGAGGGGCTGGATCTTGACGATGGCGGTGTTTGTCATGGCGATGCTTTCGTGTGGGGCGCCCGACGTCGATAGGAGACAGGGCGACACCGAGCATATGGGGTTGTCGGCCGGTTCCGGAAGTGCGCGCCCGGCGACACAGCGACCCATCAGCAGGACAGTGGCATCAAGCCGATGGGCGCTACAGGCCCACGGGCATCGCCAGCGTTTCCTTGACCTCTTCCATCACGATGTAGCTGTGCGACTCGGCCGCCACGGGCAGCTTCTTGAGGATGTCGCCCAGCAGCCGCCGGTACTCGCTCATGCCGCCCAGCCGCGCCTTCACCAGGTAGTCGAAGCTGCCCGACACCAAATGGCATTCCTGCACGTCGGGCACGTGGAGCAGTTCCTTGCGCACCTTGTCGAACACCTCGCCGGACTTGGACGAGAGCTTGATCTCCACGAAAACCAGCAGCGTCTTGCCCAGCGCCTCGGGCGACAGCCGCGCGTGGTAGCCGGTGATCACGCCCTCGCGTTCCATGCGCTTGACGCGCTCCGAACACGGCGAGGTCGACAGGCCGATCTGCTCGGCCAGTTCGGTCATGGAAATGCGGCCCTGGCGTTGGAGGATGTCGAGGATGCGGCGGTCGGTGCGATCGAGGTCGGCCATTTCACTTTTCCGGATGCGAATGCACCAAAAGAACAGCAATTTTCACTGCGATGCACCATGATTTCAATCGAATTTGCTGGGTGGAAGGCGATAAATTTATACAAATCCACTTGATACGGCGGTTTCACCATGAAAGTCATTGTTCTCGGCGGCGGCGTCATCGGCACCAGCACCGCGTATTACCTTGCGCGCTCGGGCGCACAAGTGACCGTGCTCGACCGCCAGGACGGCCCGGCGCTGGAAACCAGCTTTGCCAACGCTGGCCAGGTGTCGCCCGGCTACTCGACGCCGTGGGCCGCGCCCGGCATTCCGCTCAAGGCCGTGAAGTGGATGTTCCAGAAACACGCACCGCTGGCCATTCGCCTGGACGGCAGCCTGGCGCAGCTCAAGTGGATGGCACAAATGCTGCGCAACTGCTCGCCGGCGCGTTACGCCGTCAACAAGGAACGCATGATGCGCGTGGCCGAATACAGCCGCGCCTGCCTGCAGCAACTGCGTGCCGACACCGGCATCCAGTACGAGCAGCGCACCGGCGGCACGCTGCAGCTGTTTCGCACCCAGGCGCAACTCGACGCCGTGCAGCGCGACATCGCCGTGCTGCGGGAATGCAACGTGCCCTACGAACTCCTCACGCGCGACCAGCTCGCCATGGCCGAGCCGGCGCTGGCCCAGGCCCGCGACCGCCTGGCCGGCGGCCTGCGACTGCCCAAGGACGAAACCGGCGACTGCCACATGTTCACCAACCAGTTGGCCGACATCGCGCGCGGCCTGGGCGTGGACTTCCGTTTCGGCCAGAAGGTCGATGGCCTGGTCACCGAAGGCGGGCGCATCACCGGTGTGCGCACGGGTGGCCAGGTGCTCACTGCCGATCGCTATGTGCTGGCTTTCGGCAGCTACTCGCGCGGCGCGCTGGCGCCGCTGGGCATCGACCTGCCGGTCTATCCGGTCAAGGGCTACTCGCTGACCGTGCCGCTGGTCGACCCGACGCTCGCACCGCAGTCGACCGTGCTCGACGAGACCTACAAGATCGCCGTCACCCGCTTCGACAACCGCATCCGCGTGGGCGGCATGGCCGAACTCGGCGGCTACGACCTGCGCCTGGACCCGCGCCGCCGCGCCACGCTCGAACTGGTCGTCAACGATCTGTTCCCGGGTGGCGACGTGTCGCGTGCCACCTTCTGGACCGGCCTGCGCCCCATGACGCCCGACAGCACGCCCATCGTCGGCGGCACGCGCTTTTCCAACCTGTTCCTCAACACCGGCCACGGCACGCTGGGCTGGACCATGGCCTGCGGTTCCGGCAAGCTGATCGCCGACCTGGTGACCGGCCAGCGCCCCGAGATCAGCACCGAGGGCCTGGGTGTGGACCGCTACGCGCTTGCCGGCACCTCGGCCCTGCAGCGGCCCGCCGGGCACGCGGCTGCCTGAACCCTCCAACGCAGCCACCGAGCGCCTCCGCACCATGGCCCGCCCGTCCCTCGCCCGCATCGATCTCGGCGCGCTGCGCCACAACTACGCGCTGGCCCGACGGCTGCACGGCGGACGCGCCTTCGCCGTGCTCAAGGCCAATGCCTACGGCCATGGCGCGCTGCGTTGCGCCCAGGCGCTCGCCGGCGTGGCCGACGGCTTTGCCGTGGCCTTCCTCGAGGAAGCGCTGGCGCTGCGCGCGGCCGGCATCGACGGCCCGATCCTCGTGCTCGAAGGCGTGTTCGAGGCGGCCGAACTGCGCGACGTGCAAGCCCACGGGCTCTGGACCGTGGTGCATCACGAGGCGCAGCTGCGCATGATCGAAGCAGCGGCGGCGGCCACGCCGCCGCCGCTGCAGGTCTGGCTCAAGGCCGATTCGGGCATGGGTCGCGCCGGTTTCGCGCTGGCCGACATGGCCGCGGCCCATGCGCGCCTGAGCGCCTGCAGCCAGGTGGAGCAGGTCGTGCTGATGACCCACTTCGCGCGGGCCGACGAGCCCTCGGAAGCCGCGACCGCGCGCCAGATCGCCGCCTTTGATGCCGCCACGGCCGGCCTGCCCGGCCTGCGCAGCCTGTGCAATTCCGCGGGCGTGCTCGCCTGGCCCGCCGGCCACCGCGACTGGGCGCGGCCCGGCATCCTGCTGTACGGCGCCGACCCGATGCCCGAACCCGCGGGTGGCCTGAAGCCGGTCATGACGCTGGAGAGCGAGGTGTTTGCCGTGCGCACGCTGCAGCCGGGCGACGCGCTGGGTTACGGCGCGCGCTTCGTCGCCGACCGGCCGACCCGTGTCGGGCTGGTCGCCATCGGCTATGCCGACGGCTACCCGCGCATCGCGCCCACGGGCACGCCCGTCGCCGTCGACGGCCGACCTTCACGGCTGGTCGGCCGCGTGTCGATGGACATGCTCACCGTCGACCTCACCGACCTGCCCGAGGCCGGCATCGGCAGCCGTGTGGAGCTCTGGGGTGCGCAGGTCGACGTGAACGTGGTCGCGCGCGCGGCCGGCACGGTGTCGTACGAGTTGCTTTGCAACGTGAAGCGCGTGCCGCTGGTCTACGAGGACGGCGACAGGGGTGCCGCTGCGCGCTGAGCGGGCGCTGTCGGCTCGGTGGTGAGCCACGGCCAGCGCTGCTGGTAGTCGTCGGCCTTCGCGCGGAACAGGTCCGGCACCGGATGACGCGGATTCATGCGCAGCCGCCCGGCGTACAGGTCGGCCAGGCCGTCCGGCGCGTAGAGCACACCGCTGGCCACGTCGATGCCCACGCAGGTGCACGCGACAAGGTAGCGGTCGATGCCGTCGCGCGCATTCGAAAGGGCCGGGTAGCCGATGCCGAAGCGCTGCGCGTACCAGAGATGCACCCGCGCCTGGTTCTTGACCTCGACGCACACGCCCAGGTCGCGGGTGAGCGCATGCACGCGCCGGATCACCGCGTCCTCCGCCTCCCAGGACAGATCCCGGTCGTCGAAATAGAAGACGTCGTAGTCCTTGACACGATGGGCCGGCGGGTGGCCCGACAGGCTGTTCCACACCGCCTGGAACAGGCAGCCTGCCGTCAGATGGCATTGCGGCAAGGCCAGTGATGCCAGGCGTTCGAGCAGTTGCGCATTGACCGGATTGCCCCGCGCGCATTCGATGAAGTCCGACGCGCACGGCGCGCTCCCGGTCTTCTGCATGAACACGCTGAACGGGTCGTCCGGGTAGTCGCCGAACCGGCCGGTTCGCACATAGCCCGCCCGTGCGTAGAAGGCCAGCGCTGCGGGCTGGTGGATGCCGGTCTCCAGTGCGAAGCAGGTGCAGCCTCGCGCCGTCGCCTCGGCTTCGAGAAACGCCAGCAGCGCCCGCGCCATGCCGCTACCGCGATTCGACGGCCGCACGAACATGCGCTTGAGTTCGCCAAAGCCCGGCCCCAACACCATCGCCCCGCAACCGACCGCGTCGCCGTGTTCGTCGCGCGCCACGGCGAACAGCACGTGTGGCTGCTGCAGCGCGGCGAGGTCGAGCCCGTAGTGGCTCTCCGGCGGATAAAGCGGCTTCTGGAATGCGTCGAGCGCGTCGATGAGCGCGACGACATCGGGCTGGTTGGGGCTTTCGAGGGCGATGGTCATGACAGTGCAAGGGGTGCGGGACGATCCTAACGTGCGATGCTTCGGGCCTTGCCAATCACCTCCTGTCGGACGCCTCCATGAAACTCCACTATTCCGCCGGCTCGCCCTTCGTGCGCAAGTGCCTGGTCGTGGCCCACGAACTGGGCATTGCCGATCGCTTCGAACTGCTGCCCGCCGCGGCGCATCCGGTCAAGCGCGATGCCCGCATCATCGAAAGCAACCCGCTCGGTCAGGTGCCGACACTGACCTGCGACGACGGCACCGTGCTCTACGACAGCCGCGTGATCTGCGAGTACCTCGACGCCGAATTCGGCGGCACGCTGTTCCCCGCCGCGGGCGTGGCCCGCTGGCGCTGCCTCACCGAAGTGGCGCTGGCCGACGGCATGACCGGCGCCGCGCTGCTCGCGCGTTACGAAACCGCTGCCCGCCCCGAGGCCGCGCAATGGCCGGACTGGATCGATGGCCAGCTCGCCAAGGTCCACAGCGGCATCGCCTGGCTCGACCAGGCCGCGCCTGTTTTCGGCGACCGCGTGGACATCGGCACCATCGCCTTCGGCTGCGCGCTCGGGTATGTCGACTTCCGCTTCCCGCAGGTCGACTGGCGCGCCGCGTCGCCGGCCACGGCGGCATGGTTCGCGCGCTTCAGCGAGCGAGCGTCGATGCAGAAAACCGTGCCCAAGGGCTGACGACCAGCGGCGACTTGCCGCAGCAGCCCGGCGCGCCGTTTTCTGGGAAACTGGAGCGCGCCATGCTGATCCCTTTGCCTCATTCGATTGCCGACATCGACATCGACATCGACATCGACATCGACATCGACATCGACTTCGCCGCGCCGTCGGAGGTCGTCGCGCGCGCGCTGATCGGCATTACGCTGCTGGTCGACGGCGTGGGTGGGCGCATTGTGGAAACCGAGGCCTACGATCGCGACGATCCGGCCTCGCACAGCTTTTCCGGGCCGACGCTGCGCAACGCAGCCATGTTCGGTCCGCCGGGCCGGGCCTATGTCTACCGGTCCTACGGCATCCATTGGTGCCTGAACTTCGTGTGCCGCGAGGCTGGTCATGGTGCCGGGGTGCTGATTCGCGCGCTCGAGCCGACCGTCGGGATCGCGCAGATGCGCAGGCGGCGCGGGCTCGATGAAGTGCGGCTGCTGTGCGCCGGGCCGGGCCGCATCGCCCAGGCGCTGGCGGTTGACGCGGGCTTCAACGGCAAGGCGCTCGATGCGCCGCCCTTCGTGCTGATCGCAGCGCCAGGCGACCATCCGCCGGTGCAGGTCGAAGCCGGGCCGCGCGTCGGCATCTCCAAAGCGGCCGAGGTACCTTGGCGCTTCGGAGAGCAGGGCTCGCGCTTCCTGAGCAAGCCCTTTCGCGGCAGAGCCTAACCGCCGGCGGCGACCGGCATGGCAACACTGCCCACCGCCTGCTCCGTCGTCTCGCGCCAGCCGCCGCCAAGCACCTTGTAGAGCGTGAGCCGGTTGGCCTGCTCGACCAATTGCAGGCTGATCAGCGACTGCTGCACCGTGTACAGCGAGCGCTGTGCGTCGAGCACGTCGAGGAAGCCCGCGCCGCCGCTCTTGAAGAGCGCGTCGGACAGCTCGAAGGCGCGCGTGGTCGCCGCGACCAGCGACTGTTGCGCCGCCAGGCGCTCGCCCAGCGTGCGGCGCGCGGCGAGCGCGTCGGCCACTTCGCGAAACGCGACCTGCAGCGTCTTCTCGTACGTCGCCAGCTGGATCTGCTGCTGCGCCTGGGCCACGCCCAGGTTGGCGCGGTTCAGGCCGGCATCGAAGATCGGCAGGCTGATCGACGGCGCAAAGCTCCAGGCCGCGCTGCCATCCTTGAACAGGCCCGACAGGCTGCTGCTGGCCGTGCCCGCAGACCCGGTGAGCGTGATGCGCGGATAGAAGGCCGCGCGCGCGGCACCGATGTTGGCGTTGCTGGCGCGCAGCGCGTGCTCGGCGGCCTGCACGTCGGGCCGCTGCTCGAGCACTGACGAAGGCAGCTCTGCAGGCGGCGCCAACAGGCGGGCTGCCGGCACTCTCGCGATCTCGGTGATCGACGGCGGCAGCAGGGCGGGCGGCACCGCCGCACCGACCAGCAGCGTCAGCGCGTTGCGGCTCTGTTCCACCTGGCTGTCGAAGGCCGCGGCATCCGCACGTGCGGTGTCGACCGTGGTCTGCGCCTGCGCCAGCGCCAGGCCCGACTGGGCGCCGAGCTGATAGCTGCGGTTGATCAGGTCGTAGGACTTCTGCCGGCTCGCCAGCGTGTCGCGCGCGAGCTGCAGGCGCTGCTGGTCGGTGGCGAGCACCAGCCAGGCGGTCGCGACTTCCGCAACCAGGCTGATCTGCGTGCCGCGGCGTGCGTCTTCGGTGGCGAAGTAGCTCTCGAGCGCGGCCTCGTTCAGGTTGCGCACCCGGCCGAACAGGTCGAGCTCGTAGCTGGTGAGCCCGAGGTTCACGTTGTACTGCGTGGCGATGCGCGCAGTGCCGCTGGCCGACACGCTGCCGGGCGTGCGCGCGCGGCTGCCGCCTGCGCCCAGGCCGACCGACGGGAACGCCGCGGCGCGCGAAATGCCGTACTGCGCCAGCGCACGCTCGATGTTGAGTGCGGCGACGCGCGCGTCCCGGTTGTTCGCGAGCGCCAGCTCGACCACGCCGCGCAGGCGTTCGTCGACGAAGAAATCGCGCCAGCCCAGTTCGCGCGCAGGCGCGGCCGTGGCGGTGGTGTCGGCCGTGGCGGCGCCCGAGGTCCAGGCGGGCGCCACCGGCGCGGTCGGCTGCACGTATGTCGGCGCGAGGTTGACGCAGCCGGCGAGGAAGGCGGCCGCAAGCGCGAGGCCGAGGCCGGCGCGTCGCAGGGCGATGGGTCGCGGCGTGGTCATCAGTGGCTCCCTTGCTCGATGGCGTGCGTCGGCGCGGCCGGTGCCGGCCTGCCCTTGCGGCGGCGCTCCATGAAGCTGCTGATCAGCACGAAGAACAGGGGCACGAAGAAGATGCCCAGTGCCGTGCCGACCACCATGCCGCCCAGCACCGCGGTGCCGATCGACTGGCGGCCGCCGGCACCGGCGCCCGTGCCGATGGCCAGCGGCAGCACGCCGAAGCCGAAGGCCAGCGAGGTCATCAGGATGGGCCGCAGCCGCAGGCGCACGGCCTCCAGGGTGGCGTCGATCACGCTCTTGCCCTGCTCGTGCAGCTGCTTGGCGAATTCCACGATCAGGATCGCGTTCTTCGAGGACAGCCCCACGGTGGTGAGCAGCCCGACCTGGAAGTACACGTCGTTGCTCAGCCCGCGCGACCAGGTGAACAGCAGCGCGCCGACGATGCCCAGCGGCACCACCAGGATCACCGAGAACGGCACCGACCAGCTCTCGTACAGGGCAGCCAGGCAGAGGAAGACGAACAGGATCGAGATGGCATAGAGCATGGGCGCCTGCGCGCCCGACAGCCGTTCCTGGAACGACGCGCCCGACCATTCGTAGCCGATGCCCTGCGGCATCTGCTTCATCACTTCCTCGACGGCGAGCATGGCGGCGCCCGAACTCACGCCCGCCGCGGCATCGCCCACGAACTCGTAGCTCGGACTGCCGTTGTAGCGGATGAGCTGCGGCGAGCCGTAGCTCCAGCGCGTGCTGGAGAACGCGCCGAAGGGCACCATCTGGCCGAGCGTGTTGCGCACGCTCCAGCGGCCGATGTCGGCCGGCAGCATGCGAAACGCCGTGTCGCCCTGCATGTAGACGCGCTTGACGCGGCCGTTGTTCAGGAAGTCGTTCACGTAGGTGCCGCCCATGGCGGTCGACAGGGTGCTGTCGATGGCGCTAGTCTGCAGACTCAGCGCGCCGGCGCGCGCGTCGTCGATGTCCACCGCGAACTCGGGTGTGTCTTCGAGGTTGTTGCTGCGCACGTTGACCATTTCCGGGCGTGCGTTGAGCAGCTGCAGCGCCTGGTCGCGCGCCTTGAGCAGCGCGTCGTGGCCGAGCGCGTTGAGGTCTTTCAGGAAGAAGTTGAAGCCCGCATTGGCACCCAGGCCACGCACGGCCGGCGGCAGCACAACGAACACCCGCGCATCGCGGATGGCGGCCAGGTCCTTGCTGGCGCGGCGCGTGATGGCCGCGGCCGAGCTGTCCTTGCCGGTGCGCTCGCTCCAGTCCTTGAGCTTGACGAAGGCGCGCGCCGAACTCTGGTCGCCGTTCTGGCCGGTGAGCAGGTTGATGGCGACCACCTCGGGTTGCTTCAGGAAGTAGTCCTGCACCTGCTGGATCACCGGCTGCAGCCGGGCGTTCGACGAAGCGGGCGGCAGCGTGATCTGCACCTGCACGAAGCCCTGGTCCTCGTCCGGCAGGAAGGAGGTGGGCAGCCGCATGAACATGAACACCATCACCGCGCAGATGCCCGCGTAGAGCAGCAGGCTGCGCTTGCTGCGGCGAACGATGCCGCCGACGATGCCTGTGTAACGGTCGGCGCTGCGGTCGAAGTGCTTGTTGAAGCCGGCGAAGAAGCGGTCGATGTAGCCCAGCGGCCCCTTGCGCGGCGCGCCGTGCGGCGAATGCGCGCCCTTGGCCACCGGCTTGAGCAGCGTGGCGCAGAGCGCCA
>Ga0247813_10003087_pt1 | contig 10907 bp, 11 predicted proteins | sample UWRJL169409C1_FD_180719 | JGI IMG/M metagenome (GOLD analysis project Ga0247813, IMG submission 180719) | Plant litter microbial communities from Arlington Agricultural Research Station in Wisconsin, United States - UWRJ-L169-409C-1 | ecosystem: Environmental > Terrestrial > Plant litter >... | reverse complement strand
TTTCAGGCCTGCGTGGTCCCAGCTCGGTGGTGGCAGTTTCGCGAACAGAAACATGAGGTTAGTTGCCGGATATCGCTGGGTCGGCGGTTCGTATCCCTTATGTGGACGGCCCCCGACTCGCAAGATATTTCGAGATAATTTGATCTGATCGCTTGCGTCCATATGTCCGGCCTATTGTTGCGTTCGCACATGAACGCTGGCCAAGATGGTTTCCGCAACACAGGTCCCAAACATCAAGGCGGCCTTGACGGGCCAATGGGATTCCCGGGGTATCCTGTGTCCCGGATCGATCGATCACACCATCTGCTATTATCTTGCAAGTTCTAGTATTTCCAACACGTTGTGAAGATCAGGGTGTCCTCGGTTCTTGCTTCCCAATCTTCATGCGGCGCATCCCGTCAAAGCTGGTCCTGATTGTGCGCTGTATGTCTCACCGGAGACCATGAGCTTCCAAGCCATGCGCGCCATCTTGTTGGCGAGTGCGACAGCTGCCAGTTTAGGCGGCTTGCGCTTGAGCAGTTCCGCCAACCATCGAGAAGCCTTCCCAGATCGCCGCGCGTGATGAATGACAGCGGTTGCTCCAGCCACCAAGACGGCCCGCAGAGCTTCATCGCCGGCTCGCGTGATCCCACCGAGCCGCAGCTTGCCGCCGGTCGAGTGATCTTTTGGCGTCAACCCTATCCAAGCTGCGAACTGGCGACCAGATTTGAAGAGCTCCGGAGCGGGTGTCTTCATTATCAAGAGAGCCGAACCGATTGGGCCAATGCCGGGGATGGTGTTGAGACGTATGCTGCGTTCGTTGTTACGCTGCCATGCCTTTACCTTGGCCTCCACATCAGCAATCTTCTTTTCCAGTTGAGCGTATTCCTCGGCCTGGCTCATGAACAATTCCTGTGCGAGCTCTGGCACAGTCCCGTCGGCTTGTACCCTTTCAAGCAGCAGAGGGATATGTGCCAGCCCCTTGGCTGCGGAGACACCAAACTCATTGGCGTAGCCTCGGATTGCGTTGGCCAGTTGGGTGCGGTTGGCTATGAGGCGGGTTCGGACGCTGATCAGCATGAGTGCCGCTTGTTCATCAGCTGTCTTCACCGGAACAAACCGCATCGTTGGGCGGCTCATTGCCTCACACAGCCCTTCGGCGTCGGCCGCGTCGTTCTTGTTCCGCTTGACGTAAGGCTTAGCAAGTTGTGGTGCGATCATCTTCACCTCATGTCCGAATGAGGCGAGCAGCCGTGCCCAATGATGCGAACCACCACAGGCCTCGATCGCGATCAAAGTTGGCGGGCAGGTCGTGAAGAAGTCGATCATCTCCTTGCGTCGCATTTTCTTACGCACTACCGGCTTTTCCGCAGCATTCACGCCATGCAACTGAAAAACATGTTTTGACGTATCCATGCCAATACGAATAATCTTGTCCATGGGCGGCCCCTTCGATTGAGATCTTAACAGCTCATTCTGGCACATTTCGATGCCGTTCAGGGGCCGTCCACTCCAACATCAAGGCGTCCCATTTTTCCAGAAGATGAACGGCTACTCTATCAGCATGACCGCCACGGCGCGGTCTGCTACTGCCACTGACGTGCCACCGTCCGGCAGTGAACTGCGCTGTTTATTCGTCGAGGCCTGCTTCAGTAAACCTGAGGTCCAGACACGAGCGAATGGCATCCAGCGTGGCCATTGTGGCCAGCGACGCGTCGAGCGGTGTCTCCGGGCTCTCTAACCCACCTTTAGAGATGGTCCGAGCGATGCTAGCAGCCTCGAAATACAACCCTTGGAAGTGAGCCCCTTTCGGTTCTTCGTATCTAAGTCGGATAGAACCATCCAACGACCAGACCTCGAAGTCCCCTGGAAGATGAAACTCGGTGACGAAGCGGACCGAACCTTCTGTTCCGATGACTACGGCGCTCGTGGGCGTAAAGCCATAAAGAGAGGTCGCCATTGTACCATGTGCGCCAGCGTCGTTGGCCATGACGACGGCAAGTTGGCCGTTTACGCCTGAAGGATCGGCTGTCGCAACCCCTGTCACTCTCGAGGGAACACCGAGCAATTTCGCGAGAAGCGAGACCGGGTAGGTCCCCAGGTCGAGGAGGGGCCCGCCCGCGAGGCCCGCATCGAAAATTCGATGATCGCGGGAGAAATACTCACCATACTTGGTATAGACTGCTTTAATTTCTCCGATGGCACCCGCGTCCAGAATCTGCTGCAGCACGTCGAATTTCGGCAAAAAATAGGTCCAGAGCGCCTCGGCGAAAAACACACCCTTTCGTTTTGCAGCAGCGACCATCTCGGCCGCTTGGCTATGATTGAGCGCAATAGGTTTTTCCACGAGGACGTGCTTTCCCGCCTCGATTGCGAGAAGGACATGCTCGTGATGAAGTCCGTGCGGGGTCGCGATATAGATAATGTCCAGATCAGGTGCCTGAACGAGAGCTTCATAACTGTCGTAGGTCGTGGGAATGCCCCACCGAGCGGCAAATTGTTCACCCGATGACTTGGAGCGGGTACCAACGGCCGCGATAATCTGCTGGGTATGTGCCTTGACGGACTCCGTAAATTTACCGGCGATCCAACCCGAGCCCAGGATACCCCAGCGGAGGGGCGGCGCCTCTGCGGCCGAAGGGAGCCGGGATTTTGGCATTGTCGAAGGAAAATTCATGCAACCTCCTGTTTTGTGCGAATGGTAGAACTTCAGTGAGTTGTACTCTGCACATCAACTGCGATCGATTACCGTGTGGCTGTTGGCAATTGCCTGGTGGTTCGCCGGACGATTAGAGAGGGCGCTATCAGAACGTGCGAAGCGGGTTCATCGAACCGCTGCATCCGTGACGTGAGGATTTCCAAGCTTTGGGTCGCCATGTAAGGGATCGGCTGTCGGATGGTCGTCAGCGCCATCGTTTCGGATTCCGCAAAAGGAATGTCGTCATACCCTACAATTGCTATATCGTCGGGCACGCGGATGCCTTCCTTCAGAAGCCTACTGATCACACCAACTGCCTCGAGGTCGTTAGAGGCGAAGATCGCCGTCGGGCGATTAATTTCGTTCAAGATCGTTTCAGTCGAAGCTACCCCTCCATCAAGTGTATGACGACCGGGATATACCCGCGGAGTAAGGCCTTGCTCTTCCATCGCGGAACGGTATGCCTCCCGGCGACGCTGCGAGCCTGCGCTTGGTCCACCGTCAATGTGAGCGATGTCCCTGTGTCCGAGTTCCACCAAGTGTCGCACGACGAGCAAAGCCCCGAGCCTGTCGTCATTGCTTACGCTATCGACGCGCTCGCTGGATAAATGACGGCCGAAATAGAACACTGGTAGATGGCGGCTGACCTTTTCAATCAACGTCGTGGAGTCTGGAGAGCCTATAAGGATCAAGCCAGCGACACGTTGGGCGACGAGGGACTGAATTGCTTTTTCTGCCGCCGGGTCGGGAAATCCCTCGATTGACAGAATGACCTCGAAGCCTTTTTCGCGCGCCACGGCGTCTATGCTCTTTGCCACCAACGCCGTGAAGGGGTTCAGAATATCGGATAGGAGTACCCCGATCGTTCCAGTAACATTGCTGGCGAGACGACGTGCGGAAAGATCGGGTGTGAAATTCAGCTCTTTAGCGATCTTGAGAATGCGCGCGCGCTTCTCCGGCTGGAAGTCCGCTCATCACGCGGCTATTCTACTGCTTACTGTGAGGCGCAGACCGAACGGATAGCACGTCATCTCCGGTTTCGAACACATCACGTTGGGCGGGAACCAAGCGTGCAAGACGCCGTTACGGGACATGACCCATTTCTTTTTCCACATTCGCGACAACAGGCAATTCATTGAGGATACCGAAGGCGTTGACCTACCGGATATTGTAAGGGCTATCGAGGAAGCGGAAATAGCGGCACGGGAACTGGTGGCGGAGATGGTGCTGAAGGGAGAGCCAATCGACGGTCAGGTGTTTGAGATAACCAACGAGATGGGTGTCATTGTTCACAGAGTGTACTGGCGAGATGCCGTCAAATTTGACGATTAACTCGAAGATTGTGAAGTATTGGTATTGCACGATACCGGACTGAGCACCAAAACATGTCAAAAGACATGCCGTATCATAACGCAGGAGAGTAAGGTTTGTTGGCGGGCAATGAAGCCTGCCTGGAAGAATAATGAATATTCCATCAGGACGGTCAATTCTAATCCTAGAGGATGAACCATTGATCGCATTGGACCTTGAGTCCACACTTGCCGATGCCGGCTTCCACGACTTGGTGATCCGGACATCCTGCCATGATGCATCCATTTGGCTCTCACACAACACTCCGTCTATGGCGATATTGGACATCCATCTCAAAGATGGTTCGTGCGACCATGTCGCTCAGGTCCTTGTCGACAGGCATGTACCGTTCGTCGTGTGTTCCGCCACCCATCGGGAGGACATCAAGGATGTGTTCCTGTTTGGTCAATTCCTGTCAAAGCCGTGCCAACCGCATCACTTAATCGACGGAGTGCACCAAGCCCTCTCCAACCAAGAATGGAGCCAGGCCAATGGATGACGTGATCCTGAAATCGGGAAAGACGCGCAGACGCCGGGGTGACAGTCCGCGCGGTGATTTCGATGCTGCGAAACACAGCGCGACGACGGCTGAGCAAGCCCGCGTTGAAGCTGCCCGAAGAAAGACAGCCGAACTCAGGGAGGCGCGCCTTGGCGCGGTGACCGCATCTGGTCCATCGACGACAGCGAAGAAATAGTGGGTTGAGACACTGACGTTTGGCAATTTGGGGCTAGCCAAGCGACGCCAACACTGTCGCCAGCGCCCGGTCTTCTACCGCCAGGACCGCACTTAAAACGAAAGACCGCAAGAGAAACCTTTCGCGCTTATACTGGCAATCGACAGCAACGCCCATCAGGTGTACCCAAGCGGCATTGTCTGTAGCACCAATCCTTCAGTCGAGATCGCAATCACGATTGACCAGCACTTCATCGCGGCTTCGACGACGCTGAGCGGCACGAATGCTCGCTTTGTCTCGTGAGGCAGGCGTTCGACAGTGATGCCTGCGCCGACGGCGAGGAGGCGGCAAAGCGCGCCATCTATTTCGGTGATGCCACGACCTTTCGAAGCGTCGTCTTCCTGCTTAAAGAGCAGGCGGCTATCGGCACGCTCTCATGCGACGGAAATTAGACCGGCCCGCACGTCTAGGAATCTACCGCACCCTGTCTATATGTCCGGTATCGGACAATAGAATATTGGTTCACAAATTTTCAATCTATGATCCGCGCAGTTTGCGGTGCAACATCGAATCGGTTTCGGAGAATGTCACATGATCGGATTGCCGTCCTTGTCGTCGAAGACGAGCCGCTATTGCGAATGGATATTGTCGAGGCGTTGACAGAGGCTGGTTTCACCGTCTTTGAAGCCCATAACGCAACCGAAGCGATTAAGGTGCTCAGCGTCAATCCGCAGATTCATGCACTTTTCACGGATATCGACATGCCGGGGAGTATTGATGGACTGAAGCTCGCGGCGTTCGCCAAGGAGCGGTGGCCGCCGATCAAGATCATCGTGACGTCAAGCCATCGGAGGGTCAGCGACGATATGCTTCCGGCCGATGGAATCTTCGTTCCGAAGCCCTATGGATCGGAGCAGATCATCAGGTCCATCCGTGCGCTGGTCAGCAAGTCGTAAACCCTGCCTTCAAACAGCCTTCAACATGGTCCGATGAGACGGCGGTATTCTTCTTCTGGGGGGCCATAGGCGGCTCCGGCAAACTCTTCAAGCCCTTTGCGATCGCGCACGATCAGGCGATTGCGTCCGGCGGTGATGAGGTGTCGACCTTCCAGGATATGAAGTGCGGTTGTGACGCTTTGACGTCTGACAGCCAGCATGATTGACAGGAACTCATGGGTCAGAGCAATCGTATCGCCTTCGGACCGATCATGGCACATCAAAACCCATCGGGCGAGCCGTTCCTCGATATGATGTGTGGCGTTTGAAAGTGCCGTGAAAGATGCTTGCACGGCCATGACCTGTGCAAAGCGTAGCAGCAGCGAGCGAAGGCCAAAACACTCCTCGATCGCGTGGGAAAGGCGAACGCTCTGAATTCGGAAACCTGCCCCGCCGACCTGCATGAAGATCGAATAGGGCGCTGACGGTGCATGCATAACAAGCGATGTCGGCGCCATCCCCTCATTTCCGAAGATGCCAATCTCAGCCTTTTGGCCGCTGCTGAGTTCTGCGACAATGGAGCCGATACCGGTTTCCAAAAAATACGAGTAATCCGTAATTTGATCCGGCGTAGCCAGAGCAAACAGGCGCGGAAGCTCGACGGCTTCGAGATGGGGCGCAAGATGCTCGAAGTCAGCCGGGGCAAGGCTTGAAAGAAGTCTATTTCGAACAATTGGTTGCTGAAGGGAGGGCATGTCTCTTATCCTCAGTGAGGGCAAGAGCAAGCTAATCTCCCAGCCGTCCGCGCCATGAAGTTGCGGACGATGCACGATTAATAGTCGTCAACAGTGTTCCATCTATGGCAGCAATCTTCGCCAGCGCAAGATCGCTTTCGCAACTGTCCGATAGCGGTCATTGCCGTTGACCACCAAAGATCGCGACTAACGACTGCCGACCTGTCGGAACGCGACCTGTCCAGCATAAGGTTGTTTACGGCGTGCCCCGCGTAGCCAGACGAGGCGGTTTCTTTCTCAGTCGGGGTGTTCGACCACGCAAGCCCTTTGAATCGTGGCGTGAGTTCCATAAAAACTCTACCAATCATAATCTCTCGATCGAAACCGACGAAGTCGCTTATTCTGGGGAAAGTTCGAACCGACGCCAGCCATACCCAGCAAATCGGGGTTGTTCACAGGATTGGCTGTCCAGCATCCAGGTCATCGGCATGCCGCTGTATTTTTGTGGCATCGCTGTCATCGTTGACACAGCGTACCAAGACAGCGAGTTTAATGGCGTCGGTCATACCATCGCGAAAAGCCTGCAGGATCAGCAATGCCAAATCCTTGCCCTCGACGCTGTCGACCACGATTTTTCGGACGGCACATTCTTCGCCGAGCGCCCACCGCATCATAATCAAGGTTTCGTCGGATATCGATTGTCCGTAAACAGACATAGCTTGTCCACACGTAGGGGCGAAAGCACAATGATTTTCCAAGCAACGGTACCCTGAAACGGCCGGTGACATTTCACTTTGCGCCTTAGATTTCGCTATGGGCGTTGAGTTTCAGCGCTTTGACGACGGCGTCAAGCGGACGGGATGCGCGGGCCACACGGTCATAACAAGCAGGCATGAGGTCGCGTGGCCAGCGGTGCGTAAAGCCCGTAAAACGCCCTTGCGTCCGCACGGAAGGTCGCCGGACGCCAGCTGGCCGTTCTCGGCGGCATTGCCGCCGCTGCCAATCACGGCCTTAAGGAGCGACCGTCTGTCTCTTGTCTGGCAGTCGATGGAGCGTCGCTGATCGGCCGGCGAGATCGAGGCATCACTCAGCTATTAGGTCACCCCCATGTCCCTCGCCAGTCGTTCGCTTGCGCGGGAACCCATTTGACTTGGACTGACCGTTTCGACGACGCGTCGCAAAAATTGCATCCCGGGCTGTCGCAAGCGCCGGAACTGCCCATTCACTCTACCTCGAACGTCGGCTTGAACCATGCGGGTGCCATGCTATTCTCAAGATGGAGAGTTGTGACGTTGTTGTTGTCGACGACGAGAATGGCTGGACCCGCATGTCGGACCATCAGCGAGCCTTCCAGCGCTCGGACAGCCTGGTCGACCGCGATCCGCCCTTGCATAACCGGAGAATCGGTGGGAGCCGCCAGCACCTTGCCGCGTTTGATAGCCCTGTAAGTCCCGTGTGTGAAATAGTCGGCCAGAATCGTGATGCGCCCGGAAAGGCCTTTGGCTCGCAACAGGCTAACCGCAGCATCGGCGGTAACTGCACTCCCAATAATGTAGTCGATATCGGAATGCTCCTCCAACACCTCTTCCAGCAACAGCAGTTGCGCTTCGAAGCCGGTATCGCCCCATTTGGTGGCAACGATGGAAGCAGAGCTCTTGGCTATCGCAGGGCGGAAACCTTCCTCGACGAATTTGACCCATCCTGCCCCTTTGGGGCCAGGGAACCACGCGACCTTAACCGGACCCCCCCCTTTCGGATAGTTTGCTGCGAAAAAGTCGCCCACAGCTGCCCCCATCGCGACCCAGGATACGCCGGATTTGGCGGTTATACCGCGACTATCGATATCATTGACGGTGCCAATCACCGGCATCAACTTTGCAATGTCAAGTATGGCCGGAGTTAACCCACCATATGAGACCGGGCCGACAATAAGTGTGTCAGCTGAACGCGAACAATCCCTGATCTGCGCGATCTGCCTGTCGAGATTGGGGTACCCCCCTGCTTCGACGATCTTGAGCCTCACGCCGAGGCGCTTGGCATGTTCAACCATCCCATAATTGACAGACAGCCAGTAGGAATCTTTGAGGTGCGGGTAGGACGCGCAGATGCGCCATGACTTTTTTGCTTTTTCAAGCGGTTGGTACCCCTGCCTGACGGGTGTCTGTGTGTAGTCGAAAGGCGGATTCCAGACATTGACGTCCCAGGTCTCAGCAGCCATTCCGGCCGTCGTCAAAGCCAGAGCAAAAAGACCGGCCACAAAGCATCGCAATTTATTGTTTCCTGATCTGGAACTGCATGTAACATCAGCCTAACGAATTTTTTCTCTCGTGCAATGGAAGGGAATAGGGCGGGATGTTCAACAGCCTTGGCATAGGCGCTCGATTGTTTATCGCTTTTTTGGGGATTGCCACCATTTCCCTGTCTTCTGGCGTCATTAGCTGGCTGATCTTTCGCGGCATCTCGCAATCTCAGTTCCAGATGAACTATGTGGCGCTGCCCGCCGTTGCCGCAACTCAACGGACCGCCCAAGCCAGCGCCCGGCTGGTTGCTTCCGCACCAGCGCTCACTGCAGCACGAACCGAACTCGCTCGCCGCAAACAAGAAGCGGAACTGGCGGTCATCGTCGCCGATATCCGCCGGGCCGTGGCGGATGCAGGCTTTTCTTCGCTTGACAGGGCTTTGGTCGATACATTGACCGGCACGGTCGATAGTCTCGTCTCGAACCTTGCCGTGCAGAATGATCTCGTCAAGCAGCGTTTGTCGCAGCAGCGTCTTTTTGAACACCGTAGTGAATTGACAATTTCGGCTGCCACATCGATCGTTGACCTTTCGGAAACGTTGGTTTCCAACGCCTCTTCCGGCGCAAGTGCAGTCATTGCCGGCCTTTACGGGCTGATCGACGACCCGTCCATGCATCACGAAGCCTACGATGCACTCGACCGATTGATTGAGCAGGATATCTACCAGCTCGACAGAATGTCGGAGCTTCGCCTGCGCAGTTCGCAGATTGGCCTGCTGATCAACCGTCTAACGCGCGCCATCGACAAGAATGACGTCATGGAGATCGTCGAGGGGTTTAATCAGCATCTGCGCATCGTGCGGCGGCGCGTCGCCAGTATCGACGATCCGGTGCGGCAGAAGCAGGCTTTGGAATTTCTGAGTGTGCTGGAAAGCTCGAACGGTCTCTCCCCATGGGGTGAGAGCTTGTTCGGCCAGCGCCAAAAACTTGTCGATATCGGAACGGAGCTGGAGAAGGTTGCCAATGCCAATCGGCAACTGTCGAACGATGTCAGTCGTGTGGCGCAAGAGATGCTCGAACGCTCCGAACGGTTTGCCCGCAACTCGGCCGATGACGCCGCCAGTTCCTTGAGCACTGGCGTCTATGTGCTGATCATCACGTCGCTGCTGGCGATCGTCATTTCCGGCCTTATTGTCTGGCTGTACGTCGAACGCTCCGTGGTGCGGCGCATTACCAATGTCGCAGACGCCATGCGGCGCCTGACAGCGGGTGATTTGAGCGTGGAGATGAAGCAAGAGGGCACCGACGAATTGCGAGCCTTGTCGGAGGCGGTAACGGCCTTCCGTGACGAATCCAAGCAAAGGCGGGCCTTGGAGACGGAGCGCAACCGCACCAATGAAGAGCTTCGCCGGCATCGCGAGGAGCTGCAGATCCTGGTGACCGACCGAACGCAGCAACTGCTAGCCGAGGTCGCCCTGCACACGGAAGCGCGCGCCCGGGCCGAACATGCAAGTCAGGCCAAGTCGGAGTTCCTGGCCGTCATGAGCCATGAAATTCGTACCCCAATGACGGGCATGCTTGGGATGGTGCGTATTCTGCGAGAATCCAAACTGACGCGGCAACAGCACAAGCATCTCGCCATTGCCGCCAGTTCCGGTGAGGCGCTTCTCGGCATTCTCAACAGTATTCTCGACTATTCCAAAATCGAGTCCGGCAAAACTGACCTCGATCCGGTCACCTTCAGTTTGAAAGAGACCTTGGTGGGCGTTGGCGAGCTGATGCGCCCGCCCGCATCGGAAAAGGGCCTTGATCTGAAGATCGAGATCGATCCCAAAATCTCGGCGTGGCACCGATCTGATGCCGGCAAGCTGCAGCAGATCGTATTCAATCTGGTCAGCAACGCAATCAAGTTTACAGAATCAGGGAGTGTCACCATCCTGGCTCGCAAGGCAGCAGGGGACCGGACGAAGCAGTGGATTGATATCGAAGTCCGCGATACCGGCATCGGCATATCCAAGGACGACCAGGAATTGATTTTCGAATCCTTCACCCAGAAGGATGCGTCGGTGACGCGGCGGTATGGCGGAACCGGGCTCGGGCTTGCGATTTCCCGAAGCTTTGCCGAGATCATGGATGGAACACTCGAGGTTTCCTCCAGTCTGGGGCAGGGAAGCACGTTTCATCTGACTTTGCCCCTGGCAAAAGCTGTAAAACCGGTTCTGGCAAAACGGATGGTTGCCAAGGCACATGACGTAGTTCTGTCGCCGCTGAACATTCTCGTGGTGGAAGATGACCACG
>Ga0247813_10003083_pt1 | contig 10915 bp, 9 predicted proteins | sample UWRJL169409C1_FD_180719 | JGI IMG/M metagenome (GOLD analysis project Ga0247813, IMG submission 180719) | Plant litter microbial communities from Arlington Agricultural Research Station in Wisconsin, United States - UWRJ-L169-409C-1 | ecosystem: Environmental > Terrestrial > Plant litter >... | reverse complement strand
TGCCGCTTCGGTAAGGGCCTGCAATTAGTATCAACATATCTTTTTCCTTTTTACAAATAAATTAAAAGATTTTAAGAAAAAACTTAAGGTATCTTAAGATTGAGAATATATATTAATTTTTTGATGAAATTCGGGAATTCGGGAGTGATGCCCAGCCAGGAGGTGGATCTGTTTCAGGTAAGCTGAAGTCTGTTGATGCAACTCAATATTTCAGCAGTGATGACCGGCCAGGAGGGGGATCTGTTTCAGGTTAGCTGAATTTTGTTGATGCGACTCAATATTTCAGTAGTGATGCCCGGCCAGGAGGGAGATTTATTTCAGTTACTCTTAACCTTTTTGATGGCACTCAGGAATTCGGGAGTGATGCCCGGATAGGAGGAGGATCTGTTTCAGGTATTTTGACTTTATGATGCAACCCAATGTTTCAGCAGCGATCCCGGTCAGGAGGGAGATCTGTTTCAGTTACTCTTAACCTTTTTGATGGCACTCAGGAATTCGGGAGTGATGCCCAGATAGGAGGCAATTTGTTTTTGTGTAACCTGTTTAACGATCTGCGGATATTTGATCACAAAATTATGATACCTTTCTTCTGCTGTTAATGACAAATTTTCCATGATCCTTAACTGTTCGCGTGTGTATGCATTTTGCATGAGTATCCTGAAGAATTTTTCGAATTTTGGTACTGTTTCCAGCAGGTGATCAAAATTGGCTCTGCTGATTTGGATAATTCTACTTTCTTCAATAGTTTCGATGTGCATCATCGCCGGTTTGCGATTCAGATAGCAATACATATCCGTTATCCACCAGTCGGCGATAGCAAACATTACGGTCGACTCTTTCCCGTATTGATCCACATAATAAGATCTTAAAGCCCCTGAACTCACATAACTCAAATATCTGCATTCCTGATTTGCCTCTAAAATCAATGTCTTTTTGGCCAGGCTTTTATCAGTTAATAATGAAGTAAATAAGGCCGTTTCTTCTTCCGTCAGGGTAATGTGTTTTGTAATGTTTTTGAGGAGAGTGTCTACCATAGGATAAATTTAAGGTTTATTTATGGGTACTTGAACCGCCAGCTTGCGATTATTGCGCAAAGGCTTATAATATGATTTAGATATTCATTTATAGTGGGTTTTATGAAGTAATCAGGATTAATTCCATGACTAAATGGGATGCTTTTGTGTGAAATTCGAATTTTAAGATCGGAATACCCACTCCTAACCTGGGATTAGAATAAAACGTATTCGCAGATATATTTACAAAAAACTACAATAAATAACCATATAATAAATTTTCCTGCTGTAAGTATGTTCTGGACTTCCTGGGGAACTAGTCGCTTAAACCCTTTAAAGACACTTTATTTAAAGATATGCGGTTGTTGTTGCTGTATTTTAAAATCGTATTCATATTTTGCGGTTTTACAAATAAAATAAGGATGGCTTCAGGTTTTTTTGCGATTTTAGATGATATAGGTGCTTTGATGGATGACGTAGCAATGGCTGCGAAAATAGCGACCAGGAAAACTGCTGGTATCTTAGGTGATGATTTGGCGGTGAACGCTGAAAAAGCTACAGGGTTTTTGTCATCAAGGGAAATTCCGGTGCTCTGGTCAATTACAAAAGGATCTTTATTAAATAAGGTAATTATCGTTCCTATTGCTTTACTGCTAAATGCATTTTTTCCGGTTGCTATTAAAATCATTTTGGTTTTAGGTGGTTTTTATCTGGCATTCGAAGGTGTGGAAAAGATTGTAGAATACTTTTTTCACCGTCCAAAGGAAGGCCATCAAGTTGTTGAGGAAATCAAACAAGATGATAGTAGCGCAGAAAAAGCAAAGGTTAAATCTGCGATAACAACAGATTTTATTCTTTCTGTGGAGATCGTCATTATTGCACTGGGTACAGTTTTAGAAGAAGCACTTGCTATACAGATCTTAACAGTTTCTGTTGTTGCAATTTTAGCAACAGTAGGAGTTTATGGAATAGTTGCCCTTATTGTAAGAATGGACGATGCGGGATACAAACTGATCAAACGTTCCGACGATAAAGGCTTCTTTGGCACTTTGGGACATTTACTGGTTAAATCGCTACCTGTTATTATCAAGATATTAAGTGTGGTAGGTACCATTGCTTTAATACTGGTTTCAGGTGGTATTTTTGTTCACAATATTGAGTTTTTCCATCATTTACTGCCTTCAGTACCATCAATCGTCAAAGAGTTTGCGATCGGATTGGTAGCCGGATTGGTCGTTGTGGGGGTAGTTACAGTAGTTAAAAAACTAATTTCCCTGTTCAAAAAATAAATTTTTTATAGCTGGACAGGTAATATTTGCTGATTAAGATTTAACTTCATATTATACGGAGTCAATATAGCTCACTGTAGTAAATTTTGTTTTTCTCGATAATTCTAAGCGTCTTTTTTCCTGTAAGATACCTACATTAATATACACATTATTTCTATGCTGGATCAATTTTGTAAATACAATAACTGGGCGAATTCGCTTTTATTAGATACACTGGTCGCTCATAATGATGTGCTTCCCGAATCTTGTGTATTACTGTTTAGTCATATTGTAAATGCACAATCTATCTGGATTTCCAGAATTAACGGAATAATACCAGCTGTGACTGTATGGCAATTGCATGATCTTGAAACCTGCAGGATGTTGCTGGAGGAAAGTATAAATTCGATGTTACTGGTAGAGGTACCTCAAACAGCAGATTCTCCGGTGATCAGGTATAAAACTTCTACCGGTGACTTTTATGAAACTTCCATTGCAGATATCTTGCTTCATATGTTCAATCATGGTACTTATCACCGTGCACAGATTGCCAGGGAAATGAGAGTACACAATCTTACTCCTGTAAATACCGATTATATACAATTTGTGAGAATGTAAATGCATTTTATGCTCACAGTAAATTATCAATCTTGATTATTTGCGGATTGCCGAAGAAAACGATGCATAAGTTACAGACTAACGGGGTATATTCTGCTGAATTATGATATAAAGTATAAACGTTTCATATCAGGACCACCAACCTGACGAAGAATTTCTTTTGCTTCTTCAGCTTTTTTGACGAAAAATTATCTTTAACACAATCTTTATCAGTGATTTAAAATCCTTTTGATCTATATCATTTTATGTCTGACTGAAATCAATATAAAGATGAAAGTTCCATGACTCTATATATCATCCATGGATGGTATATTTGTTTACTGAAACATTTACAAACTCCTCACTGTTAAAAAGCCAGTAAATAATGGATCGTTTCTTCAGATAAAACAAAATCAACACCCCGATGAAGATAGAGCAAGAAATAAAACATGTATTTGTAAGTCCACAGCAACGGGCGCTGACCAACATCATCTTTACCTCAAATTGGGTGCTGAACAGAATTGCCTCTGCATTGAAACCAACGAACTTATCACTACAGCAGTTCAATGTGCTTAGCATCCTGCACGGTCAGCCTCAGCAAACTGCTACCGTCAACCTCATTACAGAGCGGTTAATTGACCGGATGCCAAATACATCCAGGCTCATTAACAAATTACTCGATAAGGGATTAGTTGAAAAGGAAAAAAACTCCACTGATCAGCGTGTTGTTTATATCAAACTGACAAAAGAAGGAGCAGCATTAAAAGAAGAGGGGCGCAAGATCATCGATAATATATTGGTTAACCTTGATGATCAGGAATCCAACCGCTTAAATGAAATGCTGGAAAAAATAAGAGCTTAAAAAAATTTAGATAAATACCATCCATGGATACTAATCCTGGGATAATAAATAAATGTTATGAATAAAGCAATCATATTAGTCAACCGTCCTGTAGGGAAACCTACTGTTGATAATTTCAAATTTGTTGAAGAAGAAAACCCTGTACCAGGGGAGGGACAAGTGTTACTGAAAACACTATATGTTTCGGTTGACCCTTATCTGAGAGGACGAATGAGCGACACCAAATCATACGTACCACCATTCAATCTGAACGAGCCTGTAAAGTCGGCCATAATTGCTGAAGTCACAGCATCAAAAAACCCGGATTTTAAGTCAGGAGACTTTGTTACGGGTTTACTTGACTGGAAAGAGTTTCAGGTAGCTGACGGAAAGGGGTTAAAAAAGGTGGATAGTGATGCTGCACCTTTATCTGCCTATCTGGGGGTTTTAGGAATGACGGGGTTAACAGCTTACATAGGGTTGAATGAGATAGGCAAGCCTAAAGCAGGCGAAACGCTCGTAGTTTCCGGTGCTGCCGGAGCTGTGGGTAGTGTTGTTGGTCAGATTGGTAAAATCTTGGGCTGTAAAGTAATCGGATTAGCAGGTTCGGATGAGAAAACGGACATGCTGAAATCTAAATTTGGTTTAGATGAAGCTATCAATTACAAAACTACAACAGACATGAAGGCGGCTATAGGCGCAGCTGCACCTGATGGGGTAGATGTCTATTTTGATAATGTAGGCGGTGAGATTTCCGATGCTGTACTGGCACATGTCAACCAATTTGCTCGTGTACCAATCTGCGGGGCCATATCATCATATAATGATACAGAAGTATCAATGGGCCCCAGAGTACAATCAATCCTGGTTAAAACAAGTACGTTAATGCAGGGATTTATTGTCTCAAATTACAGCTCTCAATTTCCTGAAGCAACTAAGCAACTGACAGCCTGGGTTCAGGAAGGTAAATTGAGTTATAACGAAACCGTCGTTAATGGATTTGATCAGATCCCTCAGGCTTTCATTGATTTATTTGAAGGTAAAAACGACGGTAAAATGGTAGTTAAAATATAATTGAACAGAAAACTATGTTAAATTTTGAATTTAAAAACCCTACCAAGATTATTTTTGGTAAAGGTCAGATAGAAAAACTGGGAAAAGAAATCCCGGCGAACGCTAAGGTATTACTGGTTTATGGTGGCGGATCAATTAAGACTAATGGAATATACGATCAGGTTATAGAGGCATTAAGTGGTTTTGAGGTGGTGGAATTTTCAGGTATCCCGGCTAATCCGGAATATGAAATTTTGCTGGATGCGTTAAATATTATTAAGGAGCAAAAAATCACTTATATGCTTGCCGTAGGTGGCGGATCTGTGATTGATGGAGTTAAGTTTCTTTCTGCAGCGGCTTTGTATACCGGGGATACGCCCTGGGATATCCTGAAAAACAGTATAAGGACTGAAAAAGGATTGCCATTTGGTACGGTGCTGACATTACCTGCTACAGGTTCAGAAATGAACTCAGGATCAGTGATTACAAGAAAAGAAACGCAGGAAAAACTCTCCATGGGTGGACCTGGTTTATTCCCGGAATTTTCAATCCTCGATCCGCAGGTAGTTCAGTCTATCCCGGAGAGACAACTGGCAAACGGTATTACAGATGCTTTTACGCATGTCCTGGAGCAGTATATGACTTATCCTATCGAAGCCTTTTTGCAGGACCGTTTCGCAGAGAGTATTATGCAGACGCTGATTGAAATCGCACCAAGGGTGATCAAAAACCCTGCTGATTATGAAGCTGCGGCCAACTTTATGTGGAGTTGCACTATGGCTTTAAATGGGCTGATCCAGAAAGGCGTGCCTACAGATTGGGCAGTACATGCAATCGGGCACGAGCTGACAGCTTTATTTGGAATAGATCACGCCAGAACATTAGCAGTGATTGCACCCAGCCATTATCACTACAATTTTGAGTCTAAAAAAGAGAAATTGGCCCAATATGGAAAACGTGTATGGAATATCCGGAGCGGATCAACAGAAGAAATTGCTAAAGCTGCAATAGAAAAAACTGTAGAATTTTTCCATTCTCTTGGTATTGATACCAGGCTTGGTGATTATACGGAGTCTTATGAAGGCACTGCGGAGAAAATCTTCCAGCGCTTTACGGACAGAGGATGGATCGGACTGGGTGAGCATAAAACGCTTACTCCGTCAGATGTAGAAAAGATTGTAAAAATGAGTTATTAATTTGAAACCAATAATTATGAAAGTATTAATTGTATTGACATCACATAGTGAATTAGGTAATACCGGAAAGAAAACCGGGTTCTGGATTGAAGAATTTGCGGCTCCGTATTACGTTATGGCGGATGCCGGGGTGGAATTGACTATCGCTTCACCATTGGGTGGACAGCCTCCGATCGATCCTAAAAGTGATGAACCGGAAAACCAGACTGACGCAACCAAACGTTTTCATGCTGATGATGCATTGAAAGCGAAATTGTCTCAATCTGTAAAATTAAGTGAAGTAATTGAAAGTGATTATGATGCGGTTTTCTATCCTGGCGGGCACGGACCGTTATGGGATTTAGCGAACGACAAGGTCTCTATCGCACTTATTGAATCATTCTATAATCATAAAAAACCGGTTGCTTTTGTTTGTCATGCTCCGGGAGTTTTGATCCATGTAAAAAATACTGATGGTGAGCCATTGGTAAAAGGCAAAGAAGTTACTGGTTTCTCTAATACAGAGGAAGATGCGGTTCAGCTTACTGACGTTGTCCCGTTCCTTTTAGAAGATGAGCTAGGGAAATTAGGTGCCTCGTATAGTAAAGGTGCCGACTGGGGTTCTTATGTAAAAAAAGACGGCTTATTGATCACGGGACAAAATCCAGGATCCTCTGAAGAAGCTGCTAAGTTATTACTGGATACCTTAAAAGCTGGTAACTAAACTTTGTATAGTCAGGTTATCAATCACGGTTTCGGTAGTCGACATGATAGTGGATATCGTTGATTAATAGATATCGCATAAAATTATAAATCCCTTTTTCCGGATCAGGAAAAAGGGATTTATAATTTTCAGAGACTAAGCGCTATCTGCAGTTCCATCTATTTTTTTGCAATCCTGTAAAATTTACCACTATCCGTCACTGCATACAATGCGCCATCTTTACCGACCGCAAGTGCGCGGAAACGTTCTCCTTCTTCTTTTAAGAATCTTTCTTCACCAATGATTTTGTTATTTTTGATCACCAACCTCGCAATATGGGTACTGCTGAGACCACCTACAAATAAATTACCTTTCCATTCAGGGATCACATTACTATTATAAAACGCAATTCCTGCAGGAGAAATTACCGGATCCCAGTAATATGCAGGTTGCTGTGTACCTGCCTTTTGCTGTATCCCAGCCCCAACTTTACCGCCGCTATATTCTATCCCGTAAGTCACCACTGGCCAGCCATAGTTTTTTCCCGGGCGAATAATATTGATTTCGTCTCCACCCATCGGACCAAATTCTGATTCCCACAATTCTCCTGTTAACGGGTTCATAGCCAAGCCTTCCGGACTGCGTAATCCATAAGCGTAAATTTCTGGCCGGGCATTCGCTGTCTTTGCAAAAGGGCCTCCGGCAACTGCTTTTCCGGTTTTAGTGATATGTATAATCTTTCCGAGAGATGAATTGAGCGATTGCGCCTGCATGCGGATATCCATACCTGAACGTTCGCCAGTACTGACAAACAGGTTTCCCTTTTTATCAAATACAATGCGGGAACCGAACTGCAGTGATCCTTTGTAAGCTGGAGTAGCCCTGTAGATTACCTGTATGTTTTCTACTTTACTTTCATCTGCTGATAATTTACCCTTTGCTATTGCAAGTAATGTACCGTCGCTTGTTTGTTCTGAATAATCCCAATAGATCATTTTATTTGTTGCAAACTGGGGATCTATAGCTACGTCCAGCAAACCACCTTGACCATTAGGTACCACTGCTGGTAAACCTGATATTTTCTTTACGATTTTCCCTGCGGATGTGATGATACACATGGTGCCCATTTTTTCAGAGACAAGGAAACGGCCATCTGGCAATAGAGCAATCCCCCACGGGTGTTCTAATGTTTTGTTCAGTAAAGTAAAACTTAATGGTGTTTTTGTTTTTATTCCTTTGATTCTTGTCTGGCCGGCAAAAGCTGGTGGATATTTGGTATTAGCGGGATTTGTTTCTACCGGCGGCAATGTGCCTGCTGTCTGTGCGAAACTACTGTTGCAGGTGAGTATTGACACGGCAAGTGCTGCGCACAAAACCGGTGCTTTTTTATAGAAGGAATGAATCATAGTCAATAAGAATAGTTTGAACTTAAATTTACAGCTTTTTTTTGCCGCGGTTGCAATCACACAGAATAGTTACCCTAATTTTTTTTATTGTTTACAGATGGTTGGTTTGTATTCCAGCTGAAGAGGTCATTAATTATCATACATCAATGTATACTGACTTCTAAATTGATAATTTTGAGTCAGATTAAAAATTTAGAAATTATGGAATTAGGTATCGGGATGTTTGGTGATTTATCTTTTGATCCTGCAACAGGGAAACCAAGAGACGCAAAAATTAAACTGCATGAAATTCTGGAGCAGATTAAACTGGCTGATGAGGTAGGACTGGATGTATTCGGTCTAGGTGAGCATCACCGTGCGGATTACGCAGTTTCCAGTCCGGAAATAGTTTTGGCAGCAGCAGCCAGCATCACCAAAAATATTAAACTGGCCAGCACGGTCACCGTATTAAGTTCGGCGGAGCCGGTTAAAGTGTACCAGGATTTTTCTACGATTGACTTAATCTCTGACGGACGTGCGGAAATAGCGGTAGGCCGTGGAAGTTTTATCGAATCGTTTCCTTTGTTTGGCTATAACCTGAAAGATTATAATCAGTTATTTGAAGAGAAACTCGATTTGCTATTGAATATTAATAATCACGAAGTCGTAAACTGGAAAGGGCAGCTACGTGCACCGCTCGTTAACCAGACGGTTTTACCTCGTGCAACCAATAACGGTCAGCTCCCTATCTGGATCGCTGTAGGCGGCACACCGGAATCCGTTTTACGTGCCGCAAAATTAGGTTTGCCATTGATTGTCGCAATTATCGGCGGTATGCCAAAACAATTTCAGCCACTGATTGAATATTATAAATCGGAATATATTAACCACGGCCATGATGTGAGTAAAATGCAGATTGGTATTCATTCGCACAGTTTTGTAAGCAATGATGCTGCTGTTACATCAGATTACTATGCTAATTATGCTGCGCAGATGAACAGGATAGGAAGAGACCGTGGATGGGGGCCTTACAGCAGGTCTCAGTATAATGACGGACGTTCTAAAAACGGAGCTTTATTTATCGGAGATGCAGCGGAGGTAACTGATAAAATTCTTTACATGCATGAGTTATTCGGTATAACACGTTTTATCGGACATATGGATGTGGGTGATCCTTCACATGCAAACATGATGAAATCAATAGAAATTTTCGGTAACGAAATTGCCCCTGCAGTGAGAAAGGCATTAGTTACAGCAACAGTTTAGTTTTGTTTCTAAAAAGTGATCCTATCTGCCGCTGGTGATAACCTCTGATTGCAATTTGATCAGTTGCAAACCGGAAACGGATCAAATTAGGATCTATAGCTTGTAATGTAAAAACTTAATAACTATCTGCAATCCGTTTTCATTTTTAAAAGTAACGCCTGCATCAATCTGCTGGCATAAACCCTCAATCAGTTTCATTCCGAAAGAAGTGCTGGTTGAGGGTTCAAATTGTTCATTTAGGCCCACACCATTATCGGCTATAACCAATTCCAGCTGATCGTTTTCCTTTTTTAAGGATAACATAATTTTACCTTCTGTCTGATCAGGAAATGCATATTTGATCGCATTGGTTATGGCCTCGTTAATAATTAATCCGATAGGTATCGCCTGGATTACATCCAGTGCAATGTCATCTACATCGGCATTTAGGGTAATGCCTTTCGGTAAATCAAAATTCGCACGGAAATAAGCCAGCAGTTCTTTAATATAAACCGGCATATGCACAATGTCAAGGTTGTCCGATTGATATAAATGGGTATGGACCAGCGACATGGCCTGCATCCTGTGCTGGCTGGTACGTATTGCTTCAATCGCAACATCACTATCGATATAGCGCATCTGATTTTTTAGCAGGCTGGTAATTAATTGCAGGTTATTTTTTACCCGGTGGTGGATTTCTTTAATCAGCCACTCTTTTTCTTCCAGGAGTTTTCCCTGTTTTGTGGTCAGGCTTTGCAGGTCGGAATTGTTTTTATTGATTTCCTGTTGTTTATGCTGTAGCTGACTATAACTGGTTTGTTTAATCCGGTAACGGTTATATCCGATTGCGATTATAATCCCAAACATGACAATCCCCGCAAATGTGAAATTTCTCAATTGATTGGATTGTGCGAGGCGCCTCTGTTGCAGCTGACTTTCTTTCTGTAAAATCCTGATATCTTTCTCTTTCTGGCTGGTTTCATAATGTACTTCCATTTGTGCCATTTCCTGTGCGTTTGCAATATTGTAAATGGAATCCTTCAGGACATCATGTTTTTGAAGGTTTCTGATTGCGGATACATAATTTCCAGCAGCTGAATCCACCTTAAAACGCATCAGCATCACTTCTTTTAAAAAGATCCTCGTTTCGGCACCTTCATCCTGATATTTTTTCAGGTATGGTACTGCGCTGGAAAAACGCTTCTGGCTTACATAAAATTTACTGATCAGGTAATAAGCTTCGGGACCCTGAACGGAGCGGGAATACATGAGTGACTCTTCCCGTCTGGCCATGTATTCCAGCCTGATCATCGTCAGGTAGAATTTTTCGGCTATGCTGATCTGATTAAGGGCGTAGTAGCAATTTCCCATTACCGCTGCCATGGTTTCTTTGTCTCTTAAGCGTACTGCGGGATTGATTTTTTCAAATTTGAGGATGTAGTTTAATGCAGCCTGATACCTTTTCTGCATGATCATCACATCGGTAATATTTTTAGCAAGATAATATACCAGGTATGAGCCCGTATGGCTTAGCTGTTGCATTGACAGATTATAGTACTTCAGGCTTTTATCTGCCTGGCCCTGGCCTTTATATATTTCTCCAATGCCGAAATAGACTACACCCTTCATTCTTTC
>Ga0247813_10003082_pt1 | contig 10928 bp, 10 predicted proteins | sample UWRJL169409C1_FD_180719 | JGI IMG/M metagenome (GOLD analysis project Ga0247813, IMG submission 180719) | Plant litter microbial communities from Arlington Agricultural Research Station in Wisconsin, United States - UWRJ-L169-409C-1 | ecosystem: Environmental > Terrestrial > Plant litter >... | reverse complement strand
GCCCACAGGCGCGCGCCCAGTGGCAGCTGCCGCTCGACGGGCAGTTCGGTGAATGGCTGCAGCACGCGCTCGTATTCAGGACGCACCGGCGGACTCAGGCTGCTCACGACAAGGCACTCTCTTCAAGGATGGCTTCGACTTTTTCTTCTTCGAACAGCATGTGATGGATGCGTTGGGCCGTCGCCTGGAATTCGGTGCCACCCAGACTGTCGAGCGTGAAGGCGTGGCTGTTGAGCTCGGCGCGCATGCGGCCCGGGTGCGGCGACAGCAGTGCGATGCGGTTGCCCACCACCAGCGCTTCTTCGATGGAGTGCGTGACGAACAGCAGCGTGAAGCGGACTTCGTCCCAGAGCGCCAGCAGCTCTTCCTGCATCTTGCGGCGCGTGAGCGCGTCGAGCGCCGCAAAGGGTTCGTCCATCAGCAGGACGCGCGGCTGCATGGCCAGCGCGCGCGCGATCGCCACGCGCTGCTTCATGCCGCCCGAAAGCTGGTGCGGATGCACGTCGGCGAACTTCGCCAGGCCGACCTTGTCCAGGTAGTGCAGCGCACGTTCGCCCGCCTCCTTGCGGCCCAGCGTCCGCGACGCGAGCAAAGGGAACATCACGTTCTGCCTGACCGTCTTCCACGGCGGCAGCTGATCGAATTCCTGGAACACGACGATGCGGTCAGGTCCGGGCGCGCTCACGACCCGGCCGTCTAGGCGGATCTCGCCTTCGACCGGCGCGATGAAGCCGGCGACGGCCTTGAGCAAGGTCGACTTGCCGCAGCCCGAGGGGCCCAGCAGCACGAAGCGGTCAGCCTCGTGCACGTCGAAGCTCACCTGGTGCGTGGCGCGCACCACGCGTTGTGGCGTGCGGTACTCGAGGCTGACGCGATCGACCTGCAGCAGCGCGCCGGCGTCGCAACCGTGGCGTGGCTGCGCCTGCATCAATTGCCCGCTGCGTTCTGCGCGTCGTCGAAGAAATAGTCCTTCGCCGATGCCGGCTTGTTCTTGATGGCGCCCACCCGGTGCATGAACTCGGCCAGCGCGTAGGTGTTCTGCGGCGTCGTGGTGAATTGCACTTCGGGGTTCTGGATGATCTTCAGCAGCAGCGCGCGATCGATCTTCGAATTGCTGACCTTCAGGTAGATGTCGGCGGCCTTTTCAGGGTTCGCCGTCACGAAGCGAGCGGCCTCGTTCAGTGCCTCGATGAAGGCCTGGTAGGTCTTCGGGCTCTCGGCACGGAATTTTTCGGTGGCGTACAGCACGGTCGCCGAGGCGGGCCCGCCCAGCACCTGGTACGAATTCAGGACGATGCGTGCCTGCGGGTTGCCAGCCAGCTCCTGTTCCTGGAACGGCGGGTTGCCGAAGTGGCCCGTGATCTCGGTCCCGCCCTTGATGATGGCGGCGGCGGCATCCGGATGCGGCAGCGCGACGCTGATCTTGTCGAGCCGGTTGAATTCCTTGTCGCCCCACAGCTTGGCCGACGCGAGTTGCAGCACGCGCGACTGCACCGACACGCCCACGGCCGGCACGGCGATGCGGTCCTTGTCGGTGAAGTCGGCGATCGTCTTCACGTTCGGGTTGTTGCTCACCAGGTAGTACGGAAAGTTGCCCAGCGACGCCACGCCCTTGACGTTCTGGCGGCCCTTGGTCCGGTCCCACAGCGTGAGCAACGGGCCAACGCCGGCGCCCGCGATCTCGATGTTGCCCGACAGCAGCGCATCGTTGACGGCCGAGCCGCCCGACAGCTTGACCCACTCGACCTTGGCGTCGACGCCCGCTGCCTTGGCGTGCTTTTCGATGAGCTTTTGCTCCTGCGCGACGTTGAGCAGCAGGTACACGATGCCGAACTGCTCGGCGATGCGGATCTGGCCTTCGGCGTGCGCGGCGATGCTGCCTGCAAGAAGGCCGAGGCCCGTGATGATGGCGGCGGTCTGGCGAATGAAGAATTTCATGGTGCTGGGGTGATGTTCGGGAAACGAGTGGACTCGGTCAGAAAGGGGTGTCGCCCTGCACCGTCGTGCGGTAGAGCTTTCGGCGAAGATGGTCCGGCGTGCCCGCGGCGAGGTGCATGAGCGAGCGGTTGTCCCAGAACACCAGGTCGTGCGGCTCCCAGGTGTGGCGGTAGACGAATTCGGGCTTCACGCTGTGCGCGAACAGCTCGGCCAGCAAGGCATCGCCCTCTCGCTTGTCCAGACCGACGATGCCGGTCGTGAAATGCTCGCTGACGAACAGCGCCTTGCGCCCGGTTTCCGGATGAGTGCGCACCACGGGCTGGACGGCGGGCGCCACCTGGTCGATCTGTGCCTGCGACAGCTTGGGCCGCCAGGGGTTCCTGGCCCGCAGATCCTCGTACTTGGCCAGGTAGCTGTGCGTGGCCTTGAGCGGCAGGATGCGCTGCTGCAGTTCGGGGTTCAGCGCCTCCCAGGCCAGGTGCTGGTCGGCAAACAGCGTGTCGCCGCCTTCGGCCGGCAGTTCCTGCGCATGCAGCAGCGAGCCCAGGCTGGGTTGCGGCTTGTATGAAATATCGGAGTGCCAGTACACGCCCGCGTCGCCGAGGCCGATGGGCTCGCCATCTTTCTTGATGTTCGAGACGATCAGGATTTCCGGATGCTGCGGCAACTGGAACTGGTGCAGCACATGAATCTCCAGCGGTCCGAACCGACGGCTGAAGGCGATGTGATCGGCTGGAGAAATGCGCTGGTCGCGAAACACCACGACATGGTGGTCGAGGTGCGCGCGGTGGATGCGCGCGAAGTCGGCGTCGTTGATGGGTTGGGAGATGTCGAGGCCGACGATTTCGGCGCCGACGGGCGCGTCGAAGGGGCGCACCTCGAAGGCCTGGGTGTCCACGGTGGAGGCAAGAGCGGCTGTCATGCCGCGGACTTTAGGTTGCCCCTCTCAGATCAGGAACGACTGATTTCTTGCTTGCTTATGCGGAAAACATCTGATGCAACTTCTGGAACCAGGAAGCGCTGGCAGCGGCTTTTCAGTGCACCGCCGGGCGATAAAGCACGCCAAGCGGCTCGGCGAGATCGGCAAGTCGCTGGTCCAGCGTCCAGAGAACCGCGCCCGGCGTCATCAGGGTCGAGGCCAGCAATGTCAGGTCAACCAACCCGCAGCCACGGCCGAAAAGGCGTTCGCGTTCGATGAAGCGGACCACCTCGCGCACCGTGGCCTGGTGAGACCGCTGAATGACTTCGAGGTCCGAGAACAACTGGTCCCGCCGGGGCGGCGTACCGCACGCCAACTCGCCAACCACCATGGGATGCACCAGCAGCCGGTCGGCGTCGATCAACTCGGCAAGGGCTTCGTTGTGCTGACGGAAATGCGCGACCCAGATGGACGTGTCCGCCAGCACCATCACAGTGCCGGATCCTCCCGGCGCCGTGGGATGTCGGCCATCTCGGGCGCAGTGCCACCGAGCGCCGCCAGCCGCTTGCCGGCCTGTACGCGCACGAATGTCTTGATGGCTTCACGGAACAGGTCGGCTTTGTCCATGGCCGGATCTGCTACCTCCAACGCCCGTTCGTAGAGGGTGTCTTCAATGGTCACAGTGGTTCGCATTTGCACTCCGCATCAATAGTGAAGCGATTTTGCATCAAATTTTTCATCTAATGCAAAATCAATTCTTTGAGTTCCAACCCGCCCAGATCGCGAAGACGATCGGCGCACCGAACGACGCGCCCGCCATCGCCAGGACTCAGCTCACCGGGCCGATGTGCATGTCGGGTGGTAGCTTGCCCGGCGCAGGCACCGGCAGCCAGCTGCCGAGCGCCCTGGTAGCGCTCCAGGCCCATCGCCAGCGCCAGCAAGCTCGCCAGAGTCATGCGGTCTTCGGGTTGGAGATGGGTGTAGTTTCGGAGGCGAGGCGACATCGGCGGACCCTACAGGTGCGGGTGTTCCACCTCACCTTTGAATCCGCCGTGTTTCGTCGGTCCTCCATCCGCCGGCTAGCTTTCAGCCCACCTCGTTCAATCAATCTTGATATTCGACTCCTCAATCACCCGCTTCCACTTCGCCGCTTCCTTGTTCGCAAAGGCGGTCGCGTCTTCCGTCGTGCCACCCGTCGGCTGAATGCTCAGTTCGGCGAGCTTGGCCTTCATCGCGCTGTCGTTCAGCGTAGCGTTCAGGCTTTTGTTCAGGCGCGCGACGACGTCTTTCGGCGTGCCGGTGGGCGCCAGCAGGATGTACCAGACGACGAGTTCGAAGTCCTTGATGCCCGATTCGGCCACGGTCGGCAGGTCGGGAAACATGGGCGAGCGCTGTTGCGTCGTCATCGCGATGCTCTTGAGCTTGCCGGCCTTCACGTAGGGCATGGCTTCGGGCGCGAGGATGAGCATGAAGTCGACCTGGCCCGACATCAAGTCCTGCACGGCCGGCGCGCCGCCCTTGTACGGGATGTGCGTGACGTTCACGCCCGCGGCGCGCTTGAACAGTTCGGTCGCCAGGTGGTTGGGTGTGCCCGCGCCGGGGGATGCGAAGTTGCGGCCCGGGTTGGCCTTCAGGTAGCCCAGGAACTCCTGCATGTTGTTCGCGGGCACCCCGGGGTTCACCGCGATCATGGCCGGCACGTCGGCCACGCGGCCCACGGCGGTCAACTCTTTCGACGCATCGAAGGTGAGCTTGGGGTACAGCACGGGGTTGATCGCCTGCGTGGTCATGGTCGACAGCAGCAGCGTGTAGCCGTCGGCCAGTGACTTGGCCGCGATGCCGGCGCCGATGGCCTCGCCCGCGCCCGGCCGGTTGTCGATGATCACCGGCTGGCCCAGGTCGGCCGACATGCGCTGGCCCAGCAGCCGGGCCAGCACGTCGGTGGTGCCGCCGGGCGCGTACGGCACCACGATCTTGACGGGCTTGTTCGGGAAGTCGTCCGCAGCGCTTGCCGCGCCGGTCGTGCACGCGAAGGCTGCGATCACGAGTGCGAGTGTTGTCCATGTCTTCATATTTGCCTCTTGCTTATGGTTGGGGAAATTGCGGGGAACGACGGGTTTCGAACGCGCTGGTCGCGATGATCTTGTCGATGACGCGGTGCGTCTGCAGCGCCTCGTCGCCGCTCACGGCGGGCGGCCGGCCTTCGGCGATGGCGTCGAGAAAATCGCGGTGCAGCGCCAAGTGCGCCGCCGGCGAAAAATCCATGATCGAGTCGCCGCTGCCTGACTTCGCTTCGCCTTCGACGACTTCGGTGCGGCCATCGTGGTAGTTCACGCGCAGCGTGCCGCCCACCAGTGATGCGGTCGCATGGGCGCAGATGAGTTCGAGCGATTCGGCCCGGCCCGGGTACATCGCGGTCGTGGCCATCAGCACGCCGGGCGCGCCATTGCCCAGCGTGAGCAACGCGGCGGCGAAATCTTCGGTTTCCATGCGGTGGATGTCGGTCGTGCGCGCCTGCGACGCGATCACGTCGCGCACGCCGACCAGGCTGCGGAACAGGTCGAGCGCATGCACCGCCTGCGTCAGCAGAACGCCGCCGCCGTCGCGCGCGACCGAGCCGCGTCCGGGCTGGTCGTAGTAGCCGGCCTGCGAGCGCCACCACGGGATCTGCAGCACGCCGGCCTGTAACGCGCCGAGCGATGACGACGCGAGCAGTTCCCGCAGCCGCATGGCACCGGGGCGAAAGCGGTGCTGCAGCACGACACCGAAGCGCAGGTCGGTGGCGGCCGCGAGGCGCACCAGTTCTTCGGCCCGTGCCAGGCTCACGTCGAGCGGCTTCTCGACCAGTGTGTGCTTGCCGGCCGCGAGCGTCTGGCCAGCGATGGCCAGGTGCGTGTGCGCGGGCGTGGCGACGATCACGGCCTGCACGGTGGGGTCTTGCAGCGCCAGTGCGAGGTCGTTCGTCAGCCGCGTGTGCGCAGGCACCTTGCCTTCGGCCTTGGCTGGGTCGCTGCGCGTGACGGCCCAGCGCAGGTCGACGCGGTCCTGCAACGTGCGCAGGCTGGCCAGGTGCGGCTCCGAGCCCGGGCCGAGGCCGACGAGGGCGATGCCCAGGCGCGTCATTGCGCGCGCTCCGCGTTTGCTTCTGCGTTTGCGCTGGCCTTGGCTTCGGCCTTGGCTTGCGCCTCGAGCGCCAGCCGGCTCACCGTGAAGCTATGCGCATGCGGGATGGCAGTTTGCGTGCGGCGCTCGACGTCTTCGACCAGCTTGCTGAAGAACGTGATCGGCTCGCTCGTGCAATCGATGTGGCGCGTGCCGGCGCGGTCGCCCAGGAAGAGGTGGTCGGTGCCCGGGCGGCCTTCGATGTCCATGTACTTGCGCAATTCGATCGAGCCTTCGGAGCCGGTGATGAAGAGCCGCCCGTCGCCCCAGGCCGGCATGCCGTCGGGCGTGAACCAGTCGACGCGCACGTAGCCGCGCGCGCCGTTGCTGCGCGAGACCAGCGCGACTTCGCCGAAGTCCTCGAAGTCTGCCGCCGTCGTCTTGCCGAAGTGCGCGACGCTGGCCAGGCTCACCTCGGCGTCGCTGGAGCCGGTCAGCACCAGGAACTGGTCGATCTGGTGCGAGGCGATGTCGACCAGGATGCCGCCGTAGCTCGGCTTGTCGAAGAACCACCCGGGGCGGATAGCCTGGTTCAGCCGGTGCGGGCCCATGCCCAGCGTGTGGATGACCTGGCCAATGGCGCCTTCGGCAATCAGCCGCTGCGCGGTCGCGACCGAGGGCACGATCATCCGCTCCGAAAAGCAGATGGCCCAGAGCCGGCCGGTCTCGCGCACGGTGGCTTCGACCTCGGCCAACTGCGCGGCACTGACGACGCCGGGCTTGTCGGTCAGCACGTCCTTGCCGTGCTGCATCGCGGTGATCGCGATCTGCGCGCGCTCCGACGGCACGCCCGCGGTCACGATCAGGTCGATGGCCGGGTTTTGCAGCAGTTCATGGGCGCTCTCGACTTCCTTGAGCTGCGGGAAGCGGCTGCGCACGCCGTCGCGCACGCGCGGATCGGACGTGGCGGACAGGTAGCCCGCGCAGGTGGCGCCGGCGTCGAGCAGGCCCTGGATGAGGTGAAAGACATGCCGGTGGTCGATGCCGATGATTGCGAACGTGATCATGCGGCGGGAGTCTCCGGTCGTCCGGCCGCGCTGTCCAATTCCGAATTGGATCGGCGCGATACCTTGGCGGTATCGCGTGCCCGATCGTCAGGGTTAGCCCGGAGTCAGTCGGCGGCCGGTGCGGCGCGGGCGAATTCGCGCACCACGTCGAGCATGCGCTGCAGCACCGGCGACGCCTCGTCCTTGCGATAGAAGCAATGCACTTCCATGTGCGCCGGCTCGTCGCCCGCGTCGAGCGGCAGGTAAGTCACGCCCGGCAGGCGCAGGTGGGTCATAGACTCGGGCACCAGCGCCAGCTGGCGGCTGATGCCGGTCATCAGCGTGGCCATGATCAGGTCGCCGGCCTGTGCGGCGAAGCGCGGCTCGAACCCCGCCGCGCGGCACAGGCGCAGCGTGATGGCCGGCGCCGAGCGCGACGACGCAGTGACGATCGGCTGGTTGCGCAGCAGCGCGACGGGCACGGAGTCGCGCTGCGCGAACGGGTGCGCGCTGCTCATCGCCACGAGCATGCGCTCGCGCGCCACCAGCTCGACGGCCATGTCGTCATCGAGCGGCACCATGCGCTCGAAGCCGATCAGGATGCGGCGCTGGCGAATCGCCGTCACCTGCTGGTGCGTCTGCCCCTGGAAAAGCGAAACCTGCACCTCGGGGTGCACTTCCGAGAAGCGCGTGAGCACCTGCGGCACCACGCCGAACATCGCTGAGCCATGCAAGCCCACGTCGATGCGCCCCACGGTGCCGCCACCTGCGCGCCGCGCGCGGTCGGTCGCCTGCTCGACCAGCCCGAAGATATCGCGCGCGTCCTGCAGCAAGGCCTCGCCGGCCTGCGTCAGCAGCATGCCGCGCGGCGTGCGCTCGAACAGCGGCGCGCCGACCTCCTCTTCCAGCGCCTGGATCTGCCGCGTCAACGGCGGCTGCGACATGTGCAGCCGCTCCGCCGCCCGGCCGAGGTTCCGCTCTTCGGCGGCGGCGATGAAGTAGCTGAGTTGACGGAGATCCATGGGGCGCCTCGGGTGGGTACACGTGGCGGACATTGTCAGGCGCCCGCCCTACCCCGCCCGCCGCTGCCCCGCCAACCGCCGCACCACCGCCACCAACCGATCGATCTCATCGAACGTGTTGTAGAACGCCAGCGACGGACGCACCGTCGTCTCGACACCGAAGCGCCGCAGGATCGGCTGCGCGCAGTGGTGACCCGTGCGCACGGCGATGCCTTCGTCGTTCAGCGCGTGGCCGACTTCCTCGGTCGTGTAGCCGGCCAGCACGAAAGACATCACGCTCGCCTTGTCGTCGGCGGTGCCGATCAGCCGCACACCGGGAATGGTGCGCAACTGCGCCATGCCGTAGACCAGCAGTTCGTGCTCGTAGCGCGCGATGTTCTCGATGCCGACCGTGTTCACGTAGTCGATCGCCGCGCCCAGGCCGACCGCGTCGGCGATGTTGCCGGTCCCGGCCTCGAACTTGTTCGGGATCGGCTGGAACACGGTCTTCTCGAAGGTCACGTCGGCGATCATGTTGCCGCCGCCCTGCCAGGGTGGCATGTCTTCGAGCACTTCGCGCTTGCCCCAGACCACGCCGATGCCGGTCGGCCCGAAGACCTTGTGGCCGGAGAACACGAAGAAGTCCGCGCCGATGTCCTGCACGTCGACCCGCATGTGCGAGACCGACTGCGCGCCATCGACCAGCGCCTTCGCGCCGGCACGGTGTGCCAGTTCGACGATCTCCTTGACCGGCACCACGGTGCCCAGTGCATTCGAGACCTGCGTGACCGCGACGATCTTGGTGCGGTCGTTGAGCAGCTTCCTGTATTCGTCGAGCAGCACCTGGCCCGAGTCGTCCACCGGGATCACGCGCAGCTTCGCGCCCTTGGCGGCCGCCAGCTGCTGCCACGGCACGATGTTGGCGTGGTGCTCAAGGTTGCTGACGATGATCTCGTCGCCCTCGCCCACATGCTGGCCGCCCCAGCTCTTGGCCACCAGGTTGATGGCCTCGGTGGTGCCGCGCACGAAGATGACTTCTTCCACTTCGGGCGCGTTGATGAACTTCCGGACTCGCTCTCGCGCGCCTTCATAGGCATCGGTCGCACGCGCGGCGAGTTCGTGCGCGGCGCGGTGGATGTTCGAGTTCTCGTGCGCGTAGAAGTGGCTGATGAGGTCGATCACCGACTGCGGCTTGTGCGTGGTGGCCGCGTTGTCGAACCACACCAGCTGCCGGCCGTTGACCCGCTCCTGCAGGATCGGGAAGTCGCGGCGCACGGCGTGCACGTCGAAGGGCTGGCGCTGGCCTTCGGTGGCTTTGGGCACATCGCCATGCGCTTGCCCATGAGGATGGGCCTTGGCCGGCGTGACGTAGCCGCTGGGCAGCACGACCGCATCGACGAAGTAGAACTGCGCGTCGCGGCCCGACGGCGTCGAGGGGGGGCTCGGTGGCGATGCAGGCTGCTGCGCGGGCGGGAAATCGATGCCAGCGAACGAGTCCTGGATCTTGACGCTGTCGGCCGCACCCGCGGGTCCGGGCGACGGTTGTCCGTAGCCATTGTTCAAAAAGTAGAACGGCGATGCGATCGCGGCCGATTGCGGCGCCACAGGCGAAGCCTGCTGCTGCGGCACACCCAGCACGGTGCTCCCCGAGCGTGGCTCGAAAGCCGGCGCCACGGAGTACACCGTGTCAGGCACGCCATTGCCCGCCACCGCATGCGGCAGCAAAGCGGGCGCGCGGTTGGCCAGCGACGGCAGTTGCGTGGGCGACGCCGGCACCAGGTTGGCTCCCGGAACCTGCCCCTGCGGGATCGGCGTTCCCGGCACGCTCGGTCCGAAGCCGGCGGGGCTCACCAGCGGCGAGCCCGGCGGCGCGATGTTGGACGGAAACTGCGCGCCCGGCACCAGCCCGCTCGCGACGCCGGATGGCAACGACGGTATGGACGACGGCGGCGTGCCCGGCAGCGCGGCGAACATGGCGTTGGCCATGCGCGCGAGGACGGCCGGATCGAACGGCGCCTCGCCCACCGACGAAGGAAATGAAGGTGTGCTCACCGCGGCGTCTTACTTGTAGGTGTCCAGCACGGAGTAATCGTGGAAGCGGTTGATCTCCACGTCGTCGAGCACGGCCAGCGCGTCGGTGGTCAGCACCGCGAGCGAGCAGTACTGCGAGATCAGGTACGACGCGATCGCGTGGTTGTTGATGCCCATGAAGCGCACCGACAGGCCCGGGCCTTGCTCGCCCGACAGGCCGGGCTGGAACAGGCCGACCACGCCCTGGCGCTTGTCGCCCACGCGCAGCAGCAGGATCTTGCTCTTGCCGTCGGCCACCGGCACCTTGTTCGACGGGATCAGCGGAACGCCGCGCCAGGTGATGAACTGCGAACCGAACAGGCTCACCGTCGGTGGCGGCGTGCCGCGGCGGGTGGCTTCGCGGCCGAAGGCGGCAATCGCCAGCGGGTGCGCAAGGAAGAAGGCGGGCTCTTTCCAGACCTTGGTGAGCAGTTCGTCGAGGTCGTCGGGCGTGGGCGCGCCGGTCAGCGGGAAGATGCGCTGCTCGTCCGTCACCTGGGCCAAGAGGCCGTAGTCGGGGTTGTTGATGAGCTCGCTTTCCTGGTTCTCCTTGATCGTCTCGATCGTCAGGCGCAGCTGTTCCTTGATCTGGTCGTGCGGGCTGCTGTAGAGGTCGGAGATGCGGGTGTGCACGTCGAGCACGGTGCTCACGGCGTTCAGGAAGTATTCGCGCGGGTTTTCTTCGTAGTCGACGAAGGTGCGCGGCAGCTGGTTTTCGCTTTCCTTGGCGGTGCACACCACCTTGATGTCGCCCGGATTCTTGACCTTGTTGACGCGGTAGATGCCCGCCTCGACCGGCACCCATTGCAGCAGGTGCGTGAGCCAGCGCGGGCTGATCGTCTCCAGCTGGGG
>Ga0247813_10003081_pt1 | contig 10930 bp, 10 predicted proteins | sample UWRJL169409C1_FD_180719 | JGI IMG/M metagenome (GOLD analysis project Ga0247813, IMG submission 180719) | Plant litter microbial communities from Arlington Agricultural Research Station in Wisconsin, United States - UWRJ-L169-409C-1 | ecosystem: Environmental > Terrestrial > Plant litter >... | reverse complement strand
CTCGTTGCAGATCGAAGACGGCCGCATCGTCGTCATCTACATCACCCGCAATCCCGACAAGCTTACCCGCATCCTGCCCCTGCACCACTGAGCGCGATGTAACGACCCCTTACATTGCAGCCACATGCGTTTGTCGACGTCATCGTGGTGTGGGCGCCCCTCACTCCTGACCCCTCTCCCGCCTTCGGGGGCGAGGGGAGAAAACCTCGGGCGCGCTGCGCGCAGCCCGTTCTTTCCGAGGCATCCAGCGGCCGGAGGCGATGTTACGAACCATTGCATCATTGACGCGGCCGGACGCGCCCGGCTGACAAGCTGCTCGACGAACGAGCCTCCGCGAACCTCACAATGAACCGAACGCTACGTGTGTGGTTCGCGCCTGCGACGGATCCGACGTCGGCCACCAGCACCGTGTCCTGGCTCGAAATCACGAGCGGGAGCGGCCCATGCTCCATGAAGTAACAACGTCGCACGACCGCGACCTTCGTGGTTTCGAGGGAGCAGCGCACGCACCACCAAAGGCGCGGGGTTTCCAAAGGGGCCGCCGCCTTGCGGCCCCTTTGGTCGCGCCGAAGGCGTAGCCCACAGCTGGATGGACTGAAGTCAGGACAGCGACGGCATCGATGACGACGTCAAGGGTGCTCGCATCATCAGTCAGCCCATGAAGCCACAAACGAAAAAGCGCGACCGAAGCCGCGCGTCTATCCACCATCGAAGCAGAAGCTCAGGCCGACTGCTTCTTCTCAAAGGTCAGCAGCGGCGCCGCATGCTTCGTGATCACATCTTCCGTGATGACGCACTCGGTGATCCCCTCGAGGTAGGGGACCTCGTACATGATGTCGAGCATCGCGCCCTCGAGGATGGCGCGCAGACCACGAGCACCGGCCTTGCGCTTGATCGCTTCACGAGCCGCCACACGCAGCGCGCCCTCGGTGAAGGTGAGCTTCACGCCCTCGATGGAGAAGAGCTTCTGGTACTGCTTCACGAGCGCGTTTTTCGGCTGCGTGAGGATGTGCATCAGGTCTTCTTCGGCCATGTCGTTCAGCGTCGCGATGATCGGCAGACGACCAACGAACTCTGGAATGAGACCGAAGCGCGTGAGGTCCTCGGTGGTGATGTCCTTGAGGACCTCGCCGAGCCGCTTTTCCTTCTTGGCCGGGCCGTCGTTGTTCGCGGCGCCGAAGCCGATGGCGCGCGTGCCCGTGCGGCGCTCGATGATCTGCTCGACGCCGACAAAGGCGCCGCCGACGATGAACAGGATGTTGCTCGTGTCGATCTGGACCGTGGCTTCCTGCTGGCCGTACTTCTTCGCGCCACGCGGCGTGACGTTGCACTTGGTGCCTTCGATGAGCTTCAGCAGACCCTGCTGCACACCTTCGCCGCTGACGTCGCGCGTCTGCGATGGGCCATCGCCACGGCGGGCGATCTTGTCGATCTCGTCGAGGTAGATGATGCCGCGCTCGCAGCGCTCGATGTCGTTGTCGGCGGCCGCCAGCAGGTTCTGGATGATGCTTTCGACGTCTTCGCCGACGTAGCCGGCCTCTGTGAGCGTGGTGGCGTCGGCGACGGTGAACGGCACCTTGAGCAGGCGCGCCAGGCTCTGGGCGAGCAGGGTTTTGCCCGTGCCCGTCGGCCCGATGATCATCACGTTGCTCTTGCTCAGCTCGATCTCGGCCTTGGCGCCCTTGTTGGCCTGCTTGGCGTTGATGCGCTTGTAGTGGTTGTACACAGCGACGCTGAGGACCTTCTTCGCGTGGTCCTGGCCGATGACGTAGCGGTCGAGGAAGTCCCGCACCTCGTGGGGCGTGGGCAACTGCAGCTGCTCATGCTGGGTCCGCTCCGCGGCGTCCTCGGCGATGATGTCGTTGCACAGGTGGATGCACTCATCGCAGATGTAGACCGTGGGTCCAGCGATGAGCTTTTTGACCTCCCGCTGGCTCTTGCCGCAGAAGGAACATTGAAGATTCGAGCCGGAGTCACGTCGTGTCGGCATACGGGATTGTTTTCACCTCTGAAGCCCGCAAACGCAACCTCTCGACGTCGATCTGACCCAAACCACGTCGCAACGCGGCGAGCGCCGGACAGATCGCGGCCACGACGACGACGGAGACAGCCGTGCACAAGATTGAAGCGATCATCCGCCCCTTCCGCCTCGACGACGTCAAAGACGCCCTCGAGACCCTCGGCGTGGGCGGCATGACCGTCACCGAGGTCAAGGGCTTTGGCCGCCAGCGCGGCAAGAGCGAGGTGTATCGGGGCGCCGAATACGTCGTCGACTTCGTGCCGAAGGTCAAAGTCGAGGTCGTCGTCGACGACGGCCTCGTCGACCGCTGCGTCGACGCCATCGAAAAAGCCGCCCGCAGCGGCCGCATCGGCGACGGCAAGATCTTCGTCTCCGAGCTCAAAGACGCCGTCCGCATCCGCACCGGCGAACGCGGCGACGCCGCACTTTGACGTCGTCAGCTCACTGTTTGTGGCGCGACAGCCAGGTGGCCGCGTAGCCGCAGATCGGCACGATCTTCTGCGCTTTGCCGGTGGCCGCCTCGACGACACCCGTCATCAGGCGCCCCGCCGTGCCCTGCCCACGCAACGCCGGCGGCGAGAACACGTAGTCGATGAACAGCGTGCTGCCCTCGACGTGGTAGCTGGCCCAGGCGGTTTCGCCCTGCTCGACGAGCTCGAAACGGGCCTGCGTGGTGTTGTCGACGACGGCGCTCATGGGATCCTCCGTTGTGGGCGTGTTTCAAAACGTGTCGAAGACGACGCTCTCGCTCGTGGGGCGGCGCTGGTTCGGGACCTCGCCGGCCTGCTTGTCTTTGGGCAGATCCTCGACGTCACCGGGCAGGCCGACGGCGACGACGGCGATGACCGCGATGCCTTCGGGGACCTTCAACAACGGCGGCAGCGCGTCGTGGTCGAAGCCCTCCATGCCGTGCATGACGAGGCCCATGCTCTTGCCCTGCAGGGCCATCGACATCCAGGCGGCGCCGGTGTCGAACGCGCCGGTGCGGCGGGGGTGGACCTCGCCCTTGCTGTCGACGCGGGTGGTCTCGTAGCAGACGACGACAAAGGCCGCGGCCTGCTTTGCCCAGACCGTGTTGAAGCCTTCGAGGTTGGCGAGCACGACGTCGAAGCCGGGGCCGCCGCGCTCACAGAGCACGAAGCGCCAGGGCTGCCCGTTGCCCGACGACGGCGCCCAGCGCGCGGCCTCCATCAAGCGCATGAGCTCCGCGCGCGGCAGCGGCGCGCCCGACATCGCACGCGGCGAATGACGACGGAGAAACTGCGGATCGATCGGCCCGAAATCGGGGGTGCGCGGATTGGGCGTGGCGGCGGAAGAAGTCATGGCGGGTCCTTATCCAAGAGGCGGGCCGACGGCAGCAACGCGCCGTACCGGCGGTGAAGTAGCGCATCGGGCGAACATGTGTGGCGTCGCTGGCGTCGTCGGTGGCGCCGTCGACATCACTGCCTCGGTGCCTGTTCCAATCCACCGCCGTCTTTCGCGCCAGGGCGTTTCCCGCCCACCCCTCGAGAGGTTCGCTCGTCGACAAAACCGCAAGGCCGGTTTTCGCTCCTCGCTCGATTGCCCCTCGACGCGTGGTCCCCCGGTGCTTCAACATAGAAAGATGGACCGCGTGCTCGTCAAAGATCCCGCCGAAGCCGGCGACATCCTCGAAAAAGCGCTCAAGGGCCTTGGCAACAAGGCCCAGCTCACCGTCGCCGATGCCGCCGCGCGTTCGGGCCTCGCCTTGCGCGATGCGGAGCGCGGGCTGCACCATCTGTCGACGAAGTATCGCGGCACGTTGTCGACGACGGAGCAGGGCGAGCTGTTGTTCCGCTTTCCGTATGGGCTGTCGTTGCCGCTGACGAAGCAGCCGTGGCTGAAGCGCACGTTCGACAGGGTCAAAGGTGCTGTCGTCGGCGCGGGCAAGTTCCTGGTGCGGGCATGGGTCAGCGTCGTCATGGTCGGCTACGCGCTGGTGTTTCTCGCCGTCGGGCTCGCTTTGTTGCTGAGCGGGCGCGACGAGCGCGGCGGCGGCAGCACGTTGTTGGCGGTGGTGTTTCGCGTGTTGATGGAATCGCTGTGGTGGACGTTTCACCCGTTTTCCCCCGTCGCCAGCCGCAACGTGTGGGACGGCAGCCTGTATGAGGGCCGTGGTCGTCGACGCACGCGCACGATCAGCCGCTTTGGTCAGCTCGTCGAGGTCGACGTCGAAGAGCCCGAAGCAAAGGTGCCGTTTTACGAAAAGGTGAACCGGTTCGTGTTTGGTCCAGAGCCGCTGCCGCCGCTCACGCACGAAGAGCTGTCGAAAAATCTCGTCGCGCAGATCCGCGTGAACCAGGGCCGCATCGGCCTGCTCGACGTCATGAAGGTCACGGGCCTGCCGCGCGAAGAGGCCGACCCGCTCGTGGCGCGCCTGCTGCTCGACTACGACGGCGACGTCGACGTCGACGACCACGGCGGCATCACCTACCGCTTCGAGGCGCTGCGCAAGACCGCGGGCGATACGACGACGACGGCGCCGCCGCCGGCGTGGGCGACAAAGAAGGAAGCGCCGCGCATCACGGGCAACAAGGGCGGCACCAACTTCATGGTGGCGGCGATCAACGCCTTCAACCTCATCGCCGCGACCGTGGCGTTGCAGATGAACCTCACCGTCGATCGGCTGATCCACATGATCACGCACGCGCGCGATCTGCTGCCCGTCGCCCCGCTGCCCTACGACGGTGTCCCCCTCGTGCTCGGCGTGATTCCGTGGGTGTTTTCGACGGTGTTGTTCGCCTTGCCCATCATCCGCTGGGTGCGCGCCGACGCCGCGAAAAAGGCCGTCGACGAGGACAACGCCCGCGCCGCCGTGCTCAAGACCGTGTTCACGTCGATGCAGCAGGCGGCGGCGAAAGGCGAGGCCGTCACCGGCGTGCGCGAAGACCAGCTCGCGCGCGCGTGGAAAGAGGCCACCGGTACCGCTCCCGACGACAAGGAGCTCGCGGCGGCCGTGGTCGCCCTCGGCGGCGACGTCGACATGGACGCCATCGCCGAAGGCCGCGGCCTCTACCGCTTCCGTGACCTCGAGGCCGAGGTCGCTGCCCTGCAGGCCCAGCGCGCGGCGGCGTCGAAGCAGGAGGAAGAAGTCGGCGAGGTCATCTTCCGCGCCGAGTAGCTGTCGTCGTCGTCGCTGTCGTCGTCAGCGCGCGAAGGTGCCGACGAAGACGGTGTCGTGCGAGACGTGGGCGCCGCCATCGAGGCTCGCGCCGCCAGCGAGGTAGAAGCGGTCGCCGACGACGGGGGCCTGGTGCACGTGCATGCGCGCATCGGGCATGAGCTTCACCGTCGAAAACGCGCCGATGGCGTCGGTGTCGATCGCCGCGCGCAGCACTTCGTTCGAGACGTCGGCGTTGTCGACGAGGCCGCCGATCGCGTAGAGGGTGCCGTCGACGAGGGCGACCGCGGGGATCGACAGCTTGTAGGGCAACGTCGCCGCCTGCGTGAACGCGCCGACGCTGCCGTCTGCCTGCAACGACGCGCGCAGGACTTCGTCGTGGCTCTCGCCGTCGATGGGGGAGCCGGTGATGCCGCCGATGACGACGAGGGAGGCGCCGTCGCTCACGAGGCCGTGGTGGCTCAGGACATAGGGCAGCGCGGTCTCTTCGCGCCACGCGGACAAGGTGCCGTCGGCGGCGAGGGCGGCGCTGACGACGCGGTCGGTGTTGTCGTCGTCGTTGATGAGGCCGCCGACCTGGTAGACGCGGCCGTTCACGAAGACGGCGCTGCCGTGGAAGCTGGCAAAGGGCAGGTCTGGTCCCTGTGAAAACGTGAGCGTGCCGTCGGCGTTGCCGACGATGATGTCGACGCGGGCGCTGGTGACGAGGCCGGCGCCCCCCGAGCGCAGGCCGCCGGTGGCCACAGCTATCGTGTCCGTCGAGGCGAGGCCCGCGCCCAGGCTGAAGACGCCGACGCCGATGGGTGACTCGACGAACGTCGACACCGTGCCGTCGGCGGCGATGGTCGCGTGCTCGTAGCTCGTGACCCCTTCTGTCATGTGAAACGCGCCGCCCATCACGTAGAGGCGCGAGACGCCGTCGACGTCGAAGGCAAAGGACACGTGGTGATCCCGCGCGCTGTTCAGCGTCTGCTCCGCGGTCACTGTCTGCAGGCGGCGGGGCGCGAGGGGCTCTTCCTCGACCTCCTCTTCGACCTTGTCGCCGTCGGGCTCGGGCTCGCCGCCTCCGCAACCACCGAGGGCGCCGAGACCCACGACCATCATCACCGACACGACCCGAAGAGACCCGACGTTACGCTGCATGGTGCTGTCCTCCACGCGGCGAATGGCAACACACATGCCAACGACGCCGTGCGTTTGCGAACGCGAGGCGCAGGCAGCACCTCGTCACCACGGGTGCGAGGGCGACCCCGCAGAGACGCTTGCAGAGACGCTGCTCCACAAAAAAAACGGGGCCTCGAGGACACGCCCCGAGGCCCCGTCAGGCGCACCGTCTTCGCTCAGCGACGACGACGACGAAGCGCCGCGAGCACGAGCACGAGGCCCGCGATCGACGACGACGCGCCGTTCACGCTCGAGCAACCGGCCTCGGGCTCGGGCTCGTCGTCACGACGACCGCCACCGCCGCCGCCATCTTCGCCTTCGCCTTCGCCCTCGCCTTCGCCTTCGGCGACGGGGCAGACGATGGTGCTGGGCTTCGTCGAGATGCAGGAATCGCCGCCGTCGCACTTGCCGGCGGTGCAGGTGCCGCCGGTGCCGCACTGGGCATCGCACTCACAGCTGGCCACGCCGCAGGCGCTGTCGGTGAACAGCGAGCAGTCGATCGCAAGGTTCGAGGTGAACGCGAACGAGCCGTCGTCGGCCTGCAGGCAGAGGCTGAGGACCTGGCCGACGCAGGTCGGCTCGCTCGTCGGCGTGCAGGTCGGGCCGACGTGGGCCACGCAACGGTCGACGGCGGCGCCGGCTTCGACGGTCAGCGCGCAGGTGGCGCCGTCTGAGCACAAGACGCTGCCGGCGGTGTTGTCGTCGGCGGTGGTCTCGTTTGTGCGGGGTGAAAAGCCGATGCACTTTTCGCCGAGGTCGGCGACGCAGCCGACGGTGATGTCGTCGCAGCTGCCGACGCAGCCGGGGGCGGCGCAGGAGGCGTCGGCGGCGCCGGGGGCGATCGCTTCGGCGCAGGTGAGGGCCGCTTCGGCGGGGCCGCCTTCGGCGGTCGTGTCGCAGACCTGAACGGTGCCGTCGTCGTTGCAGGACTCCACGAAGGTGGCGGCGGTGCAGGTCTGGGCGGCGGCGCCCTGGGCGGCAAAAGCCGCGACGACGACGAGAAGAGCATTCTTGAGCTGCATGGGGCCTCGGCACCCGGCGCGGGTGCGAAAAAGAGATCCGCGGCCGGGAGACCGCGCACAAAGCCCGCACGCTGTAGGTGATGGTGCGCACATGGCCAAGTGGGCGTGCGTCGTGGCGCGACCGGATCAGCTCACCGGGCTCTGGCGTGGCAGGCCTTCGGGCAACGCCCGCCAGGCGGCGCGGACGGCGTCTGGTGACGTGCGCACGACGGCGCGGCGGACGACGTCGGCGGCCAGGCTCTGCAGCCAGGCATCGGCCAGCAGCGACGCGCGCTCGGGCTCGACGCCGCAGCCGACGAGCTCGCGGGTGAGCTCCAGATGTCGCCAGAAGTGCGGCGGCGATTCGGCGAGGGCGGCGCGGCGGGCTTCGACCTCGGCGGCGGCGAGGACGTCTCGGTGGTCGACGACGAAGTCGACGAGGGCGGCCCACAACGTCAGCAGGCGACGCACCGGTGGCGTGTCCTTCGGCAGGCCGAAGCGGGCGCGGACGGCGTCTTGCAAGACGCGCTCGTCGTCGTCGAGCAGCGCGCGAAACAGCGCGAACTTGTCGTGGAAGCGCCTGTACAGCGTGCCCTTGCCGACGCCGGCGGCGGCGGCGAGCTCGTCCATGCAGACGCCGTCGAGGCCGCGGCGCTCCATGACGGCGCGGGCGGCATCGAGGATCTTTTTGCGGTTGCGGGCCGCGTCCTTGCGCTCTTCGCGCACCACGGTCCCCGGCATCGACGGCGACAGTGGCGACGGATCGCAAGACAGCAGCGGCAACGAACGACCCACGACGACTCCTTCAACGACGCCGGCACTGTGACGGGTTGTCGGCCACAGGCCAACCGACGTAATGCACCCCAGGCCGGACAAGATCGGGTGATCTGCCCGACCTTTCGGGACTTGTGCCCTTTTTCACAAGGCATCTTGCCAAACGGACTTCGGTCCGTATATCCATCCTCGAGCCGACCAGCAAGGTGTTGGGCGGCGCTGCAGATCAGGAGCTCGTCATGATGAAGCGCATTGCCCTCTTCGCCCTTCCCCTCGCCATCGCGTTGTCCGCCGCCCCCGCGCAGGCGACGACGTGGACCCTCGACGCCGACCACAGCACCGTCGGCTTCTCGGTCAAGCACATGATGGTGAGCGACACCAAGGGCGCCTTCGACACGTACACGGGCACGATCGAGGTCGACGACAAGGACGTCACCAAGAGCACCGTCAACGTCGAGATCGATGCCGCCAGCATCAACACGAAGAACAAGAAGCGCGATGACCATCTGCGCTCGCCCGAGTTCTTCGACACCGCGAAGTTCCCCAAGGTCACCTTCAAGTCCACGAAGGTCGAAAAGGCCAAAGACGGCGGCCTCACGGTCACCGGCAACCTGACCATGCACGGCGTCACCAAGCCCGTGACCCTCGCCGTCGCGCCGATCAGCGCCGAGCTGAAGGATCCCTGGGGCAACATCCACGCGGGCACCACCGCCACCGCGAAGATCAACCGCGAAGACTTCGGCCTGAAGTGGAACGCGGCGATCGAAAACGGCGGCGTCGTCGTCGGCAAGGAAGTCACGATCGAGCTGCAGGTCGAGCTGCTCAAGAAGGTCCCCGCTGCCGCTGCACCCGCGGCCGCAGCGCCCGCCACGAAGAAGTGATCGTGGTGCTCACCGCATGAAAAAAGGCCCCGCGAGGGGCCTTTCTTCTTTTCGAGCGTGCCAACGCTCGGAACAAACGCTCCGTGCCAACCCGCTTCGCGTGTTGTCCCGCAGCGTTGTGCTTCTTTGTTTCGAGCGTTGGCACGCTCGAAACGCTCCGTGCCAACCCGCTTCGCGGCTTGCGACGGACCGTGTCATCTGACGACGACGACGTCGTGGACGCTCAGGCCCAGGTCGTGGCGGCGTGGACGATCTTCTTGCCTTTGACGGTCTCGACGGCGGCGAGGCGCTTCTTGTCGTCTTTGGGACGGGTCTGCGCTTCGACGACGACGACGATGTCCTTGCTGCGCGACTGGCGCGCGTGCATGCCGGGGGGCAGGCCGGTGAGGCCATCGCTCGTGTTGATGACGATTGTCTTTTCGGTGCCGACGGGCTCGGTGAGGAGCTTCTCGGCGGCCTGCTGCAGTGTCTCGCGCATGTGGACCTCGAATGAAGGAAGTGGGGGCACGCTTTCACGCGCCAACGACGAGGTCATCTATAAACACGGGATGAGCGCGCCGAGCCCCGTCACCCTGCCGAAATGGACCACAGTCTGGTGGCGGCTGACGTGGGTGGCCCTCGCCGTCAGCAGCTGCATCGGCGCCTTTTTCCTGCTGCACCACGGCAACGACGTCGGGGACGACCTCGCTGGCGCCCTCGCTGTCTACATGCTCGGGCTCGTCGCGCTGGCCGCGCCGCTGTCGATGGTCGTCACCGCCCCGATCGAGCGCCTGCGCCGGCAGCTGCAGCAGGGCACAGCGCCCGTCGACCTCGTCGTCGCCGACGTCATCGCCGCCCTGCGGCTGCCGCTGCGCGTGTTCGCGATGATGCTCACCCTGGGATTGCTGCTCACGATCGCGCTGATCGCGGCGTCGCTGTCGATCCCGGCGTTGTCGTCGTGGACGGCGGTGTTTGGCGTCGGCGGGCTGGCGATCGCGGTGCTGTCGGCGACGACGCACGGCTACGCGCAGCAGGACATCGCGATCCGCCGCATCGCCCCGGTGTTGTTGAGCGGCGGTCGCCTCGATCACCTCGGCGACATCCCGCAGCTGATGGTCTGGCACCACCTGACCCTGTTGATGGTGAACCTGCTGTGCGCGTGGCCTTCGATCGTCATCGTGTTGTTGACGAGGCCGGATCCGCCCACGTTGACGTCGTCGTTGCCCCTCGTCGCGATGTACGTCGCCATGAACACCGTGCAGGTGGTGGGCATCTTGCGCACGATCTCGCGCAACGTCGGCCACCTCAAAGAGCGCCTCGACGAAGTGCGCCGCGGCGACCTCACCACGCAGGCCACGATCTTCTCGCTCGACTCGTTTGGCGTCGTCATGAGCGACTTCAACCGCATGGTGGAAGGGCTGCGTCAACGCGAGCAGCTCAAAGAAACCTTTGGCCGCTACGTCACGAAGCAGGTCGCCGACGAGATCCTCGCGGGCCGCGTCGCCCTCGGTGGCGAGCTGCGCACGGCGACGGTGTTGTTCTCCGACATCCGCGGCTTCACCTCGATGAGCGAGCACCTCGGCCCCGCCGAAGTGGTCACGTTTTTGAACGAGTACCTGACCGCGATGGTCGACTGCGTGATCGAGCACGGCGGCGTCCTCGACAAATTCATCGGCGACGCCGTCCTCGCCGTCTTCGGCGCCCCCGTCAGCGCCGGCTCACCACAAGCAGACGCCAGAGCCGCCGTCGCCTGCGCCGTCGCGATGGGCAAAAAGCTCGACGAGATGAACGCCGCCCGCCAGCTCGACGGCCGCGCGGCGATCGGCATCGGCATCGGCGTGCACACCGGCGAGCTCGTCGCTGGCAACATCGGCTCGCCGAAACGCATGCAGTACACGGTCATCGGCGACACCGTGAATGTCGGCTCCCGCCTCGAGTCGCTCACGAAGGAGCACAAGCGGCGCACGCTGGT
>Ga0247813_10003080_pt1 | contig 10932 bp, 12 predicted proteins | sample UWRJL169409C1_FD_180719 | JGI IMG/M metagenome (GOLD analysis project Ga0247813, IMG submission 180719) | Plant litter microbial communities from Arlington Agricultural Research Station in Wisconsin, United States - UWRJ-L169-409C-1 | ecosystem: Environmental > Terrestrial > Plant litter >... | reverse complement strand
CATCGGCGAGGTACTCACCGCCTGCGTCAGCCTGATGAACCCCTCGGTGATCGCCATCGGCGGCTCGATGGCGCAGGCCGGCGAGCACCTCATCGCCGGGGTGCGCGAGGTGGTCTACACGCGCAGCATGCCGCTCGCCACCGAGCACCTCTCGATCGTGCAGTCCCTGGCGGGCGGCAAGGCGGCGGTGATCGGCGCGAGCATGCTCGCGATCCACCACGCGCTCTCGCCCGAGAGCATCGACGCCATGACCGTGTGAGTCGATGCGGCGCGAACCGCGTCGACGCGAGAGAATGGTCGGGTGACTTTCGTGCAGCCCATGCTCTCCCTCTGGGACGAGCCGGCGCCGAACCACCGCGACCGCGTGCTCGCCAGCTCCACCGACCGCGTCGCCTGGCTCCGCGCGCGCAGCACCGGCGTGACGGCGACGGATGTCGCGCGCCTGTCGAGCGAGAAGTCGCTGGCCTCCGTGGCCTTCGACAAGATCAACGGCTACTCCTTCGGGGGAAACGCCTATACCGACCACGGGAACGCCCGCGAGCCCGAGATCGCACGCTGGGTCTTGCAGAACCACGGCATCCGCCCCAGCTCTGAGCTGTTCCACGCGCACGGCCAGCGTTCCCACCTGGCCACGCCCGACGGCGTCGCTCTCATCGGCGGCTCGGTCGTTCTGGCCGAGATCAAGACCACCTCCTCGCTCTGGAAGAGCATCCCCCGCTCCTACCTGCGCCAGGTCTGGTGGCAGCAGTACGTGCTCGGCGCCGAGCGCACGCTGCTGGTCTGGGAGCAGCACGAGGGCTTCGTGCCGGTGAACCCGGAGCCCACCTGCCGCTGGATCGAGCGGGACGACAACGAGATCCACATGCTGGTGGGGCTGGCCGACAAGCTGCTCGGCATGATGCGGCGCCGCTAGCGCGATTCGCGGCGGGTCGCGGGCCCTGCTCGCTCAGGCCCGTGCGAACGGGCCGCTCAGCACCGCCCACTGCAGCAGCATGATCGTCTTCGCGTCGACGATCGCGCTGCCGATCGCCGCGACCGCCTCGTCGATGTCGAGCTCCACGAGTTCGATGTGCTCGCCCTCGTCGGCCAGCCCTCCCCCGCCGTGCTCGCGGGTATCGGCGTCGTAGGGCGCCGCGTAGAAGTGCAGCCGCTCGGTCACCGAGCCCGGGCTCATAAAGGCGTCGAAGACGTGCGTCACCTCGCCCACACGGTGCCCGGTCTCCTCGATCGCCTCGCGGCGGATGGCGGTCTCCGGGTCGTCGTCGTCGAGGAGGCCCGCCGCCGCCTCGATGAGCACGCCGTCGGGATGCCCGTTGACGTAGGCCGGGTAGCGGAACTGCGCCGTGAGCAGCACCGTGCGGCGGGCGACGTCGTGGAGGAGGATCGTGGCGCCGTTGCCGCGGTCGTAGGTCTCCCGGGACTGCGACGTCCAGGAGCCATCCGCTGCCTGGAGGTCGAAATCGGTGGTGTGCAGCCGGTACCAGTTGTCGCTCAGCAGCCGCACGCGGGTGACGCGCACCCGGGGATTGCCGCTCGGCGGGGCGTCGGCGCTCATCGACCGCTGAATCTCGTCATGCTGCGAGGCTACCGGTTGGCACAGTTAGCACCACAGTGATGCGCCCGAAACAGAACTGAATCATTTATCCCCTTTACTGGGGGTACGGCAACACGGGAAGGCACAACAATGACGACGATGCGAGCCATCCTGATGAGTGAGACCGGCGACGCCGACGTGCTGCGCTGCGGCGAGACCGAGATGCCGACGAGTGTGAACTCCGAGTTCCTCGTGCGCGTCGTGGCCGCCGGGGTCAACCCGATCGACGCCAAGACCCGCGCCGGCCGCGGCGTCTCCCGGGCCATCACCTCCTTCCCCGCCGTGCTCGGCTTCGACTTCAGCGGCGTGGTCGTCTCGTCGCCCTACGAGGGGCACCCGATCAAGGTCGGCGACGAGGTCTACGGCATGACCGGCTTCCCGCGCTACGGCGGGAGCTACGCGGACTTCGTGGCCGTCAGCAGCCTGAGCGTCGTGCGCAAGCCGAAGGCGCTCTCGCACGTGGAGGCGGCGGCCGTCCCTCTGGCGGCGCTCACCGCCTGGGGCATGGTGGTCGAGGTGGCGAAGGCGCACGAGGGCCAGCGCATCCTGATCCACGCGGGCGCCGGCGGCGTCGGCCACTTCGCCGTGCAGTTCGCGCGGTTCTTCGGGGCGTACGTGATCGCCACCGGGTCCACCCGCAACATCGGCTGGCTCAAGGAGCTCGGCGCCAACGAGACCGTCGACTACACGAGCGAGCGCTTCGAGGAGGTGCTCGACACGGTCGACGTGGTGATCGACCTGATCGGCAACGTGCACGACGACACCGGCAGCCGCTCGATCTCGGTCGTGCGCCACGGCGGGCTGATCGTCAACGCCCCCACCGGCAGCTGGCCCGCCTTCCTCGAGGAGGCGAGCGCGGCCGGACTGCGCGCCACCACCTACAAGGTCGCCCCGGACGGCGTGAACCTCGGCGTCATCTCCCGCCTGCTCGAGTCGGGCGACGTGCGGGTGTTCGTCGACCAGGTGTTCGAGATGGAGAAGGCAGCGGATGCGCACAGGTCGCTGGAGACAGGACATACGCGCGGCAAGATCGTGCTGAAGGTCAGCGACTACTGAGTGCCCCGCCCGCAGTCGCTGGTTGAGTAGCGACCGAGGAACGAGGCCGCGTATCGAAACCGGCCGGGTCAGCGCCTCCGCGCAGATGCCGTGCGCCGAGCGGTTTCGATACGCGAACTCGCTTCGCTCGCCTGCTACTCAACCAACGCGCAAGGCGCGCACGTAGTCGTCCTCGCGCTTGCCGCCGACCAGGAAGTGCTTGATCCCGACGTTCTCGAAGCCGTGCTTCTCGTAGAAGCGGTTGGCCCTGGCGTTGTGCTGGTTCACTCCGAGCCAGAGCACGGCGGCCGAGCGCAGGCGGGCGTGCTCGACGCTCGCCTCCATCAGTGCGGCGGCGGCTCCCGTTCCGTGCGCGCCGGACAGCAGGTAGAACTTGCTCAGCTCCACCGCCGAGGGCTCGCTCACCACGGCGAGCACGTCCGGGTCGTGGGACTGCTCGGCGACGAGCATCGAGTACCCGACCGGCTCGTCGTCGGCCTCGACGATGAGCACGTCCCGCGCGGCATCCGCCAGGTACCCGGCGAAGCGCTCCTCCGACAGCTGGGTGGCGATGAAGTCGGCGATCGCCTCCTCGGTGGTTCCCGGAGGGCAGGCGAGGGCGAAGGTGGCGGCGGCCAAAACGTACAGGAGCGGCGCGTCGTCGGGGGCCGCCCGTCTCACGGAGGTGCGGGGCATTGCAGAAGACTAGCCGAGCGGCGGCCGCCATCCGCTCGTGTGCCCGCGACCGGCACGGGAGCGCGAAAAAGGGGCCCGCACGAGTGCGGGCCCCTCTTCCTACGCTACGTCTGGATTAGATGACGTTGACGTCGAGCGGGATGCCGGGACCGAAGGTCGTCGACACGGTGCCCTTGGTGATGTAGCGGCCCTTGGAGCTGGACGGCTTGACGCGCACGATCTCGTCGAGAGCTGCCTTGATGTTCTCGGCGAGCTGGTCCTCGGAGAACGAGGCCTTGCCTGCGACGAAGTGCACGTTGGAGTGCTTGTCGACGCGGAACTCGATCTTTCCGCCCTTGATCTCGGAGACAGCCTTGGCGGTGTCCATCGTGACCGTGCCGGTCTTCGGGTTGGGCATAAGACCACGCGGGCCCAGCACCTTTCCGAGACGGCCGACCTGGCCCATGAGCTCGGGCGTCGAGACGGCGGCGTCGAATGCGACGTAGCCTCCGGCGACCTTCTCGATGAGCTCTGCGCCACCGACCTCGTCGGCGCCGGCAGCGATTGCCGCCTCAGCCGCGGGGCCCGTTGCGAAGACGATGACGCGGGCGGTCTTACCGGTTCCGTGAGGAAGGATGACCGTTCCGCGGACCATCTGGTCTGCCTTGCGGGGGTCGACGCCGAGCTTGAGGGCGACCTCGACCGTGGAGTCGAACTTTGCGGATCCCGTGGTGCGCGCGACCGAGACGGCCTCGCTCGGGGAGTAGAACTTGCCCTCTTCGATCTTGTCCGAAGCGGCGCGGTAAGCCTTGGATTTCGTAGCCATTATGCGTCCACCGTGATTCCCATAGAGCGAGCGGTTCCCGCGATGATCTTCTCTGCGCCTTCGATGTCGTTGGCGTTGAGGTCGGCCATCTTCTGCTCGGCGATGGCGCGAACCTGCTCGCGGGTCAGCTTGGCGACCTTGACGGTGTGGGGGGTCGAAGAACCCTTGGCCACTCCGGCAGCCTTCTTGATGAGCTCGGCGGCCGGCGGGGTCTTGAGGATGAACGTGAACGAACGGTCCTCGTAGACGGTGATCTCGACGGGGATGACGTTTCCACGCTGGGATTCGGTCGCAGCGTTGTACGCCTTGCAGAACTCCATGATGTTGACGCCGTGCTGGCCCAGGGCCGGGCCGATGGGCGGCGCGGGGTTCGCGGCGCCGGCCTGGATCTGAAGCTTGATCAGACCCGTGACCTTCTTCTTCTTCAATGCCATTAGTTTTCCTTTTCTGTTCGAACGCCCATTGCTGGCCGTTCTCCCGCAACTCGGGCGAATCCCGGATGCGGTGGTTCGTGTGGAGGGGAGTGCCCTACAGCTTGGTGACCTGGTCGAAGCTGAGCTCGACCGGGGTCTCGCGCTCGAAGAGGGAGACGAGCACGGTGAGCTTGCCGCTCTCCGGCTTGATCTCGCTGATCGAGCCGGGAAGACCCGCGAACGAGCCCTCCTTGATCGTGATGGTCTCTCCGACCTCGAAGTCGATCTCGGCGGGGATGGAGCGGGCGGTGTTCTTGCCCTTGCCCGGAGCCTGCTTCGACGGAGCCTCGACGATCTGAACGAGGCCCTTGAGCATCTCGAACGCCTCGTTGAAGCGCAGCGGCGTCGGGTTGTGGGCGTTGCCCACGAAGCCGGTGACGCCGGGGGTGTGGCGGACGACGCTCCAGCTGTCCTCGTTGAGGTCCATGCGCACGAGCACGTATCCGGGGATGCGCACGCGGGTGACGAGCTTGCGCTGGCCGTTCTTGATCTCGACGACGTCCTCCATCGGAACCTCGACCTGGAAGATCGAGTCCTCGACGGTCATGGAGATCTTGCGGTTCTCGATGTTCTGCTTGACGCGCTTCTCGAAGCCGGCGTAGGAGTGGATGACGAACCACTTGCCGGGGAGGAACTTGAGCTCCTGGCGGAACTCCTCGTAGGGGTCGACCTCGACGGGCTCGCCGTCCTCGCCGAGCTCGGGACCGTCGTAGGGCGCGACCTCGGGCTCCTCGGCGGCGGCCTCCTCGGCCTCGATGTCTGCCTCGTCCTCTACGGCTGCAACCGAGGCATCCGCTTCGTCGATCGAGTTGACCTCGATGGCGTCGTCGACGATGGCGTCGGCCTCGGGGTCGATCGCCGCGTCGAGGGCCTCGATGAGGCCGGCGAGGTCGCCCTGCTCCTCGTCGTTGTCGTCTTCGACGTGGAGCGCCTCGTGCTCGGCGGAGTCAACGGAATTTTCGTCAGCAGCCAGCGAGTTGCCCTCCTGGGCTTCGTCGTCCTCTGAAGACTGCTCTGCAGCGGTCGCGAGGTCGATATCGTCGCGGTGGTTCTCAGACACTGAATTCCATTCCATTCCTTGTTGCGGTACCGGATGAATCCGGCCCGTCGTTCCCGACCCAGCGGATGGGCGCGGTTACTAAGACGTGAGGTCGCCGTTGCCGAAGATGTAGTTGACGGCCAGCGAGAAGAGCCAGTCAAGTCCTCCGACGAGGGCCATCATGATGACAACGAAGACCAGTACGACCAGCGTGTAGTTGACCAACTCCTTGCGGGTCGGGGTGACTACCTTCTTGAGCTCGCCTACGACCTGTCGGAAGAAGACCGAGAGCCGGCCGAAGGGACTGCGCTTCGCAGCACTGTCGGTCTTTGCACTGGCAACGACGTCTTCACTGGGCTCGTCAGCAATTTTTCTAGCCACTGTTACTACCTTCCGACAGTTGTCATCAGACACTGTGTCGTTGTGGTGATCGGCGCTCCACACGGAAATGCATGGGGACACCTGCAGGGCGGACAGGACTTGAACCTGCAACCTGCGGTTTTGGAGACCGCTGCTCTACCAATTGAGCCACCGCCCTTTGCGTGGCATTCGCCACACGGGGTACTGCTTCTCTGCACGCTGCTCGTCTACGAAATACTCACAGGCTGGAATGCCAGAAGATGGCGCGCAAAAGGTTGGCAGAATTACTACCTCGACAAGTGTAAGGCATCGAGCCTGACTGCGCGACCCGATGGAGAGGACGCACAACAAACGCTCCGGCCTACACTAGCTGCGTGGCCACATTTCCTCGAATCTCCCGGCGCATTGGCGCCATTGCCGAATCCGCGACCCTGAAGGTCGACGCCAAGGCGAAGGCGCTGCAGGCCGATGGCCGCAGCGTCATCAGCTATGCGGCGGGCGAGCCCGACTTCTCGACCCCCGCCTCCATCGTCGAGGCGGCATCCGCTGCCGTTCTCGATCCGAAGAACTACCGCTACACGCCCGCAGTCGGCCTGCCCGAACTGCGCGAGGCGATCGCCGCGAAGACGCAGCGCGACAGCGGCCTCGCGGTCACCGCCGCGCAGGTGGTCGTCACCAACGGCGGCAAGCAGGCGGTCTACCAGTCGTTCGCGACGCTGCTCGACCCGGGCGACGAGGTTCTGCTGCCGGCGCCGTACTGGACCACCTACCCCGAGGCGATCAAGCTCGCCGGCGGCGTTCCCGTCGAGGTGTTCGCGGGCAGCGACCAGGGCTACCTGGTCACCGTCGAGCAGCTCGAGGCAGCGCGCACCGAGCGCACCAAGGTGCTGCTCTTCGTCTCGCCCTCGAACCCGACTGGCGCCGTCTACTCCCCCGCGGAGACCGCCGCCATCGGCGAGTGGGCGCTCGAGCACGGCGTCTGGGTGATCTCCGACGAGATCTACCAGAACCTGACCTACTCGGACTCGGCGGATGACGCGCCCCGCGCCATCTCGATCGTCGAGGCCGTGCCCGCCCTGGCCGACACCACGATCCTGGTCAACGGCGTCGCGAAGACCTATGCGATGACCGGATGGCGGGTCGGCTGGATGGTCGGCCCCCTGGATGCCATGAAGGCCGCCGGAAACCTGCAGTCGCACCTCTCGTCGAACGTGTCGAACATCTCGCAGCGCGCCGCCCTCGCCGCCCTCACCGGCCCGCAGGACGCCGTGGAGGACATGCGCCGGGCCTTCGACCGCCGCCGCCGGGTGATCGTGGAGGAGCTCAACAAGATCGACGGCGTCGTCTGCCCGATGCCCGAGGGCGCCTTCTACGTGTACCCGGACGTGACCGGACTGCTCGGCCGCGCCTGGGGCGGCGTCACGCCGACCACCTCGCTCGAGCTCGCCGACCTCATCCTCGACCAGGCCGAGGTGGCCGTCGTCCCGGGCGAGGCCTTCGGACCCTCGGGCTACCTGCGCCTGTCGTACGCGCTCGGCGACGCGCCCCTGCTCGAGGGAGTGCAGCGGCTGCAGCGCCTGTTCGCGTAGGCGGCGCCGGCTCGATTCGCCCAAAAACGCCCTTGATTCCGCGGAATCCGGGGCGTTTTCGGGCGAAACGACGCGGATGTGGAGAACTCGTACGTGAGTATTCGCCATGCGTCACAGTGTGGCGATGCCCGTCACGCCTCTCCCCCGCCATCTGACCAGTGCTCCCTTCGCGGTATCCGCTGCATCCGAGGCCTCGGTGTCCGAGAAGCGGCTGCGCGGCCGTGACCTCGACCGCTCCATCTGGGGCGTGCGGCGCGCGAAATCCCTCCCCGACACATTGGTCGCGCGGTGCCAGGCGTTCGCAGTACGCATGCCCGCCGACGCGGTTTTCAGCCACGCCACCGCGGCGCTCCTGATGAACGCGCCGCTGCCGCTGAAGCTCGAACTGTCGGCGTCGGTCGATATCGCGGTGCCCTCTCCGGCACGGGCACCGCATGCCCGCGGTATCCGCGGACACGCCATCCGCCTCAGCGGTGACGAGATCGTCGCCACCGGCGGGGTGCGCCATACGTCGCCGGCTCGCACCTGGTGCGACCTCGCCTCACAGCTCACACTGTTCGAGCTGGTGGCTCTCGGAGACTTCCTCGCGCACTGGCGGCTTCCCCTCGCAACCATCGACCTCCTGAGGGCGAAGAGCCTCGGCTACGCGGGCCAGCCGGGCATGGCGCGCATGCGGGAGGCATTGCCCCTGCTCGACGACCGGTCGGAATCGCCGCCGGAATCCGCGCTCCGGGTGATCGCCGTGCAAGCCGGACTCCCCGTCCCCCGGGTCAACTACGAGATCGTGCACGTGGAGGACGGGACTACCGTCCGCACCGATCTCGCGTTCGAGAAGTACAAGGTGCTGCTCGAGTATCAGGGCGACTACCACCGCTCCGCCAAGAACCAGTGGCGAAAGGACATGACCCGTCGATCGCGCCTCGAGGCGGCGGGCTGGATCGTCATCGAGATCGACGCGGACGACCTGCGCGACCCGGTCGAGCTCGTCTCGCGCATCGAAGCGGCGCTGTCGAGGCACGGTTGGCGCCGTTAGCCGTCGTTTCGCCCGCTTCGGCCCTGTTTCGGGTCGATTTCGGGGCGGAAGTGGGCGAAACGACAGGCGAGCGGATGCGACGCCCCGCGCCCTCAGAGCAGCTTGCGCTCCAGCGCCCACGCCGTCAGCTCGTAGCGGCTCGACAGCTGCAGTTTGCGCAGCACGGCCGAGACGTGGGTCTCCACGGTCTTGATCGAGATGAAGAGGTCGCTGGCCACCTCCTTGTACGAGAAGCCGCGGGCGATCAGCCGCATCACCTCCCGCTCGCGGGCGGAGAGCCGGTCGAGCTCGTCGCTCGACTCCGCCTGCTCGCCGGCCACCGCTCCGAAGGCGTCGAGCACGAAGCCGGCCAGTCGGGGCGAGAACACGGCGTCGCCGCCCGCGACGGCGGCGACCGCTCGGGAGACCTCCGCGCCGGAGGATCCCTTGGTGATGTAGCCGCGGGCGCCGGCCCGGATGACGCCGACGACGTCCTCCGCCGAGTCGGAGACCGAGAGCGCCAGGAAGCGCACCGAGTCCAGCAGCGCGCTGGAGCGCCGGATCACCTCGGCTCCCCCGCCTCCCGCGCCGCCGGGCAGGTGCACGTCGAGCAGCACCACCGCCGGCCGCAGCAGCGCGATCTGCTCCACCGCCTCGTCGACGCCGGCCGCCTCGCCCAGCACGGTGACGGTGTCGTCGAGGTCGGCGCGCAGCCCCGATCGGAAGATCGAATGGTCGTCGACGATCACTACATCAGTCACGCGCTACCTCCAGGTGCAAGTGGACTTCGGTGCCGGATCCGCCGGAGCCGGGCCGCACGGTCGCGGTCCCTCCGGCACGGGTCATCCGCCCGATGATCGATTCTCTGATACCCAGCCGGTCGCTGGGAAGCGAGCCGAGGTCGACCCCCGGGCCGCGATCGCGCACGAACACGTCGATCGCTCCGGGCGCGGTCTCGAGGTACACCGACACCTCGCCGCCCGCGTGCCGCGCCGCGTTGACCATCGCCTCGCGGGCCGCCGCGACGAGGGCGGCGCTGGAGTTGTCGACCGACAGCCCGGCCGCCACCACCTCGATGCGCACCGCGTAGTCGAGCTCGATCGCGGCGGCGACGTCGCGCAGCTCGGTCGCCAGGTCGGCGGCGACGGGGGTGTCGCCGACGAAGAGCCAGTCGCGCAGCTCGCGCTCCTGCGCACGGGCGATGCGGGCCACCTCGCTCGAGGCGCCCGCGCGGTTCTGGATCAGGGCGAGGGTCTGCAGCACGGAGTCGTGCAGGTGGGCGGCGATCTCGGCACGCTGCACCTCGCGCACCCGGGCGGCGCGCTCGCCCATCAGGTCGCTCCACAGCGTGACGATGCGGGGCGCCGCGATCACCGCGACCCCGAGCACCACCATGGCCACCCCGAGCACCGCGTTGACGGCGGTCGGCCGGCTGAGCAGCGCGGTCACCCCGCCGATCACGAGCAGCGCGACGGCGACGCCCCGCACCGCGACGCCGTGGCCGGTGCTGCGTCCCGGGTCGTGACGGTCGAAGGTGAGGCTCCACACCACCGCGAGCCCGCTGGCGGCGGTGAGTGCGAGCAGCGTCCAGGCGGTCTCGCGGTCGCCCACGAGGAAGGCGAGCGTGGCGATGCCCGACACGACGAGCAGCAGAACGGATGCGGGCGCGGCACGCCGCACCGACGCCGAGGTCTCCTCGTCGTCGCCCGGATCCTCCAGCGGCACGAAGGCCCAGAGCCACAGGTAGAACAGCACGCCCGCCCCGCCGCAGAGGGCGAGGACGAGCGCCAGAAAGCGGATGCTCCCCACCGGTCGCCGCAGATGCGCCGCGAGCGCGAGGCACACTCCGCCGACGACGACGCGGCGCGGACGCGCGAGCGGCGGTCGGAGGGCGGAGGAGGTCACCCCTGAATCCAAGCAGGTTTGCGGCGACCCCGGATGCCCCGGGTCGACGAATCAGGGTGTGCTCAGGGTGATACCCCATGGCCGGGCGGCATCCCCGGCGGCCACCATTGAGGCATGCCCAAGAACACCGTTCCCCAGCCCGAGCCGGACACGCAGCCGGACCCGGCGAGCGCCGCCGACCCGGCGAGCCAGCCCGACCCGGCCCAGCCCGACGCCGCCCAGCCCGACGCCGACGCCACGTCCGCACCGTCCGCACCACCCGCATCCGCCCCCCTCGCCGGCAACCGCTTCTTCGCCTGGATGCGCTCCCTCGGCCTCACCCGCGAGCCCGGCTGGGTCGGCGGCGTCTGCGCCGGCGTCGCCGCCCGCCTCGGCGTCGACCCGCTCATCGTGCGCGGCGTCATCGTCGTCGTCGCCGTGCTCG
>Ga0247813_10003079_pt1 | contig 10935 bp, 8 predicted proteins | sample UWRJL169409C1_FD_180719 | JGI IMG/M metagenome (GOLD analysis project Ga0247813, IMG submission 180719) | Plant litter microbial communities from Arlington Agricultural Research Station in Wisconsin, United States - UWRJ-L169-409C-1 | ecosystem: Environmental > Terrestrial > Plant litter >... | reverse complement strand
GGTTGAGTTGAGGTAGCGGAGGAGGGGCGACGGAGTCGGACGAAACGACTCCGTCGTTCCGCTACGGTCGGAGGCGGAGTCCTTGAGCTCACGCTCAAGGCTACGAGGGATGGCGGGCGGAGGGCTTTGCGGGTAATCGGGAAATCACACATCGGCGGTCGGGGGCGGGTTCACGGACGGCGGGGTTTTGGCTTAAAGTGGGGCAGCTTGTTAATCGTCCGGCTTTGCGTCCGGGCCTCCCCGTCACCCCCTTTATCTATGAAAGTCGTTACCTCGTTTTTGCTGCTTACCGCGTTCGTTGCCGGCCCGCTGGCTCGCGCTGAAAATGTGCTGCCGTCCCCCACGTCCGAGGCGGCGGCGGCGCGACCGTTCACCGATCTGTCGTCGGGCGTTTCCTCGCACCCTGCGCAGGTCACTGTCGCGCCCGCAGGTGAGGCGTTGAATGTGACCATCGCTGCCGGCCCCGCCGGTTTTCCGGGCGTCAATTTCACTCCGCCCGAGCCTTATGACCTGACGGGAACGGGGTATGTCGAGGCGAAGATCACCAATACCAGTTCGATCGTCATCAGCGTGACGCTGCGCGTGGATAGCGGTAAGGATAACTGCTCGGGATCGGCTTATTTGAGGCCGGGCGAGTCAGGCAAGGCGCGCGCTTATTTCGCTTCACCGGGGAAGAGTTCGAATCCGCTTGAGGGGAGCAAGATCACCCGGGTTCTCCTCTTTGCGGGGAAAAACGAAAAGGCTGAACGCACGTTCCGCATCGATGAACTCGTGGCCGGTGGACGTCCCGGCGACCAGACGCCCGTTAATGCCGAACTCATTCGCACGAAGCCGGCCAAGGGGCTGCTCTTCGGTGGCGGGGCCGCGTTTGATGCCGCGAAACAACTGCTCCCGCGCGCCGGAGCCAAGGCCGAGATCGTCTCCACCGCTGCGACGGAGAAACCCATCGAGCTCGGTTTCGCCGGGAAGTTGGCGGCGGAAAACGTGTTGCTGCGTCCGGCGCGCGGTTTCTGGGATCTGGGTGATTACCTGCAGGTGACGGTGCGCGTGAAAAATACCGGTTCGGCTCCCGCGGCGCTCGCGGTGCAGCTGAGCAGCCGCGGCGGTGTATCGGATTTCGGGTTGCCCGAGAAACCCATCGCGCCCGGGGCGACGAGCGACTTGGTGATTTCATTTATCCCGCGCACGCCGACCGAGATTCTGGTTGATCCCGCTCAGGAGACGCTGGAGGGCAAAAAGAGCTGGGGCGTGAAGGAAACGCCGGGTTCGCGGTTCACCAGCCACCAGACGACGGGCGTGTTGTTCACGGCCGCCGATCCGACGAAACCCGCATCGTTCCAGATTCTCGCGGTGGGTGCGGGTATGCCGCCGCCGCAGGCGGGTCCGGCCTGGCTCGGGCAGCGTCCGCCGGTGGCGGGCGAGTGGGTGAAGACCTTTGAGGACAACTTTGACGGCACCGCTTATGACGAAACGAAGTGGAATCCCTACAGTGGGAATTTCTGGGATCAGCGTGTGGGTTTTTCCAAACAGAACATCATCTTAAAAGGCGATGGTTTTGGCCGCCTGCGAATCGAGAAACGCGCGGGTTTCCACAACGACGATCCGAACGGAAAGGCCACGGAGTTCGCCACGGGTTGGCTCGATACGTATGGCAAGTGGACGCAGCGCTACGGTTACTACGAAGTGCGAGTGAAGCTGCCCACGGCGCCGAGCATGTTCCCGGCCTTCTGGCTCATGCCCGAGCGCGGACCGGTGGACTGGCCGAAGCATCGCCGCACGGACACGAAGGACGGCGGCATGGAGTTCGACGTATTCGAAGGGCAGTCGATGTGGGGCCCGTATCGCACGACCTTCGGCATGCATTGGGACGGTTACGTGAAGTATCACAAATCGGCGGGCACGAGCGTGCACTACAACCAGCCGGACAAGGACGGGTTCCTGACGATCGGCATGCTGTGGACGCCCGGGCACGTCTCGGTTTATTCGCAAGGGCGCAAAGGCGGCAGCTGGGATTCGCCGCGCGTGGGATCGGTGCAGTCCTACATCATGTTCGACATGCTGCCGGGCGGTTTTGAATACGATCCGCTCGACCCGGCGACGCTGCCGGCGGATCTCGTGATCGACTATGTGCGGGTGTGGCAGCGCAAGGATCTCGCCACGCCGGAGGACGGAGTGAAGACGGCGAAGTGAGCGGGGTTTAAAACCCTACCCGTGCGCTTACGCCGCCTCGTTCTCGCGTTTTGAGTTCGGAAATCGAGAATGGGAACGAGTAGGAGTAAGCGAACGATTCCAACCCCGTCCCTCCTATCACCCCATGATCCGTCGCCTCGCTCACCTCTGCCTCATCACCAACGATCTCGAAAGCCTCGTCGCGTTCTACCGCGACGGACTTGGGCTTCCGGTCGCCTTCACCTTCGTCAACGCCGAGGGCGCCACCTACGGCGTGTATCTGGCCTGTGGCGACACGACGTTCATCGAGATTTTCGACCAGCACCTTTCCGCCAAACAATGGGGCGGCAACACCGAGCCGCTGCATGCGGGCAATCGTTACGGGCACCTCTGCCTCGAAGTCACCGGCATGGCCGACCTCAAGCAGACGCTGCTCGGGCGGGGCGTGGAGACGGGCGAGATTCGCACGGGCTACGATCATTCGTTCCAGATGTGGACGGCCGACCCGGACGGGAATCGCATCGAACTCATGGAATACACGCACCGCAGCAAACAGCTGCAGGCGCGGCAGCCGTAATGCCTGGCGCTTGATGGCATCGCATCTCTTTCCCGCCCCGAGCTCACGCTCGGGGCTACCCCAATCCGTTATGATCCATTCTTCGCTTCGCTTTTCCTTAGTCGTTTTTTCGGTGCTGACCGGTGCATGCCTGCACGCCGACGATGCGACGGTGCTTAAAGCGGAGACGCGCGTGCTGCTCGGGTTTGAGGACGAGGCCGAGCTCGCCGGGGTGCGCGTGAATGCAGCGGAAGTGACGCGCACGGCTGACGGTGTCACCGCAGGTGCGCACGCGCTGCGTCTGCGTTTCGGGACGGAGAACGCATATCCGTCGGTGAATTTCACGCAGGCGTCGCCGGCCGATTTCCGAGGCTATGGCGGCATCGCGTTTGATCTTACCAATCCCTCCGAGGACACGGTGGCGTTTGCCGTGCGCATCGACAGCTCCGACAAAGCCGACGGCAGCGGCAATCATTCGCGCTCGGGCAAAGGCTCCATCGACGGCCGCCAGCGAGTGACCTTTGTCATCCCGTTCGGGGCGAATCCCGCCGAGCTCGGGATGAAGGCGCTGCCCGGTTACGGTGAGTTGCGCGATCTCGGTTCGTTGGGGAAAGGTCCGTTTGATCTTGGGCATGTCGTGACGTGGCAGATTTTTTTGAACCGTCCGCAAGCTCCGGCGGAGCTGATCGTGGACAACGTGCGCCTCGTGCCGGGCCGTAAGCAGGATTTTTCCGGGATGATCGACCGCTACGGCCAATACACCCGCGAGGACTGGCCGGGGAAAGTGCACGAGGTTGCCGATTTCGCGGCGCAGCGCACGGCCGAGGACCGCGAGCTCGCGGCGCGTCCGGCGGTGGCGGGTCGCAACCGGTTCGGCGGCTGGGCGGACGGCCCGCAGCTGAAGGCGACGGGGTTTTTCCGCGTGGAGAAACACGACGGCAAGTGGGCGTTCGTCGATCCGGAGGGGCGGCTGTTTCTGTCGTTCGGGCCGACGACCATCGGCGCGGGTGCGACGACGGCGTATTCGGGCCGTGAGTATATGTTTGGCGTGAAGCCGGAGGCGGACCCGTTGCTCGCGCGGTTCACGGGCGGAGCCGAGGGGAAGCGCACGATTGATTTCCTTGCGGCCAATCTGGAGCGCAAATACGGGGCGGACTACAAACGCGCGTGGTTTGACCGCACCTACGCGCGCCTCGTCTCGTGGGGATTTAATACCATCGGCGCGTTTTCCAGCTGGGAAACGCTGGCCAACGGGAAGGTGCCTTACACGGCGACGGTGTGGGTGGGTGGCAATCACGCGCGGGTGCGCGTCGGCGGCGAACAGGTGAGGGCGATGCACGATCCGTTTGATCCCCAGTTTGCCGACGACGTGGCGGCGGCGGTGAAGGCGCAGGCGGGGCGCATCCAGGACGACCCGTGGTGCCTCGGCTACTTCGTGGGCAACGAGGAGCACTGGGGTTATTTCCGCTCGGGTCCGCGCTCGCGTTACACGCTGGTGCTCGCGGCACTGAAGATGCCGGCGGCAGCCTCGCCGGCCAAACGCGCGTTCATCGCGACGCTGCGCGAGAGCTACGGGGACGTGGCGGCGTTGAATGCGGCGTGGGGCACGCGCTTTGCGGATTGGGCGGCGCTCGATGCGCCGGTCACGGTGGCGGAACCCTACGCGGCGGCGCAGCTCGGGGATTTCTCAAAACTGCTCACGCAGTTTTCGGAGCAGTATTTCCGCGTGGTGCAGGCGGGGTTGAAGCAGGCCGATCCGAACCACCTGTATCTCGGGTGCCGGTTTGCGGGGTATTCGCCGGAAGTGCTGGCGGGGGCGGCGAAGTATAGCGATGTGCTTTCGTTCAACGTCTACCGCCTCGCGCTGGATGCGAAGGAGTGGAGCGTGCTCGATCCTTACGACAAGCCGGTCATGGTGGGGGAGTTTCATTTCGGCGCGCCGGATCGCGGCGTGTTCGACACGGGCTTGGTGGGCGTGGCGGACCAGGCGGCGCGCGGCCGGGCCTATCAAGGCTACGTGCGCAGCGTGCTGGCGCTGCCGAAGTTTATCGGGGCGCACTGGTTTCAATACACCGATCAGCCGGCGACGGGCCGGCCGATGGACGGGGAGAACGGCAACGTGGGTTTCGTGTCGCTGACGGACACGCCGTATCCGGAGCTGATCGAGGCGGCGCGGACGATCCACGGTGAGATGTATCGGCTGCGGTTCGGAAAGTGAGCGTCGGCGAGGGGATTGACGGCGTTGATTTGGAGGTGGCTTAGGGGGCGGGTCACGGGCAGGAATTTTTCGAAATGAACCCCTATCAAAAAGTGCTCGTGTGTATTTTCCGGACCATCGGTGTGTTGGGGCTGGGTTATATCCTGATCACCGGCGGGACGGCGGCCCTCATGATGCGAGAGATGCGGGGGGTGGGGCTGATGATGTTGCTTCCGTCAGCCGGGATCATGCTGGCGTTCATCTTCGGGGCGGTTCCGCTGGCGAAATTGATCACGCTCGGGATCGAAGACTGAAGGGGGGCCTGGTAATTTTAGGGCACCCTTCGAACTGCATGCACAGTTGATCGCATGAGCTTTATTTTCGGCATCGTGGCGCTGACGCTGGACTGGATCGCGAAGATGACGGGGTTCAGTTACAACGAGATCAACATCATCGCGTATTACATCCTGCTGCCGTTCGTCTATGTCGTGTTGGTGGATCGCATCTGCCGCTCACATATCGGGAAGATCGTTTATGTGGCCGGCTGGGTGGCGGCGTGGGTGGTGATTCGAGATTTTCGGAGTTTCTCGGATGCGCTCTTTCAGGGCTCGGTGGATTTCTTGATGGCGTTTTCGAAGGTCGGATTGGACTACGTGGCGGCGTCGGTCGTGGTGTGCGTGATTTTGCCGGGGATCGTTTTCGTGTGGCTGTTGCTGTGGGCGTTTCCGGGGCTGCGGGCACGGGTCGTCGCATCCCGTAAGGTCGGGCGATAAGGCATCGCGAGAGCTCGCCGCGCTCTACAACGGACGAAACGACGCGGTCGTTCCGCTACGTCGGAGCGCGAGCGAGCTCGCGGCCTACGTCGGAGCGGGGCGGCGGGTCGGATGCGAATGGGGCAAAGAATCCGGTGGCTTCGGGCGGGGTGATGTTTTGTGATGCAAAAACCCTGCACGGCGGGGACAATTTTTTATCTATGCAAACGAGCGTGAGAGACGACCTGGCTATGATCAGTCCGCGGGAAAAAATCGTGGGAACCCTGGCGTTTATCACAGTGGCGTATACGGCGTGGGCGCTGGCCGGAAAAGCGACATCGGCTCCGCCGATATTTACGACGATGGCGGCGCTGACGGCGGTCGTGAGCGTGCTGCTGGCGCGGCGGGACCGGATCGCGTTTCACTGGGCGGCGTTTGTGCCGCTGGCGGCGTTCGCGGTGCTGGTAGGGGCGAGTCTGTTTAACCTGTCCTACATGCCGGTGCCGGGTGTGCCGGGGAAATGGGAGTGGGTTCAGGATTGGATCAAAGGACTGCCCTCGACGGTGGACCGCGCGACGACGTTGAAGGAGGTGCTGCCGTGGCTCGCGGCGTTCCTGCTGGGCGGAGCGCTGCGGCAGGCGGCGTTTGACCGGATGGGGGTGCGCTGGTTGTGGGGGGCGCTGGTGATCCACGGGTTCCTCGTGGCGATGGTCGGGGTGTGGTTTTACTTCGCGGACAACTCGTTGATTTTGGGGCTGTATCGCGATCCTTACGGTTATCACTTCGCGTCGTTCATCTACCGGAACCACTGGGCCGCCTATGTGATCCTGCTGGTGACGCTGGCGCTGGGATTTGCGATGTCGGCGCTGCGCCGCTGGCGGACCGAGCGGGCGGGTCTGGATGTGGTGCTGCCCGGAATCGGTCTGGCGCTGTTGATCGCGTTGACGCTGCCGATGCCCGGATCGCGGTCGGGCATGGTGGTGGTGTGCCTGCTGTTTCTCGGGGCGTTCAGCTACATGGGCTGGGTGCTGGTGCGGACGCGGGGCAAAGGGAAAAGCCTCGCGGCGCGTTGGCTGCCGGTGTTGCTGCTGACGGGATTTCTAGGCCTCACCATCGGAGCCGGAGTGGGGCTGAACGTGGGCGGCATTCAGAAGCATATCAAACGCACCGAGTCGCAGCTGCGCGGGCTGGGCGACGGGGAGCAGGATCTGCGTTGGAAACTGACGAGGGACACGACGCGCATGGCGATGGACCGGCCGGTGTGGGGCTGGGGCGTGGGGAGCTTTGGCATTATTTTTCCGAAGTATCAGGGCGATTATCTGCGGGATAAGAACGGGCTGATCACGGGGCGGGTGCTCAACGCGCACAATGACTGGGCGCACATGTGGGCGGAGACGGGCGTGATCGGCATGATCGTGCTGGTGACTCCGCTGGTGTGGCTGTTGCGCGCTTGCTGGCTGTCGCGCGGCGTGCTGGCGCGCTGGGGCGGGGGGGCGGTGGTGGTGATTCTGGCGTATGCGCTGGTGGATTTTCCGCTGCATTGCCCGGCGGTGTTCCTGTTGTGGATAACGGTGTTGTGCACGGCGGCGCCGCCGGGGGTGAAGTTGATGGCGAAAAGGGCGCGGCCGGAGCGCACCTCGCGGCGAGTGCGCGGGAGCGGGCGCGAGCGGGCGCAGCCGGGCGTGCAGCCGATGTAATTCTTGCCTGAAGGCGGGGCTCTGGTTGCGTTGCGGTTCCGCGTCACCGCACACCTTTTACCATGAGTTTTTCCCCCACGCTTCTCGTTCTCGCCGCCGGTATGGGCTCCCGCTACGGCGGTCTCAAACAGGTCGATCCTGTAGGTCCGTCGGGCGAGACGATCCTGGATTACGCGGTGTTTGATGCGTTGCGGGAAGGTTTCGGCCGCGTGGTGTTTGTGATTCGCAAGGAGTTCGAGGAGGCGTTCCGCACGCAAGTCGCGGCGAAGTATGCGGACAAGGTGAAGGTGGACTATGTGTTCCAGTCACTCGATGCGCTGCCGCCTGGTTTCTCTATGCCGGAGGGACGGGAAAAGCCCTGGGGCACGGGCCATGCGGTGTGGTGCGCGCGGGATGCGATCGCCGAGCCGTTTGCGGTGATCGGGGCGGATGATTTTTTCGGGCGGGATGCATTCCGCCAGCTGGCGGCGTTCCTGCGTGATGGTGCGGCGGCGCCGGCCGAGGCGGCCGTGGATGAAGAAGCGGCGCCGAATTTTGCCATGGTGGGGTATCGGCTCGCGAACACGTTGTCGGAAAACGGCGCGGTCTCGCGCGGGGTGTGTGCGACGGGGGTGGACGGTTATTTGGAAAAGGTGGTGGAGCACACGGGCATCCGTCGCGAGGAAGTGGCCGCGTGCGCCGGCGCGGATGCGGGCGCCGCTCCGGGGAAAAAATACACGGGCGAGGAAACGGTTTCGATGAACTGCTGGGCGTTTACGCCGGCGTTTTTTACGGGGCTGAACGAACAATTCGAGGCGTTCCTGGAGGCGCGCGGCGGGGAGTTGAAGTCGGAGTTTTACCTGCCCGAGGCGGTGTCGGAGCAGGTGTCGCAAGGGCTGGTGACGGTCGAGGTGCGGCCGACGAGCGCGAGTTGGTTTGGCGTGACCTACCGCGAGGACAAACCGCGCGTGCAGGTCGCGCTGGCGGAGCTGGTGGCGCAGGGCGAATACCCGGCGCGGTTGTTTTGAGGCCGGCGCGGGTTAAAACACGCTGCGCACCAGGCCGCCATCGACGCGGAGCGCGGCGCCGTTGATCGCCGAAGCACGCGGGCTGCTCACGTATGTCACGAAGTCGGCGATCTCGACCGGATCGATCAGGCGTTCGATGAGCGAGGTCGGCCGGTTTTGCTGCATGAACTTCCGCTGGGCCTCGGCGGGGGCGAGGTCGGGGAAAATGTCCTGCACGAATTTTTCGACGCCTTCGGTGAGCGTGGAGCCGGGGAGGAGCGCGTTGACCGTCACGGCGGTGCCTTTGGTGAGTTCGGCGAGGCTGCGCGCGAGGGAGAGCTGCATGGTTTTGGTCGCGGCGTAGTGCGCCATCTCGGGCGACGGGCTGATCGCGGATTCGCTGGAGATAAAAATCACGCGGCCGGTTTTGCGGGCGAGCATGCCCTTCAGGTAATGCCGGGCGAGGCGGACGCCGCTCATGATGTTGACCTCGAAGAGGCGCTGCCAGGCTTCGTCGGTCTCGTCGAAAAAGCCGACGGCTTCGTAGATGCCGAGGTTGTTGATGAGGATGTCCACCTCGGGGAAGGCGCGGAGGGTGGCTTCGACTCCGGCGGCGGTGCCGTTGTCGGCGGCGAGTTTTTGGAGTTTCGCGTCGGGCACGGTGGCGCGGAGGTCGGCGACGGCGGCTTCGACGCTGGTGGCGGAGCGTCCGTTGACGATGACGGTGGCGCCTTCGCGGGCGAGGGAGCGGGCGATTTCGCGGCCGATGCCTCCGGTGGAGGCGGTGACAAGGGCGGTTTTACCGGTGAGTTGGAGATCCATGGGACGGGAGCCTAAGCGGGCAGGGGAAAAGGTAAACTGGCGGGCGTGGATTTAGGGACGGGGGGAGCGACGGATGAAGGAGGCGGAATTTTTAGAACCGCTCATTTACGCTCATGGGCGCTAATTTCCGGAGGGGATTTCAAAAATCTGTCGGCAACTGTTTTTCTGTTGTAGGGCCGGAGCGGAGTTCGGAGGCGTAAAGACTGCGCGGCCTCACGCGAGGTGAGGCCCTACAATGAGCAGGCGGTTAAGGCTTTTACACTGTGTTAGGGGCGCTGAATGGGTCGTTACTCGGCGGCGGCGGGGCGGAAGGCGGGGGCGACGCGTTCGACGCCGCCGCGCGGGCCGTTGACGGGTTTGAAGGCGCTCGTCGCGGGGTCCCAGCCGGTCTGAGTCGGGTAGGGATAGAGCGGCATTTCCAGTTCGACTTTACCGTCCACGACACGGCGGCCGGTGAGTTTTTCGGGGGCGGTGCCTTGCTCGCGCCAGGTGCGCAGCACGTCGAGGAGGGCGGGCGGTTGGTTGATGCCGGGGCCTCCGCTGTGAGCCATGCCGGGGATGATGTAGAAGCGGAAAAATGCTTTGGTTTTTTCGAGGCTGCCGGTGTGCTCGATCACGCGTTCGTAATAATCGAGGGTCGCGTGGTAGGGCACGATGGAGTCGGCGGAGCCGGACGTCATGAGGAGCTTGCCGCCGCGTTTTTCGAAGGCGCCGAGGTCGGGGTTTTCCGCGTTGAGATACGGTCCGAGGGCGGCGGTGTAGGTGTCGATGTCGGCGCCGAAGTTGATTTGGTCGAGCGGCTTGTCCGGACCGAACACCCACTTGAAAAGATAGAGATGGCTGTGCGCCAGGCTGAGGGAGCTGCCGAAGGGAATGCCGTTAAAAATGCGCGCGCCGGTGACGGTGTGTTTGGGGCCGTCGAAGAGCAGACGGAGTGCGCCGGCGTGGGCGGAGGTGAGCGTGGGATCTTTTTTCATCGCGAGGACGATGACGGCTTCGATGTCTTGGTTGGTGGGACGCGGATCGGAGATGAATTTGCCGGCGACGGGCGGGGTTTCACGGGAGGCCAGGTAGTCGTTGCCGGCGGCGATGACGGCGGCTTCCTGCGCGGGGGTGAACGGGTATTTTTTGAGGATCTGGTCGTTCCACAAAAAGTAGGCATGGAGGGGAGTGCGGCAGTGGGCGGGGATGGCGGCGATGATGCCGTCGTAGTCTTCGGGATAACGCTGGGCTTCCTGGAGGGCTTGTTGTCCGCCGGTGGAGCCGCCGCTGAAATAAGAGTAGTCGGGGGCTTTGCCGTAATGGGCGGTGATGATCTGTTTGGCGGCGACCGTCATGAGGTGCGTCGCGCGGAAGCCGAAGTCTTTCCAGACCTCGGGATTGTTGACGCCGGAGTCGGCGTTGGGGGCGGTGCCCATGTCGGTGGTGGCGACGGCGTAGCCGCTGGCGAGCGGGCCGGCGAGACCGCCCGAGTTGATGCGACCGGCGGCGCCGCCGTTGCCGAGGGCGAGGAAGCGGGCGTTCCAATTGGCGGCGTCGGGCAGCCAGAGTTCGACGTTGATGGTGGAGCCGGTGGCGGGACGGAGGACGACCTTAACGATGGTGCGGGGCGGGAGTTTGGAGGAGACGACTTTGTCGCCGATTTTCAGTTCCGGTGAGTCGTCGCGTTGGACGAGGGTGAGGGTGCCGTGGTCGATCGTGAGGGCGCGGAGACGTTCGAGGCGGTCGGCGTGGGCAGCGGGGGACGGGTCGGGCG
>Ga0247813_10003075_pt1 | contig 10954 bp, 12 predicted proteins | sample UWRJL169409C1_FD_180719 | JGI IMG/M metagenome (GOLD analysis project Ga0247813, IMG submission 180719) | Plant litter microbial communities from Arlington Agricultural Research Station in Wisconsin, United States - UWRJ-L169-409C-1 | ecosystem: Environmental > Terrestrial > Plant litter >... | reverse complement strand
CCCGCCAAAATGCACAGCTTCGCACATCGTAACCCGAGAGGCATATGTGATCGCGTCATTGATCCAGCGCAGCCAGACGTTGACGCGGTCGGATACGGACGTCCTCAACGCTGTGTTCGACGAAGTCTGTCGGACGATGGCAATTGGCAGGCAATCTGCTGACGCCGAGCGCCTAGTCAGCGCCATACTTGATCTGTTCGACGAGGGCGAAATTCATAGCGGGGACCTGACACAAAAAGTCATCCGCTTCTGGCGTGTATCGAGTTGACGCGTGATAGCTTGAGCAGGGACGGGGGAGGGCACAACGGAACCCAATGAGGTCGACACATTTGTGAGGAGGGCGCACGCGTTTTAGCTTTAGACCTGTCCACTGCGTCCTACCACCGGGGATCGGGCCATTCGGCATTTTCCCACTTCGCGAAATCACGGGGAGAAATCAGGTTTTTTTCGCCGTTTTGCAGCCGCATAGTGTAGTAGCGGTCGTACATCGGATCGAGACTCGTCAGAAGAGGCAGGATCCCTGCCTTTCGCTGTGATTTCGTCCACGAGCAGAATATCCCGCCGCGACTGTCGATCATGTCGAAGACCTCAGGCTGAGCAGGATCGAGCCGCTGCCAGACATCGATGATGCGTTCTGCCTGTTCACCAAAATCGTCCCGCAGCGCCTCCTCAATGATCGCTTCCAGCGCGTAGGCAATCGACTGCGTCTTCGCCGAGTGGCTGAGGAAGGCGAGGGACTGCCGCAACAGTCGATGTTGAAGCAGAAGAACGGGCCAAAGGATCTTTACGCCATAGCGCACGCCGACTTCCTCGAAATGTTTTGGCGGCTTGAGGACTTCCCGTTGCTGCTCGAAAGCTTTGCGCGCATCGTAGGCCAAACCGAGAAAAGAACCCTCCTTATCAACGACAAGCGGCGACCTGTCATTAACGTCGTGGATGACCTCATGAAGCCAGGTTAGGGAGGTGTGGTCGCCGGCCAAAAGGATGCCGGCATGATTTTTCAGCAGATTGTAAGACAGCACCCGAGTTGATCCTTTCTGTTGGTAAGTCAGTGCCATGGGGCAATGAGTTCAAGGCCAAAGCCCGTGAAAAATTCTTTGTGCTCCGTGTCTCCAGGATGAAATCGTGTACGATTGCGGTTGCGGCGATCACGTCGTCCATCGAAGCAAGCCCTCGACCATTTCGTTTGGCAAGCCCCATCATGTCCCCCAGACCAGCACGACAGAGCCTTCCACAGCGATGACCATGCTGTCGAGATCGGCTAGAAATTGCGCCACCTCTGTTGGATCGACCTGCACATACCCGGTTATTATCAGCATGAGACGTTGCTTCCAATACCGGCAGCACCTCGACTGCTCTGATGACCGGAGATCGATCTCTCATATGACCGACAACACGACTTTGCCTTGAATACTCCCCCTGGAAGCCCGTTGGTGGGCAGCGCACGCTTCCGAAAGTGGATAGACGCTGTCGACCACGACGCGAATGGTGCCATCGTTGAGGAGGCGACCGGCTTCAGCCAGTTGCGCACCGCTGGAGCGAACCTGTGTCGACGAAACTGTGACCCCGCGTTTGGTTGCCTCGTCGTGACCTGAGAAGCCGAGAGGATTGACCAAAAAGAGCGCTCCGCCAGGTTTGATCACGCTGAGGAAGCGTTCGATGTGCGGACCGCCGACGGCATCGATCACGAGATCCACATCCTTTACGGCCGCCTCAACGGAAGTCGTGGTGTAATCAACGAACTGCTCCGCGCCCAAGTCGCGCAGAAGCGCCTCGTGCTTGCTGGATGCGACAGCAATCACCCGTGCTCCTCTCCACTTTGCCACCTGAACCGCCAGATGCCCGACGCCGCCTCCCGCTCCGTTGACTAACACGGTTTTGCCATCGAGTGGCCTCGGTGCATGAAAGAACGATTGAAACGGGTTTGGTTCGTGATGCCCGAGCTCGACCAAAAATTGCCAAGCAGTGAGCAACGACATGGGCGCCCCAGCGGCTTGGACGTGATCGATCGCGGCAGGCTTTAGCGCCAATTCAGATACGGGCACGCGGACATATTCTGCATAGCCACCGCTCCCCTTCATCAGGTCTTCGGGGAACCGCACCATAGCGTAGACTTCATCACCGAGGGCGAATTGCGAAACGTTATTGCCCACATCGGCGACCACCCCAGAAACATCAGTACCGAGGATCAGTGGAAAAGTTGCATTGGGTCGCCATTCGGCAGGCAATGCACGGTAACCGTCACGCAGATAAAGATCCGGCGGGTTAAGGCTTGCAGCGTGAACGCGAACGAGCACTTCGTCATCGACTATTGTGGGTCGAGGAGCTTCCTCAAGACGCAGAACCTCCGGGCCTCCAAATTCATGGAGCCGAGCCGCTTTCATCATATTTCTCATCATAGTCTCGCTTTCCATTGTTGGTTGTTCCTTCAACAGATAATATCGGAAGCGGACGTTGTTAATCGCGTACCAGTACGCTTTAATAGTGCCATGAAGGAACAAGTCGCCTTTGAAAGACTGACCGGGCTCATCGCCTTCGCCAAGGCCGGATCCTTAGGGAGCTATACGGCTGCCGCGCGATCGCTGTCCATCTCACCGTCGGCGATCAGCAAGAGCGTTCAACGGCTTGAACAGCATCTTGGCGTGTCGCTTTTCACCCGCACGACGCGCTCGCTGACCCTAACCGCAGAGGGGCGTGACCTGCATGAGCGCGCACTTCGCCTGCTGCGCGATGCCGAAGAGATCGAGCAGGTGGCTAAAGCGGCCCGTGCTGTCCCGTCCGGGAGCTTGCGAATTGCAACCTCCCTGCCCATCGGCTTACATATCGTTGCTCCTGCCCTTGCAGGGTTTCGAAAGCTGCACCCTAAGGTGACGATCGATCTGCGGCTGAGTGACCACATGGTCGATCTCATCGAAGAGGGTATCGATCTGGCTGTCCGCATCGGCGAACTTGGCGACTCGCGCCTTTTGTCGCGCCGGCTGTCGCCGCATAGGCTCTGTTGCTACGCGTCGCCAGATTATCTCAGCCAAAACACCACTCCGAAGCACCCCAGTAATCTGGAGGCGCACGAAACGGTCAATATGCGCTATCAAAGCACCGGCCAGCTGTTTCGATGGCCATTCCGGATTGGCGATCGGGAGGTCGAGATCGTTCCTACGCCCGGCGTCGTTGTTGATGCAAGCGAAGCTGTCATGGCCGCAATCGCTGCGGGCGCTGGCATCGGAATGGGCACCAGCTTCGCTGCTGCCGCTTTCGTAAAGCGCGGGGAGTTGATCCCGATCCTGTCGGAATTTGCCGTCGACCGGAACAACATTACCGCAGTCTGGCCCGAAAGCCGACGAACCAACCCGTCGGTACGTGCCTTTTTGGAGATGTTGTTCGAAATCGCCTAGCAAACTCTCCCTGGAGCACGAAGACAAAGCTGTTCGTCTCCGCAGGCAGGAAAGTCTGCGGAGCGTTTCGCGAGGGCAATCGGTACCGCCTTCCTGCGGCGCTGCGCTAAGGGTCCTGCGGCTGCCCGAATTCCCGCTTTCTCGTCCTCCTTGACCGGCGCTTCTCTCATCGGAAGGGGTGAGGGCAAGCTCTTCTCGCTTTTCCAGGGCTGGCCGCGGCCATATCGTCGGCTGCAATCGTGTCCCATTGCGGACACACGGCTCAGCGAGACACCGATACCTCTCTGCATAGGGCAACGATTTCGCACCCATAGCTGCTCGTCAATTCAAAGAGGGTCAGTTTGCCGATGAGGATTTCCGCGCGCTTTTCGTCGATTGCTTCGCGGTATGCATCGTGGAAGTGTTCGGCTGCTAACTGATGAGGGGACGGGTACAAGGCTTCAAGTCGATCCTGGGTCATACCGGTGCCTGTGGAGAGGCGTATGTCGAATATAATGTTGGCCAACCGAAAGTCAGTCGCGACAAACGCCACCGTGTCGCTGAGCGTCAATAAGAACTGCTGTCCATCGACCATCTTCAGACCCAATTTCACGACGTCGTCCTTGATCGTGATGCCCGTTAGACCACCATCGTGGAACCACGGATTTTGAAGAAAACCAAGTTCGTCTAGCTGGTAATCCAAGGTCATCTCCCGATTTCAAACAGATAATGCCTGGCGCAATTTGCCCAGAACGCAACGTCGCCTCCAGCCGAAAGCGCCACTTGATAGAAGCTGTCTTGCTGGCGTTCAACGTCTCTTCGCGGCCCGCGCTTGTCTCCGGGATCGGCACTACGCCCTCTCACGATGGCGTTCCGGAGATGATGTGGTCCAATCTAAGCTGCGTCCTGATGATGGATCATCGGAATAAATGCCGCCACGAACTCCCATCACCACCGTCGGGGATGGACGTCTTTCGCCGCCTTGTTACGAAATCGGCAAATGCCCGCAAAGGCGCCGGCGCGGACCGTCGCGAAAAATAGAGGCGTGGCCCATCGAAGCTGGTCCACCAGTCCGGTAGGACGGGTTCCAGGTCTCCCGTTTCGAAATGCGGCGCAAGCCAGTTTTCAAAGGTGTAAATCAGCCCGTGCCCATTGCGGGCTAAATCGATGGCCGCGAACGCCGCATCGACGCCAACGATTACGCGTGCCGCAGGATCGACGGTGACAGACTTTCCCTCCCGTTCGAACTCCCATTCCACGAAGGCACCGCTGGAAAACCGCAGCCGGATGCATTGATGATCCAACAGTTCGCCAGGTTGCATTGGTCGCGCATGCTGTTGAAAATAAACCGGTGCGGCGGCGAGCGCTGCGCGCTGCATGCGCGGACCGATTGGAATGGCAATCATATCCTGCGCAAGGTGCTCTCCATAGCGTATGCCGGCATCACAGCCTGCCGCGACCGCGTCGACAAGTCTGTCCTCGACCACAAATTCGATCCGGACACCGGGATTTTGTTGGAGAAAGAGATCCACGATCGGCGGCAGGATGTCGACCATCACGGCGCCCGTGACATTTAATCTCAGCAATCCTCTGACGTCCCGGTGAGAGCTTGTGGCGTCCTGAATGGCTGCCCGTGCCTCTGCCAAAAGCGGTTGAAGCCGCTCCGCCAGCACGCGACCGGCATCGGTTGGCGTCACGCTTCGCGTCGTTCTCGTGAGCAATGGAACGCCGAGTTGACGCTCAAGTTGCGAGATTTTCTCGCTGACATAGGATGGCGACAGGCCGCGACGTTTCGCTGTCGCGCGGAAGCCGCCACTGTCACATATGTCCAGAAATATCGCGAGGTCGTCGTAGCTCGGAGTGTCGTCATTGTTCGCCATGGCGATCACCTTATGCGGCATTGGGGTGCTTATCAAATGTCCACTATGGGCTATTTTCGGGCTCAAGCCATTGTGGCCGTATCACCGAAGGGAAATTTCCGTGACTGATAAGACAGTACTGATCACCGGAGCGAACAAGAGCATCGGCTTTGAAACGGCGCGCCAGCTTGGCTTAGCAGGATATCGGATCTGGCTGGGAAGTCGCGATCTGGCGCGCGGGAAAGACGCCGCTGCCGCGCTTGCTGTAGAAGGCATCGATGTTAGGGCGATCGAAATAGATGTGACGAATGAAGCGTCGGTTCGCGTAGCCGCCGCTCGGGTGGCGACCCAGGATGGAAAGCTCGACGTTCTGATCAACAATGCCGGTATCGCCGGCCGTGAGATGACCTCTCCCAGCCAGCAGTCGATCGACGATATTCGCACGGTCTACGAGACGAATGTCTTTGCGCCTGTCCGCGTCACGCAGGCCTTTCTTCCGCTTCTCAAAAGCGCGGGAACGGCAAACGTCGTCATGGTGAGCAGCGGTTTGGGTTCGAAGGGCTGGCTGTCTGATCCACAGAATGAATTCTATGGCGTCAACTATCTGGGCTACAATAGTTCGAAGTCTGCGCTGAATGCAGTCGCCCTGTCGTTCGCCAAGGAATTCGCGGCGTCAGGCATCAAAGTCAACGCCGCAGATCCGGGCTTCACGGCCACCGACTTCAACGGTCATTCAGGCTATCGCACCGTCGAGCAGGCTGCAAAAAGCATCGTCTTTCTCGCAACTCTTGGTCAGGACGGTCCGACAGGCGGCTTCTTTTTCGATGGCGAGACCGTTCCGTGGTAATCTTCGTGTTCAGAAACAGGCATCGCCGGAACTCGCCGCGACGCGCATCGTCTTGCTCGTTCTGACTGCCGCTTCATGCCGTGGTGGCTTCCCGGGAGTAGGCTCTGGGCGGCTTACCAACGTGGCGGGTGAACGCGGCGCTGAACGCGCTCGCCGAGCCGTAGCCAACGCGTTGAGCAATGTCGGCTGTTGCTACATCCTTGCGGAGGAGTTCCTTGGCGAGCGCCATGCGCCAAGCCGTTGCGTATTCCATCGGTGCAACGCCAACCTCGCGGCGGAAACGATCGAAGAATGTCGAGCGTGACATCGCGGCATCCTGCGCCAACGCTTCGACTGTCATGCTTCGTCCCGGATCCGCGTGGATCCGGCGCAAGGTCGGTGCCAGCAGCGGATCGGCCATGCCGCGGAGAAGGCCAGGAGATGCTGGCGCGCCACCCGTCGAGCGGAGTGCCTCTATCAGCAAAACCTCCAACAGCCTGCGAAGCACCATTTCGCGAGCAGTCCGGTCGGCCCTCGTCTCGTCGTTGATCATTCGAACAAGCAGCGTCAGCCGCTCCTCACCGTGAACATGAATGACTTCCGGCAACAGGGAGACGAGGAGAGCCTTGTCATCCGAGCCAAAAGCACAGTGGCCGACCATCGCTACGACCTCGGTCGGCGCGTCAGGGTTGCCAAGCCGGAAGACACCTGGGCTCGTCTCAAGTCGTTGCGCAATTTCCCCACTCCGCGGCGCCTCCTCGCTGCTCATCGTGAACGAAAAGATTTGTGGAACCAGCACGAAGTCACCCATAGCCAGCAGGATTGGCTCGCGACCGGTGATTGTCATGAGGCAACGTCCTTCGACCACGGCGCAATAAAATGGGTTGCCAAGCTCGGTACGCTCAACGAGCCACTGACCTGCGCCGCTGACGAGCTTGGAGATCGATGGGATCGGCTTGAGTAGAGAAACGACTTCGGCAACAGGATCGGTCATATTCGGACTTATGCGAAGGATTGGCGGACGAATAAGGATAGAATGTCCGGGTGCAAAAGTCCATCCTTTGCGCAAGTCAAATCGTACAGGAGACAAACACATGCCTAAGGTTCTCATCACCGGTTGCTCTTCCGGCTTCGGCCTTGCCATCGCCAAGACATTCCGCTCCGAAGGATGGGATGTGGTGGCGACCATGCGCATACCGCGCGATGACCTGCTTCCCGCGGATGAAAAACTGGAAATTCTGGCATTGGATGTCACCAACGCGCAGAGCATCGAGAAAGCCGTCAACGCTGTCGGGCCAATCGACGCTCTGGTCAACAATGCCGGCGTCGGCATGCTGAATGTCCTGGAAGGCGCGGAGATGTCGAACATCCGCGAGCTCTTCGATACGAACGTGTTTGGTGCAATGGCAATGACCAAGGCCGTTCTTCCGCAGATGCGTGACCGCCGATCCGGCGTGATCGTCAATGTCAGTTCCAGCGTTACTATCAAGCCGCTTCGAGCGCTGTCCGTCTACAGCGCCAGCAAGGCCGCCTTGAATGCCTTTACTGAAAGCCTCGCCTTGGAGGCTGCCCTGTTTGGTGTGCGTGCCAAACTGGTCCTGCCGGGTTCGGCGCCGACGACCGCCTTCGGCAAAAACGCCGTCGCCCGTATGGGAATGGATATCCCCGAGCCATACAGTGCATTCGTCCACGACTACCTGACAACGCTGCGTTCCGGCACGGAATTCACGACGCCGGAAGACGTGGCAGAAGCCGTCTGGCGCGCGGCGACGGACCTGACCGCGCCGATCAAGATCCCCGCCGGCGAGGATGCGCGAACCTGGTTCCGCGAGGCCGGCCATTCGCTGACCTGAAGAGGACCACCTGGAAATCAATGCCTAAGGATCCAGACCATGAATAATCTGATCGATATCGCCAAATATATTCCAACGCATGAGGCCACTCTCACTGTAGCCTATACCCCGATCCGCCTTCCCATGGTCGGCCGCCAACCGCTGGAATTGCGTCTGACCGCACCCGCGACCGGGAGCAACCTTCCCATCGTGCTTCTGTCGCATGGGTTCGGCCCGTCCAACTATATTCCTTCAAAAGACGGTTATGCTCCATTAGCCCAGTTCTGGGCCGAACGGGGGTTTGTGGTCATCCAGCCGACGCATGCGAGTTCGCGTGTCGGTGGCTTGCCGTCAGATGCCCCGGGCGCGCCCTTCTTCTGGCGCGAGCGCGTCGAGGAGATGAAGGCTATTCTCGACCAGTTATCCGACGTGGAGCGGCAGGCGCCCTCGGTCGCTGGCCGGATGGATCATTCGCGCATCGGCGCTGCCGGCCATTCCTTCGGCGGGCACACCATCGGGCTCCTGCTCGGCGCGCAGCTGAACGGCGAAGATTTCTCCGATGCTCGCATCTCGGCTGGCATACTGCTGGCCGCGCCGGGACGCGGCGGAAAGGACATGACCGATGTGAGCGCTGCGCGGTTTCCGTTCTTTGACGTTGATTTCTCGACCATGATGTCGCCTAGCCTCATTGTCTGTGGCGATCAGGACGATCCGCATTTCACCACTCGTGGACCTGAATGGCATGCGGATGCGTTTCATGATGCGCGCGGCGCAGAAACGCTATTGATGTTGCACGGCGTCGGACACGGGCTTGGTGGGATCGCAGGACTTGACGCAAAGGAAACCGAGACGGAATCCCCGGACGTCCTGGAAGCAACAAAACGAGCGACGCTCGCGTGGCTCCAGACTGCCTTGGACGTGGATCCGCACGCTTGGGCTAAAGCCTGCGCCGCGATGGCGGACACCTCATCGGCTCTGGGACATGTCGTCTGCAAGACGGCGCAATAGTGGCTTGACCCGAAAGGGCAACAGCTAGGATGGGCGCTTCTTGCGAGCGTCGGTTCGGAGCCGCAAGCGCCAAATATGCTGAGTGCGCAAAACGTGATGTTCATCGGCCAGACCGACTGGCCGCCTCGTGTCATACAAACGTTCGAATACCAAAATCTGCGGGCTTGAGATAAGGCGGAGACACTGTGACAAGGCGTCCGAAATACCGCTGATTGCGTTCAACTGCTTCTACCAGTGATCGACGGCGCTTTGCGCAACCACGCATCATCGGTGACGTGATCGACCACGTACTTTGCACCGTTTTCACGCGAAATCGTCCCGCCGTGGAAGTCGCTCAAATCTGTCAGCGTCCGGATTGCGTTGCGAGGCGGCTTGGTGTTGAGGACTGACGGCCGGACGATGGTCCAGTCGAGGCTGCATGATGGACTCCTGCAGGTCCTTATCGGCGTAAACTTTGCGCAAAATGAGCGGGAAAATGATGGTGTCGACACAAAAACTGCCATGTCCTGCGCTGGCGCCTGCGCTGAAGCCGGTGATGGCGACAAGACGCGAGACCCCTTCAGTTTTCATGGCAGCAGTGAGGGCGCGCGTCGCGGTTGAAAAAGGGTGACTTCACGAAACAGGCTCGCGGGTGTCCCCGGCGCGCTGATCACGGCGTCCCGGCCTTTGACCGCCTGGCGCAATTCGCGGGCGTCTCCAACGACGATCTTCGCTCCCATCATGTCTGCGGCCTTTTGCGGCGAGCGCACCAGGACGGTGACATCGTAGCGGCGGCTGACGGCCTGGCCGACGAAGTGGCGGCCGGTTGGCCCGGTTGCCGAGGATCAGGATTTTCGGCGCAGCCGCGAGCGTCGTTTCGGTAAGCTTGGTCATTGTTGAATTCTTCGTGAAGGCTGGGCGCCCTTAAGAGGCAGCCCAGGTTTGATTGGATCGGAAGTCAGAGCCGGCCCTCTGCGAGCAACTCGCGGGTCCGCTTCAGCGTCGATACGAGGGCCGATTTGTAGCCCTTGTCACTGTCGAACTGCGTCTGCTCGGCCCTTTCCTCAGGACCATTCGGCTGCTTGCCGCGCAGGCCCAGATAGCAGTAGAACTTCAGCTGCAGGGTCCCGGCTTCATCCTCGAACAACTCGTTGATGATGGCGCCTTCACGGGGGCCGGTGGCCTGGAAGAAGGTGACCTTGCTCTGCGGCTCAAGGGTGATGATTTCCCTGATGTCAGAGCCAGCAATGGTGGCTTCGCGCGCGAAATGGGTCGCACTTTCCTCCACGACGTCGCAGCGCGTGCAAAGGCCGGGTGGGAGAAACAGGCGCGCATCGCGCGCCTTCAGCTCCAGGCCCTTCCAAACCTGCTCGCGAGTGAGTTTTGTTTCGCCTTCCGGATTTACCGGAACTGTTGCGGTTGAATAAATCATGATGGTGCTCCTTCTTTGGAATTGTGTCATCGCCTCAGACAGAGGCAGCGCTTTGCGAGGCAAAGTCGCGGTAGGAGTGGAGCGGACGGCCAAGAAGCGCGGTCAGGCGCTCGACATCACCCCCCTCGGGCAGCATGCCATCGGTCAGAAATCGCTCGCCCATCACGCGCATGTCATAGGCCATCCAGGCCGGCATGAATTGCCTGAGGTTCTGCTCAAAGGCTTCCGTATCGTCACCGCCATAATCAATTTGGCGAGCTAGCGCGTCCGACCAAATGGCAGCAATGTCAGTCCCGGTAAGGGTGTCTGGACCGACCAGGTTGATGCGAGTGAGCGGGAGCGGCTGTGCGGCCTGTTCACGGCGCAGAAGCTCGAGGGCCGCGACCTCCGCGATATCGCGGACGTCGATCATGGCAAGTCCCTTATCACCGACCGGCATGGGATAGACGCCGTAGCCGGTGATGACGTCCTTGACCGTCAGATCGTTCTGGATGAAGTAGGCAGGACGCAGGATCGTGGCATTGAAGCCCATCTTTTCTATCATTCGCTCGACGCCGAATTTGCCGGCGAAGTGCGGCACATTCACGTAGATGTCCGGGTGGATGACCGAGAGATAGACGATCCGCTCAATGCCGGCCGCACGGGCG
>Ga0247813_10003073_pt1 | contig 10962 bp, 9 predicted proteins | sample UWRJL169409C1_FD_180719 | JGI IMG/M metagenome (GOLD analysis project Ga0247813, IMG submission 180719) | Plant litter microbial communities from Arlington Agricultural Research Station in Wisconsin, United States - UWRJ-L169-409C-1 | ecosystem: Environmental > Terrestrial > Plant litter >... | reverse complement strand
AAATAAGTTAACTGCCGAAGTATATGTGGTTAATGAATCAGATCAACAAGCGTTTATAGAGAAGGTAGATAAAAAATGGTCAGGCGCAATTCCAGCAACTTGGTTTATCAATACCCAGAAGAAAGTAAGAGCATTTTACGAAAAGGAATTTACATATAACGAATTAACAACTACACTATTCAATTTAAAATAAACCAATGAGAAGATTATTAGTAATTTGCTTCCTTACCATCAGCGTGATGGCAAAAGCGCAAACGGGCTATCAGGTTGGAGATATTGCCGAGGATTTTAATTTAAAAAATGTAGATGGTAAGCAGGTATCTTTAGCCAGTTACACAGATGCTAAGGGCTATATTGTGGTATTTACTTGCAATACCTGTCCGGTATCTAAGGCCTATCAGGATAGGGTAGAAGCATTGCATACCGCCTATGCTGCAAAAGGTTATCCTGTTATCGCCATCAATACCAATGATCCAGTAGCTTCGCCTGGAGATAGTTTCGAGAAAATGCAAACCGTAGCCAAATCCAAGAACATGTCTTATGCCTATTTAGAAGACCCTAATCAGGTATATACCAAAAAATACGGTGCTGCTAAAACGCCTCATGTTTTTGTCGTACAAAAAACAGTTAAAGGAAATGAAGTCGCCTATATGGGTGCAATTGACAACGACAGCGAGGGCACCAATTCACAAAAAGATACCTACGTTCAAAACGTGCTCAATTTATTACTTCAAGGTAAAAAACCAGTGGTTAGCAGTACCAAAGCTATTGGTTGTAGCATTAAATGGAAAAAGCAAGGGGCTTAATGATAGAGAAAGATTCGTTTTGGACTAAGTATAAAAAATTTGCAACCACAGAGATATTAATGTATCTCATCATGATTATTGGTATAGGTTTAGGTCTTATTATTTTAAGCTAAGCACTACTCTAAGTTGGTCGTTAGTGTTGACCTCATTGATAAATTTCACCAAATCTATATAATCAGCCGCCGCGAAATTACCTTCGTGCAAGGTAAGCTTGCGGTAATGCGTAATTACATTTCCTGCTAGACTGGTTTTTAACACGTAACTTCCAAATTGGTTTTGAAGGACTTTCTCAATGGGTAGCAATGTAGGAATGAATTCTTCTGTAAGTGTATAACTAATACTATCTACCTCTGTATGCCCTCTATTGATGTGAACGGGCAAAGTTCTATTCCTAACCTCTTGCATGGATATTTTTGAATGAAAGGGAAGAAGTGAAAGAAAAATTTGGTTATTATTAACTGCTCCATAATTTCTTATGGTCATTGTTAAATTCTCTTGCAATTCAGGTAAAATATCTTTGCGTTCGACATAAGAAATCGTTTCAAAGTTAATATGATCGACTGAATAGCTTTGCTTAAGCAGTTTTTGTTTTTCGCTCAACGGCTTATCCACTATATGTAAATGATCATCGTAAGTTATGCCTTTGAAGGAATTAGACACTTGACCAGCAATATTTCCACTTTTGTCGAGCGTGAAGTTAGCACTTCGCTTCTGCATATTTTGCTGTGCACTATAGGCTGGGGTTCGCAATAACTTACCTCCAGTTGGGGTACAGGCTAGTACCAGGCGGTCGTCGGTAAAATTGCTTAAAAAACCAAATGGAATTTTCTGACTAGTACATTCTAGCCAAGTGGTATCGCCTGCCAGCGGAATGCATAAAATAACATGGTTAGCTTGGTTCATGCTTGCAAAAGTTGGGTCAAGGCTTTTTTTCTCGTCGCCTGCCTTAACGATGCAGTAGTAAGAGTCGATGTCTACTGCTTTTAATAAGCTTTGCATGTAGTTTACCAAAGCTTTGCAGTCGCCATAACCCAATCGATCTACATTAGTGGCACTAAAGGGTTTAAATCCACCAATACCAATCTGCACACTAATGTATCTGGTTTTATCTTGTAAATACTGATAAATTTTACGCGCCTTATCGATATCTGTTTTTTCATCCTTCACTAAATCTTTCATTGCTGCTTGGGTAGCTGCTGGTAATGCAGTTCTATCTTTTAATAGATCATTATAAATCCACTTGCCTAGTTCTTGCCAATTTGTATAGCTGGCTGAATGCTGGTAATAGCTGAAATTTTCTGGTGCTATTTTAACGAATGTCTGATAAGTTTCTAGATTAGGACTAAATGGCTCTGTTTTAATCGCCGGTAAATTAGTGACTTTCCAAGTCAGCATTTTTTGCTTCTCATTGCTGCTTTCTTCTGCTTGATGTGGTAATTTTTGCGTTTTAATCCGAAATTTATCGGTAGGCTTACATATAAAAGTGTAAGTACTTTGTTCTACAGCAACATCATCTGCTGGCTTCGGAACCCAACTGGGTAAGATTAAATTTTGTTTAATCAGTACCTCATATTGGTAAACCACCGTGTATGGATAAGTACTCATCGTTGGTAAATACCGTTTTAAACGGGTGTCTTCATATAGTGAAAAATCATGTACCGCGCTTTCGTCTATAAAATCGCGTTGGGTAAAATTGCCAAATAGCTTTCCCGTGGCCGTATACACTTCACCTTTAATGCTTTTGATGTTTGTACTTTTATCATAAAATAAGACTAACTGTGCATTATTTTCACCATTACTATTGATTACTGTTATGGCTTGTTTCACAGCATAAACTACATAATCTACAGCACGCATATCGACGGTGGTTTCTTCGTGGCGAATAATCGCATTGGCCCTACTGCGTAGCGAAGCGGGGATGAGTGCCGTGTCGTAACGGTCTTGTGCAGCGCAATCAACTAACGACAAGAGACAGCTAATACAAATGATAATCGACTTCATTTAGTTTATTTTCTTTAGTAAAAGGTCTGTTTTTTGATTTTGAATAATTCTACTAAAAAATTCTTTTAGGTATAAATATTCATCTGGGCTGTAAATCGATCGGGTAAATTGTTTGTATTGACTAACGGTAATTTTGTTATCCTCGAAACTTGTTTTTAGAATGTATTTACCTCCATTATTAGGAAGGCCTATAGATAAGTCTTTAGGCTGTGCTAACAGTTCAAATTGCTCAGGTAAAATAATATTAATCACTATTCGTTCATCACTAGCCGACCCTAGATCAACAGGGTAAGACCTATCATTTAAATTAAAAGGGTTTTTTGTAATTCTATTGATGAAGAATGGGTTAAGATACAATTGCGTTGCATTTGTAGCGTTATGGGCGGCAAACTCAACCTCGTATTTTTCGGTAAGTGGCTGGTCTAAACTATCGATATTCAAGATTTCTTCACTTTTGATACTTAATTCTGGCAATCTTTCATCCAATTTCTCTACGTATTCTTCTATAGAATTGTGGTTTTTTATTTCTTTTCTTTTATTAAATGCGTCGTAACCCAAGCTATGTGTCGTAATGGTACCCTTAATCTTTCCGTCCTTAGTTAAAATACCATCTAGCACATAATTCGTAACACTTTTTTGAGATGCTTTTAAGTCTATCCAATACGAAGGCTTTTTTAAGCTAATTACTCTTCCTTGATCATTGATACACCTCATCGGCAATAAGCCAAAGGGGAGAAGAGGTTCGGTTGCATCTAAAAGATAAGTTTCGTTTCCGATGTTAACTTTAGCCACGACATAATTAAATTCTGTAATGACCGGATAAATTTTATTCACTACACTTTGATCGCGAGTTGCTAATATCACTGCTTCTGCATCTAAATTAGCAGCAGAAAGTGCAGCTATCAAACTTAAATTAATACCAGCCACGTTGCCACTTCTACTCTCGATTAAACTTTTTACGCTGGCACCACTTTCTGTACTCATGCCATAGTAATTATTCCACCTCATCTGTTTTTTGATGTAATCGTATATCGCCTTAGCTTGATCTAAAGGTGTAGTTGCATTTTTAATAAGTGGTGGGACTATGTCTTTAAATGCGTCTTTTCGCTTCATGTGACTACCAAAATCTTTAGCGTTAACTAATTCATAATCTACATCTTTCCAAGTTTTAGTAAAGTTTTGCTTCGAGCCATCGCGTCGTTGTATATCGGAGAGTTCAAAATATACGGCAGATTTAAAATTACTTGCTGCAGTCATAAAATTTTCTTCTACAAATGCAGGAATTTTTTTCATAATGTAGGTAATCTTGGAACAATCTATTCTTGTTCCCTGTATGCTCATACATTCTCTATAAACTTCTGCTTTTTGATCAGTTAATTTATGCGGCCCCCTTAACACTACATTATAATTATAAATGGCAGGAATGATAACTTCATATTCGCTACTGATCTTAGGGATGTCACTTTGAAAATCCCATGATTTGAAATTGAAGATGTTAGGGCTTTGGAGTTTATAACTATATTCAATGATAGAACCCTCTTTTAAATTAGGTAAAGTAAATTTCGTAAGTTGGTAATACTTAGATCTCTGCTCCGTAAAAATAGCTTTCGCATCCATTATAGTCTCTTGGAACTCACCAGAATTATAAGTAAAGGTGCTTGCTTTGATATCTGAGAGGTATTCTTCCTTTCCTGCACCCATGTAGGTCGGGATTAAAATATTGGCATGGTTAAACCCGTCCTTGTTAAAGATTTTGAGTTTAACATGATACTCAAAAATAAGAATAAGTCGGCCATCGCTCTCATTTAATTCTAGGAAGGATTTGCCATATTCCTTGATAACCACTGCATTTGCGCTACTATCTATCTTATTTCTATCGATTTGATGATCGTCGTTTGTAATTTTACCAAAGCTAAAGTCTTGAGCCGAGACATTCAAAAACAATACTACACATACAAGTAAACTGCTAAAAAATTTCATCAATAGATTTTTTTATGAAAACGTCTTAAAAACTGGATTTAAATTAATAGTATTGCCCAGCGAAAATAAGGAAAACTTATCTCAGAAAAATATTATATTAAAGATATAGTTTAGTAGCTTAGCTTTTTTAGAAGATACCGGTATAAAATGAAATTAAATTTAAAACGCCCTTTGGCGTTCTTTGATCTGGAAGCAACGGGAGTAAATGTTGGGTCAGATCGTATCGTTGAAATTGCAATTCTTAAGGCTATGCCTGATGGAACTGAACAGATTAAAACTATGCGTATTAATCCAGAAATGCCCATTCCGATGGCATCTTCTTTAATTCATGGCATATATGATGAAGATATCGTAAATGAGCCAACCTTTAAAATGGTGGCTAAGGAAATAGCTGATTTTATGGATGATGCCGATTTAGCTGGCTATAATTCGAATAAATTTGATATTCCAATGCTTTTGGAAGAATTTCTGCGCGCGGGAGTAGATTTCAAAATGGCCGGCAGAAAATTTGTTGACGTTCAGAATATTTTTCATCAAATGGAACAACGTACGCTGAAAGCGGCTTACAAGTTTTATTGCGGAGAAGAAATTATCAACGCCCATAGTGCAGAGGCCGATATCAAAGCAACTTACCATGTGTTATTAGCACAATTGGATCGCTATCAAGACAAAACTTTTGAAGATAAACAAGGAAAAGTATCCACACCTGTAATTAATGACGTTGATGCTTTGCACGCCTTTACCAATTTACACAATCCGGTAGATTTTGCAGGTAGAATGGTCTATAATGAAGATGGACAGGAAGTTATTAATTTTGGTAAACACAAAGGCAAAACTGTTGAAAGTATTTTTGATACGGAACCCAGTTATTATGCTTGGATGAAACAGGGCGATTTTCCGCTATATACCAAGAAAAAGTTAGATGAAATTTGGAGTAGGTGGTCAAAAAAGAAAGAAGAGCAACGACAAGCCAAAGTTTCAAGACCGGCACCCATCCCTGAGAAGAAACCAGAGGGGGCTAGGCCATCAAATAAACCGGCTGCAGTGGTCACTCTTGATATGCTCGAGCAGCTAAAGATGAAGTTCGGAAAGTAAATGAAATGTACTAGACTTCTTATTTTTCTATTCGTATTTACGATTACAGCGCATGCTCAGTTGCCCATTGGAGACGTTTTTAAACAGGCCTACCAAAAGGGAACGAGAGATTCAAGCGGTAAGCCTGGAAAAAAGTACTGGCAAAATACGGCCAATTACGACCTAAAAATAAACTTTAATCCGCTAACCAGATTGATTACGGGTACTGTTGAGGTAGAGTATTTTAACAATAGTCCCGATAACCTTAAGGAGATATGGTTTAAACTATATCCTAATTTGTATAAGAAGGGGGTACCTCGCAAATCAAAAATAAATGAAGTTGATTTAGGCGATGGGGTAGCCATCACCTCGTTTGAAGTGAATAATTTGCCAAAAACGCTAACTAGCTTAGTTATCGAAGGAACCAATATGCATACCGACGTTCCAGCATTAGCCACTGGAAAAAGTATAAAACTCAAAATAGCCTACAACTACATTTTAAATAAAGGTTCGCACATCAGAACGGGTGAAGTAGATTCTGGTGCTCATTTTATTGCCTATTTTTTTCCAAGGATAGCGGTATACGACGATATTGATGGATGGAATACGATTCCCTATAGTGGTGATGAAGAGTTTTATAATGATTTTTGCAATTTTAATGTCGCTATTACGGTTCCTAAAGATTATGGTGTTTGGGCAACTGGCGATTTAATGAATTCAGCGGCAGTTTACGAACAAAGAATTGTACAAAAATTGCATTTAGCAGAAAAAAGCGACAAAACCATTGATGTTATCGATAGTGTAGATTTGGCTCAGCGGAAGGTAACCTTGCAAAAGCCCTTCAATACCTATAAATTTAATGCAAAAAATGTGGTCGATTTTGCCTTCGCCACTAGTAATCATTATCTATGGAAATCGACCAGCTTAGTGGTAGATCCTAAAACTGGCAGGAGAACACGCGTGGATGCCGTCTTTAATCCAGCGCATAAAGATTATTATGAAGTAATAGACTTTGCCCGCAAAACGGTGCATGCCATGAGCTATGTTTTTCCAAAATGGCCTTTTCCGTATAACCACGAGACGATATTCGATGGTTTAGATCAAATGGAGTATCCCATGATGGTTAATGATAATCCAGTAGCCAGCAGAGAAGACGCCATCACACTTACGGATCACGAAATTTTTCATACCCTATTTCCCTTTTACATGGGAACCAACGAAACCAAGTACGCTTGGATGGATGAAGGTTGGGCAACGATTGGAGAATGGTTAATTTCTCCACTAATTGATAGTTCAATGGTTGATGAATATGGAGTTATCCCTACCGGAAGTTTATCGGGTACGAAGGATGATGTTCCGATTATGACCTTAACTACTGATTTAAAAGGTTCTGGCTCCTTTACGAACAACTACCCCAAGCCCGGTTTCGGATATTTGTTTGTGAAAGATTATCTGGGCGATGAATTATTCACAAAGGCCTTACATCATTACATCACCAATTGGAATGGTAAACATCCAATGCCTTACGATTTTTTCAACAGTATGAATGTCGGCTCGGGTAAAAATCTCGATTGGTTCTGGAAACGTTGGTTTTTTGAGGAAGGTGTAATCGATATGGCCATTAAAAATGTAGTAAAAAGTGCAGAAGGCTACGCAATCGTACTCGAGAATAAGAGTAATAAACCTTTGCCTGTAGATTTAACATTTAGCTATGAGGATGGGTCGACTTCAAAGCTACATTACACGATAGGGATATGGGAAAAGGGAGATAAATTTTTTACTGCGCAATTGCCAACTGGAAAGCGAGTAACAAAGGTAGTGCTGAAAAGTACCCATGTTCCTGATAAAAATAGAAGCGATAATACCTTTTTGGTAAAGTAGTATTTTAGGGGTCCTTCACTAAAAACTCAATATTTCTCTTCAAGCCGCTAAACTTTGTTCTTTTTACGGCCGAGCCTTTGAATACTTTTTTAAATACCTCATCAGTCATTTCAATTAAATCGCCTTTAGTGAAATGTAAAAGTTCGTCGCTAGGGTTAAAGGCAGGTTCTTGATGTGGCTTGGCAAAACGATTCCATGGACAAACATCCTGGCAAATGTCGCAGCCAAACATCCAATTTTCCATTTTGTCTTTAAAAGGAGCAGGGATTTCATTCTTGAGTTCGATAGTGAGGTAAGATATACATCTACTACCATCAACCAGGTATGGTGCGATAATAGCATCGGTTGGACAGGCATCAATACATCGGGTGCAAGAGCCACAATGGTCGGCCACAAAAGGCGTATCGTATGCCAATTCTAAATCAATAATTAATTCTGCTAAAAAAAAGAATGAACCCGCTTCCCGGCTAATTAAGTTACTATTTTTACCTCTCCAACCCAATCCCGATTTTTGAGCCCAAGCTTTATCCATAACGGGTGCAGAGTCTACAAAACACCGGCCGGCAACTTCTCCAATTTCATCTGTGATGAAGGCCATTAGTTCTTTTAGTTTTTCTTTAATTACACTATGGTAATCTTCACCATAGGCATATTTAGAAATTTTTGGCGCAGTGGGGTCGACTTGTTTTTCGTCTGTAAAGTAGTTTAAAGTTAAGGAAACCACAGACTTCGCATCCTCCACTAATAATCGAGGATCTAAGCGTTTATCAAAATGATTTTCCATGTAGGCCATTTCACCGTGACGGTTGTTTTTTAGCCAACTCTCTAATCTGGGTGCCTCATCTTCCAAGAATTCAGCTCTCGAAATGCCACAGGCCATAAAACCAAGCCGAAGGGCCTCTTTCTTAATTAAATGACTGTATGTGGTAGCCTGATTGTACATTGATTTTACAAAGATAACCATTTGCTTCAAAAACATTTTAAAGGGTTGGTTTGTTAAACCAAAAGAAAATACCCTAACTAAATTTAATTCTCAGTATCATGGAAACTAAAAAAGAAGATATCCATAATCCTGTTCCAGTTGAAACAGATTATGATGCACATAAAGAAAACCCAGGACCTGCACCAACAGTTAATGAACCTGATAATAAGGGAGCGGGTGTAGCAATGAAATGGATTATTCCGATAGTTATAATAATTTTATTGATCGTTTATTTCGTTTACTTTAGAAATAATGTAACCAACTAGCAAAGCTAGTATAACCTCGCAGGTTCACTAGCAAACCTGCGAGGTAAATTGGTGCCTAAGGTTTTTTTAGCAACCTCACCTCATAGAGATCTTTTCTTCTATCTTTCAATATTTTAACGGTTCCGAAGTGATGAAGTTCATCTAGCAAGTGTAAATCTACATCCACTACTAGCATCATTTCTGTGTTTGGTGTAGTTTCTGCTTTGACTGCATTGGTCGGAAAGGCAAAGTCGGACGGGGTAAATACAGCAGATTGCGCAAATTGTATATCCATATTATTAACCTTTGGCAGATTACCAACACAGCCAGCAATCGCCACATAACATTCGTTTTCTATCGCTCTGGCTTGCGCGCATCGCCGTACTCGGGTATACCCATTTTGAGTATCGGTTAAAAATGGAACAAACAGAATTTGCATGCCTTGATCTGCATAAATTCTACTCAGTTCTGGAAATTCGACATCATAGCAAATCAATATTCCAATTTTTCCACAGTCGGTATCAAAAACACCAATTTTATCTCCACCACTCATCCCGTAATACTTCTGTTCATTAGGTGTAATGTGAATCTTACGGTATTCTTCCGTTAATCCATTTCTGTGGCAGAGGTAAGTTGCATTGTATAGCTTTCCGTCTTCCAGTATGGGCATGCTGCCAGAAATAATATTAACATTATACGAGACGGCATATTGCTGAATTTTTTTAACGATTTCTGCAGTGCTTTCTGCGAGTTTTCGCATGGCCTCAATTTCTGGCAAATGATTATACGGTTGAAGTAGGGGAGTGTTAAAGAACTCCGGGAACATCAAGAAATCAGATTTGTACCCGCTCACTGCATCCACAAAAAACTTTACCTGCTCATAAAAGGCATCAATATCACTAAACTGCCGCATTTGCCACTGCACCAAACCCAATCGGATGGTCTTTGCCGATCTTGCCGATACATTGTCTTGATAATAGATGTTATTCCATTCTATCAGCGTTGCAAATTCCTTCGATTCTAAATCGCCAGGTAAATAATTTTTTAAGATTTTTCGTACGTGAAAGTCATTCGAAATTTGAAAACTCAGGGTAGGGTCGTAAATTTCTTTGGATTTCACTTTATCGATATACGCTCTTGGGCTAAGTTGGTCTGCATGTGCATGATATCCGGGGATCCGACCACCAGCGATGATACTTTCTAAACTCAATAGCTCACACAACTCTTTTCTGGCTTCATATAACCTTCTCGCCAGGCGTAATCCACGATAATCTGGGTGGACGAAAATTTCTATTCCATACAATACATTTCCATGGGCGGTATGGGTAGAGAAGGTATATTTTCCAGTAATGTCTTCGTAGGTGTGGTTATCGCCAAATATGTCGTAATCAACAATAATAGCTAATGAACAGGCTACCACTTTCCCATCTACCGCTACACAATGCTGTCCATCTGGAAAGATATTAAGCAGATTTTGGATATTTGCCTTGCTCCAAATGCCATTTCCACTAGCATCATAGGCCTGTACCATGGTTTCTCTTAAATCTTTATAATCTGCTATGGTAAGTTTTCTGCTATCTATATTCATTACATTGGTTTAAAATAATTTACCGGTTTGCCCCAGTTTAATTCGGCCTAGATGCTTATAAGCAGCTTCGGTTACCTCGCGACCACGGGCTGTGCGCATTAAATACCCTTCTTGAATTAAAAAGGGCTCGTAAACTTCTTCAATGGTGCCATCATCTTCGCCAACGGCAGTAGCAATTGTTTTTAAACCCACCGGGCCACCTTTAAACTTGTCGATAATGGCTAGTAAAATTTTATTGTCCATCTCATCTAATCCGTGTTCGTCTACGTTTAGTGCGGTTAATGCATAGCGTGCAATTTCAGTATCGATGCTGCCATTGCCTTTTATTTGCGCGAAGTCTCTTGTTCTCCGTAACAGTGCATTGGCAATTCGGGGAGTTCCTCTGCTTCTGCGGGCAATCTCATA
>Ga0247813_10003072_pt1 | contig 10963 bp, 9 predicted proteins | sample UWRJL169409C1_FD_180719 | JGI IMG/M metagenome (GOLD analysis project Ga0247813, IMG submission 180719) | Plant litter microbial communities from Arlington Agricultural Research Station in Wisconsin, United States - UWRJ-L169-409C-1 | ecosystem: Environmental > Terrestrial > Plant litter >... | reverse complement strand
TGGGACCGTTGATAATGCAGATTTTCATAAATAATTTAGATTATATTAAAGTGAATGACTTGTTTTAGTTATCACAGAAACATTTCACAAGAATGTAAAAATAAAAAAACCGTTCTAATTAATAGAACGGTTTTTATAAAAGTATGTGATATTATTTTTAGAACATAAATCCGGCAGACAATTGTACAGTAGAATTTTTAATATCTGCATTTTTTGAAGCTTCTGTTAAGCCTAAACCATAGCGACCCTGAACGAAGAAGTTTTTAGTGATCTTAAATCCTAATCCTGCGTTAAGTCCAAATTCAAATGTTTCAGCATCTTCTACATCAAAATCATTTTTTTCGCTTACCAGAAAAGAAGCTTGTGGACCAACTTCAAGGCTAAATGAATCTGTTAAGTAAAATTTAGCCATAACCGGAATTGAGATATAACCTAATTCGTTTTTATATTCCTGAATTGCATTTTTGTAAGTGGCTCCCTGTGTTGAATATAAAAGTTCTGGCTGAACAGAAAATTTTTCTAATAATTTAATTTCAGCGACTAAACCGGCATGAAAGCTTGTAATTCCTTCTTTGTCAAAATTTTGTTCTGGAAATGCATCTCCTGTCTGGCTTGCAAAGTTTACTCCTCCTTTAACACCTAACTGTAGTAATTGTGCCTGAATTGTAGCCGATGTTGCAATGAACAATACAGCTGCTAAAAATATTTTTTTCATAGAATTATCTTTTTAAGATTAACATTGTTTTACAAATTTAAAACTACAGATTTTAGATTTTATTGTTTTTATATTTTGAATTCAATAATTATCAGAATTCACATTTGGTAAAATTTACAACTTATAAAAATATTTAATTCTTAATATATTAGTTTTGTTTGTAACATATCGACAATTTACATGTGTTTATTAACTTAATTTTATCTATAATAAATAACATTATTTGTTAAAAAACAAATTAATTTTTATGAAGTATAGTTTTATATTTGATTAATTAATTTTTAACCAAACAAATAAAATGAGAAAAGTTATTTTATCTGCAATTGCAGTAATGGCATTTGGATTTACAAATGCACAAGAAACAAGATTTGGAGTAAAAGGAGGATTAAACCTTTCTAATATCGTTGGTGGTGACGTTGACGGTACTAAATCATTAGTTGGATTTCATGTTGGAGGTCTTGCTGAAATCAAAATAACAGATAAATTTGCAATCCAGCCAGAGCTTTTGTACTCTGCACAAGGATTTACAGCTGAAGCTGGACCATTTTTTGGCGACTTTGATGTTAAATTAAATTATTTGAATATTCCTGTTGTAGCCAAATATTATATTGTTCCAAAATTCAGTGTTGAAGCTGGTCCACAACTAGGTATTTTATTATCTGCAAAATCTGAAGGTGAAGATGTTAAGGATGGTTTTAAATCTGTAGATTTCGGATTTAACGTTGGAGCTGGATTCCACTTTACTGAAGATCTTTCAATCAATCTTCGATACACAATTGGTATTTCGCCTATTGCTGAAAATTCAGATGTTGATAATGAGGAAGAATATTACGATAGTGCTAAAAATAGTAATCTTGCATTGTCTTTAGCTTATAAATTCTAAAAACATTTCGTTTTAATAAACAGAAGCCTTCCAATTATTGGGAGGCTTTTCTTATTTTAGTGGATTAACAATTAATTTATTTTAACATAATTAAGTTTAATTATTAAATTTTTTGTTAAAAAACAAATCCTTTTTTACTTTCTATAGTTTTATATTTGGTACATTAATTTTAACCATAAACAAATAAAATGAAGAAAGTTATTTTATGTGCTATTGCAATAATGGCATTCGGGTTTGCTAATGCCCAAAAAACTCGATTTGGAGTAAAAGGAGGTCTTAATATTGCTACTATTGGTGGTGCTGATGAAGCTAATGCATTAGTAGGTTTTCAATTAGGTGGTTTTGCTGAAATCAATGTTTGGAAAAAATTATACATTCAGCCAGAACTTTTGTTTTCTGCTCAGGGAGCTAAATACGAATACTACGGACAGCGAGATATTACTGTAAATTTAAATTACATTAATATTCCGGTATTAGCTAAGTATTACATTACTAAAGAATTTAGTGTTGAAGCCGGACCGCAACTTGGGTTTTTAGTTTCTAGTAATAATATTGAAAATGAAAAATCGGTAGATGCGGGCTTTAATTTAGGAGCAGGATACAATTTTACAGATAATTTCTCTGTTGGAATTCGTTACACTATTGGTTTATCAAATGTGTATGATTACGACTACGACTATGATTATTATGATGGCTTTGGTTATTATGATAACAGACATACTAATAATGTTTTAGCTTTAACAGCAGCATATAAATTCTAATTCATTTTCAGAATAATTATAGAACCTTCCCTAATCCGGAAGGTTTTTTTATTCCCAAAAATGTTTTACTTTGTAAATATGAAATGGAGTACATACATAAAAGATTACCAATCGTATTTGCGTATCGAAAGAGGATTGTCTAAAAATACAATAGAGAACTATGGTTTTGATATTGAGCGACTATGTCTTTTTTTGGAAAACAATCAAATCGAAATTTCTCCGATAAATATTGCCGAAGAAACAATACAGCAATTTATTTATTCAGTTTCAAAAGAAGTAAATCCACGTTCGCAGGCGCGAATCATTTCAGGACTAAAAAGTTTTTTTAATTACCTGATATTCGAAGATTATAGAAAAGATAGTCCTTTGGAATTAATCGAATCGCCAAAAACCGGACGAAAACTACCCGATACATTATCTGTACAGGAAATAGATGCTCTAATTGCGGCCATAGATTTAAGTTCGAACGAAGGTGAAAGAAATCGTGCCATGTTAGAAACTTTATACGGGTGCGGACTTCGGGTATCTGAACTTTTAGAACTTAAAATATCTGACTTATTTTTTGAAGAAGGTTTTATCAAAGTTACCGGGAAAGGAAATAAAGAACGCTTTGTTCCAATTGGAAAACTTACTCAAAAATACATTGGGATTTATCAAAATTCAATTCGGAATACTTTAAATATCAAAAAGGGTTTTGAAGACACGCTTTTTTTAAACAGAAGAGGCAATCAGTTGACACGCTCAATGATTTTTGCGATCATAAAAAAACTGGCCATTCAAATTAATCTTCATAAAAGTATTAGTCCGCACACTTTGCGGCATTCTTTCGCAACACACTTACTTGAAAATGGTGCTGATTTACGATCTATTCAGTTAATGCTTGGGCATGAGTCGATTACGACAACTGAAATTTATGTACATCTCGATCGCAGCTTTTTGAAAGAGGTAATGCATTCTTTTCATCCCAGAAAGTAATATTAAGTATAATTCTTTCAAATTTTAAGATTTATGTAATAAAAATTGATACCTTGTCTTAAATTTTTGCAATAATAGAGGTTGAAAAACAATAACTTTGATCTTTTTCTGTTTTTGTTTTGAAGATTATTTTAATAATTGAATATGCATTAAAAGAAAATTTATGGTTTTTGATTTATATGAAAATGAAAATTGTTTAGAGGTGAATAATTTGTATAAAAAGTTGTTTGCAGAAATGCCTGATTTACTTTTTCAGTTTATTATCGATTGCAATAATAACTACACATTTCCGCTTGTAAGTAAGTCTGCCGATGAAATTTTTGAATTGCCATCGAGCACTTTTTCAAATGAAAGCATATTGGTTATTTATAATAGAATTCATCCAAACGACAGAGATTTGTTTTTTCAGTCGTTAGTTCAGGCTCGTAGGGAGGTTAAGCCGTGGATTGTTGAATTCAGAGCCTTTTTACCAAAAAAAGGACTACGTTGGTTTAAGGTATCTTCCAAAACAGAGCTGGCTTCAGATGGCTGTGTCAGTTTCTATGGACATGTCTCTGATATTACAGATTTGAAAGATAAAGAAGAAAAACTACGTATTTCAGAAGAGCGTTTTCAATTTGCACTTGAAGCATCAACTACAGGTATATGGGACTGGAATATGGTTACAAATCGTGTTTTTTATTCTTCACTTTCGCTTAAAATCCTTGAACTCGAATCTGCAGATATTTTTGATGATCCGGAGCGTTGGGACAAACTTGTACATCCTGATGATCTTCCAGAATATTATTCAGACATTCAGGAGCATTTTGATAATAAGATTCCCTACTACGAAAATTACCATCGTGTAATGACTTCAAGCGGAAATTATAAATGGATTTTAGATCGAGGAAAAGTTATCGATCGGGATGAAAATGGTCTCCCAATGCGAGTTATCGGTACTCATACTGATGTTTCATCGCAAAAGGAAAAAGAGCTTGAACTTCTAAAAACAATGAAACTCTACAGCGATCAAAATAGCCGATTGCTGAATTTTTCACATATAGTATCGCACAATTTAAATACACAAGCAGGCAATATAAAATCAATTCTGGATTTTATAGACGCCGATGTTGATAAAGTAACGATAAATGAAATGCTGGTTCATTTAAGAACCGTTTCTAATGATTTGAATGAAACAATCGCTAATTTAACTCAGATTGTAAAAACGCAAAGCAATATTAATATTGCAGTTGTGCCTTTGCGATTGAATGAATACATCGACAAAACAATTAACACAATTAAGGGTTATGATAAGCAGACTAACGTTACGATTGTAAATAATGTACCCGAATATTTAAAAATCAATTTTAATCCGGCGTATCTGGAAAGTGTATTGCTGAATTTTGCGACAAATGCTATTAAATACCGCCACCCGGATCGAGATCCTGTCATTATTTTTGATTTTGCTATTGAACCCGATGGACACAAATCATTAAAGATTACAGATAATGGCTTAGGAATCGATCTAAGTGTTTATGGTGATCTATTATTCGGAATGTATAAAACATTTCATAAACATCATGAAGCCCGCGGAATCGGTCTGTATATCACCAGAAATCAAATTGAGGCGATGAAAGGTACTATTTCTGTAGAAAGTGAAGTAGGAGTAGGAACGAGTTTCAAAATCGTGTTTAATGATATGTAAGATTTGTTTATAAAATATATACATGTTAGATATAGTGCAAAAAACAAAAGGCTATCTGTTAAGATAGCCTTTTGTTTTTTATATAAGTTGAGATTATTTAGCAATATTAACTGCTCTTGTTTCTCTAATTACTGTCACTTTTACCTGACCTGGATAAGTCATTTCAGTTTGAATTTTTTGTGAAATTTCGAAAGATAAATTTGCTGCGTTATCATCAGAAACTTTTTCGCTTTCTACAATTACACGAAGTTCTCTACCAGCCTGAATTGCATATGCATTTTTTACACCGCTAAATCCGTAAGCTACTTCTTCAAGGTCTTTCAAACGCTGAATGTAAGAATCTAATACCTGACGTCTTGCACCTGGTCTTGCACCTGAAATTGCATCGCAAACCTGAACGATTGGAGAAAGTAATGATTTCATTTCAATCTCGTCGTGGTGAGCTCCAATTGCGTTACAAACTTCTTCTTTTTCACCATATTTCTCAGCCCATTGCATACCTAATAATGCGTGAGGTAAGTCGCTTTCAGTATCGGGAACTTTACCAATATCGTGTAATAAACCTGCTCTTTTAGCCAGTTTTACATTCAGGCCTAATTCAGCTGCCATTATACCACAAAGTTTAGAAACTTCTCTTGAGTGTTGTAGCAAATTTTGTCCGTAAGAAGAACGGTACTTCATTCTGCCCACAACTTTAATCAATTCAGGATGTAAACCGTGAATTCCTAAATCGATAACCGTACGTTTACCAACTTCAATAATTTCGTCGTCAATTTGTTTGGCTGTTTTAGCAACAACTTCTTCAATTCTTGCCGGGTGAATACGTCCGTCAGTTACTAATTTGTGCAATGACAAGCGGGCGATTTCTCTACGAACAGGATCAAAACAAGAAAGAATAATTGCTTCCGGCGTATCATCAACAATGATTTCAACTCCTGTAGCAGCTTCAAGCGCTCTAATGTTACGGCCTTCACGACCAATAATTCGACCTTTTACATCATCAGATTCTATATTAAAAACAGAAACGCAATTTTCAACCGCTTCTTCTGTTCCAACTCTTTGGATAGTATTGATGATGATTTTTTTCGCTTCCTGCTGTGCAGTAAGTTTTGCCTCTTCAATAGTTTCCTGAATGTGAGACATTGCTTTGCTTTTAGCTTCAGCTTTTAAGCCTTCTACTAATTGTTCTTTTGCTTCATCTGCAGATAGTCCTGAAATTACTTCTAATTGTTGTAATTGGCTTTTGTGTAATTTATCTACTTCAGCTTGCTTTTTGTCTAAAAGCTCAATTTTATTCGTGTATTCAAGCGTCTTAGCTTCAAAATCATCGTTTACTTTTTTAGCTTTTGATAATTCATTTGAAACTTGTGATTCTTTGTCGCGTACTCTTTTTTCTACTTCAGCAACTTTTTTGTCTCTTGACAAAATAACCTGTTCATGTTCAGATTTTAATTCTATAAATTTTTCTTTTGCCTGAAGGATTTTGTCTTTTTTAATATTTTCAGCCTCTAAATTTGCGTCTTTTAATATGGAAGAAGCTTCTTTTTTAGCGTTTTTGATTAAGTTAGAAATATTGCTTTTTTCGATAATTTTAGCGATTGCAAAACCTGCTGCAATCCCTACAATACCTGAAATAATGATCGTTATGATGTCCATGTTTGTTAAAATTTATATATAAAAAAAGCCTACATTAATTGCTTGAATAAACTCGTAAAGACAAGTTTTGAGCTAACTCACTGTTCAAGTTTCCCAGTCGAAGCAGGGCATACTATAGTAGCGACGATTTGCTCATTCTAAATTGTTAGTGTTGAGTTTACCAATTGTGAACTAATGTAGGCAGTATCTTAGTTTCTGTAAAGAACGTTTAATTTTCGAGATATTGATCTAAAAGCAAATTTAATCTTTTTATTCTTTCAATGGTTTCTTCACCATCGATTGTCTTGTCGATTTGTTTTTGCTCTACTTGTGATGCAAATTGAAGGGCACACATGGCCAATACATCTTGCTTGTCGCGAACTGCGTAACTTTCTTCGAATTGCTTGATCATAGCATCAATTTTTTTAGAGGCACTTCTAAGTCCCTCTTCCTGAGTAGGATCTACCGTTAATGGGTAAACTCTGTCTGCGATTGATATTTTGATTCTAAGCTTTCCGTCCATGTTTTTCTAGTCTGATAGTTGTGCTATACAGTAATCAATTTCGCGAATTAATGAATTTATTTTAAGCTTTGTCTCTCTCTTATTGTTGTCACTGCCGAGCAATGAATTGGCTATCTTAAGTGAATCATACTGCTTTTTCAAAGCTTCCATTTCCTCAGATTGTTTCTGGATAATTTGCGAAGCTTTAGCTAGTTGTAATCGTAATTCCTGATTGTTTTTCTCCAGCCCTTTTGACTTCTCAAAAAGCTTTTCGACCTTATATTCAAGAGTATCAATTATTTCTGCAATTACACTCATTATTAATCCTATTCATTACTTAATCATACAAAGTTAGTATTCCTTTTTATTAATGCAATTTTTTATCGATTTTTTTGCATTAAAAATAGACAAATAAATGAATTTCAGTGAATTGTATTTTTGTAGCTAAATCCTCGGTTTTTGCTGGTTAATTTTTTATCTTAGCAAAAATGTTGCTTATGAGATTTACACTACTTACCCTGTTTTTTTGTAATTTGTTTTTTGCCCAAAACCAATATCCCAAAGATTATTTTAGTCCGCCGTTAGATATTCCGATGCAGCTTTCGGGAAATTTTGGCGAATTGAGACCTAATCACTTTCACGCTGGTTTCGATTTAAAAACAAATCAACGAGAAGGTTTAAAGGTTTATGCAGTTGCAGATGGCTATGTTTCGAGAATTAAAATTTCAACTTTTGGAAACGGAAAATGCATTTATATTACACATCCCAACGGTTATACATCTGTTTACGGACATTTGCAAACTCCTGTTGGCGCGATTCAGGATTATGTTTTAAAAACACATTATAAAGAGAAAGCTTTTGAAATTGAAATGTTTTTAAAACCGGATGAATTGCCGGTTACAAAAGGGCAAATCATCGGACTTTCAGGAAATACAGGATCATCGGAAGGACCGCATTTGCACTTTGAATTCCGCGATTCCAAAACCGAATTTGTAATCAATCCAATGTTTTTTGGCTTTGATAAAAATTTAAAAGACACCAAAAAACCAGTTATTTCAAATGTTCTTGTTTATCCGCTTGACGGAACAACTGCCAATCAGTCAAAATTGCCATTGCTGCTAAATCTTGCGCTTCAAAAGGACGGAACGTATCTCGCTAATAAGGTAAAAGCAAATGGTAAAATTGGTTTCGGAATCACAGCGGTTGATTTTGATGATGTTTCGGCAAATAGAAATGGCGTTTATAACGTGTCGACTTTCTTCAATGGAAATCAGAACTATAATTACCAATTCAACACCTATTCATTTGATGAAATGCGTTATATAAATGCACTGGTTGATTATCCACGATATAAAAAATCAGGTCAAAGAGTACAAAAGTTATTCATGAAGACGCCTTTTGCTTTAAGCATAATTAAGACAGATTCGCTTCGTGGAATTTTACCCGTTGAACCAAATTTAGCCTCAGTTTATAGAATAGAAGTTTCGGATTATTTCGGCAATTTAAATTCAGTAAATGTCCCAATCGAATACGATTCGGCTACGCCAATAGTAAATGCAGAACCAATAACTTCAAAATATTTTGTGCGATATAATACAGATGCAATTTTCGAAAAAGAGAATATGTCCGTGTTTTTCCCGGCAGGAACTTTTTACGATGATTTTAATATGAATTTTGACGTCAAAAACAACAAAATTTATATTCACGAAGATGTAATTCCGGTACATTCAAATTTCACAATTACTATAAAAGACAGTACTTATTCTGAAGCTTTACGAGATAAACTCTACATAGGAAGAAATACCAGTTATAACGGAACCATTAGAAAAGGGGATGTTTTTACGGCTAAAGCAAAAACTTTGGGTCAATATGGTTTGGTGCTCGATACTATTGCGCCGGTTATTAAAATAGCAAAACCAATTCAGGATAAATGGATTAGCGATATGAAATCAATTCAGTTTACAATTGGTGACAGCTTATCCGGAATTAAATCTTACAACGGTTATTTAAATGGAAATTGGGTTTTGTTTGAATATGATAATAAAACAAGAAGAATTACGCACCAATTTGATGCGGATAGTATGGTTGAAGAAGGCGCAAACGATTTAAAAATTGAAGTGATTGATAATGTGGGTAATTCTGCTATCTTTGAAACTCACTTTTTTAGAAGTCAACAAAAATAAATACCAAAGCGTTTGAACCAGAGCAAATTAATATTCGTTTTCCTTTTTTTATGCATCGGTTATGTTTCATTTGCCCAAAATGCCCGTGTAAAAGGAATTATTTTAGATACTGAAAAACGTCCGGTTTCTGATGTCAATATTGTGGCTTCAGGAAGTGCTTCGAAAACCGATTCTGATGGTTTTTTTGAAATTGAAATTCCTTCTAATAAAAAGGTATCCCTGGTTTTTACGCATATTTCCTTAAAAATGATGAGTCTTACGGTACACTTAAAACCGAATGAGATTTTTGTTTTCAATCCGGTTATGAGTAGTTCGGCCGAACAAATGGGAGAAGTTTTTGTTTCATCCAATAATAAAAAGCGCGTTCAGGGAATTACGGTTATTGATGCTGCTACTATCAAGAAAATTCCCGGTGCCAATGCCGGAATAGAGAATATTTTAAAAACACTTCCGGGTGTAAATTCAAACAATGAATTAAGCACACAATATGCAGTTCGAGGCGGAAACTATGATGAAAATTTAGTTTATGTAAACGAAATTGAAGTCTATCGTCCGTTTTTAATTCGGTCAGGACAACAAGAAGGTTTAAGTTTTACGAATACAGATTTGGTTCAGAATGTTGATTTTTCTGCCGGAGGATTTCAGGCAAAATTTGGCGATAAATTATCTTCAGTTTTAGATATTACGTACAGAAAACCAACCGAATTTGGCGCAGCTTTAGAAGCCAGTTTCCTGGGTGGAAGTATTGCTGTTGATGCTGTTTCAAAAAATAAAAAATGGTCTGCGGTAACGGGAGTTCGTTACAGAAACAATAGTTTACTTGTAAACAGTCAGGATACTCAAACCAATTATACACCTACTTTTGTAGATGTTCAGACTAATATCAATTATGATATTTCTGAAAAATGGCAAGTTAGTTTCTTAGGAAATATTTCGCAAAACAAATATCTGTATCAGCCTTTAACACGCGAAACTAAATTTGGCACCATAGATCAGCCAATGGCTTTGGCGGTTTATTATGAAGGTCAGGAAAAAGACCAATACGATACTTATTTTGGTGCTTTAAAAACGACTTATAAAGTTTTACCAAGCTTGACTTTAAAATTAATTGGTTCACTATTTCACACAACCGAACAGGAACATTTTGATATTTTGGCGCAATATCGCTTAGGAAATGTAAATTCCGATGGAGAAACCGATCTTAATACTATTGATTTTACAAGAGGTATTGGTTCTCAACTCAATCATGCGCGTAATGATCTTGACGCTTTAATTGCAAATGCAGAAATTAAAGGTTTTAAGGAATGGAGTAATAGTCAACTGGAATTTGGTTTAAAATATACACGAGAATCCATTCGAGATAGAGTAGTGGAGTGGGAAATGATTGATTCAGCCGGATTTTCAATCAATCCGCCGATTGTTCCAATAAACAACCAGCCTTACGAACCATACACGGGTCCTTTATTGCCTTATCAGGATGTTCGTGCCACTAATTTTAACACGATAAACAGGTTTTCAGGATACTTACAATATAACAATCAATCAGAGATTGGTTCAAGTCAAATTTGGTATAATGTTGGAGCACGTTTCCAGAGTTGGGATGTTTCCGGTGCGGCGGTCGAACG
>Ga0247813_10003071_pt1 | contig 10964 bp, 12 predicted proteins | sample UWRJL169409C1_FD_180719 | JGI IMG/M metagenome (GOLD analysis project Ga0247813, IMG submission 180719) | Plant litter microbial communities from Arlington Agricultural Research Station in Wisconsin, United States - UWRJ-L169-409C-1 | ecosystem: Environmental > Terrestrial > Plant litter >... | reverse complement strand
CAGAAATATAAGCCAGACCATCGAAAACCTTGAAAAAGGAACAGATGGATTTAATCAGAACATGGAAGCATTGAAGCATAACTTCCTCTTTAGAGGGTATTTTAAAAAACTTGACCGGCAAAAGAAAAAGGAACAGCTGGAATTACAAAAAACTAAGCAGTAGAAAGCAACAACCTAACATACAAATCACATTAAAAATCTGCCTTATGGAATTTCATAAAATATTGATTGCAATTGATACGCTTCCAAGTTCAGAAACAGTGGCGCTGAGCGGCCTTCAGCTTGCCAAACAATTTAATTCAGAAATAGCCTTGATCAGTATCATTGATCCCGATAGCATAATTGATGAGGAAACAGCCAGTCCCCGGGAACGGGAAGACATGATGGAACATAATTTGAACCGAAGCCAGGTAAATGTTATTGAGAAAGTATTTAAAGACGTTCCCGTCAAAAGCTTCGTGGAAAGAGGTAATCCTTCGAAAGTAATTGTCCAAACAGCTGAAAAATGGGGTGCTGATATCATCGTTATGGGCACTCATGGAAGAAAAGGATTACCACATTTACTCATAGGTAGTGTTGCCGAAGACGTGGTAAGACACTCAAAAAAAACCTTGATCATCATTCCCGTTACTAATTAAAAACTCATTCAATCCAATCATTTTGATACAGGTAAAAAAAGAAGGTGTTATTTTAAGTAAAACTGTTCTAGACTTTGAAAGCCAGGGAGTACTCAACCCTGCAGTTATACAGGAAGGGGAGCTGGTGTATATGTTTTACAGGGCAGTAAGTAAGGGCAATTATTCAACCATTGGGTTTTGCCAGCTTAATGGTCCTTTAACAGTGGTCCAACGCTGTATTTTTCCGGTTCTTAAACCCATCAATGACAGCGAATCCGGAGGAATTGAAGATCCGAGAATCGTTAAAATAGATAACTGCTACTACTTAACATATACTGCCTATGATGGATTCAATGCACTGGGTGCTTTGGCAACCAGCCTGGATTTAAAAACCTTTGACAGGCATGGCACTATTGTACCGGTGATTTCTTTTCCTGACTTCAAAGCACTTGCAGAGCGCACAGGTCAGCTAAATGAAAAGTATGCCAGGTTCGCTCATGACAAGACATTAATTGCCATGCAGACAAGCTTACTGCTCTGGGATAAGGACGTCATTTTCTTTCCGAGAAGAATAGACAATCAGCTTTACTTTCTTCACCGCATCAAACCAGATATACAAATTGCCAGTATAAATGAACTTATTGAGTTGAATGAGTTGTACTGGAAAGAATATTTTTTAAACTTCAGTAACAATATCATTTTGTCTCCAAAATATGGTCATGAAATAAGCTATATTGGTGGTGGTTGCCCCCCAATTGAAACAAAAGAAGGTTGGCTGCTGATCTATCATGGAGTGCATGATACATCAACAGGATATGTATATTCTGCATGTGCAGCATTGCTGGATCTGAAAAACCCAAAAAAAGAGATATCAAGGTTACCTTATTCATTATTTACTCCTGATAAAGAATGGGAATTATCGGGTGAAGTAAATAATGTATGCTTTCCTTCTGGCACTGCTCTTTTTGGAGATACACTTTATATCTATTATGGGGCAGCAGATGAACGGATAGCCTGTGCCTCAGTAAGTTTGGAAACGCTCATTAAAGAGCTCCTAACATTCAGAATAAAGTAACATATTTTTTCAGTGATCTTACCAGGCTAAACCCTTTTCCAGCTCTATTGTAAAGAAGTCAACCATTTTTAAATGACAGGGATCACTGATCTGCATAATCTGGATCAACCTGAAACCTTGAGGCCTGCAGTATCTTTAGGATATCCGGTAATCATTTACTTAAATTTTGAATCATGTTAGGAGCACTTAGTGAAGATGAAATAGAAGACCTTCTGAAAAAGCAGACAACGGGCAGGATAGGTTGCCATGCTGATGGTATTACATACGTCGTACCTATTAACTACGTCTACCAGGACGGTTGTATATATGAGCATTCATCAGCAGGTAAAAAAATTGAAATGCTGCAGAGCAATCCTCTGATTTGTTTTCAGGTTGATGAAATTCAGAGTATCACAAATTGGAAGAGCGTCATTGCATGGGGATCATACAAACAAATCACTGAGAGAGAAGAAATGCAGAAAGTGATGAAGGAAATAATAAACCATATTATGCCATTTTTCACTGATCCGAACGTACATCCCTCTCATGGTATTACCGAAAGTGAAAGCGATGTTGGCACAAGCATCGAGTTAATTCTTTACAAGATCTTTTTAGATAAAAAAACGGGACGATTTGAAAATCACTTTTCTTCAGTTATTCCCCTGTAAAACCGGCCTAGCATAAACTTGCAACACACTCTGAACAAAATAATTAGTTAGAATAACATAGCCCTGATATTCTCTTCATGGTAAGTCAATTTCAATTCATCAAAGTTCACCTATCTATTAAATTATGAAGAAGATACTCGTAACTACCGACAGCCTTTGCCAGGCTAGTAGGGCTTAAGCAATTCTCGCATGTTTTTTATGAATCTGAAATCAATGAAAAACTCATTGACGATGAACTGACGCAACTCGCGGGTGATGAAATTAATATCAATGCATTATCACCTTTAACCTTGAACAATAAGTTATTTCAGTAAACCGCCTTTGGTAACCCCATAGGCATTATCAATAGAACCCAAGCAAATGCTTAACCATTAATTAAAACAATTGTAACTTTTAATTGTATATCTTGTACAAAATTAGTAATCTGTTTTTATTGTATGGAAAACGCTGTTCTACTAAAAGCGATCATTGAAAATGCTATTGACGGTCTGATTACTATTGATGACCATGGGATAATTGAATCTATTAATCCCTCTGCCTGCAGACTTTTCAGCTATACGCAACAGGAAGTAGTTGGCAATAATATTTCTATGTTAATGCCCCAACCTGATCGATCACACCATGATGGTTACCTATTTAGATACAAGAAAACAGGTGAAGCAAGTATTATTGATGTTGGAAGGGAATTAATTGGTTTGAGGAAAAATGGAAGTTTATTTCCTTTTCGTTTAGGTGTCAGTGAAGTTAAATACTCGGGACGTGTTGTTTACGCTGGCTTTATTCATGACCTAAGCCGGGAAAAAGAAGTAGAATCACAACTCCAGGATTATGCAGCCTTACTGGAAGATCAGGTACAGGAAAGAACTCTTTCTCTTCGGGAAACGGTTATGGCTTTGGAACAAACCAAGATTGAGCTCAATTTATCCCTTGAAAATTTAAATACTATTGTTTCAACTTTGGAACAAACCCAACGGGAGCTCAATTTATCTCTGGCCAAAGAACAGGAATTAGGTAAGCTTAAGAGTCGTTTTGTGTCAATCGCGTCACATGAATTCCGGACACCTTTAAGCATGGTACAGCTTTCTGCGTCCATTATTGAGAAACACGCCCTTCCTCTGGAAAATCCCAGTATAAGCAGACACGTAGAAAAAATAAAAGATGCTGTCTTGAATGTTACTGCCATTTTGAATGATTTTCTTTCTCTTGAAAAATTGGATAGCGGGAAAGTGATGGCGAAGTGCAGTCGCTTTAATCTGGCTGAATTCGCTGCCGAAATTACTGAAGAGATGCAAACTGCTTTAAAGGACAGACAGAAAATAATTTATCTGCACAAGGGACCGGAGCAGATGATCAAGCTAGATCAGAACCTGTTAAAAAATTGCATCGTTATTCTCATAGACAATGCTATCAAATATTCTGGTGAAAAAAGTGATATTCGATTTTACACTAAGATCAATCAAAATAATTGTACCATACGAATTTGTGACAATGGCATTGGAATACCAGATGAAGATCAGAAGTACCTTTATGAACCATTTTTCAGGGCTCACAATACTGGAAAAATTTCTGGCAACGGGCTGGGATTAAGCATATTGTCCAGGTACACTAAACTAATGAATGGTGAAGTAGCTTTCAAAAGCAGAATTAACCGGGGAACACTTTTTACACTCACATTTCCATAATCATGAATGAAAAAATACTAATCATTGAAGACCACGACGGCATTAGGGAAAATATAGTTGAGATCCTGCAGATGGCAAAATACACTGTTTTTGAGGCTGAAAATGGGAAAATCGGAGTAGAAATGGCTTTAAAACACATCCCGGACATTATTCTTTGCGATATCATGATGCCTGAACTTGATGGATATGGGGTAATATATATGCTTAACAAGAATAATGAAACGTCCTCAATTCCTTTCATTTTCCTGACTGCAAAAGCTGAACATAACGACCTGCGCAAAGGTATGGAAATGGGTGCAGATGATTACCTAATCAAACCATTCGATGATATGGAACTACTCAATGCCATCGATATAAGGCTCCGAAAAAAAGCATTACTTCAGCAGAAGAATCAGAACAGCACTAATGAATTTAAAGTACTCGTGTCTAAAACCGATGGTCTGGCAGAATTTGCCAGGATTATAGCAGGCCATAAAAGCCGGGAATTCAAAAAACATCAGGTTATATACTATGAGGCAGATTATGGAAAAGGCATATTTCTGATTCTTCAAGGTAAAGTGAAAACGATTAAGATTTCGCTCGATGGCCGGGAATTGATGACAGGTATGTATGGTACAGGAGATTACCTTGGGATCAATGCTGCCTTAAGTAAAAATACTTATACTGATACTGCGACCGCTACAGAGGACAGCACATTGTGTCTCATCCCAGTTGAAGAACTTGAAAAAGTAATTAACCTTTATCCCGAAGTGGCACAGAAGTTCATCCATCTTTTGTCTGATGACAATCGCGAAAAAGAGGAACAACTTCTCCAGCTAGCTTATAATTCGGTCAGAAAGAAAATGGCCGGAGCCCTGCTTCGCTTGTACAACCGGCAAATTATAAAGACCAATTTTTTTACCATCACCCGTGAAGACCTTGCTGCTATGGCTTGTATGGCTACTGAAACAGTAAGCAGGACGCTTTCAGATTTCCGCAATGAGAAACTGATTGAACGTGATGGAATAGCAATAACCGTTCTCGACCCGGACAGACTGGCAAAAATGAGAAATTGATTAACTATAGTTCTGCTTCTTTGCTAACTTATTATTGGGCAAAGATTGCATTTCTAATTGTGCTCAATTCCCTGAAGAGTTGAATGTCCTTCTCAGTGAGACCTATGGGCAGTTTTACCTGATAGGTTATAAACAGATCCCCAAATTCATTTACTTTCTTATAAACGGGAAAACCCTTGCCTTTAAGTTTCACCTTTGTACCTGACTGGGTTTCCGGAGGTATTTTTAATTTCACCTTCCCCGTGAATGTATCAACCAGCACCTCACCACCTAATACTGCTTTATAGAGATCCAGATCTACATCCGCATATAAATTCTTACCCTCACTTTTAAACTTAGTGTCGTTCTTTACGGAAAAAGTAATGAAGAGGTCTCCGTTTGTACCTCCATTTATACCTGCTGAAACATGACCGGTAACTTTAATCACCTGACCATTTTCTATACCAGCAGGGAAGGTTAAACGGATTTTTTTTCCGTTTACAGTATGTGTCTACTGCTGAATTTATAGACATTATTCAGATGCAGGTGCAATTCAGCGATGAGATCCGTGCCCCTGAATTTTGACTGGTGCCCGTGGTTAGCTCTACCTCCAAACATGGAACCAAACAGATCAGAAAAGTCTTCACCTGCAAATTGCTCTGACGAATTTCCTGATGGATGCTCTTTTTGTTTTCTTGCTTTCTTAAATTCTTCTGCATGTTTCCAGTCATCGCCATGTTGGTCATATTTTTTGCGTTTATCGGGTTCGCTCAATATCTCATTGGCTTCATTAATTTCCTTAAATCTCTTCTCTGCTGCACTATCGTTCGGATGGAGGTCGGGATGGTATTTTCTGGCAAGCTTACGGTACACAGTTTTGATCTCCGAAGCGCTTGCAGATTTCTTTACTTCAAGTAATTGATAAAAGTCGGTATGATCCATTTTAATTTGAACTAAACTCTGAGTAATTATTTGGCCAAATAGCCGCCATCGATTGGATAGTAGCTGCCGCTTACAAATGAGTACTGATCACTTCCCAACCAAAAGATCAATTCTGCTACCTCAGCACTTTTCTTCAATCGACCAATGGGATGCATCGCAACTAACTGGTTTTGATCTGAACATCAAGTGCATTCATCAAAGGGGTATCGATAAAACCTGGTCCCACGGCATTTGCCCGAATGTTGTGTGCAGAATATTCGAGTGCGGCAGTTTGGGATAGCCCTATACCACCATGTTTCGCTGCGCTGTCCCCCGCACATCGAAGAAAGGAATTGATTCTGACAGGGCATACATTGGCGACCATAAAGAGGATATCAGTGAATTTGAAAAAGAGGTGAAAGACGGTAAGGATGCTCAGATAAAAATGTTTGCAACAACTGGCGTACCTATACTCGGCCACCATTTAGCAATGGCCAAATCACTCAATGAAAAATTAAATTTAGTCATAAATAAATACATATTTTCGGTGATAACCATTTAAAAATCACTTTTTCATTGTGCACTCTTTTGACCTTAAGATGTCGTATCTAGTAATCTTTTTCCATGGCATCTTGATGATATAACGAAGTGCCCAAACGTTTTTCTACATATATTTGACTCGTTAGATTATAAACCGTTCCGGTTAAAGTGACCGTGGTTCTGATAATTCCATGGTAGCTCACCTTCCAGTGTTACCCAACCATCTTCTACTTTTACAGTTACTTTCTCTTTAGGGATAGACCAGTTTACGTTTAAAGCGCCCAGCACTTCATTCGCAATCTCGTCATTTGTTTTTAACCATGAACCCTTAAGATTTACGTCAATTTTCTCCAGCAGGGCTTTCACGCCAATCACCTTTTTCGCAGCACTTTCAGCTTCGATTTTCTTAGCGTAGCTGTCTACAACACCTGTCAGGGAAACAACTCCATCCTTCGCTGTAACTCCAATTTCTGCGCCACTCAATAACGGTTCCCATGAGATTGCGTTCTGAAGATCTGATTTTAATTCTGTATTATTTTTCATAGCTATATTTTTTCGTTGTGAATGGATAAAGGTCGGTTTAGCACCTGCGTAATCCTTATACAATAAAATTATTGTACAATTCCCGGTAAACCTGATAATACTAATCATCTTTCCTGGTGACCACGGTCATCAACATACACTATAAATCATCCTAGATTTATAAAACATAAAAAATCTAAAAAATGAAAAATCCCAATATTGCAATTTCTGACCAAAACAGACAGGCAATCGCAGAGCAATTGTCAAAAATACTCGCAGACGAATTTGTGATCTATTCTAAAACACTAAATGCACACTGGAACATCGAAGGGCCTGATTTTCATGCTGTGCACCTCTATCTTGAAACACTTTATAATGAACAACAAATAATTGTAGATACAGTGGCTGAAAAGATTAGGACAATAGGACATTATGTACCTGCACAATTGACAAAGTATCTTGAACTTACTCACCTTTCGGAAACAGCTCCCAAAAAGAACGATAGTCAATCATTGTTTGCAGCTCTACTGGAGGATCATGAAAGCATCATTGTATTTATAAGACAAAACATAAAGCCCTTTGCCGATAAATTAAAGGCTGAAGGCATTAGCGATTACATCACAGGGTTAATGGAACACCATGAAAAAACGGCATGGATGCTTCGGTCCCATTTAAGTTAATAAAAAGCTAATGAAAGCGTATAGCCTTCAAAATAATACACCCTTATGAAAATAGACACTTCGAAATTTAATAATGTGCTTGATGCCTCAAAACAATATGGCCATACTGAACATGAACCAGATTCGAGTAAAGAAGTTCAGGTCAATTTCGACCAGAAGACGATGCCCTTTTCTGATCAGATTGGAAATTACCAGCGTAACAAAGGCATCCCATCCAAGTCATTTGATAACAGCAAATTCTTCATCGTAGGAACTGGGATAGCCGGAATGTCCGCAGCTTATTATCTGATCCGCGATGGGCGTATTCCGGGAGAAAACATTCTTTTTCTGGACCAATTGCCAATCGATGGCGGCTCGCTCGATGGTTCAGGTAATGCAACTGATGGATACATTATCCGTGGGGGAAGGGAAATGGACATGACTTATGAAAATCTATGGGATATGTTCCAGGATATTCCTGCCCTCGAACTACCTGAGCCTTACAGCGTACTGGACGAATATCGACTGGTAAATGATAATGACCCCAATTTTTCAAAAGCACGTCTGATCCATAATCAAGGTGAAATCAAAGATTTCAGCAGGTTCGGGCTGGAAAAAAAAGACCAGTTGGCCATTGTTCAGCTATTGTTGAAGAAGAAAGAAGACCTTGACAACTTAACTATTGAAGATTACTTCAGCGAATCGTTTTTAAATAGTAATTTCTGGATGTTCTGGCGAACAATGTTTGCTTTTGAAAACTGGCATAGCCTGCTCGAATGCAAGTTATATATGCACCGTTTCCTCCATGCCATAGATGGTATGAAAGATTTCTCCTGCCTCGTTTTTCCTAAATATAATCAGTATGATACCTATGTTAAACCACTAAGGAAATTCCTTCAAAGCAAAGGTGTCAAAATTGAACTTAATACGGTGGTAAAAGATTTGGATATTCATATCGATACCGAAGGAAAAATAGTTAATAGCATAATTGCGGAAAGGGATGCACAAGAACATACAATCCCAGTTGGCAAAGAAGACTTTGTCATCATCACCACAGGTTCCATGACGGAAGACACTTCCTATGGCAGTAATGATCAAGCGCCTGAAATTGCTCTTGATAACAGTGGACAAAGTGCCGGATGGAAGCTTTGGAAAAACCTGGCTGCAAAATCAGCAGTATTTGGAAAGCCAGAAAAATTTTGCAGTACTATTGAAAAGTCGTCATGGGAATCGGCGACGCTCACCTGCAGACCTTCCGCTTTTGTAGACAAAATAAAAGAGCTTTGCGTAAACGACCCTTATTCTGGTGGAACAGCAACAGGTGGAATCATCAGTATAACAGATTCCAACTGGCTGATGAGCTTTACCTGCAACAGACAACCACACTTCCCAGACCAGCCTGCTGATGTTTTGGTGCTTTGGGTATATTCATTGCTGATGGACAAAGAAGGAAACTACATCAAAAAAACAATGCCAAAATGTACCGGAAATGAGATTATGGCCGAATTATGTTACCATCTTGGCGTGATCAATCAGTTAGATAGCGTATTGGAAAACACGATTATTCATACTTCCTTTATGCCATATATTACTTCTATGTTTATGCCAAGAGCCACAGGTGACCGCCCAAGGGTAGTGCCGGAAGGTTGTACAAATCTGGGTTTGGTCGGACAGTTTGTAGAAACCAATAACGACATTGTATTTACTATGGAAAGTTCGGTGAGGACAGCAAGAATTGCTGTGTATAAATTGTTGAATTTAAATAAACAAGTTCCTGATATCAACCCGCTTCAATATGATATCCGTCAGTTGTTAAAAGCTACTCAATCCCTGAATGATTTTAAACCCATAACAGGAGACTGGATCTTAAGGAAATTGCTGAAGGGAACGTACTACGAGCACATCCTGGCAGATAATGTTGACGACGTTGAAGAGCACGAGTCAATTATTTTGGAACAATTCGACAGATTTAAAAACTGGATCAGGGAACTCAGAAAATAGTCATCATACCATATTGCGTTAATTCGCCATCAATTCTACACACACACCACTCACCATAATAATCAAAATACCCTGACTCAGTTCAGGGTATTTTGTATTTATCAGCATCGTCAATCATCCACAAAAGCTGTTTCACAGAAAAATTATCAGATAACTGCTTTTAGACAACAGACTCAATCTCATTAAATACTAATAAAGGAATTTTAATGGCTCTCGAGAGTCTTTGTGTATGGCTACCTTCAAAGATCCCCCCAAATGCAAAGTGTGGATGGTGAACAATAGCCACCAGATCAATTTCAGATTGATCTGAAATCCAATCCAATCCATTGTCTATATCAATATTCCAGACATGTTGGTACAGGATATTGACATTATGGTGATCTTTACGTAGCTGGCCAATTAGAACATCTAGCTTTTCCTGCAAATTACGCTCTGAACTTACTCAGGTTGCCAAGGAAACGGCATCAATTATTTTGAAAGATGATTCATTTAGCTCAATAGCCGAGGCAGTGGCACATGGAAGGGAGATTTTCAAAAACATCCAAAAATTTGTAGTCTATTTGGTCTCCTGTAATTTGAGCGAAATATTTATTGTAACTATCCTGGGTGTTGTTATGCCTGGAGCTACTCTGTTGCCATTGCAGATCTTGTTCCTTAATATGGTCACGGATATCTTTCCGGCGCTTGCCCTCGGACTGGGTTCCGGAGATCAGACAGTGATGCTACACCCGCCACGTGATCCTAAAAAAAATATAATCACAAATAAAAAATGGCTTGTAATAGTTTTGTACTCTACCGCTATGACTTCAGCAGTGATTCTTGCAGGGTTCTACAGCAGAGAAATTCTTCATGCGGATGACCGCGTAACCAATAGCATTGCTTTCATCACCTTAACCTTCGTACAATTGTTTCATGTCTTTAACATGTCTTCCAGAGGATCAGCAATCTTCAAAAATGAAATCACCAGCAATAAGTTTGTCTGGATCGCGCTGTTTATTTGTATTACACTTACTATAATTGTATTTGCTATCCCCGCAATACGTAAAGTATTAGATCTATCTCTATTGCCCATCAAAGTATGGTTTACAGCAATAGCTATCAGTGCATTGCCCCTGGTAGTTATCCAACTTCGTAAAGCTTTCCAAAAGCATCATTTACGTAAAACATGACAATCATAGATTATACCAAAAAAACCTCCCTTTCTCACTATGAGCGGGCGAAATGGCAGCATAATTATTTATTCCAAAATTAGAAAATTGAATTTAA
>Ga0247813_10003069_pt1 | contig 10970 bp, 15 predicted proteins | sample UWRJL169409C1_FD_180719 | JGI IMG/M metagenome (GOLD analysis project Ga0247813, IMG submission 180719) | Plant litter microbial communities from Arlington Agricultural Research Station in Wisconsin, United States - UWRJ-L169-409C-1 | ecosystem: Environmental > Terrestrial > Plant litter >... | reverse complement strand
CGCGGTGGGCTCGGTGATCGGTGCGACGGCCTGGACGCACGGACGCTGGCCGCTGGTCTGCGGGGCGGCGGCGGGGCTGATCGTAGTGGCGTTGATCATCCACTTCATCGGGGTGCGTTTTGAAGGGCCGTCGACGAAGCGGGCGATGGCCGAAGGCGCTTACGCGGCGCACTGAGACGAGGGCGCAAAAAAAGCGGGCGGCGGGTGAAATACCCGCCGCCCGCTTTTTGTTAACGGCCCGATGGTCCGGAAGGATTATTTCTTCGGGGGGGTGACGTTTTTGATTTTTTTGCCGCCCTTGCCGGTGCCGCTGGGGACGCCGAGCGGGGTGGGGGTTTCGTCCTTCGTGTATTTGTTGACGACGATCTGCTGGCCGATGGTGAAGAGGCCGTTGATCGTGGAATACAGGGCGAGCGCGCAGGAGAAGTTATAGCAGATCGCCGTGAAGAAGAACGGCATGAACTTGAAGATCTTGGCCTGCATGTTGTCCACCGAGGGGGACGGCGTGAGCTTCATCTGGAAGAACATCGTGACGCCCATGAGGAGGGGCATGATGTTGATCGGCAGGCCGAAGATGCGGGCGACGGTGTCGGGGGCCGAAAGATCGTGCGCCCAGAGGAAGCCCTGGAAGCGGAGTTCGGCGGTGCTCTGGAGCATCGTGAAGAAACCGATGAAGAGCGGGATCGTAATGAGAATCGGGATACAGCCGCCGGCGGGGTTCACCTTGTGCTCTTTGAAGAGTTCCATGGTGGCCTGGTTGAGCTTCTGGGGCTGGTCCTTGTATTTCTCGCGGACGGCCTGCATGAGCGGCTGGAGCTTCTGCATGCGCTTGGCCGACTTGGAGGCGGCGAGGGTGAAGGGCAGCGAGATGATCTTGAGGAGGATGGTCATCAGGATGATGGCGATGCCCCAGTTGCCGACGATGTTGTAGGTGCCCTTCATCAGCTTGTTGAGGGCGGGGGCGACGATGCCGCTGAAGAAGAACTTACCCATGCCGTGGTTAAACTGCATGACGAGGTCTTCGCGGTGACCGAGCTTGTTGAGGCGGGTGTATTCCTTGGGGCCGACGTAGAGCTCGCCGGCGATGACGGTGGAGCTGGCGGGGGCGTCAAGGGGGGCGAGCGCGGGGATGTCGAGGCGGAGGATGCCGGTCATGCCGATGTTGGCGTGGGTGGTGCCGTCGAGCGGGGGGAGCTCGATGCGGCGGGCGGTGATGCCGACGCCGGGTTTGTCGGGGGTGAAAATGCTGGTGAAGAACTGGTTCTTCACGCCGGCCCAGACGGTGTTGCCGGGGCGGTCGAGGGTGGGGAGGTCGGCTTTGTTGCCGATGCCGACGCCGCTGAGCATGCCGCTCTGGAGGTCGCCGCGCTCAACAAAGTGCGAATCTTCGCCGTCGTAGAGGGCGAGGTTGAGGTATTGGCCGGTGTCGTTGCGGTCGATGAGATTGGCGGTGCCGAGATTGACGGCGGTGCGGGAGGCGAGCGCGGTCTGAGTGGAGAGATTACGGAAGGTCGTCTCGTGGCGGATGCGGTAGGGATCGCCGGAGGTGTCGCCGGAGGCGCGGAGGGTGTAGCTGCGGGTGACTTCGAGACGACCGTCGAGGATGGCGCGGTAAACGACTTGGGTGGCGGTGGCGCTCACCAAGGTGTAGCGGGCGGCGGTGTCGAGGCCGGGGAACTCGTCGATCGCGAGGATGGGGGAGGCGTGAAGACGGTTAAAGACGAACGGCTCGGGCTGGCCTTGGACGGCGAGGTATTTCTTGAAGGCGACGTCGCGGATGGCGCCGCCGAAATCGGTGAGGCGCAGCTCGATGTAGTCGTTGGAGATCGTGGTGATCGTGGCGTCGGCGTTGTCGCGGGCGACGGCGGCGAACGTGGTGCTCGGGGCGGCGGCTGCGGGCTGTCCGGCCGAAGTGACGGCGGAGGCAGTGGTCGCACCGGCGACAGGTTGCGCACCCTCGACGGCGGTGGCCGCGGGGGTGGTGGCAACGGCGGGCGCGGGAGCGGCCGGCGGCTGGTTGCGGCTGGTGAGGATGAGGCTGCCAAAGGCTACGAGGAGCAAGAGGACGCCGATGGTCGTGTTCTTTTTATCCATGAAGAAAGTGAGTTGGGAAAAGGTCCGGGGACGGTGGTTCGAAACGAAGAGTGGGAGAAAGTTCAGCTGCGCGCGCAGATCGGGCGGGTGGCGCGGCGCGGGGCCGGCACGGGATCAAAACCGCCCGGATGCAAGGGCGTGCAGCGTAGCAAGCGGCGGGCCGAGAGCACGACGCCGCGAAGGGCTCCATGGGTGCGCACGGCGTCGGCGGCGTAGTGTGAGCAGGTCGGATGGAAGCGGCAGGCGCAGGCGGGGCCGAAGACGGCGGGGATCGCGGGTGAGAGCGTGTGCTGATAAACCCACACGAGTCCAAGCAACGCCTGCGCCGGGAGGCGGAGGGTGAAGCGGAGGAGGGTGGCGGGTGTGACAGGCATCAGGCGTGGACGGACGGGAAGATTTTGCGACAGGCGTCGGAGAATCTTTGTTCGATCTCGCGATACTCAAGCCGATTGAGCGAGTGGCGGGCGACGAGTAGCACGTCGTAGCCCGCGGGGACGCGCAGCTGATGCTGGCGAAAGGCTTCGCGGAGCCGGCGTTTGGCGCGGGCGCGTTGCACGGCGTTGCCGACGGCGGACTTGGAAGCGACAACACCGACCCGGGCGGGCGGCGGAGGCGTCGATGCCGCTGACGAACGTCCAACGCTTAACATCGAACGCTCAACTTCCAAGGGGGCGGGCGACGGAATCGGGTCGCTCACGCTCCCGGTTACGGGCTGGGGTGACGCGACAGCCGGCGCGGGCGCGGCCTGTCGGACATACCACAGCATAAAGGCGCCGCAATCGTGGCGGCGCCCGTGGGTGCGGACATGCTGGAAATCCAACTGGCGCCGCAGGTGTTGCTCGGCGCGAAAACGCATGTCAGGCAGAAAAATAGAAAAGGCCGCGAAGCGGCCTTTTCCTTAGACGACGGTCAACCGTTTACGGCCCTTGCGGCGACGGTTGGCGAGGACCTTGCGGCCGCCAACAGTGGCTTTACGGGCGAAGAAACCGATCTTGCGGGCGCGCTTTTTGCGGTGCGGGCGGAATGTGGGTTGCATAGCTTGAAATAGTTAAGAGGTGACTGAAGTGCCGGAGGGGTTCGCGCGTGTCAAGGCACGGTTTGCAGGGGTAGTGTCCTAATTTGAAATTTTGTTTTTCACCCCGAGTCCTTGGCACGGGCTTTTGCTTCGAGAAACCGCTGCACTCCTCTCACCACCTCGTGCATCGCCTCGCCGCATTTTCTTTCAGCCTCAGAGGCTCCGGGTTCTGCGCCGTATTTTTCATTCAACGCAATTTTGCCGTCCTCGATGACAACTGTTATTACGATCAGTACCATAAGCGTTACGTGTCCGGATTTTAATGGCCCGCTGTTGCCCAGTAGTCCGCAGGTCCTCGAAAAACGAGCGGCTTTCCGAGAGTTGATTCGAGCTCGCGTAATCGCCCCTCAAAAAGCTCCGCCAGTTCTTTGGATCGACGGACCTCTTTTAAATTCAAAACCCGAGGGTCCGGCTGATAAGCCGTAACCACGATGCAATCTGACTGCTCTTCGACGGTGATCGTCGTTTCTATCATGCACTCACTCTACCAAAAATTATTGCTCTGCTTACAAGACCGAAGCTACCGAGAAACGCGTGTCCAGTGCCCCCGCTTGGTCTCCTTTTTCGACAGCGTTCTAAATTGAAAACTACCTCTACAGTTCGACGGAAATCTCTGTCCATTTCAGGGACGGCCACGCGATTTTCCCGAGGGTTTGTTCTGGAGTGGAAACTAACATGGCACCTCCTTTGCCATCTAGGCGCACGGCCACCGGCGTATCAAATTTTTGATAGAATAGATTATCCGGCTGAAGAAGGCTTTCCGCGTTACCAAATAACGCTTCGAGCTCCGTCGTCCACAGAACTAGCGTCACGGGAGATCCTGATGCATTCTTGGAGAGGCACACTTTGGCTTTTACGGTGGTCATGTTATCGCTGGATTATGGTTACGGTTTTCAAAAAAGAATCCTTCTACGTCCAACGTTTTACGCCCTACCTACCGGATGCGTGGCGGCCTACGGCGAAGGAATAACGTCTTTCCACCCGTCCATGCCGGCGTGCCAATACTTCGCACGTGCATCGACCATCCCAGCTTCGAACATCTGCTTGAATTGAGCCTTGGTGAACGGGCCGGTCTTTCTCTCGTTCTGAAAAACGTAAATCGCCGGCTCTTTGCCTTCAATGGGCGGCGGCTCTTCAGAGACGTCGGGCAACTTGAAGTATCGACTTACCCAATACGCACGGATCGCCGTATAGGGAACCGAGAAAAAGAGCGTGAGGATCAGCACATATCCGTATCGCTCGCCGGCTTCCTCGGGTGAGTCGGCTCCGACGGTGGGCAAAAACGCGATGGTGAAGCATACCAGCACCAAGCGCCAGAGCGTGCGCCAGAACAGAGCCCGCCAAATTGCACCGCGTGAAATCTTGCCGGTGAACTTCCCTTTTTCAGCGAGCTTGAACGGCCAGCGGTGCGCGAGCCAGAGGGTAAGAATTACTGAAAGGCCTGTCATCCTTTCAACACGCTAACTTCGTAGCGTGTTTGCCCTCAAGCCAAAACCCTAAGATGGTGGGGTGAACGCCGCCGCCATCCTCTGTGAAAACATCCGACGCATACGGCTGGCCAACGACTGGAGCCAAGAGCTCGTGGCGGAGAAAGCGGGCCTAGGTGCCAGACACTTTCAGGACATCGAGGCTGGGAGGCGTGACGGCCTGAGATTGGCCACGGTGGAGAAGATTGCTGCCGCTCTAGGCGTCTTGCCGTGGGAGCTGCTCCAAGAGAGCCGGTTTCCCGAGCCTGTGAGGCGCAGAGGCAAATCAGGCCCCGCAATCGAGCGCTAAAGACAAATCTTGCAGGTTGAGCGAAAAATTTTTAAAATCGTGTCGCAACAGTGGACGACACGATTTGCGAATGCCTTATGTAAGGCCCTAATTTTTAGCGGTTTAGGAGCGTAGGTATACTCTGAATCATGAGCGCACCATGCACGTAAGAAACGAAGGGCTCCGGTTACGGCCGCTATCGGAGACCCCACAAAAAACGAAACCCCGCCGGATTCCACTCTTCGAGGAAAAGAATCCGGCGGGGCCTAGGCCAACCTACAGGGGCTAGCAGGTTGCCGCACGAGGGCTATACATCCATCAGCGGTCGGTTCGAGTCCGACTAGCTCCACCAGCTTTACAAGAGTATACTTTTCTTGGCGGCGTCCGCTAAAGTTTTCCTCACCCAATCGGGCAGCTTCATGCTCTCTTTATCCGCAGCCTTTTGCAGGGCATCTCTTTCCACGTCGGACAACCGCAGAGGAAATAATTTCTTCGCCTTATCTTTTGGCAGTTTTGGGCGGCCGATTTTGCTCATAATTTTTGTATCACAAAAAGTCTTGCACTCACACTGAGTTTCTGTAACACAAATAGTCAATGGCTAACATCCTCCCAGTCGAAAAGCAGGCCCTCGCGATAGGTGCTCTCGTCGAGGGCTCTTCGATCCGTTCGGTTGAGCGCATGACGGGCATCCACCGCGACACGATTATGCGTCTGAGCGTGCGCGTCGGCCAAGCCTGCCAGACGATGATGCACGAGACGATGCGTGAGCTCCCCTGCGCCAAGATCGAGGTGGACGAAATCTGGGGATTCATCGGCAAGAAAGCCCGCTCCATTGGGCCGACAGACGGCCCCACGCTCGGCAACGTTTGGACGTTCGTCGCCATCGACCCGGAATCGAAGGCAGTGCCGTCCTTTCACGTGGGAAAACGCGACTACGCATCGACGCAGAAATTCATTTCCGATTTGTCGCTGCGGATGGCCAACCGCATCCAGCTTTCATCTGATGCGATGAACCATTACGAGGCGGCCGTCGAAGAGAGCTTCGGTGATGAAGTCGACTATGGGCAGATAGTAAAAACGTATCGTTCGGCTGAAACGGAGGGACGGTATTCGCCTCCAAAGATCGAGTTCGTCAGCCGGACTGCGATTAAGGGGTCTCCGCAACGAATCGGCACTTCGATTGTGGAACGCCAAAATCTGACGATGCGGATGCACTGCCGCCGACTCACCCGACTGACGAACGCCTTCTCTAAAAAACTGGAAAACTTCGAGGCTGCCATCGCTCTGCATTTCGCCTACTACAACTTCGTGAAAATCCATTCCTCCGTGCGGGCCACGCCGGCAATGGCACTCGGCGTGTCTTCCCGCTTGTGGACTGTGAACGACTTGGTTGACCTCGCCGCATGAGCACGAGCGCCTACTTGCTGGAATTGAAAAGAGCGGTCGAATCCTGCCACGGCTGCACCGCCGCGCATACGTCATCCGTGCCCGTCACGGAGACGTTCAACGGCGCTGTAGCGTGGGAAGGGCTGGTCGAGGTTTTTGCTCTCTTTGGCCACCCAAAGGCCGTCCATTGCTACGCGTGGGGCTATCCTGATGCCGGAGAGCTCGAAGCCGTCACCGTGCTGGAAATTCCTCCGGTCACTTCAGCCCAGACAGCCGTGAAAGCGGCCATCGTCTCGGAGGCTCGCAGGCGTCGAGGTTAACAGTCTTTATTTGGAACCGAGTTGCATTTTGCAATGTGCTGATTAGGGGTATTTGCCTATGCCCCTTCCCGAACGTCAGATGCTTCTGTCTCTTATCAGCCATACCGTCGATAACGTTGATATTCCTCAACGAGTTACTGATGGTTTCATCAATGCAACTGCTCTATGTCAGGCCAGCGGGAAAAAGTTAAGCCATTGGCTGGAAAACAAGGCTACCCAAGAATTTATAGCGGCTTTATCCGACGATGCCGGAATTCCGGCATCGGAATTAGTTTTGGTCACAAAAGGCGGTAATCCTAAAATCCAAGGTACGTGGATTCACCCCGACATGGCTGTGAACCTCGGCCAATGGCTGTCCCCCAAATTCGCAGTCTTAGTTTCTAAATGGGTGCGAGAATGGATGTCGGGAAAATCGCCCGGTGGGAATTTGCCCTACCATCTCCGCCGTTACATGGCCAATCGACCAGAGGTTCCTCCCACGCATTTTTCGATGCTGAATGAACTGATCCTCGGCATCATTGCGCCGATGGAGCAAAAAGGCTACACTCTACCTGAGGGGATGTTGCCTGATATTTCCGAGGGTAAAATGTTCTGCAAATGGCTACGAGAGGCCAAAGGCGTAGACACTGATGCTCTCCCAACCTACAAGCACACGTTTGAAGACGGCCGCATTGTTCACCCCAAACTTTATCCGATCTCACTGATGGTTGATTTTCGTAACCACTTTTACGGAACTTGGATCCCCCAGCGAATGATTGGCTATTTTGCTGAGAGAGACGCCAAAGCCCTGCCATACGTGGAAGCTCTCATGCTGGAATACCAGCAGCAGCCGGTGATTTCATAATTTGTAGGCTGCGAGCCTCCGAGGATCTTTAACCAACTTCCTCGGAGCCTTCTCCGCCATGAGCGTCAACGGTAGTGGAGGCGGCACGGCCTCAGGCTCTGGAAAATCGTCCTGTTGCTGGACCCATTTCACGCGTCGTTCTACGAGGGAAACACCCAGCGAGGGGATCGAATGACCGCGGGTTGGCGCGGTGTTTCTCTTGGGGTGATGTGGGGTGACAGGTGTGTGACCTCCGAGGGCTTTGAATCTTTCTCTCAACAGAGATAATCGCGTCATTAAGGCTTTAAGCCTTGGCGGGTATGAAGATGGAAGGCCGGATTCAAATTAGGACACTACCTTTGCAGGGAAATTTCAAAGAGGGGGCGACGGAGCGTGGAGGCGTCGGCGCGAGGGATGCTGCCGAGGTGGCTGACGAAAGAGAAAGATTAAGAGGAAAGCGAAAGAGGAGGAGGGGTTACGCGAGGCGCGGGATGAGGCGGTATTTGGCGAGATCGGCGTCGTTGGGGCGGAGGTCGCCGTCGGCATCGCCTTCTTCGATTTGCAGGTCGGGGATGCGGTTGAAGGCGATGCGCACCGGGGCGTAATCGAGCGCGCCCAGGGCTCCGCCGAAGACGACGGAGTGTTTGCCGAGTTTTTTGTTGATGTGGTCGAGCGCGGCGTTGAGGCCGGCGCGGCGGTCGCCGTTGTCCACGATGCCGGGGAGCATGGCGGTGTGTCCGGCGACGGTGCCGAGATCGAAGAGGGTCACGCCGACGCCGTGGATCGCGTCGGCGCCGCGGGTGCGCGGGCGGCGGGCCCAGAGGAGATTGAGGATGCGGATGAGTTCGAGCGTGTCCTGGGTTTCGGTGAACGTCGCGGCGGTGCTCCAGCTGGTGTGGCCGGAGAAACGCAACGCGAGGTGGAGTCCGCCGGCGTAGAAACCGGAGGCGCGAAGGCGCATGGAGGCTTTTTGGAGGAGGCGGTGAAGCGTGGCTTCGGCTCCGGCGAGGTTGCGCAGGTTCGGCGGCAGGATGTGCGAGTGGCCGAGGGAGCTGGTGCGTTTGGGCGGGAGCGGAACCTCGGTGCCGCGGAGGCGTTCCCACATGCGTTCACCTTCGATGCCGCCCCAGATGTGGCGGAGGGTTTCGATGCGGGCGGCGCAGAGTTTTTCGACGGTATCGAGGCCGGCGGCGCGCAGGCGGGTGTCCATGTTGCCGCCGACGCCGGGGAGGTCGCGCAGCTCGAGCGGGAAGAGGCGCTGCGGAAGTTCTTCGGATTCGATGACGACGAGGCCGTCGGGTTTTTCGAGGTCGGAGGCGATTTTGGCGAGCCAGGCGTTGGGGGCGATGCCGATGCTGCAGGTGAGGTAGTCGCCGGCGATGCGGCGGATGGCGGCTTTTATTTTGCGGGCGGTGGCGAGGGCGTCGCGGCGGTTTTGCCAGTCGGGTGGAAGCGTGCACCAGACCTCGTCGATGGACCAAACATCCGTGACGGGCAGGCACGTCTCGACGGCTTGGATGAGTTTTTGGTGGTAGCGGATGTAGATCTCGGGGCGCGATTCGACGATGGCGATGCCGGGGCAGAGCTGGCGGGCCTCGGAGACCGGCGTGCCGACTTTGATGCCGCGGGATTTGGCGTCGTAGCTGCACGCGATGACGCAGGTGGACTCGGCCATGACGGGCACGACGGCGACGGGGCGGTCGCGCAGCTCGGGACGCTCCTGTTGTTCGCAGGAGGCGAAGAAGCCGTTGTAGTCGATGATGAGCGCGCGCAGCGACATGGGGGCGGAAAATCGTGCGCGAGGCGTGTGCGGTCAAACATGCGCGGCGGGTTCGCGTAAAAGCGGGATGACATTGGCGGACAACCTGCTCTTTTTAGGGGACATGCGCATCGCTGTTATTTCCGACACCCACGGACATTATCCGGGCGACCTGCCGGAAAAACTGCGCGGGGCCGACGAGATCTGGCACTTGGGAGACGTGGGAGATCCGGAGACGTTGACGGAGTTTGAGGCGCTAGGTGTGCCGGTGCGGGCGGTGCGAGGGAACTGCGACGACTGGCCGGCGTGGCCGGTGGTGCGCGATTTGGAGCGGGAGGGCGTGATGTTTCATCTCGTGCATATTCCGCCGCGTCACGTGGCGAAGGGCGTGCGCGTGGTGTTGCACGGACATCTGCACGTGCCGCGTGACGAGGTCGATGTGCGCGGCGTGCGCTGGCTCAGCCCGGGGTGCGTGTCGCAACCGCGCGGGCAAGGGTGCAGTTTTGGGTGGCTGACGGTGGAGAAGGGGCACTTCAGCTGGAAACGGGTTGCGTTGTGAGGAGCGACGGCCGGCGGACAGGTGCGATTTGCCTTTGCACTTTGGCGCGCACTTTGGCGCGATGAAGGGAAGATATGAAAGTGGTCGTGTTATGTTCCGGCGGGATGGACTCGGTGGCCGCGCTCCAGTGGGCGCAGGTCAACCACGTCGTGGTCGCCGCCATCAGCTTCGACTACGGCGCGAAACATAATCCGCGCGAATTGCCCTTCGCCGCCGAAAACGCGGCGCGACTTGGCGTGCGGCATGAAATCGTGAAGTTGGATTTTGTCGCGCGGCTGTTTGCGTCGGACCTGCTCACGTCGGGCGGGGACATTCCCGACGGCCACTACGAGGCGGAGAACATGAAGCAGACCGTGGTGCCGTTTCGCAACGCGGTGATGTTGTCCATCGCGACGGGGTTTGCTGAGAGCGCGGGGGCGGAGGGGCTCGTCATCGCGGCGCATGGCGGCGACCACGCGATTTATCCGGATTGCCGGGAGGATTTTATGCGCGCGATGGGCGATGCGATGAGGCTGGGCACCTATGCGGGCATCCAGTTGCTGCGGCCGTTCATCGCGATGAACAAGGCCCAGATCGCCGCCGCCGGCACGAAGCTCGGCGTTGATTTTTCCCGCACCTGGTCGTGCTACAAAGGCGGAGCGGTTCACTGCGGCACGTGCGGCACTTGTGTGGAGCGTCGCGAGGCGTTCATTGCCGCGGGCGTGGTTGATCCGACGGTTTACGCGGACAACGGTCCGCTGCCGCCCCGCCCCGAAAATCCCTTCAAGGCCATCGGTTGACCGCACGGAGCGGTTTTTGCGTATGTTGATCTCGGAGACATTTTATTCGTTGCAGGGTGAGGGCGAGCTGACCGGTGTGCCGTCGGTGTTCATCCGCACGAGCGGGTGCAATCTGCGCTGCAACTGGTGCGATACGCCCTATGCTTCTTGGAATCCCGAGGGCACGGATCGTTCGGTCGATGATCTGGTCGCCGAGGTCCGCGCGACGCCGACGCGCCATGTCGTGCTCACGGGCGGCGAGCCGATGATCGCGAAAAACATCCGCGATCTCGCGGCGGCGCTGCGTGCGGCGGGCCAGCACATCACGATCGAAACGGCCGCGACGGTCGCGCCCGACGGCATTGCGTGCGACCTCGCTTCGATGTCGCCGAAACTCGGCAACTCCGCCCCGGATTCGCGTCTGCCCGATGCGTGGCGCGC
>Ga0247813_10003066_pt1 | contig 10977 bp, 10 predicted proteins | sample UWRJL169409C1_FD_180719 | JGI IMG/M metagenome (GOLD analysis project Ga0247813, IMG submission 180719) | Plant litter microbial communities from Arlington Agricultural Research Station in Wisconsin, United States - UWRJ-L169-409C-1 | ecosystem: Environmental > Terrestrial > Plant litter >... | reverse complement strand
ACTTGGTTTTGACGGGGTCATCGACTACAAGGCCGAAGACGTGCTGGCCGGGCTTAAGCGTGAATGCCCGAAAGGTGTCGACGTGTACTTCGACAACGTCGGCGGCGACATCCTCGATGCCGTGCTCAGCCGCCTCAACTTCAAAGCCCGCGTGGTCATCTGCGGCGCTATCAGCCAGTACAACAACAAGGAGGCGGTCAAAGGCCCGGCCAACTACCTGTCGTTGCTGGTCAACCGTGCGCGGATGGAAGGCTTTGTGGTGATGGACCATGCCAAGGAGTATGGCAAGGCCGCACAAGAGATCGCCGGCTGGATGGCCAGCGGCAAGCTCAAGAGCAAAGAGCATGTGGTCGAGGGGCTGGAGACCTTCCCGGAAACTCTGCTCAAGCTGTTCAGCGGGGAGAACTTCGGCAAGTTGGTGTTGAAGGTCTGATCAAGTAGCCACTGGATGGCGGGCGAAGCGCCTTTGGGCGTTACCCCGCCATCAGCTGCCGCTGGGGATGCTCAGCGTTGAGTGACCCCGGCCTGGCACCACCTTTGCGGAAAACCATCGAATGCGCTTGCTCGACAGTGATCTTTGGGATCACCGAAGCCGGGATGCGTGACGCTGCAGACAGGTTGAACACGGCAAAACGCTCGTCCACCACCCGCTCGGCCATCAGCTTGAGCGACGGCAATACCCGCCCTTCATAATGCTGATCAAGCCCACAGGGCGACTTGGCAGAAGCGGCTGTTTCATAGAAGCGTCCAGCGGCCTGGTTCAAGTCTACCCCGACCAGGAATACCCTACTGAAGCCCAGATGATAAGCGAGCTGCAACGCCGCATATGCCACTGTGCGCGCATCGAAAAAGCCTTCACTGAGGTCCTTGCTGAAACCGATCGAGCGTGCCCGCGCATTCCAGGCAAAACGAGGGCGCACGCACGCGGACTGCCCTTGCGACATCGACTGTTTCAAGGAAAATCCAGCGGCTTTCTGCAACGGATACAGTTTGGCAGAGCAAGTACCGGCCACCTCGGCGATCTGCTCCGACCACAAAGCTACATGCTGGCTGCTGCTCAACGCCTGGGCGAATAACTCGGGCTGCTGCTTGGGGAAGCTGGTGTCGGTGCATATATAGAAGAACGGCTTGATCGCCGTGTCGGTGAACATCGAGATGGCGCCGTTCATGGTGATTACCGGCACACCGGCGAAGCGCTCCAGCGGGAAGTCCTTGGCGGAGCTGCCCGAGGCCATAATGATGACCGAGCCCTTGGCGATGTTGCGCACATCAGCAAAGTCACCAATTACTGGCTTAGAAGTCTCAGTACCGCCCGATGTAGCCGCCAAAGTGTCTGCCTCAATCCGGATTTTCGGATAATTCTGACAGAAAAAACGGCACGGAGTTCAGGCGCTGGTCGTAGTTCCCCCGGAAACTATGAAATAAAACTCATCTACCGGGGGGCTGTGCAGGGCTTTATTCAGCCGCGAATCTCGGCAACAACTGCCGCAAGTGCCTGGGCGGGATCGGCCGCCTGGCTGATCGGGCGACCAATAACCAGGTAATCAGACCCAGCATCAAGTGCCTGGCGCGGGGTCAGAATACGGCGCTGGTCGTCCTGTGCGCTGCCGGCAGGACGAATCCCCGGGGTCACCAGTTGCAGCGACGGATGGGCTGCTTTCAGTGCAGTGGCCTCCAGCGCCGAGCAGACCAGCCCGTCCATACCGGCTTTCTCTGCCAATGCCGCCAGACGCAGCACTTGCTCCTGTGGCTCGATATCCAGACCAATACCGGCCAGGTCCTCACGTTCCATGCTGGTCAGCACGGTCACACCGATCAGCAACGGCTGCGGCCCACTACGCTTGTCCAGCACATCGCGGCACGCCGCCATCATGCGCAGGCCGCCTGAGCAGTGCACGTTGACCATCCACACGCCCATCTCGGCGGCGGCCTTGACTGCCATCGCCGTGGTATTGGGGATGTCATGGAATTTGAGATCGAGGAACACCTCGAAGCCCTTGGCGCACAACGTCTCGACGATACCCGAAGCGCTGCTGGTGAACAGTTCCTTGCCAACCTTTACCCGGCACAGTGCAGGGTCGAGCTGGTCGGCCAACTGCAGGGCAGCTTCACGGGTAGGGAAATCCAAGGCGACGATCAGGGGCGTCTGGCAAGCAGGCATTGGCAGGGTCTCATGGCGGGTCGTAAACGGCGCGCATTGTAAACCAAGTGGGGTGCGCTTTGCAGGCCGCAGGTCACGAGAATGGCAGGGTTTGCGAGGGCTATAATGGAACCAAAGGGCGTTGCGTCCGCTCGTAATTGGTACTAGCGACGCTTTTTACTGCCCGTAGGAGAATGACGATGCCTTGGTATGCCTGGTTGATATTGGTCGTTGCCATCGGCTCGATCGTGGGTGGTTTGATGATGCTGCGTGATACGGCGAAGAAGCTGCCATTGACAGAGGAGCAGCTGCGCAAGGTGCATGAACGTAACGCGCAGATGGATGCCAAGGAATCCAAAGACCTATGAATGATTGATGGCCGGCGCAAGGCCGGCCATCTTTGATGTGGTTATTCCAGGGTAAGTTTGTCGCGGTTGCGTTCCATCAGGGCGTTGCCGATGCCCTTGATCTCCAGAAGCTCATCGACTGATTGGAACGGGCCGTTTGCCTCGCGGTAGGCGACGATGGCTTGCGCCTTGGCCTGGCCGATGCCGTTGAGTTCGCGCTGGAGGGTGGAGGCGTCGGCGGTGTTTAGGTTGGTTTTGGGTTGGACTGTGGTGGTTTGGGCGACGATTGGGACGGGCTCAATGGGCGCCGCTGGCGCGGCACTTGCTGAGAATGAAAGTCCTGCGAACAGTGGGAGTAGAAGGTAGGAAAGAACGGTATTTCGCATTGGGGACACTCCTGTCGTATGGGACGTTTTGGTGCAGCGTTCCTTGGCTGCAGGCAAAAGGTAAACAACATAGGAGGTGCGGAAAACCCGTCTTTCTTGTCCAAAAATTACACACATGAACTGAAACTAGGACTAGAGGATGCGGCCTCCGGGATAAGTGCACTCTATGTGTAGGAATGGTGTGGAGTGGTAAGTCAACAGGCGCAGGGCCAATGATGTCGAGATTGCACCCGATTGGCTTCGTGAAGGTGCAGGAATAATGGTGGTCGGACATTACCGGCTAATCGCTCATCGGAGCGGAGCCAAATAAATTTCGCCACCGAAAGCTCGGGTAGTCTTGATCAATGGATTTCTAAGAGCCATCAGCGTAGGGTTTCCCTGCATTGAAAAAATCCACGGAGAGGAAAACGCGCCTGATGCGACTATCTCCGTTTATTTGCACGTTGCCAAGTCATGCCGCACAAGCCCCCCGTAGACGGGTGAAGTGATGACGCTGTGGCCATCGTGATCAATCGCTGCAGAGAGTGTCAGTCTTTTTGTGTGCGGGCCTATAACGGCCTGCCTGACGGCAGGCCGCCGGAATGGTAAGCCATCCCGGTCAAGCGCTCACACATCTTGTCGTCGCTGTTGGTAAACCCAGTCGACAATTTCACCGTCAGGTGTATACCCACTAACTACTTCACGCAGTAACTGCCGGACTCGGTTAAAATCCTCAGCCTGCACCGCTGCCATCAGCAAGGCAAGGTGCTCTTTCAGTGGCTCCCACATCAAATGATCCTCATTCGCCATCATGATCATCGGATGAGGAGTAGCACTCACATTATCGCCGATCAGCAACTCTTCATAGAGTTTTTCACCTGGGCGCAAACCCGTGAACTCGATAGCGATGTCACCGTGAGGGTTGTGCTCTGATTTAATACTCAACCCGGACAGGTGCACCATCTTCTCCGCCAGAGAAGCAATCCTGACGGGCTCTCCCATATCAAGCACGAAGACATCCCCACCTTGTCCCATGGAACCGGCTTGGATTACCAGTTGAGCCGCTTCAGGAATCGTCATGAAATATCGGGTAATCTTGGGGTGGGTAACGGTTAACGGCCCACCCGCTTTGATCTGCTTGTGAAACAAAGGAATGACAGAGCCTGAAGAGCCAAGTACATTGCCAAATCGGACCATGGTGAATCGAGTCTTATTAACTCGCGCCACATTAGCAGCATCACCAAATAAAACTGGAGCAACCTCTTTACTCAACGCTTGCAGTACCAATTCGGCAAGACGCTTCGTGCTACCCATGACATTGGTAGGACGTACAGCTTTGTCAGTGGAGATTAAGACAAAATTAGATACATTGGCCTGCAATGCGGCCTGCGCCGTATTTAGCGTGCCGATTATATTATTAATCACACCCTCAGCAATATTATGCTCAACCATCGGCACATGCTTATACGCAGCAGCATGATAGACGGTGTCAACCCGCCACATCGACATAGTGTCGAACACATGTTTCTGGTTACGTATCGAGCCTAAGAAAGGAATCAAGGTTACGGGAAGTGATTCACGCTGAATTCGCTGCTGTAGTTCAGAGTGAATACTATAAAGGTTAAATTCGCTATGCTCAAAAAGCAGTAATGCCTTGGGTTTAAGTACCAAAATTTGTCGGCAGAGTTCGGAGCCGATCGACCCGCCAGCACCTGTAACCATCACGACCTTGCCAGAGATACAGCGGGAGAGAAGATCATACTGCGCAGGTACAGCATCACGTCCCAGCAAGTCAGCAATGTCGACCTCCTGGATATCATCAACCTTTACTCGGCCACTGGCCAAGTCCATGATCCCAGGAATGCTGCGTACGTGCAGTGGGAAGTTTTCCAGGAAGCCCAGAATTTCTCGACGACGAGCGCGGCTTGCGGACGGTACCGCGAGCAGGACCTCTTCCGCACCGGTGCTGTCGATAAGTTTTTGAATATCCTTACCGCGGTATACCTGAAGCCCTGAAATAACGCGATCGGCAACGCCTTCATCATCATCTATAAATGCAACGGGGCGCATGATACGGCCCATACGCAGTGCCGCCACCAATTGATTCCCAGAGGCCCCAGCACCATATATCGCAACCTTAGGCAGACCGTTATCTCGGGTGGCAAAGGGTACATGCTGCTTGGCAGCAAACCAATCACCCAAGAAATACTGCCGCATAATCAGCCGCAGGCCACCAATCATGATCAGACTGAGCCACCAATAGTTGAAGATGATGGAACGCGGAACCACAAATTTATGGTTGACATACCAATACACGATCAGCGCGAGAATCAAGGCGGACAAGCTCACCGCTTTAATAATCGCGATAAGTGCGTCATTGCCAAAATACCGCATCACCGCACGATACATACCGAATCTAATGAATATCGGAATAGCGACCACTGGGGCAGCGACGAAAAGCCACGGATGACTGACCAGTGGGTTAACCATCTCGTCTATGCCGAGACGGACCGCAAAGGCGAGCCATAGCGCTACAATGACCAGCAGCACATCGACTACAACCTGTAGCGCACGTTTGTACCGTCGTGGCAGCGCGAGCATGCGCGTTCTAATACTGTCCATTTTCCTCAAAAAGCCCTCGTCTCTCCTGATAGTCTCGGCATTTCCAGCCACTGACCGATGGCACTGCCGCACACACACCTTCCCGTGCAGCTACATGGAATTAGTGACCCCTGTTTCAGGGCCGCTCAAGCTCTCCGGCATGGTACTTGATAGCGAGCCCGATCAACGGCAGGTAGGCAATCATCACACCAATCATGCCGGACAACCAGTCCATGGCTACCGCGACGGCAATGGGTAGTAGCCAGATGACATTAATGGCTAATACGCCGAGCGTCACAGGCAAATGCCTGCCGTAAAACCGAGAGGCGTATTGGTAAGCGTGACTACGGTGCGCCTCGTAGACCTTGTCTCCTCGTGCTAGTCGACGGACGAGCGTATAGGTTGCATCAACAATGAAGACACCAAGCAAAATCACCCATGACCAGAAGAAAGCAGGTGCGGCCCAAGCCCCCTGTATAGACAAGGCGCCCAAGGTAATGCCCAGAAATCCGCTAGCCCCGTCGCCCATAAAAATCTTTGCGGGTGGGTAATTCCAGTAAAGAAACCCAACAACAGCGAATCCGAGCATCAAAGGCAAGACCATCAAGTGGTCGAAGTTCATAAGCCGGTAAATAAGCGCCATGCCAAATAATGCGGTAATAGCCTGGACGCTGGCCAGCCCATCAATCCCATCCATGAAGTTATAAAGATTTAATAGCCAAACTAGATAAAGCGTCGCGAAAATGCCGAGAATTGCAGCAGCTTCCAAGCGAAGACCGAATACCTCGAGAGGTGGAAACCCTCCGAGCCAAACAAGCACCCATATCGCGCCACAAAAATGACCCAGCAATCGCCAGCGGGCAGCGATGTGGCCATGGTCATCCATGAACCCCACGATGGCGATGAGCACACCTGCTCCACCTACTGCGACAGCGGCTTGCCACGCAGTATTCCCTTCAACCAGCAGCCACAGCAGACCGATAATAAAGCTGATGACTATCGCAATCCCCCCACCGCGCGGAGTGGGAACAGTGTGGGAACTCCGAGCGTTGGGAACGTCGATGATGCTTTTCGCGAGCGCGTATCGACGAAGAAGCCCAGTTAACACGAGTGCTGCAATGAATGCAAAACCGTACAAATAAATGACACTCACTGCTTGCCCCCTGTCCGCTCTTCATCATACTTTTTCATAAAATCTGCACCGGCTGCAGCCAATGCTTTTTCTGAAGTGATTGGCGGCGTCCAGCCAAGCAGCAAGCTGGCTTTGGTAGAGTCAACCACTAAAGATCTGCACAGCTGGCTGTACATGGCCTTTCTTCCTAGAACCCCCAAGCCCATACCAATCATCCACACCGGCACTGGAAAGAGCCGCGCGGGCCGCGCCATACCTTGAGCAAGCAAGCGGATGATTTGTGGTGTTGTCAGCTCAGTGCCATCAGAGATTACGAAGGTCTCGTTAGCCGCTAACGGATTGCTGATGCAGGCATGGATAAAATCAACCAGATTTTCCAGTGCGACCATACTGCGGCGATTGTTAACCCAGAGAAACGGAAGCGGTAGCCCACTGCGAACTATGCTCAGCAACCGGCCAAAGTTCCCGGGTGCATCCCCAGCATAGACAAGCGGTGGACGAATCACGACCAGTTCCATCTCAGTACCACGGATCAGGTTCGTTAGTTCAAGCTCCGCATTCAGCTTACTCACTGCGTACAGCTGAATAGGCTTGCAAGAGGTCGCTTCTGAAAGGGACTTGCCCTGATCAGTTTCAGACCCTACAGCACCAATTGAACTCAAAAAAATAAAGCGCTTGACTCCCTGGCGCAGGGCGGCCGCTGCTAGATCTTTTGTAACACTCACATTCGCGCTAGTGAACGCAGCCGCAGGATCAGTGGAATCGTCATTAAGTACGTGGGCACGCCCGGCAAGGTGAACAATAGTGTGAACGCCTTTACAGATGCTATCCAGATCTGGACTGCCCTCAAGATCCATGCGCACAATTTCTGCGACGCCATAAGGCGCGTCACTGCTTCGGCTTACGCCTCGGACGGTCATCCCGATGTCCGTCAGCTTCTTGCACACGGCCCGCCCGATAAAACCGGAAGCACCTGTCACCAAAATCATATTGCATCCTTAGTCATATCAATATCTTTCGGGCAATTGCCTTGTACTCAAAGTTTTCAGTAAGGAAAGTGCGCCCGCGTTCGCCCATTTCCTTTAGACTCTCTTTATCAGTGGCACTCATCAACATGAACGCCTGCGCCAGATCGCGCGGCTGATCAGGGGCAACGGTCAGACCACAACCTGCATCCAGAACTGGATCATTATACGCGGCGTACGCGCCGACAACAGGCAACGCCATTGCCATGTAGTCATAAAGTTTATTCAAGCTTATACCGAACCTATAAATCGGCAAGTCGTGCATGACGAAGAAACCTGCGTCTACACGTTTGAGCGCCTCGAGGACAATGCTCTTGTCAACCTGACCGTAAAAGCTCACGCAGGTGTAAGGAGTGCAGCGACGCAGGAGCTCTTCACTCTGCTCTCCCTTACCTACGATCACAAAGCGGAGCTTGCGATGAGCATCCGCTGGCAGGTGCGCGAGTGCATCCACGAATTTGTGCATTGCGTTAGGTTCGCCGAGCGCACCCGCATAGAAAAAGATGAACTCGCCTGCGTCGCGGTAATTTGCAAGATCGTCCAACAAGGTGTGGTTCTGCACAGTGCTACAGGGCGCCGTCAGCGAAAAACCGTTGGGTGCGTAGACAAATTTCTCAGGGCGTAAACCAAGTGATGCCATGTGCCGCATTGCGCCAGGCAGGAGCGATATAACACGATCTGATGCGCGGTATGCAAGACGCTCAATTGCGCCAAGCAACCAAACCACGGGATGCCGCACACTTACCCCAGCCACCTCGACCAAACTCAAAGGCCATAAATCGCGCACCTCAAACTGAATCTTGGCACCGAACAATCTAGCCATGACCAATGCACTTGGGTAAGCAAATGGATGCGCTGACGAATAGATAATCAGGTCCGGCCGCTGGTCACGAGGTAAACGCACCAAAAAGAACAGTAAGGTTAACGCGAAACTCAGCATGGACAACAGGCGCTTTAGTCCATTGCCGGAATACTTTACCGCCGGCAAAAACTGGTAATTGACGCCACTCTGAGTGGCGGGACCTGACGGCATTCCCCCCTGGTCCATCAAATGATGATAAGCCGGGGATACAACGGTCACTTCATGACCGGCCGACTGCCATTCCCGAGCTAAATAATAGGCCCGCCAATAGCGACCGACGTTCGGCCCACCAGCATAAGGATTGATGTACATAATTTTCATAGATGGCTCACGCACAAAGCACCTACATAAGGTAGCTGAAACAGACTGCATTCATTCAGCACATGCATAGCGGCACAGCCATGAACTAGTTCGTTGCTCAACACAACATACGACCCAGACCGCCTCCCCCACGCCTCGCAAGGCAGCACCTCTACGCCACCTACACCAGTGTTTTCATACACGCGCTAAATCAACGATGTATCAACTGGTCATAGAACTCCACTAGCTTCTTTTCCTCTATGCCCCAGTTGTAACGCGAGGTTACCGAGTCTCGCCCATTACGCCCCATTTGCTCGGCTTCCAGTGGATGTTCTACAAGATAGTCTACAGCTTTAGCAATCGCAGCAGGATCAAGAGGGTCGATGCATAACCCGCACCCACTTCCTTCAATTATTCCACGCCAGAGAGGGAAATCTGAAGCAATTACCGGAAGTCCTACCGCCATGTATTCAAACATCTTGACGGGCAGCGCATCCAAATAATTCGGTAGTGGATGCAGTGTCACCAGACCAGCAACTGACTCATCCAAAGCCTTCTTGACACCATTGCGGTCCAACCACCCGAGGAACTCAACCTTTTTCCATCCCGGTTCAGTAGTCACAATCGCTTCAAAGGCAGGTTCTGTGAATACACCGCCAATCGCAAGCTTTACACCTGATGTAGACACACCGATAGCGCTTACGATTTCGCGGATCCCACGCACCTTACCAAGCCCACCTATGTATACCGCTTGATGCTTCTTCTTCTGCCAATCTATTTCTTCGAATGATAGCTCGCTCAAGATCGGGTAGTTGTTAATATCCAGCGAGCGAATACCCATGGTGATAAACTTATCGCGTATATAGGGCGTCGCCGCTACCACTGCATCAAGCTTACGGCATGCCCAGCGCTCATAAATTGCAAATGCTTTGGACAATGCGAGCCGAGCGATGCGATTCAAGTAGGGCTTACCGAGAAGCTGTTTAGGCACATCCTCATGGGCGTCAAAGATGACTATGCCGCCCCGCCTTTTCAGTTTTAATCCAACCGGTATCAGCTCGGGGTCGTGCAAATGGTAAATGTCTGCATTGAGCTCAAGGGCACGAGCTCCGATAACTCGCGTCGTATTAAATATTCGGCCCAAGCGCCCGCTAGACCTGCCTACATCGATGATACGAATATTGTCTTTTTGCTCGTCACCTTTACCGTCCGCGACGAGCAAAAATACCTCGTGCCCTGCCAGGGCTAGAGACCTACACTGTTTGTGGTAAATGCGCACATCATAGCGAGTATGAGCCGACGTTACGTGAACGATCTTGGCCATTTAATCTCTCCGACTCATCATGAATAGACATTGATACGTCGGCCCAGTGCTCGCTGGACCAAAAGCTGTGCCTTCTTTGCAAATCGTTGACGAGAGCCCCAATTTGCAAACTCAGTATAGTCATGTATAGGCGCATTCATGAGGCTGTCGAATGCCTCCCTAGTAATACGCATCTTTTTACAGAAATATTCGATATCTAGTTCAAGCTCATCGGCATGATACAGCGGCTCGGCCAGCTTCTCCATCGCTTCTTCGCGCGTCAACTGCCGAGACAAAATCATGCTGGAATAATGTAACTTCCGCTTATCGTAACCAAACTTTGTAGGCAAGTAATAGTTCTGAAAGAGCTTGGTAAATACCGACTCACCATGCTTACGCGGATAAGAGCGATAGCCAACCGTTTCACTGAGATACGCCTCAGCTGCCGCTTTGTCATAACCCATGTAATTCAATGGGCGAACTGTGCGCATACCTTTAACGAAGGGATACCAGAAATAATACTCAAAAAAGCTGATAGTCTTGTAATCACGCAGTGACCGTTCGCCATACTTATTATGTATGGCGTGAAGATTGATTGCATCCATGGCACTGCCATGCCAAGACTCAGGAAATACTGCCTCGGTCGATAGATTGCCACCACTGAGGATGTACTTGATGTTATTTTTCACAGCAAAGTGATACATACTTGAAAAATAGGCATGATCCTGAGGAACGTCCTGGTTAGCGACCCCCGCCTTCATGTAGGCCAACTGCAGATCTCTAACTTCTTCCCAATTCATGACATGAGTATGCAGGTCGTAGCCACAGTACTTAATAATTTTTTCGATATTACTAACCGCAAGCTCACTATTCCAACCGGCATCGACATGCACTACCAGAGG
>Ga0247813_10003065_pt1 | contig 10978 bp, 7 predicted proteins | sample UWRJL169409C1_FD_180719 | JGI IMG/M metagenome (GOLD analysis project Ga0247813, IMG submission 180719) | Plant litter microbial communities from Arlington Agricultural Research Station in Wisconsin, United States - UWRJ-L169-409C-1 | ecosystem: Environmental > Terrestrial > Plant litter >... | reverse complement strand
GTGATCAAGATCGACTTCCGCCCCGAGTACTACGCCAGCCGCATAAGCGAACAGGATGCGGCCGACATGCGTGCCAGCGGCATCACCGGCTTCCACCATGCGATCGGCATCGGCGGTCCGGATGCCTACCAGGACACGCTCACCTACCTCGCCGCCTGGAACGGTTTCGTTGGCCGCAACAGCCACGTTTTCACCTTGGTTGGCGAGGCCGAGGACCTGGATCGGGCCAAAGCGGACGGCAAGGCGGCGATCATCATGGGCGTGCAGAACGCAGAACAGTTCCGCACGCCGGCCGACGTCCGGATGTTCTATCTGCTGGGCATGCGCTGCGCGCAGTTGACCTACAACGCACAGAACCTCATCGGCGCCGGCGCCACCGATCGCATCGATGGTGGCGTCAGCGATTTCGGCGTGCAGATCATCCAGGCGATGCACGAGACCGGCATGCTCATCGATGTCTCGCATTGCGGCGACCGCACCACGCTGGATGCGATCGACCTCGCGCCCGGCCCGATCGCCATCACCCATTCCAACTGCCGCGCGCTCAACAACCACCCGCGGGTGAAGACCGATGAGGCCATCCGCAGGCTGGCGGCCAAGGGTGGCGTGATGGGCGTGACCGGCGTGCGGATGTTCGTGCGCGACCGCGAGCCGACCACGGTTGAACACATGGTCGACCACATCGATCACGTGGTGAAACTGGTCGGCATCGACCACATCGGGATCGGCTCGGATGCCGATCTGCAGGGCTATGACCACATGCCCGCCGAGCAGAACAAAGCGCTGCGTGCCGGCTACAAATCCAGCTACGCGTTCCGCGACAAGATCGATACCGATGGTTTCAATCATCCCCGCAAGACGTATGACCTGACCGAAGTGCTGATACGGCGCGGCTACAGCGACGAGCACATCCGCAAGATCCTCGGCGGAAATTTCAGGCGGCTGCTCAGCCAGACCTGGAAGCCGGTCGTCCTTCCCGCCTGACCCCGTTCCTGATTCCGGAGAGTCCGCCGCATGCGCAAGACGATGACACGTTCGATCCTCGCCACCACCGTTTCCCTGTGCTGCATGGGCCTTGCCACCCCGGCCCTGGCCCAGGACGCCGATGCCGACGCCGATGGCAACCGCAGCACCCCCGATGTGGTGGAGCTCGATCGCGTGGTGGCCACCGCACAGAAGCGCAGCGAGAACGTCATGGAGGTGGCGGCCGGCGTCAGTGTGATCAGCGAAGAGCGCCTTGAAGCCTTTGGTGCGACACGGCTCAACGACTTCGCCGCGTATGTGCCCGGGTTCCAGGTGGACAGCGGCGGCGCGCCCGGACAGACCACGATGGCCCTGCGCGGCGTTGCGCCGCTGGGCGGCGGCTCGATCATCGGCACCTACATCGATGACACGCCGATCGGCCCAAGCAGCAACAAACAACGCGCGACCACCTACGCACTGGACCTGCTGCCGTATGACATCCAGAGCGTGGAAGTGCTGCGCGGCCCGCAGGGCACGCTGTACGGCGCCAGTTCGATGGGCGGGCTGTTCAAGTACATCACCAAGGCGGCCGATCCGGATGCGTTCGAGTTCCGCGCCGGGACGGATGTGAACGCGACCAAGGAAGCCGGCGATACCGGCATCGGCGTGCGCACGGCCTTCAACGTACCGCTCATTGAAGGCAAGCTGGCCATGCGCGCCAGCCTGTCGCGCCAGAGCACGCCCGGCTACGTCGACCAGCCCGACCTGACCGGGGAGGATGCCAAGGACAGCAACGGCTACTACCAGCTGGCCTCCCGCCTGGCGCTGACCTGGCGCATCAGCGACACCGCCAACCTGCGCGTGCAGGCGCTCTCGCAGATCGTGGATGCCGACAACTCCAGCGCGGTGGGGCTGACCTACCCCACGCTGGAGCCGATCCGCGGCCCACTCGAAGGCATCCTGCAGCGCGCGACGCCGTACCGGATGGAAACGGACTACTACTCGGCAATCCTGGACTGGGACCTGGGCAATGTGGATTTCGTCTCCGCCACCAGTTTCTCCGAAACCCGCATGGATGAAGTGCAGGACTCGTCGCTGGTGTATGGCGTGGCCTGGCCGTATCTGACCCCCTACCCCGCCGGCCAGGCGCAGTTCGATGTCTTCCTCGGCACGCAAAAATGGACGCAGGAGTTCCGCCTCAGCTCCAAGGAAAGCGAGCGCTTCGAGTGGCTGCTCGGCACCTTCTTCACCGGCGAGAAGAACGCCAACCGCCAGCAGGTCAGTGCCTACGATGCAAATGGCATCCCGCTGCCGTTCAATCCCGGTACCGCCAGCCTGCCGGGCACCTACGACGAGCAGGCGATCTTCGCCGACGTAACGTATAAGTTCAGCCCCCGCTTCGATGTCTCCGCCGGTGTGCGGCATGCGCGCAACCAGCAGGACTTCGAGCAGCACAGCATCGGCCTGCTGTACGGTCCGCGGCCGATCGATCTGGCCGATTCCGCCGATGACAACGTGACGACATGGAAGCTGGCCTCGCGCTGGCACCTCAACGACAGCTCGATGATCTACGCCCGTTACTCCACCGGCTACCGCCCGGGTGGACCAAACGTATCGACCTCCGGCGTGGTGCCGATGACCAAGGCCGACACGCTGGACAACCTCGAATTCGGCTTCAAATCACACTTCTGGGATCGCCGCGCGATGATCGATCTGGCCTTGTTCCGGATCAACTGGGACGACATCCAGGTGCGTGTGTCCGAGAACGGCCTGAGCTGGATGGGCAACGCCGGCAGCGCGCGCAGCCAGGGGGCGGAGCTGAGCATGATGGTGCGCCCGGCCGAGCGCCTGACCGTGGGCCTCAACGCGGCCTACATCGATTCGAAGATCGGCGACGTGCCGACGTCGAGCGGCCTGGTCGCAGGTGGCCGCATGCCCATGACGCCGCGCCTGAGCTGGTCGAGCACCATCGATTACGACTTCGATGTGAGCGACCAGTGGCAGGGCCGGGTCGGTGCGGGTTACCGCGTCACCGGCGAGCGCGTGGCCGGCGCCTATGAGATCGACAGCTACAACGCGCTGGACCTGCATGCCGAGCTGACCAACATGACGTGGACGGTCCGCCTGTATGCCCGCAATGCCACCGATGAGCGTGCCTACGTCTCGACCGGCTCCGTGCGCGACGCGCTCAACCGCTACGTGGCGGTGACCGGCGTACCGCTGCAGCCGCGCACCATCGGCATGTCGATCGACTACCGGTACTGAGGCCAGCGCCAAGAGAACCGCGGTTATCCTGATTGGGTTGCATATTCTCTGATTAGGACTTATACAGGTCCAACGAGGCCACTCGACTGATGCAGTCGATGGCGCTCACCTTCTGCCGCTCCCCTACTGGATTCCGCCATGACCTCCATCCCGACCGCTGAAGTGCTCGCACTCGCCGCTCTCCCCCAGCCCTACCTGCTGTTCCTCGGCGATACCACCGAAGCGGGCTTCGCCAAGACCGCGATCGGCCTGAAAGACTGGGCGCCGGAGGTGTGCGTGGCCGAGTGGAGCCTGCCCGGCTGCCCGATCACCACGGGCCTGCCGAGCATGACGCCGGCACAGGCGCGTGCCGCCGGTGCGCGTGCGATGGTGATCGGCGTGGCGAACGGGGGCGGCGTGATTCCTGCGCAGTGGCTGCCAGCGCTGGTCGAGGCGCTGGAGGAAGGCCTGGATCTGATCAGCGGCATGCACCACAAGCTCGGTGATATCCCGGAACTGGCCGCCGCCGCCGAACGCACCGGTCGCCAGCTGATCAACGTGCGCGTGCCGCCACGTGGCATTCCGGTCGGCAATGGCCGCAAGCGCACCGGCAAGCGCGTGCTGACCGTCGGCACCGACTGTGCGCTGGGCAAGAAGTACACCGCACTGGCCCTGGTCCGCGGTCTTCGCGAACGTGGTGTGGATGCCGACTTCCGCGCCAGCGGCCAGACCGGCATCCTGATCGCCGGCAGCGGCATTCCGATGGATGCGGTGGTCGCCGACTTCTCGGCCGGCGCCGCCGAACTGCTCAGCCCGGATGCGGCCGCCGATCACTGGGATGTCATCGAAGGCCAGGGCTCGCTGTTCCACCCTGCCTACGCGGGCGTCAGCCTCGGCCTGCTGCATGGCAGCCAGCCGGACGTGTTCGTGGTCTGCCACCAGCCGGGGCGCCAGCATGTGCTCGGTTACCCCGACTACCCGCTGCCCTCCATCGAAGACGTGATCGCGTTGACCGTGCAGCTGGGCCGCCGCACCAATCCGGATATCCGCTGTGTCGGCGTCAGCCTCAACACCCACGGCATGACCGCCGAAGCGGCATCGGCCGCCTGTGCCGAGGTCAGCGCGCGTCTTGGTCTGCCTGCGGCCGACCCGATGCGGCAAGATGGGGAATTCAATCGTCTGCTGGAGGCCTGCATCGCATGAAGATGACATCCCGTACCTTGAGCCTGTGCGTTGTGGCACTGCTGGGCCTGAGCCCGCTGGCCGCCTTCAGCGCCAGCAAGGCCAGTCCGGTTGAAACCGAAGTCGCACGGCTGGCCACGCTGGTCGACGGCAAGGTCGGTGTCTCGGCGTGGCGCCTGGATGGCAAGGGCGCGCAGGTCCATCTGAATCCGGACGAAGGGTTCCCGATGGCCAGCACGTTCAAGGTCGCCGTCGCGGCGGTGATCCTGAGCAAGGTGGATGCCGGCGAGCTGGCACTGACCACGATGGTGCCGGTGCCGAAAACGTTCTACGTCGATTCGGAAGTGATCGCGGACCGTTTCATCCACGACGGTGTGAGCCTGTCGGTGCACAACCTGCTGGAGGTCATGCTGACCCAGAGCGACAACACCGCCACCGACGTGCTGGTGGCGCAGGCCGGCGGACCTGGCGCGGTCACCGCCTGGCTGCGTGCGCAGGGCATCGAGGGCCAGCGCCTGGATCGCAACACTCGGCAACTGCTGAGCGATATCTTCGGCCTCGGCGATGAACCGCTGACCAAGGAGCGCGTCGCCGAACTGACCCTCGACCCCGAGGTCGTCAAGCGCACGAAATCCGGCAACGAAGCCTTCGACAAGGATCCGCGCGACACCTCCACGCCGCGCGCAATGTCGACCCTGCTGACCCGACTGTTCACCGGCAAGGCGCTGAGCCCGGCCAGCACCGAGGTGCTGGTGCAGATCATGGAACGCTGCCGGACCTGTAGTGCACGCCTGCGTGGCAGCCTGCCGCCGGGCACCAAGGTAGCCGACAAGAGCGGCACCGTGGCCGGCACCGTCAACGATGTGGGCGTGGTCACCCTGCCCGATGGCAGCCAGTTCGCGATCTCCGTGTTCGTCAAAGCCAGCAATGCCCCGCGCAGCGAACGTGAGCGGGTGATCGCCGAGATCGCGCGCACCGTGCGCGACTTCTACCTGCTGCAGCCCACGGCCGCCCGCAAGTGACCGCCGCCGCCAGCCGGTTCCAGCGGTATCTGTTGCCCGGTCTGGCGTTCAAGTCCGCCGTGATCGGCGGCGGATACGCCACCGGCCGTGAGCTGGCGGAGTTTTTCCTGCCATCGGGCCCCTGGGGCGGCCTGGCGGCGATGGTGTTGTCGATGCTGATCTGGAGCGTGATCTGCATCCTGACGTTCCTGTTGGCACGGGCGATCCGTGCCAACGACTACCGCACCTTCTTCCGGCATCTGCTCGGCCGTGGCTGGTGGACGTTCGAAGTGGCCTACCTGGCGCTGATCGTGGTGGTGCTGGCCGTGTTCGGCGCGGCCGCCGGTGAACTGGCCGCGACCATGTTCGGCTGGCCGCGGATCGTCGGCACCCTACTGCTGGTGGCGATCATCACCGGCGTGGTGCAGGCCGGCACCAACGCCGTCGAGCGCATGTTCAAGCTGATGTCGGCCTTCATGTACCTGGTCTACGCGATTGCCGCCTGCCTGATCCTGTACCGCTTCGGCGGCGGCGCGATGTCGCAGTTGTCCAACACCCATGAACTCGGCCCGGACTGGGTCCTCAACGGCGTGACCTACGCCGGCTACAACATGTTCGCGGCGGTCTCGATCCTGCTGGTCGTGCGACACCTGCTGTGCCGTCGCGATGCGGTCATCGCCGGCGCCCTGGCCGGCCCGCTGGCGATCCTGCCGGCGATCGTGTTCTACGTCTGCATGATCGCGTTCCTGCCGGACATCGCCGATGCGCCGCTGCCGTCCGACCTCATGCTCGGCCAGCTCGGCCTGCCGTGGTTCCAGTGGCTGTTCCGCTTGATGATCATGGTGGCACTGGTGGAAACCGGGGTCACGCTGATGGCCTCGGTGGATGGCCGCATCAGCGTCAACTGGACAGAACGCACCGGTGCCGCACCGAAGCGCGGGGTACGCGTGGCGATCATCGTGGCGATCCTGCTGATGGCCGTGTTCATGGCCGATGGCATCGGCCTGGTGGCGCTCATCGCCAAGGGCTACCGGCTACTGGCCTATGCCATCCTGGCCACCTACGTGGTGCCGTTGCTGGCCTATTCGGCGTGGCAGTTCTGGTCACGCCGCGGGCAGGCATTCGAGGTCATCGCCACTCAGCCGCCACAGGCGAAGACCAGGAACTGATGCAGTGCGCGTGCCGGCGCGGACAGGTCTTCGTCCGGGCGCCAGACCAGGCCGACCTCCATCGGCGGCACCGCATCGGTGAGGGTGCGCACGTCGATCCGGCGCCCCTCCAGCGACCAGGGGCGGTAGACCATGTCCGACAGGATGCTGACCCCGAACCCGTAGGCGACCATGCCGCGCAGCGCCTCCAGCGACGAGGTCCTGAACACGACGTTGGGTTCGCGCCCGACCGAGCGCCAATAGCGCATCGCCGACTCCTGCCCTTCGTCGACCATCAGCATGATGTACGGATACGGCTCGACGTCGGCCGGGCTGATCACCGGCAACTGCAGCAGCGGATGCGACTCGGCCAGCCACAACTGGCGGCGCGACCGGATCAGCACCTGGCGCCGCAGCACGTAGGGCTCGGCCATGTTGGAAATGATGCACAAGCCGAAGTCGAGGTCGCCGCTGCTGACGCCCTGCTCGATCGCGGCGCGGTCCATGTCGACCAGATCCACTTCCACCTGCGGGTAGGAGCGCTTGAAGCGCGCCAGCAGGCTCGGCAGGAAGTAGCCCAGCACCGTATAGGACGCGCCGATCCGCACCCGGCCCGGCAAGGTGTTGGCCAGGAACATGGGCTCACTGAGCGCGTCCTGCAGCGTGTCCAGGATGTGCCGCACATGCTGGTGGAAACGGTGCCCCTCGGCGGTCAGCCCCACCCCGTGAGGCATGCGGTCGAACAGCTTCAGGCCCAGCGAGGTTTCCAGCTGGGCGACCGCGGTGGTGATCACCGATTGGGAGACGTGCAGCTTGCGCGCGGCCTGCGAGAACTGCCCCAATTCGGCCGCTTCGGCAAAGTAACGGAGCTGGCGCAGGGTCATGTTGGCGGGGATTTGCATGCACGGGCTCCCACGGAACGAAGATATCTGAATAAACAATACCTCATACGCAATTAAACAAATTTACGATAAGCCGCTGTGCCTCTAGACTTCACATCGGGTGCAATGCGCCATGGCCCCAGCCGCCTTGCAAGCGCTGGTCCTTACCCGCTTCGCGACGAGATCCAGCCCGGATATCGGCGCGTCAACATCGCCATTACCGTTGCCCCCCGCCGGCGGTATGCCTGTAGCTTCATGACCCAAGCCCAGCGAGGCCCCTGACATGTCATCACCCCAGATTCCCGCCACGAGTGAACCGTTGCGTTTGCACGTGCCCGAGCCCAGCGCCCGTCCCGGCCAGGCCACCGACTTTTCCTATCTGAAGCTGAGCCCCGCCGGCGCGGTCGACAAGCCGCCCGTGGACGTGAGCGCCAGCCAGACCGCGCCGATGACCGGCCAGCTGATCCGCGTGCTGGATGACAACGGCGACGCCGTGGGCCCCTGGGCTGCCGACATCGACGACGCGGTGCTGCTGCGTGCGATGCACGCCATGCTCAAGACGCGCGCCTACGACGCCCGCCTGCTGATCGCCCAGCGCCAGAAGAAGACCTCGTTCTACATCCAGTGCCTGGGTGAAGAAGCCATCGCCGTCGGCCAGACCCTGGCGCTGCGCGATGACGACATGCAGTTCCCGACCTACCGCCAGCAGGGCATCCTGATCACCAAGCAGGTCTCGCTGGTTGACATGATCTGCCAGGTGCTGTCCAACGCGGCCGACCCGCTGAAGGGCCGCCAGCTGCCGATCATGTATTCGTACAAGGACTACGGCTTCTTCTCGATCTCCGGCAACCTGACCACCCAGTACATCCAGGCCGTGGGCTGGGCGATGGCCTCGGCGATCAAGGGCGACACCCGCATCGCCACCGCATGGGTGGGTGATGGCGCGACCGCCGAGGGCGACTTCCACGCCGCGCTGACCTTCGCGCACGTGTACCGCGCACCGGTCGTGCTCAACGTGGTAAACAACCAGTGGGCGATTTCCACCTTCCAGGCCATCGCCGGCGGTGAGAACACCACCTTCGCCGCGCGCGGCGTGGGCTACGGCATTCCGTCGCTGCGTGTGGACGGCAACGATCTTCTGGCCGTGTACGCCGCCTCGCGCTGGGCCGCCGAACGCGCCCGCAGCAATCTCGGCCCCACCCTCATCGAGTGGGTGACCTACCGCGCCGGGCCGCATTCGACCTCGGATGATCCGTCCAAGTACCGCCCCGCCGATGATGCCCAGCAGTTCCCGCTCGGCGATCCGATCGACCGCCTGAAGCAGCACCTGATCAAGCGCGGCCTGTGGAGCGAGCAGCAGCACGACGAACTGCGCACCGAACTGGATGCCGAGATCCTGCGTGCCCTCAAGGAAGCCGAGACCCACGGGTTGCTCGGCAGCGACAACCGTCCCGGCGCGGCCCTCATGTTCGAAGACGTCTACAAGGACATGCCCGAACACCTCCGTCGCCAGCGTCAGCAGTTGGGAGTCTGAACACATGAGCGGGATTGAACAGAACAACACCGGCGGCACGCCGATGACCATGATCCAGGCGCTGCGCTCGGCGATGGACGTGATGCTGGAACGCGACGACAACGTGGTGGTCTTCGGCCAGGACGTGGGCTACTTCGGCGGCGTGTTCCGCTGCACCGACGGCCTGCAGACCAAGTACGGCAAGCAGCGCGTGTTCGATGCGCCGATTTCCGAGAACGGCATCGCCGGCGCGGCGATCGGCATGGCCGCTTACGGCCTGCGCCCGGTCGCTGAAATCCAGTTCGCCGATTACATCTACCCGGCCTACGACCAGATCGTCTCCGAAGCGGCGCGCATGCGCTATCGCTCCGGCGGCAGCTTCACCTCCTCGCTGGTGTTCCGCACCCCGTGCGGCGGTGGCATCTACGGTGGCCAGACCCACAGCCAGAGCCCGGAGGCGATCTTCGCCCACGCCACCGGCCTGCGCACGGTCATGCCGTCCAACCCGTACGACGCCAAGGGCCTGCTGATCGCCTCGATCGAAAACGACGATCCGGTGATCTTCCTGGAGCCCAAGCGCCTGTACAACGGCCCGTTCGACGGTCACCACGACCGCCCGGTCACCGCGTGGTCCAAGTACCCGGACAACCTGGTGCCGGAGGGCTACTACAACGTGCCGCTGGACAAGGCCGCCATCGCCCGCGAAGGCAAGGCACTGACGATCATCACCTACGGCACCACCGTATGGGTGGCCAAGGCCGCCGCCGAAGATGCCGGGATCGATGCCGAAGTGATCGACCTGCGCAGCCTGTGGCCGCTGGATCTGGACGCCATCGTCAATTCGGTCAAGAAGACCGGCCGCTGCATCGTGCTGCACGAAGCCACCCGCACCTGCGGCTTCGGCGCCGAACTGGTCGCGCTGGTGCAGGAGCATTGCTTCTACCACCTGCAGGCACCGGTGGAACGCGTTACCGGCTGGGACACCCCGTATCCGCACGCGCAGGAATGGGACTACTTCCCGGGTCCGTCCCGGGTCATCGATGCAATGCAGCGCGTGCTGGAGGACTGAACCATGGGACATCACGTCATCAAGATGCCGGACATCGGTGAAGGTATCGCCGAAGTCGAACTGATCACCTGGAAGGTCGAGGTCGGTGGCCCGGTCGCCGAAGACCAGGTCGTGGCCGAGGTCATGACCGACAAGGCCATGGTCGAGATCCCCTCGCCCGTGTCAGGCACCGTGGTCTCGCTGGGCGGCAAGCCCGGCCAGATGATGGCCGTCGGCAGCGAGCTGATCCGCCTGGAAGTGGAAGGCGCGGGCAACGCCAGCGCCGCCCGTGCCCCGGCCGCTGCCGCGCCGGCCGAACCGGTGGCTGCGCCCAAGGCGGCTGCACCGGCAGCTGCACCTGCGGCCGCCGCCGAAGCTGCACCAGCCGCGGCGCCCGCCAAGGTCGCCGCTGCCTCCGCCCCCGCCTGCGCCGCCAAGCAGGACGCGCGTGGCGCGGTCACCAACGGCGTGCTCAACGCCGGTGAAGCCCCGTTGGCCTCGCCGGCCGTGCGTCGCCGCGCCTGGGACCTGGGTGTCGAGCTGCGCTACGTACCGGCCACCGGCCCGGGCGGTCGCATCCTGCAGGCCGATCTGGATGCCTACGCCGCCGCAGGTGGCAAGGCGCAGCCGGTCGGCGGCAGTGCCGGCGGCAGCAGCTACGCGCGCCGTACCGGCGAGCAGCAGGTGCCGATCATCGGCCTGCGCCGCAAGATCGCGCAGAAGATGCAGCAATCCTGGACGACCATTCCGCACATCACCTATGTGGAAGAAATCGACGTCACGGAAGTGGAGGCCCTGCGCGCCAAGCTCAACGAGCGCTGGGCCAAGGAGCGCGGCAAGCTGACCCTGCTGCCGCTGCTGGCACGCGCGGTGGTGCTGGCCGCACGCGACTTCCCGCAGATGAACGCCCGGTTCGATGACCAGGCCAACATCGTGACCCGCTACGAGGGTGTGCAGCTGGGCATCGCGACCCAGAGCGAAGTCGGCCTGTCGGTGCC
>Ga0247813_10003064_pt1 | contig 10982 bp, 7 predicted proteins | sample UWRJL169409C1_FD_180719 | JGI IMG/M metagenome (GOLD analysis project Ga0247813, IMG submission 180719) | Plant litter microbial communities from Arlington Agricultural Research Station in Wisconsin, United States - UWRJ-L169-409C-1 | ecosystem: Environmental > Terrestrial > Plant litter >... | reverse complement strand
GGTTTCGTTGGCGGTCACGAAGAGGTTGCGGCTCGGAATGGCGATGGCGCCTTCAGGACCGATGCCCGACGGCAGAAGCTGGAGAAGCTCCGGCTCAGCGCCGGTGTCCTTGTAGACGCCGACGACCGAGGCACGCTCGGCCAGCACGAAGAACAGGTTGTCATCACCGAACTTGGCAGCTTCCAGGCCTTCCGGCTCGACGCCCTTCTTGTTGCGCTTGTCCGGGTAGTGACCAATCTTGGCGATCTCGCGCTCGAAGCCAGCACCGTTCTCGTAGAGAACCTTGCCGGTCTTATCGAAGATGGTGAAGCCGCGGGCGCCACCCTTCCAGTCGCCTTCGTTGGCAACCACGAAGCGGTCGTCGTCCAGCCACTTCACGGCGTCGGGTTCGCGGGCGACATCCTTCATCTCGCCGGTGAACTTCAGTGCACCGTCCTTCTTGGTGTCGATGCCCTCAAGGTTGACGGTACCGGCGGAGAAATGGCTCTTCACGGTGCCGGTCTTGCCGTCGATGATGACGATATAGTTGTTTTCCTGGAGCGTCAGCGCGATCTCGTCCTGGCCATTGAAGGCGACGAATTCCGGCTCCGGATCGCCGCCGGCGACATCGGCAAGACCGGTCAGCGTGACGTGCTTGATCGAGCCGCAATCGACGGCGCCGTCCTTGAGCGACAGAATCACCAGGTCGCCGGCCGGCATCTGCGGGATGTCGCCATCATTGACCTCTTCGTCGCGCTCGTTTTCGATCGCGATCGCGGCAATCGTCTTGTCCTTGTTGAGGGCGATGGAGTCCGGCTGGCCGCCGAGGTCGCAGGTCGTGTCGATCGCCTTGGAGGCAAGATCCACCTGCGCCAGGATGCCCGACGGCTTGACGAAGCTTTCGCGCGTGTTGATCGCGACAAGCGCCTTGCCGGCCGCGATGGTCACCGAGGTCGGCTCACCTTCAAAAGCGACGGAACCGCCGGCCTTCGGCGCCTTGGCATCGGTGATATCGATAAAGCCGATCGCCTTGTTGGGGCTGTCGGAATAGACCAGCGTGTTGCCGTCTTCGCTGGCGGCGATGATTTCGGCCGAGGTGACGGATTTCTTATCCGTGCCGGCTGGCAGGTTGTCGGCGACGGCGAAGGCGGCAATACGATTGAATACCGGTTCTGCACTGACCGCCGATGCGGTCGAGGCGGCAAGCACGGCAGCAAGTGCTGCGGTGAGCGAAAATGTCTTCACGGGGATGTCCCTCCTGAGCAATGAATACGGAGGGGTTTTGAGCGTGCAGTGTAACACCCGCATGACAGCCAAAGTATATTAGAAATCGGGCGCCAACACGTAATCAGCGTCAGCGGTCCGCCCGCGTCAGCGGCGAGTTTGATCCAGATCCTTAATGGCTGTCTCTGAGCTGACCGCGAGCTCGGCGCAGGTCTCATTTGTTACGCTTTCAGGCGTGGCATCCACTTTTTTACTGATTTCGGCCGCTGTTGTTTTCACGAGGCTCCGTGCGTCGGGGAATTTATTTTCTTCGGCAAAAATCACAAGCGCCTGAGTGGCGTTGCCATAGATATGCGGGAAGTCCCAACGTTTGGCACACGCATTCGCTACGAACAGGTCCGATACGATTCTGCTGTACTCCGCTTGCCGTTCCGGCGGGACAAGATCCTGCTGCGCGGCTGCAGCCGAAGCTGAGAGTAAAACGCTGAAGAGCGTGATAGAGCCTAAATGCAAGTGACATGCCCCGTTCGTCTACATGACAAAACAACCAGACCGTGCCTACCTCGTCAAGACACTACATTTGCGATACGCATGCGGACTGCCCCTCAATCGATTATGCAACGTTCTGGCGAAATAAGGCGACACACCGCTGGGCGCCAAGCGAAATGAGGTCGGGGAAGACCTCAAACGAAAAGAGGCCCGGGAAAACCCGGGCCTCAAATCAACCTGCTCTCGAACCGTTGGCGTCTTCGCCACGGTGCTGCAGACGAAACATGAAACTTAGTTCACGGCGTCCTTCAGACCCTTGCCGGCCGAGAACTTCGGCACGTTACGGGCAGGGATATCGACTTCTGCGCCGGTGGACGGGTTACGACCCTTGGATGCTTCGCGGCGGCTGACCGAGAAGTTGCCGAAGCCAACGAGGCGAACATCGCCGCCGTTCTTCAGTTCTGCCTGGATAACGTCGAAGATTGCATCAACTGCAGAAGATGCATCTGTCTTCGAGAGTCCGGCCTTCTCGGCAACTGCGGACACGAGCTCATTCTTGTTCATGTTTCCACCCCTTTCAATACTGGTTCGAAACGACTCAATTTTCAAGCCGAGGGCAGCATACGCGCGACCCCCGCCTTGGCAAACCCAATCGCTCCGAATCCCATGGAATGCAAGGCTTTGCGAGAGGTTTTACATAAAAAAGACCGGCAAAAATGCCGGTCTTCCACTGTTTCTGCTCCAAATCAGTGCACAACCTGTGGCAGGCACCAGTTCGAGCTCAAGTCAAGTGCCTAGTGGGCAATCAACGCGCCGGCGTCATCGGCCGGATCGGCTGCCGCAACCGGCACCGCCTGCTTGGCCGGATCCCACTCGATCGCGACCGGAACCCGCAGCAATGCATGTTGCAGAACCTCGCCAATATGCGAGACCGGAACGATCTCCATATTGTTCTTCACGTTGTCCGGAATATCCGCCAAGTCCTTGGCGTTTTCTTCCGGGATCAGCACCTTCTTGATGCCGCCGCGAAGGGCTGCGAGCAGCTTTTCCTTCAGGCCACCGATCGGCAGGACACGGCCGCGCAGGGTGATTTCACCCGTCATCGCCACGTCCTTGTTGACGGCAATACCGGTCATGATCGACACGATCGCGGTTGCCATGGCCACACCGGCGGACGGACCGTCCTTCGGTGTCGCACCTTCCGGCACGTGCACATGGATATCGCTCTTGTCGAACAATGGCGGCTCGATGCCGAAGTCGATCGCACGCGAGCGGACATAGGATGCCGCAGCCGAAATCGATTCCTTCATCACGTCGCGCAGGTTGCCTGTCACCGTCATGCGGCCCTTGCCGGGCATCATGACGCCTTCGATGGTCAGAAGCTCGCCGCCGACTTCCGTCCAGGCGAGACCGGTGACGACACCGACCTGGTCGGTGCGCTCGGCTTCGCCATGGCGATAGCGCGGAACACCGAGATAGTCGTTGATGTTCTCGGCAGTCACCTCAACCTTGTCGGTGCGACCCTTCAGGATTTCCGTGACGGCCTTGCGGGCAACCTTCATCAGTTCACGCTCAAGACTACGCACACCGGCTTCGCGGGTGTAGGTCTGGATGATCGCCGACAAGGCACCGTCGGTGATCGAGAACTCCTTCGGCTGAAGCGCGTGGTCGGCAATCGCCTTCGGCAACAGGTGCCGCTTGGCGATTTCCAGCTTTTCTTCTTCGGTGTAGCCAGCGATACGGATCACTTCCATGCGGTCCATCAAAGGTGCCGGGATATTGAGCGTGTTCGCCGTGGTGATGAACATCACGTTCGAGAGGTCGTATTCGACCTCCAGATAGTGGTCCATGAACGTCGAGTTCTGTTCCGGATCCAGCACTTCCAAGAGAGCCGACGACGGATCGCCGCGGAAGTCCTGGCCCATCTTGTCGATTTCATCGAGCAGGAAGAGCGGGTTGGACTTCTTTGCCTTCTTCATCGACTGGATGACCTTGCCGGGCATCGAACCGATATAGGTACGGCGGTGACCGCGGATTTCGGCTTCGTCACGAACGCCACCGAGTGCCATGCGGATATATTCGCGGCCGGTCGCCTTGGCGATCGACTTGGCAAGCGATGTCTTGCCGACGCCCGGAGGACCAACGAGGCACAGGATCGGCCCCTTGATCTTCTGCGAACGCGCCTGAACCGCCAGATACTCGATGATCCGTTCCTTGACCTTGTCGAGGCCGAAGTGATCCAGCTCCAGCACCTTTTCGGCGTGGTTGAGATCGGTCTTGACCTTCGATTTCTTCGACCACGGAATACCGAGCAGCCAATCCAGATAGTTGCGCACGACGGTGGCTTCCGCCGACATCGGGCTCATCTGGCGCAGCTTCTTGACTTCCGCGTCGGCCTTTTCACGGGCTTCCTTGGACAGCTTGGTCTTGGTGATGCGGTCTTCCAGCTCGGCCATCTCGTCGCGGCCTTCCTCGCCGTCGCCAAGCTCCTTCTGGATCGCCTTCATCTGTTCGTTCAGGTAATATTCGCGCTGGGTCTTTTCCATCTGGCGCTTGACGCGCGAGCGGATGCGCTTTTCGACCTGCAGAACCGAAATCTCGCCTTCCATGAAGCCGAGCGCCTTTTCCAGGCGCAACTTGACGCTGGTCGTCTCAAGCATTTCCTGCTTTTCGACGATCTTGATGGAGAGATGCGATGCGACGGTATCGGCCAGCTTCGAATAGTCTTCGATCTGGCTGGCAGCGCCGACGACTTCAGGCGAAATCTTCTTGTTGAGCTTCACATAGCTCTCGAATTCCGACACCACGGAGCGGCTCAGCGCCTCGACCTCGACCGGATCTTCTTCCGGCTCGGACAGCGGATGTGCCATTGCTTCATAGAATTCTTCGCGGCCGGTATAGCCGTCGATCTCGGCGCGCGCACGGCCTTCGACCAGAACCTTGACGGTCCCGTCGGGCAGCTTCAACAGCTGCAGCACATTGGCAATGGTGCCGATCTGATAGATGGCAGCCGGTTCCGGATCGTCGTCGCTGGCATTGATCTGGGTTGCAAGCATGATCTGCTTGTCAGTCCCCATGACTTCTTCCAGCGCCCGGATCGACTTTTCACGGCCAACAAACAGCGGTACGATCATGTGCGGGAATACCACGATGTCGCGCAGCGGCAGCACCGGGTAGGTCGCGCTCTCGATTGCCGGAGACGTTTTGCTCGTCATGTCATTTCCTTTCCGTCCCGTTTCCGGGCCCGTTACCCGAAGCGTTCAAGGGCGCTTCCGGTCCTCATTCTTTCCACTGTCAGGTGGAGTGTGTGACGTCTGTTTTCAACCCTTTGCCGACTACCGACCTGGGAGGAGGCGTAGTCGGATAGTAAACGGCATCTGACTGTTGCGGGCCTTGCCGCGGGAGTTAACGCACACGCTTCGTGCCGGGACACATCGACACAGAATCGTTACATAATCGCGTTGTTGACTGCTTTTAGCAATCGCTGATTCTCGCGAATTTTCATCCAGAAGCTACGTCCACCGGTCAAGCTTTCAACAGATGGATACCCGCAAAATATGCAGGGCTGACCTGCACTTATTGCTTATACGCACCCTGCCCGGCCGGCACCGGCCGAACAATTCAGCACATTTCCGCATAAAAAAGGCCCGCACATGGCGGGCCTTTTTGAAAAATACCGTTCCGATCACGCCGAAACGTTGGCCTTCTCTTCCGAGCGCTCAGAGTAGATGTAGAGCGGACGGGCCGAACCCTTGACCACCTCGTCGGAGATGACCACTTCGCGAACGCCTTCCAGCGTCGGCAATTCGAACATCGTGTCGAGCAGGATCTTTTCCATGATCGAGCGCAGGCCGCGGGCGCCGGTTTTGCGGATGATGGCGCGCTTAGCGATTTCGCGCAGCGCATCCTCGTGGAACGTCAATTCCACATCTTCCATCTCGAACAGGCGCTGGTACTGCTTGATCAGCGCGTTCTTCGGTTCCGACAGGATCTGGATCAGGGCCGGCTCGTCGAGATCCTCGAGCGTTGCCAGAACGGGCAGACGGCCGATGAATTCCGGGATGAGGCCGAACTTTACCAGATCTTCCGGCTCCAGTTCGCGCAGGACTTCGCCGACGCGGCGATCTTCCGGCGACTTCACCGAAGCGCCAAAGCCGATCGAAGTCTTTTCGCCACGCGCCGAAATGATCTTGTCGAGGCCGGCAAACGCGCCGCCGCAGATGAACAGGATGTTGGTCGTGTCAACCTGCAGGAATTCCTGCTGCGGATGCTTGCGGCCGCCCTGCGGAGGAACGGATGCGACCGTGCCTTCCATGATCTTCAGCAGTGCCTGCTGCACGCCCTCGCCCGAAACGTCCCTGGTGATCGACGGATTGTCGGACTTGCGCGAGATCTTGTCGACTTCGTCGATATAGACGATGCCACGCTGCGCACGCTCGACATTGTAATCGGCCGACTGCAACAGCTTCAGAATGATGTTCTCGACGTCTTCGCCGACATAACCGGCTTCGGTGAGCGTCGTGGCATCGGCCATCGTGAACGGCACATCGATGATGCGCGCCAGCGTCTGGGCCAGATAGGTCTTACCGCAACCGGTCGGGCCGACGAGCATGATATTCGACTTTGCAAGCTCAATGTCGCTTCCCTTCGCGGAATGCGCCAGACGCTTGTAGTGATTGTGGACAGCAACCGACAGGATCCGCTTGGCCTGTTGCTGGCCAATAACGTATTCGTCGAGAACCTTGATGATCTCCTGTGGCGTCGGAACGCCATCGCGGGACTTGACCATCGATGTCTTGTTCTCTTCGCGGATAATATCCATGCAAAGTTCGACGCATTCATCGCAGATGAACACTGTCGGTCCGGCAATCAGCTTGCGGACCTCGTGCTGGCTCTTTCCACAGAAGGAGCAGTATAGGGTATTCTTGGAGTCACCGCCGTTGCTACCGCTGACCTTGCTCATATCACTTTCCTTCCAGCACGCCGGACACCTCAGATAAGGTGAAACGGACTACTCAACCCGCTCCGCACATTTCTCCGCGTTGATCGCGCAAAATGACGGCGCTTTCGGGAGTACGAACCGGCTTCAAACAACCATGTTTGATGTCCGGCAGCAACGAATCTCCCACCGAATACCGAATGCTAGGACTTCAAACTTCAACATAGCATTAACGGTCGATATTAACGGCTTTGGCCTGCGGATAAAGCCCTAAGAGAGTTACAATTGTGTCACAAATGCATCTATCCGCACACAAAAGCTTGATTTCATGCCTCGGCGGCGGCTTCCATGGCCTCACGGGAGGTGATGACCTTGTCGACGACACCCCAGCTCAGCGCTTCGTCCGCAGTCATAAAGTGGTCACGATCAAGCGTCTGTTCAACCTCTTCCAAAGTCCGGCCAGTGTGCTTGACGTAAACTTCATTGAGGCGGCGCTTCATTTTCAGGATATCGCGGGCATGCCGTTCGATGTCGGATGCCTGGCCCTGGAAGCCGCCGGACGGCTGGTGAACCATGATGCGGGCGTTCGGCGTCGCAAAGCGCATGTCCTTGTGGCCGGCGGCCAGAAGCAGCGAGCCCATGGATGCAGCCTGACCGACGCACAATGTCGAAACAGCCGGCTTGATGAACTGCATCGTGTCATAGATCGCCATGCCGGCGGTGACGACGCCGCCCGGCGAATTGATGTAGAGGGCAATTTCCTTCTTGGGATTTTCGGCCTCGAGGAACAGCAACTGGGCGCAGATCAGCGTTGCCATGTGGTCTTCCACAGGACCCGTCAAAAAGATGATGCGCTCTTTCAGGAGACGCGAAAAGATATCGTAGGAGCGCTCGCCGCGATTGGTCTGTTCAACGACCATCGGCACCAGAGCCATAGCGGTATCAACGGGATTTCTCATGTCAAACCTTTGTCTATCTGGCGCACAAACCCTTTTGCACACCGGGAATCATCGGGAATATCTCTTGTCCATACATAGAGTGTCCAAGTACCCGACTTCAAGTCGCGAAGTCTTCATAACGTTAATACACGTCCCAGACCGGAACGTTGCCACGCCAAGCGTCGGTCGATCCTTTAGCGGGTTCTAACTGTCAGGATAGAGGCAATCGGCCATTTTTCCTTTTCCACACAGGCTTTGGCGCATTCTGAGTGAAAAATCGGTAAATGCGGATCAAAGCTGCGATTCGATCGGCAAAATGCCGATAATCCCCGCCGTCAGGCGACGCCAGAAACCAGCTTCCGGTTCGCGGCGAAGGACGCGCTGCTCATCGCCTTGCCGGTCGTGCCAGCGCAGACGTCCCTTTTCGAGCGACAGGCGGAAGCTGTTTTCAGGGCTGGTTTCCGCATCGAAAATCGCTTCGACCTCCTTCACCAGTTCCGGATGGGTGAAGAGCACGCCCATTTCCGTATTCAGAGACGCAGAGCGGGGATCGAAATTCATCGAGCCGACAAAGCCGGTTTTCCCATCGACGGTGAAAGCCTTGGTATGCAGGCTGGCGCCGCGCGAGCCGAACAGCGACATCCGCTGCGGATCGCCGAATTCGTGCGTCGCCTTCAGTTCGAACAGGACCGCCCCACCTCTCAGAAGCGCCTTGCGGTAATTGGCGTAGGCGCCGTGGACTGCAGCGACGTCAGTGGCGGCCAGCGAATTGGTCAGCACCTCGACCTTGACCTGCCGCTGCACCAGCCGCGAGATTTCGGCAATCCCTTGCGCACCGGGAATGAAATAGGGGGAAATCACCCGCACGCCATGCTGCGCCGATGTCAAGGCCGGCATCAGTTCGCGCATGACCCAGTTGTTGCGCTTCTGCAGAAACGCCTTTTCCGGCGGATCCGACACCAGCATGGCAGCGCTTGTCCAATGCAGCACCGTCTCGGCCGGCAACAGGGCATCGCCGGGTATCACCTTATCGACATGGGCCAGATAATGCCGGCCACCCGGCGTCGCCGCGATAGTCTCAAGCTTCCCCCTGAAAGCCGGCAGATAATGGGCCCGCGGGGTACGCAGAGAACCGATCGGCACCACGACCGCGCTGTTCCAGTAACGGTCGAAGACGGTCGATGCATCGTCGGCGACAGGCCCCAGCATCCAGACGTCGAGATCGCGAAAATTCGACTGTTCATCCGCGTCGAAATAAGCGTCACCGATGTTGCGGCCGCCGGCGATCACCAGGCGGCCATCGGCGATCCATTGCTTGTTGTGCATGCGCCGCGTCGCCCGAAAGGGCCGCATCATCATTTCCAGGCCGCGCTTGAAGCGATCGGTGCGCGCCCGGCTTGGATTGAACAGCCGCACCTCGATATTTTCATGACCATCAAGCGCCAGACACATGCGGTCGTGCAGGCCGGCGTTGATATCATCGAGGAGCAGCCGCACCCGGACGCCGCGATCGGCTGCCGCCAGCACTTCCCGTATCAGCATCCGCCCGGTCAGATCGTTCTTCCAGTAATAATATTGCAGATCGAGGCTGCGGCCCGCCCTGCGCGCCGATACGGCTCTCAGCGCAAAAGCAGCCATGTTATCGGAGATCAGCGAAATTCCGTTGAGGCCGGTATGTTTCTCCAAAAAGGGCGCTGCCAGCCGATCAAGTTCCGTCTGGTCCCCTTGCGGCTGCAGAGCAGTGGATGCCGGCCCCTGAAGCCGGCGCCCGAAACGGCCATAGGTGTAGACGGCAAACAGCGCCAGCAGGCCGAATACAGAAGCGGACAGAGCGACGATATGGGCACGCATGCTATGACGACCTGCTGGTCATGGTTGAGCAGCGGAAACCGCTTCGATCGGATTTCCCCCACCAAGCGCGGCCTTGAGATCGATATAGGCCTTGATCGGCAGATGATCGGAAGCGACGCGCGAGAGCGGCGTGTTGTGCACCTCGACGGCGGTGACCAGATTGTGCGGGCTGCCCATCACCCGGTCGAGCGCCAGCAAAGGAAAGCGCGAGGGGAAACTCGGCACCGCCGTTGCGGCATGATCAAAGATGGGGCTGAGTGAACTCAGCGCCGAACGGCGGCCCATCCGCCACTCGTTGAGATCGCCGATCAGCAGCGTCGGCCGCTCTTCCGCCTCGCTGATGGCGGCGATGATCGCCTCCGCCTGGCGGGCACGCGAATGCCGCAGCAGTCCGAAATGGGCGGCGATGATGCGCAGCGGTCCGGCCTTCAGATCGAGATCGACGACCAGCGCGCCACGCGGCTCGACGCCGGGCAGCTTCAACTGATGGACCTTGGCGACAGCACCCTCGCGAAGCAGAAGCACATTGCCGTGCCAGCCATGCCCCTTGGCGGAGAAGGCTGCGATCGGCACCGCGATCAGGTGACAGTCACGATGCAGCCGTTCAAGGTCGAGCAGCCCTGCCCGTTCACCAAACCGCTGGTCGGCCTCCTGCAGCGCGATGATGTCGGCACCGATTTCGCTGATCACGTCGGTGGTGCGGCCGGGGTCGAAGCGATTGTCGGTGCCGACGCATTTGTGGATGTTGTAAGAGGCGATCACCGTATCGCCGCGTTCGCCTGCCGGATCCCTTCCCGCAAGCGACACGCGCTTTCCGCGGATGGCGGCCAGAATGCCCTGTGACAGGCTGGTATGCGACGAAGCCATAGTCTCTCTCTGGTCGTTGCCGTTCATCACCCAAGACATAGAGATGTCGCACCGCAAGGCAAGCAGTATCCGGCATAAGCATGTTTTTCGCCACCTGGGCCATGATTTTGCGGGTAGCAAAATCTGGTGGCGGCCAGACAATCTCCTTGTCGGGCGCCCTGCACTCACAATAAATCAGCTGCGTAGTCCGCCATTTCATCCTGTGAGAATGCAACATGCCCGCACCATCAACCATTTCCATCACGCCTTCGACCCGCACCGCCAGCATCGACGTTCGCGATCCAGACTTCTACAGGAACCCGCTGGCCGCCTACGCTGCCCTGCATGCACAATGTCCGTCATTCTTCTGGGAGGAGCAGCAGCAATGGTATTTTGCCGGTTATGACCAGGTGAACAGCCTGCTGCGCGATCGCCGCTTCGGCCGGCAGATCCTGCATGTGGCAACCCGCGAAGAGCTGAACCTGCCGGAGCCCAAACCGCATCTGGCAGATTTCGACCGGCTGGAGGCCTATTCCCTGCTCGAACTTGAGCCGCCGGCGCATACGCGGCTGCGCACGCTGGTCAACCGCGCCTTCGTCTCGCGCCAGATCGAACAGCTGAAGCCGGAAATCGCCTCCCTGTCGCATTCCCTGATCGACGGATTCGAGAAGGATGGTCAGGTCGAGCTTCTGAAGACCTATGCGGAAATCGTTCCG
>Ga0247813_10003063_pt1 | contig 10984 bp, 9 predicted proteins | sample UWRJL169409C1_FD_180719 | JGI IMG/M metagenome (GOLD analysis project Ga0247813, IMG submission 180719) | Plant litter microbial communities from Arlington Agricultural Research Station in Wisconsin, United States - UWRJ-L169-409C-1 | ecosystem: Environmental > Terrestrial > Plant litter >... | reverse complement strand
GGCCAGCGCATAGAATCGGGGTGCACATCATAGGACACCGACATGACCTATTGCGTCGGCATCGAGGTGGACGAAGGCCTGGTCTTCGCCGCCGACACCCGCACCAACGCCTCGCTGGACGACGTGCGCGTGCACCGCAAGCTGCACGAGTTCGAGTTTCCCGGGGAAGCGGCGTTCGTGATCATGGCCGCCGGCAACCTGGCGACCACCCAACTGCTGATCTCGCGCCTGCGCCGCGATGTGGAGGAACAACGGCCCGAGAACCTGCGCGCCTACCGCCACCTGTTCGAAGTGGCCGAGTACGTGGGTCGCGTGCTGCTGGACAGCCAGGTCAAATCCAGCACGCATGAGGCCGGGCAGGACGGCATCGTGACCCAGGCAACGCTGATCCTCGGCGGACAGATCGGCGGCGAGCATCCCGGCCTGTACATGATCTATCCGCTCGGCAACGCCATTGCGGCGTCGCCGGAGACCCCCTTCCTGCAGATCGGCGAGTCCAAGTACGGCAAGCCGATCCTGGACCGCATCCTGCGCCCGCAGACCCGCCTGGAAGACGCGGCGCGCACGGCCATCGTGTCGCTGGACTCGACCATACGCTCCAATCTGTCCGTCGGCCTGCCGGTGGATCTGGTGCTGATCCGCAGGAATGACCTGCGGATCACCCAGCGCATGCGCCTGGCCGGTGACAGCCCGTTGTACGCGGAGATCCATGGCAGCTGGTCGCACAAACTCGAACAGGCCGTCGCCAGCCTGCCGCCGTTCCCGTGGGAAGCCTGATCAGGCGGTCTGCAGCGCTTCTGCGACCGAACGGAACACCTGCTGCATTTCCAGCGGCTTGCGGAGCACGTGCACGTTGATGCCGGGCGGGAACACCGCCAGGGGCACGGTGACGTCGGCCTCCTCCAGCACCAGCGCCGGGCCGCGGTAGCCCAGCGTGGCCATCTCGCCCAGCAGATGGCTGGCCGAGAGCAGCTTGGAGCCGGCATCGGCGATCACCAGGGCCGGCATGCTCTCCTGCTGCATCCAGCGCAGCGCGGCGGCGCCATCGGAGGCCAACTGCAGGTGATAGCCCTGGCTGGACAACGCGTTGCCCAACAGCGACAGCCGCGTGGCTTCGCCATCCACCACCAGGATCGACTGCCCCGCACCGGCGATGATCGGCCCGTCCACAGTGTCGGCGGTGTCGGTCAGCACCTGCATCGGCAGCAGCACCTCGAACCGCGTGCCGATCCCGGGCGTGCTGTCGACCTGGATGGTGCCGTGCGCACCTTCGACGATGCGCTTGCAGGAAATCAGGCCGAGCCCGGTACCGGTCGCCTTGGTGGTGAAGAACGGATTGAAGAGATTGGAGAGCGTCTGCGCATCCATGCCGATGCCTTCATCAGACACCGTGATCCGCAGCCAGTCCTCGCCATGGGTATCGGCGGCGGCCGCAGCACGCAACGTCAGCCGACCGCCATCGGGCATGGCCTGGATACCGTTCAAGGACAGATTGAGCAGGACCTGCTGCAGCTCGGTGTAGTTGGCATCCACGGCCAGGCCATCGGCCACCTCCAGGTGCAGGGTGACCTTGGCCGGCAGGTTGCTGCGCAGGAGCAGCTCCACGCCTTCGAACAGATGGGCCAGGCAGATGTGTTCGCTCGTATTGCGCGAGCCGCGCACGAAGGAGAGCATCGATTCGGCCATCTCATGACCGCGTCGGCCGCACTCGGCGATGATGTCGGCCAGATGGTGCAGCTGCGGATCGTCGGTCCGTGCCTTGAGCAGGTCCGGCATGATCAGCAGCGGCTGCAGGATGTTGCGCAGATCGTGGCTCAGCCCAGCGGCCAGCAGCGACAGGCTTTCCAGGCGCTGGGCGCGCATCAGCTCGGCTTCCACCCGCTGGCGGTCCATCGCGCTGCGTGCTTCGCGCACGGCCCGGGCCACCGCCGAAGGCAGGCGCGCCGGCTGGTGCTTGATGATGTAATCGTTGGCGCCCTGGTGCAGAGCGGCCACGGCGTTTTCCTCGCCCATCGTGCCGGACACGAAGATGAAGGGCACCTCCGGCAACGCGGCGCGCACGATCTGCAGCGCTTCATTGCCGGAGAAGCCGGGCATGCTCAGGTCCGACAGCACGATGTCCGGCGCGGCGCGCGCCAACGCCTCACGCAGTTCCTGCGCGCTCTCGACCCGCTCGAAGCCGGCCTCCAGGCCGGCGTCGAGCATCTGCTCGCACATCAGTTCGGCGTCTTCCGGCGAATCCTCGATCAGCAGGATCCGCAGGGCACCCAACGCAGGGCCGGTGAGCGGCATGGGCTTACTCGACCTCCGGTGCCTGGTTGATCAGACCCCAGAACTTGCCCAGGGTCTGCACCGCGCCGAAGAACTGGTCCACGTCCACCGGCTTGACGACGTAGGCGTTCACGCCCATGTCCCAGCTGCGGGCCAGGTCGCTTTCCTCGCGCGAGGAAGACAGGATCACCACCGGCAGCCGCTTGAGCTCTTCGGTGTTGCGGATCTCCTTGAGGACTTCAAGGCCATCCATGCGCGGCATCTTGATGTCCAGCAGCAGCACCGCCGGCAGGCCTTCGTCACGGTTGGCGAACGCGCCACGGCGCAGCAGGTAATCCATCGTTTCCACGCCGTCCTCGACGTGCACGATCGGATTGGCCAGGCGGGCTTCCTTCAATGCGTCGATGGCCATCTCGGCGTCGGCAGGGCTGTCCTCGGCGAGGAGGATGGTACGGAGAGCGGTCATGCGGCGGAGCCCTTGTTGATCGCGTCGAGCGCGGGGGGAAGTGAGAAGCGGAACGTGGCGCCCTGATCGACCGTCGATTCGGCCCAGATCCGGCCGCCGTGGCGGGTCAGCACGCGCCGGACACTGGCCAGGCCGATGCCCGTTCCCGGGTAATCGCTGGCCTTGTGCAGTCGCTGGAACACCCCGAACAACTTGCCGGCATAGGCCATGTCGAAGCCTGCGCCGTTGTCGCGGACGGTGAACAGGTGGCTGCCGTCGGGCTGCAATGTGTAGTCCACCTCGATCCGGGCCGGCTCGCGGTTGGAAGAATACTTGATCGCGTTGCCGAGCAGATTCAGCCAGACCTGGCGCATCATGTTTTCGTCGGAGACGATGATCGGCAGCGGCGCGATCTTCCACTCCACGTGGTGCGGTACGCCGCTGCTCTCGGCCTCGCTCTGCTGGTTGGCATCGAGCATGGCGCGGGTATCGGCCACCAGCGACTGCATGTCCACCGCCTGCAGCCGCATCGCCGCCCGGCCCAACCGGGAGTAGACCAGCAGGTCGTCGATCAGCGCTGCCATGCGCCGGGCCGAATTGGAGATGACCCCCAGGTAGTGCAGGGACTTCTCGTCCGCGCCCTCCCCCAGGTGACGGGTCAGCTTGTCCGAGAAGCCGGCCACGTGGCGCAGCGGGGCGCGCAGATCGTGGGAGACCGAGTAACTGAACGCCTCCAGCTCGCGGTTGACCTCCGAGACCTGCTCCACCTTGCCTTCCAGCTGGCGGTTCAGCTCTTCCACCCGCAGCTGCACGGCGCGCTGCACGGTGACGTCGCTGACCGTCATCAGCACCACCTCGTCATCCTTGTCCGGCAGCGGCATGCGCCGCGCATTGATCAGCATGATCCGCACGACATCATCGGCGGTGCGCTGTTCGTGTTCGTAATCCCACAGTTCGCGACCGCGCAGCAGCACATCGGTCAGGCGCTGGCGGACCACGGCATCGGCCCAGGCACCGTCGCCGACGCTGTCCAGCGCCAGGCCTTCGGCCGACGCATCCTCATCCAGCCCGTAAAGCTCGGCGAACGCCGGATTGTGCATCTGCACGCGCAGGCTGCGGTCGAGCAGCACGATGGGCTCGCGCACCGTGTGCAGCACCGAGGCAGCGCGGCCGGCTGAGCGCAGGGAGGCACGCTCGGCCGTCTCGCGATGGCCGATCTGCCGGTGCAGCAGCCACAGCACCAGTCCCAGCAGCAGCAACTGCACCACCAGCGCCGACCAGGACACCAGCTCGCCCTGGCGCTGCTGTGCGGCGAACCGGGCCGAACGCTTCTTGAGCAGGCGCTCTTCACTGGCCTGCAGGTCTTCAACCAGGTTGCGGATCGGGTAGCGCGAGGTCAGATCAGCCACCAGCTGGCGCTGATCTTCCGTCGGTGAGGAACGCGCCAATTGCTTGGCCAGCTCGATCCGGCGCTCGAGCATGGACTGGATGCGGCCGATCCGGAGCAGCTGCTCGGGGTTGTCACGGGTCAGTTCGGCAAGCCGTTCGAGCCGGGCGGGCAGCTGGTCGCCACGGGCGACGCGTTCACGCAGGCCGGGGGAGTCGATGCCCTTGGACATCGTCAGCGCCGCCGATTCGACATCCAGCACATCGGCCTGGAGCTGGTACACCGCCACACCGACTTCCTGGGTATGGGTGACCCAGTTCATGGCATCGACGTTGTCGTCGGCGAGCTTGCGCAGGGTGAGCCACGGGACCACGATGATGGCCACGGCCGCCAGGGCCAGCGCCGGCAGTCGCCAGCGGTCCCAGATTTGATCACTGAACACCAGCGCCATAGTCCCTCTTCAGCTCGATGCCATCGACGACCCGGCGCATGCGCGATACCTGGCATGCCCTGCCCACCGGCGATGGCGAAGCGCTGAATATACTCCACCCGTTTGTGAATACGGGGCAGAACAAAAAAGCGCGCCCGAAGGCGCGCTCTGTTCAGCGGTGCAGCGTTGGGGCTCAGCGTGCGGCGGTCGCAGCCACCTTCAGGTTGGCAGCGTCGACGCGCTTCACACCCTTGATCTGCTGGGTCACGCGCACGGCCTTGTCATGCTCGGCCTGGCTGGCCACGGTGCCGGTGAGGGTGACCACGCCATTGACGGTCTCCACCTTCACTTCGGTGCCCGGGACGTTCTTGCTGGTCAGCAGGTCGGTCTTGACCTTGGTGGTGATCCAGCTGTCGGTGACCGGCTCGGCCGAATCGTGCTTGTCGGCATGGGTCATCGCGGCATGATCGGTGGTCTTCGGCGGATCCTTGGCCATGGCAGTCGAGGTGCCCAGCACCATGCCCAGGGCCAGCGAAGCAGCAAGCAGATTACGGGTCGTGTTGGTCATGTTCGAATTCCTTTGCGGAGAGTGGGGCCAGTGTCCGTGCAGGGCCGTGGACAGGACGTGGGCGCCACATAACGCTGCCGTGAACCACTCAGGTTGATGCGGAATGGTTCAGATTTCCGCCCTGCAGACACAACCGTTACGCTGTCCAGCCTCGATATGTTGGAGCGCACCATGGCCGCTGAACTGCAGGTGGGACTGATCGGCTATGGCTTGGCCGGCAGCGTCTTCCACGCACCATTGATCATGCATACGCCGGGCCTTGCGCTGCACAGCATCGTCAGCTCGCAGCGTGATCGGCTGCTGCGCAGCTTCACCGACGTGCGCATCTGCGACGACCCGCAGTTGCTGTTCGACGATCCGGCGCTCGATGCGGTGGTGATCGCCACGCCCAACGACGCGCATGCCCCGTTGGCACGCGCCGCGCTGGCCGCCGGCAAGCACGTACTGGTGGATAAACCGTTCGCCCTGAGCGTGGCCGAAGCCGAATCCGTGGTACGGGCCGCGCAGGAGGCCGAACGGGTCGTCACCGTGTTCCAGAACCGTCGCCATGACGCCGACTTCCTCACCCTCAAGCAGGTGATCGACGAGGGCAGCATCGGCCGCGTCGCCGAATGCCATTCCCATTTCGACCGGTTCCGCCCGCAGGTTCGCGACCGTTGGCGCGAAAGCGATGCGCCTGGCAGCGGGTTGTGGATGGATCTGGGGCCGCACCTGCTCGACCAGATGCTGCAGTTGTTTGGTTGGCCCGATGCCATCAGCGCAGATCTGATGGCGCAGCGCGAGCATGCGCTCGGCACTGACTATTTCCATGCGGTGCTGCACTACCCGCGCCATCGCGCGATCCTGCATGCCGGCTCGCTGGTCGCCGCGTCCGGCCCGCGATTCATCGTGCATGGCGACGCCGGCAGCTACCTCAAGGACGGGCTGGACGTGCAGGAAGATCAGCTGCGCCGCGGCATTGCCCCGGGCGCGCCGGGCTGGGGACTGGATCCGCAGCACGGTCACTTGGTGCGGATCGATGCCGACGGACACACCCAACGCAGCACCGTGGACAACGTGCCCGGCGATTACCGGGCGTTCTATGCGGCCTTCCGCGATGCGATGCTCGGCGTGGGCGCGGCCCCCGTCAGCACCGCGCAGGCGCTGCAGCTGATGCGCCTGCTTGAGGCCGGGGCAGAGAGTGCACGCAGCGGGCAGCGCGTGGCGCTCTGACGCGGTCAGGTCGTCTTGATCGCGTGGCCACCGAACTCGTTGCGCATCGCGGCCAGCAGGCGGTCGCTGAACGAATTCTTCTCGCGCGAGCGCAGGCGTTCGAGCAGTGACAGCGTGATCACCGGGGCCGGCACGTCCAGGTCGATCGCCTCGGCGACGGTCCAACGGCCCTCGCCGGAGTCTTCGACGTACGGCGCGATGCCATCCAGCTGCGGGTTGCGGGCCAGTGCATCGGCACTGAGATCGAGCAGCCACGAACGCACCACACTGCCGTGCTGCCAGGCCTTGGCCACCTGCGCCAGATCGAGATTGAAATCGGTCTTGTGCTGCATCAACGCGAAGCCTTCCGCGTAGGCCTGCATCATCCCGTACTCGATGCCGTTGTGGACCATCTTGCAGAAATGCCCTGCCCCGCTCGGCCCTACATGCGCCCAGCCACGGTCCTCAGCCGGCGCCAGCGTGCGGAAGATCGCCCCGATCCGTTCGACCGCCGCCTGGTCACCGCCGATCATCAGGCTGTAGCCCTCCTGCAGGCCCCACACGCCACCGCTGGTGCCACAGTCGATGTAGGTGACGTCCTCGCCCTGCAGCTGTTCGCTGCGGCGCATGGAGTCCTTGTAGTACGAATTGCCGCCGTCGATCACCACATCGCCCTCGGACAGATGCGGCGAGAGGGAGGCCAGGGTCTGGTCGACCACACCGGCCGGCACCATCAGCCAGACCACGCGCGGGACCGGCAGCGCGGCGAGCGTCTCGGCGATCGAGGCGCTGACCTCGAAACCGCGTTCGGCCGCCGCGGTACGTGCCGCTTCACCGGGATCGACACCGATCACGTGGTGCCCGCCGCGATGCAGGCGCTCGGCCATGTTGGCGCCCATGCGGCCCAGCCCGATCATTGCGATATCCATCAATCACCTCTACTCCGTTGTCGTGTTGTCTTGCAGGAAGGCTGTCGGCGGGGAATCGCACTGGCGAAGGCGTGCGTCGATCCAGCGCCGATACAGCGTGGTATGCAGGTTGTGCAGGCCCAGCTCGATCGCGAACGGTGTCCGCGGATTGCGATCGAGCAGGCGGGCGATGTGATACCCGATAGGACGTATACCCCGAGGATGCACGTAAATCAGGAACCCCTGGTAGAACGGATCGTCCAGCAACGAATCCAGTTCCTTCAGCAGCGGTTGCTGCTCGGCCGGAACCTCGCGCCGCCAGATCGGATCGCGCTCGATCAACAGCCGCTCGAACCGGCGCGGCCCCGGGCCCGGCATGCGCTGGGCCAGCGCCCAGATACGCCGGTTGATCTGGTCGTAATAGGCAAAGCCCTCGTGCTCGCGCAGCGCGCGTGCCGCGGCATCGCTGACATCCACCACCACGAAGTTCTCGGCCTGGTTGTTGATGTCGTCCAGGTACTTGCGCTCGAACACGTGCTCGATGAAGCCGGGCGTGCCGACGAACGCCTGCCGCCCGCGCAGGGCGGTCTTCTTCGCCTTGCCGTCGGCCAGAAACTCACCGGCGTGCCGGCCGAGCAGGATGCTGTCGGTCTCGTGCAGGGTCAGGAAGGTGCCGATGGAGAGCTCATCGGCGGAGAACTCGCGATCGAACGCGGCATCGCCGTACAGCTCGCGCTGGGTCGCCAGCTGCGCGACCTGGCGGCCGACCCCGCATTCGGCCCGCACGCGCCCCTCGTAGAAGGTCTGCAGCGCCGCACTGTTGGCCTCGGCTGGCTGGTAGCCGCGGCCGAAGCTGCGGAAGCGCTCCCAGCCCTTGGCCCGCGCGCCGCCGGCGCCGAAGCCGATCCAGCCCAGCTGCAGTGCCGAAAAGCGGAAGCCGTCGTTGTTCTGCAGCGCGGTGGTGGCGCGGCGGGTGGCAGCACCGAGCGTGAAGGCATACGCACAGACCGTGGCCGGGTCATCGAACAACGTGGGCAGCCAGGCCTGCCGCTGGTCCGCCGACCACTGCCGCGGCAGCTGCACGCGCAGGTCGCCGGCGCGGTGCGCCTGGCGCAGGTCGGCGCGTTCGCAGACCGGGCCACCGTGCACGACCGGCGAGGCGATATCAGCGGCTTCGATCTGCCAGCCGAGATCCTCGAGCACGCCCTGCGCGCAGGGCGCCGCGCTCCACGCGCTGCCCGCCGGGATCAGCCCCAGCAGCGCCGCGAGCGCACAGCGACGCCAGCGACACGATCCTGCTGCCATGACCTGCCGCACCGCCGCCCGCTCAGTGCAGGGAAGCCGGGGTATCGCTCACCACCGTTGCAGGCGTCGCCTCGACCGCAGCGGCAGGTGCCGGTGCCGCCGCTGGCGCAGGTTCGGGCACCGCAGCGGCCGGCAGATACTGCTGCAGGCGTTCGAAGAAGCGACGGTAGAAGCTCGCATCCTGCACCGTGCTGCTGGCCACCTTCACCAGCGAGTCGTCATTGCTGCCAAACGGCAGCGACACCGAGCCGAGCGCCCCCACGCCGACACTGGCCGAGGTCGGGCTCTTCTTCAGGGCGTAGCGGTCCTGCACCGCGCTGACGAACACCAGTGCCTGGTCCCCGCGCGGCGCGCAGGAGATGCGCAGCACCAGTTGCTCGTGCTCGTCGTCCTTGGGCTGGAAATTCTTGTTGCCTTCCACCGCATCATCGCCCGCACGGGCAATCGCGTAGCCCTGGCTGAGCAGGGTGCGGCGCGCGGCCTCGCAGGCCTGGCCCGGTGCGCCGGGCACGGTACGCGAGTAGGTATCCCCGGAGTCGAACGACTCGCGGATCAGGGTGCTGTCAGCGGCGCGGCCGCCACAGGCAGTCAAGGCGGCGACCACCGCCAGCAGCGGGATCGAACGTACACGACGAAAGCGCATGGCCGCTCCTGCGGAAATCCAGCCTCCAAGGATAGACCTGTGTGCGTTGGCGGGAGGTGGATACGCACAGGCCGCCCCGAAGGGCGGCCTGTGGAGTTGTCATCGGTTCAGCTGGCGGCTGCGGGGCGGTCAGTCCGCCCAGCGGCCCACCGCCGTCGACTGCGGCAGCACCTGGGCCGACAGCGGGCGGTCGGTCTCCAGCAGATTCACCGCATCGGCGAGGATCGCGGCCGATTCACGCAGCAGCGGATCCGGACGCTTCTCGGCGGCCTTCTCGCGGGCGGCATCCTTGACGATGTCGCGCTCGTTGCCGGTCAGGCCGTCGTCGTTGCTGTCATCGGCCAGCGGATCCAGATCCAGACCCAGTTCCTTGCGGATGGCCTGGCGGTCGGTGCGCTGCTTGTCCTGCTTCTCACGCTCGGCGCGGCGCTCGGCCTCGTTGAGCGAGATGTACTTCTTGGCCTTCTCGGCGCGGAACTGTTCGACGTCCTCGTTCCACCACTGGAACTCCTTGTCGGCGGCGATGCGCGTGTCGTGGCGGCTTTCCAGCTTGGGCAGCAGCGGGCCGAAGTTGCCGTACTGGGTGTGCGGCACGGCGGCGATGCGGGTCCACGGCAGGGCGTTGTCGTAGGTGCTTTCACCGTACTCGCTGGCGTCCACGCTGGCCGGGAAGGCCAGATCCGGGACCACGCCCTTGTGCTGGGTGCTGCTGCCGCTGACGCGGAAGAACTGGGCGATGGTCAGCTTGACCTGGCCGAAGCGCTGGGTCTCGCCACTCGGCCAACGGTCGAGGTCGACGATGTTCTGCACCGTGCCCTTGCCGAAGGTGGTCTCACCGATCACCAGGCCACGGCCGTAATCCTGGATGGCGCCGGCGAAGATTTCCGACGCCGAGGCCGAGCCACGGTTGATCAGCACGGCCAGCGGGCCGTCCCACGCCACCACTTCGCTGCGGTCACTGTTGACGGTGACGCGGCCACCGGACTCGCGCACCTGGACCACCGGGCCCTGTTCGATGAACAGACCGGTCAGCTCGATGGCTTCATCCAGCGAACCACCGCCGTTGTTGCGCAGATCCAGCACCACGCCATCGAGCTTGTCGGCCTTGAAGCCGGCCAGCAGCTTGGCCACGTCGCGGGTCGCAGAGGCGTAGTCGGCGGCGTTGCGGCGGCGGCCTTCGAAGTCCTGGTAGAAGGTCGGCAACTTGATCACGCCGACCTTGCGGGCCGGCTCCCCGTCCTTGGCCGGGATGGTCAGGGTCTCGCCCTTGGCGGCCTGTTCGGCCAGACGTACCTTCTGGCGGGTCAGCACCAGGGTGTGGTGCTTGCCGTCGACGCCCTCTTCGGCCGGGATGAATTCCAGGCGGACCTGGGTATCGCTCTTGCCGCGGATCTTGGCCACCACATCATCGATGCGCCAGCCGATCACATCTTCCAGCGGACCGGATTTGCCCTGGCCGACGCCGACGATGCGGTCGCCCGGCTTCAGCGTGCCATTGACGGCGGCCGGGCCACCGGCGATGACCTCGCGGATCACCACCATGTCGTCCTGGCGCTGCAGCTGCGCGCCGATGCCTTCCAGCGACAGCGACATCGCCTGGTTGAAGTTCTCGGCGGTGCGCGGGGTGAAGTAATCGGTATGCGGGTCCACGGCGCTGGTGTAGGCGTTGAGGAAGAACTGGAACACGTCCTCGCCCTTGAGCTCATTGACCGACTTTTCCAGCGTGGCGTAACGCTTGTCCAGCGTCTTGCGGATCTCGGCCGGCTGCTTGCCGGCCAGCTTCAGGCGCAGCCAATCGTTCTTGACCGACTTGCGCCACAGATCGTCCAGTTCGGC
>Ga0247813_10003062_pt1 | contig 10992 bp, 9 predicted proteins | sample UWRJL169409C1_FD_180719 | JGI IMG/M metagenome (GOLD analysis project Ga0247813, IMG submission 180719) | Plant litter microbial communities from Arlington Agricultural Research Station in Wisconsin, United States - UWRJ-L169-409C-1 | ecosystem: Environmental > Terrestrial > Plant litter >... | reverse complement strand
GGATTGTAACGTTTGAGTCAATGATAGAGGGCATTGCATGTTTGAAACCTTCTCTGATCGCCAAAGCTGTTGTTTTACCATGGTTCAGCTCTTCCCTTACACGTTCAAAGATCAGGATGTTCGCATCAACCGATAAACCAATTACCAGTACGATACCAGCGATACCAGGCAATGTAAGTACGGCACCCAGTGAAACCAGGATACCCATAATGAAGAACAGGTTGATCACTAACGCAAGGTTGGCTACCCATCCTGCTTTGTTGTAGTACAGTGCCATAAACACAAGGATCACCACAAATGCAAGTACGAATGAAAGTAAACCATTGTCGATCGCGGTTTGTCCTAATGAAGGACCAACAACATATTCACCAACGATACGTGCCGGAGCTGGTAATTTACCTGCCTTTAAGATATTCGCTAAATCCTGTGTTTCGTTCACGGTAAAGTTACCTGTGATTGAAGAGATACCGTTAGGGATTTCGTTCTGAACAGTAGGAGCAGAGTAAACCGCATTATCCAATACGATAGCGATAGATTTTAAGTTGTCTTTATTCGCTGAAGCTTCTGCAGTAATTTTCTTCCATTTCTGAGCACCTTCGCCAGTCATGTACATTGTAACTTCAGGTTTTCCTTTCTGATCGTAATCATGACGGGCATCGCTGATCGCTTCGCCACCTAAATCTGGTTTTCCATCAGGGTTAACAGATTTGATCGCATACAATTCGAAAACTTTAGTACCATCCATCGGTCTGACGCTCCACATGAATTTCATGCTCTGAGGAATGATCGCTGAGATTTCAGATTTTTTGAAGTAAGAATTTACTTTAGCAGTATCTTTCTGGGCAACCCATCCAACAGTAGAACCGGGACGTAAAGCCTGCTGTCCGTTTTGTGCCTGGTAAGTAGGTACATTTAAAACAGCGAACAATGGGTTGGTTTTTGAAAGCTCCTGGATTTTAAGGTCAGCAGAATCTTTCGTTGTAGATTTTTTAGCCAGGTTAGCTAAAGCGCTTCCGCCTTTTGCAGCTGTATCTGTAGCTACTGCGGATTTTGCAGCGGTAGTATCTTTCAATACTGAAGCAAGGGTTTTGTTGATATTCTCCATGATCGGGTAAACCTCTTCATTTTGATATACCTGCCAGAATTGTAATTCCGCGGAACCCTGCAATAATTTATGAACCCTTTCTTTGTCCTGTACACCCGGCATCTCAATCAGGATACGGTTAGTACCTTCTTGTTTCTGCATGTTCGGGCTTACTACTCCGAATCCGTCGATACGGCTTCTGATAATAAAGAACGAACGGTCGATTGCGCTATTGGCTTCTTTCGATAAGTATGTTTTAACTTCAGAGTTGCTGGCGTTAGCTTTTAACTGCTGAGCGTTATCCTGGTTAGAGAAGAAATCCGCAAGTTGTACGTTCGGGCTAAGTTTTTCAAATTCATTTACAAACAAATTGATGAAATCTTTTCCACCTGCGTTTAACTGCGTTTGTGCAGTAGAGAGTGCTTTGTTGAAATTAGCATCGTCAGTATTGTTAGCTAAAGATTTTACCAGTTCACCTAACGAGATTTCCATCGTTACGTTCATACCGCCTTTAAGGTCCAGCCCTAAATTAATTTCTTTTCCTTTACAGAACTGATAGTCGAATCCGAAAACCGGATAAACTGGAACAGTTGACATCGAGTCCAAATAGGCTTTTTCCTTAACCAGGTCGCCTTTCGCGTAAGCTTTAGCATCTTTTTCGACCTTCGAAGTAACGAGATTGAACGAGAGTGAATACACACAGACAATACCTAGAAGTATTGCCATAAATTTAATGAAACCTTTACCTTGCATTTTTGTTTGTAATTATTTGTCTATGCTGTATATTTTTTTCAACAAGTCGGCAAATCTAATTAATTTTTTAATTAATAGTCAGCCTTATATAATATTTATTAGGGAGACGCAACTATTTACGCACGAGGGTTGAAAAAGTGTAGTCAAATGGGTTTTTATCATCCGCTTTATTCTCTGCAACCGCTGTTTCCATCCATATCTCCGGATTGATAACCGGAAAAAATGTATCCGCATCAAATATCCCATGGATTACCGTTAAATAGATCCTGTCTGTAAGGTCCATAGCCATTTTGTAAATTTCTGCTCCTCCAACAATAAAGACTTCTTCGTTTTCATCACATAGCGCAATTGCTTTTTCCAGAGTGTTCACAACCTCCGCACCGTCAATCTGCAGTTCAGTGTTTCGGGTAACTACGATATTGCGTCTGTTTGGAAGTGGCTTGCCTACGGAGTCAAAAGTTTTACGGCCCATAATGACAGTATGACCTGAAGTCACATTTTTAAAATGTTTGAGGTCGGCCGGCATCCGCCATAACAACTGGTTTCCTTTTCCTATTGCATTGTTCTCCGCAATAGCTACTATCATTGATACGATCATATAGCTACTGCGCCTTTAATGTGAGGATGGGCTTCATAGTTTTTCAGACTGAAATCTTCAAATTTAAAACTGAATATATCTTTTACTTCAGGGTTCATTTCCATAGTAGGTAAAGGATAGGCAGTCCTGCTCAATTGTAGTTTTGCCTGTTCGATATGATTGTTGTACAGGTGCGCATCGCCCAGGGTATGGATAAAGTCACCATATTCCAGTCCGCAAACCTGTGCCACCATCATGGTTAACAATGCATAAGAGGCGATATTAAACGGTACACCTAAAAATATATCCGCACTGCGCTGATACAGCTGGCAGCTCAACTTTCCGTCGGCAACATAAAACTGGAAAAAAGCATGGCATGGGGGTAATGCCATCTGATCGATGTCAGCGACGTTCCATGCCGATACAATAATCCTTCTCGAATCGGGGTTGTTTTTTATGGTATTAATGATCTGGCTGATCTGATCGATATGCCTGCCATCAGGTGTTGGCCACGACCTCCATTGTGAACCGTAAACCGGCCCCAGGTTACCTTGGTCATCTGCCCATTCATCCCAGATCTTTACACCGTTATCTTTTAAATATTTGATGTTGGTATCACCTGTCAGAAACCAGATCAGTTCATGTATGATAGATTTGAGGTGCAGTTTTTTTGTAGTCACCATCGGGAACCCTTCCTGCAGGTTAAAACGCATCTGGTATCCGAATACGCTGATTGTCCCTGTTCCTGTCCGGTCGTGTTTCTGTGCACCGTGATCAAGCACGTGCTGCATTAAGTCCAGATATTGTTTCATGTATAATAGGTACGTTTTTGCTTAGTATGCAAAGCTAAAATATTTACGGCTGAAATATGTATACATCAATCGATATATTCATATACTTGATATGGATGTCGGTTGATCTGTTCATTCTCGGCCATTTTTGAAGATATGCCTTTTTATTTTTTAAGTTTGTGATTCAATCAATAAAAATATTCAATGCTCGCATTCGCCAATGCCAAGATTAACCTCGGCCTAAATGTAACCGATAAAAGACCCGATGGGTACCATAACCTCGAAACCGTCTTTTACCCGGTAAAGCTATACGATGTGGTCGAAGTTACGCCTGCCGGAATTACTTCCTGTGATATCCGGGGGATTCATATTCCCGGAGATGCGACAGATAACATCTGTTTAAAGGCATATCATTTATTGGCCAGAGAGTTTGATCTCCCTCCCGTAAAGATCACATTATTAAAAAATATACCTGTTGGGGCCGGGCTGGGCGGTGGTTCTGCGGATGCGGCTTTTTTAATCAAATTACTGAACGGCCGGTTTGAACTCGGCCTGAGCGAAAGTGCGATGGAAGATTACGCAAAGGTACTTGGCGCGGATTGTGCTTTTTTTGTCCGCAATAAACCTGTTTATGCTTTTGGTAAGGGCGATCAGTTTGTGCCTGTGGAAATTGATCTCTCCGCCTACTTCAAAGTTCTGGTGAAACCACCTGTTCATGTATCAACGGCTGATGCTTATGGCGGACTTACCCCTGCGTTCCCGGAAACGCCATTAAAGGACCTGATCGGGTTACCAGTCACGGAATGGAAGGGGCGGCTTAAAAATGATTTCGAGGACCGTATTTTTGTAAAATATCCTGAAATATCTCAAATAAAAGAACAGCTTTATCTTGCGGGTGCTACATTTGCATTGATGAGTGGCAGTGGTTCCAGCGTATTTGCGCTATTTGATACGAAAATCACCCTGCCGATGTTAGAGAAAGAGAATAGCGTATACTATAATATTTAAAAGAGCGATGGAAATTAACCTGGTACGTAAAAACGATAAATTTAATTTCGAAGCAGAAAATTCTGTAGGGCAAAAAGTGGAATTGGATGCTAACCCGGCGATAGGCGGAGAGGGCAAAGGTTTCCGTCCGATGGAAATGCTTTTGGTAGGACTTGGCGGATGCAGCGGGATTGATATGATTAATGTGCTGACAAAACAAAAGGAAGTTTTAGAAGAGGTTAAGATCAAGATTACAGCCACTCGTAAAGACGAAGAAGTGCCGGCGATTTTTGATGTGATCACGATTCATTTTGATTTGTTCGGGCAGCTCAGTGTACAGAAGGTAGAGCGTGCGCTCGATCTTACTTTTGATAAATACTGTTCGGTTTCTAATATTTTAGGCCGTTCTTCAACAATAAACTTTTCCTATACTATCCATAACTAAACTACGATGCAAGAAGAGAATTTTGAGACCATTGCCATCCGTTTGCAAGCAGAACGGAGCCAGTACAAAGAGCACTCTGTGCCTCTTTACCTAACTTCCGGTTACAGATTTGATGATTCTGAAGACATGCGTGCGCTTTTCGCGAACGAAAAAGAGGGTAATGTTTATAGCCGTTATGCCAATCCGAACACTACGGAGCTGATCGAAAAGATGGCAGCCCTGGAAGGTGCGGAAACAGGATGGGTAACTGCTACCGGAATGGCGGCAATCTTTACTACTTTCGCAACTTTTTTGAGTGCGGGCGACCATATCCTGTCTAGCCGTGCTGTTTTCGGATCTACGCATCAGTTATTAAATGGCGTTTTCCCAAAATGGAATATTTCCTATACTTATGCTGATCTTAATAACAAGGAACAGTGGGAAAACGGTGTACAGCCTAATACCAAAATGATCTTTATTGAAACACCTTCTAACCCGGGAATCGAAATTATTGACCTGGAATGGATTGGTGCGTTTGCGAAAAAACACAATATCATGCTGGTTGTAGACAATTGTTTTGCTACTCCGTATTTACAGCAACCGATAAAATACGGTGCTGATATTTCTATCCACTCCGCAACTAAGTTTATCGACGGACAAGGACGTACTTTAGGTGGCGTGATTTTGGCGACGGATAAAATCATCAGGCAGATTGAGGCGTTTGCAAGGCATAGTGGACCTGCGATGTCACCATTCAATGCCTGGATACTTTCCAAGAGCTTAGAGACGCTTGCTGTGCGTATGGACCGACATTGCGAGAACGCACTCAAGGTCGCGGAATTTCTGGAAGCGCACCCGAAAATTAAAAAAGTGAGGTATCCGTTTTTACCTTCTCACCCGCAGTATGAAATTGCTAAAAAACAGATGAAACAAGGTGGTGGAATTGTGACCATGGTGATTGAAGGTGGTGCCCCTGCCGCTGCGGAGTTTATGGATAAATTGAAAATGTTCTCTATTTCTTCGAATTTGGGAGATACACGTTCAATTGCGACACATCCTGCTACAAGCACGCATTCTAAACTGGCGGAAGAAGAGCGATTGTCTGTCGGTATTGAACAGGGCTCGATCAGGCTTTCAATAGGTTTGGAACATATAAACGATATTCTTGGAGACCTGGCGCTGGGATTGTCTTAACTGCAGATCAGCGTCTTTAGATCTTTAATTGGAAATCCAGCGACATAGTTCAACTTCGTTTAAGATTTTCAAACAGATTTTCTCTGAAAAAACAGGTGTCAACTCTCTTCCTCAACATTTTGCTGAAAGGCAAAATAGTGCATGTCAGTCGAGTCGATACCTGTTTTTTTATGAGGTAATTTTTACAGTGTACCGGGCTCGGTACTATGCACACGGTACAGGATTCTCCGTATGCCTTCACGCAAAATCAGTAATAACCATGAATTGCTATGTATGATACGAAATTTCTGTATTGCCCATAGCTGTGTCTTGTTGTGTTTTGGATCACGATTCATACGGGGTTGAAACGTTGTTGGAACGATGTTGGAACGTTTTTAATCGACCCAACATCGTTCCAATAACGTTTCAATAGCGTTTTACAACCGTTCCAATGAAAAACAGTATAAAAAGAAAACCAGGTTTATGCTTTACAAAAAATGAAATTTAGCTTGCGTCGAGTGTAGCGCAAAGCTGCCTGTGTAAACAGGTATCAGGGGTTGGGTTGTATTCGGGTTCTGTTGCAGATTGACAGGGAGTTGGTAACGTGTGGCAATGGGGGAATAAGCCCCCTCATCGTGACAAATTGAATCAACCCCCGGTCAATCCGCACCGGTGTGCGAACCATATGTTAACTGTTCAGCAGCGCTATAGATTTAACGTAAAAAGCTTATCACTGAACCATAATGATTGGCATGGGATTGAACTTTGTTCGCTCTAGCTGATGTATTCCCTGTCTTCTTCGCTCAAACCGTTTGCCGGGTTTGTTTCAGCAGGTTTAGTTTCAATGGGGTGTTCATCAAATTTGTCATCATAAGTTTTTACTACAGTTTTAGGACGGCCTGCCCAGTATCCAAGAATAAAACCAATAAAAGTACAGACACCTACGACGATTAATTTGGAAATCTCCCCTTCACCGAAGATATAGTCAAACCTTACCTTGTCCGTATTCATCATCAGAAAAATGGTGATAAGCACAGTGAAAATGATAATAAAGATAGTTTTAGCGCGCATAAGCTTAAAAAGTATAATTTACAATGAGTTCAAAAATCGGATTCTGGTGGTATACCCGGTTAACAAATACAAATCTTGTACCTAAATCCAGCACTGGTTCATAACGCAGGATATTCATGTTACTGTGGAGTTCAAATCCATACGACTTCGGCTCGCTGAGATTAGTCTCCGCGCCAATGTTTTCATAATGGCAAAACACACCGCCCCGCACATTTCTGATATAAGCCAGCGGTCCGATTTCAGCATCTGGGAAAGCAATGGGAAAGCGGTAGTTCAGCAGGAATGTATTTCGCAGTCTGCTTTTTGCCATGATGTTATTGTAACCATACACGGTATTGATCTCGTTATTGAAAAGGCGGACACCTGATGATTCCTGGAAGTTCAAGTTGGCCAGGAAAATATGGTTTTTAGCGAAACCGGGAAAATAGAAAAAACCTTCTGCCGCAAAGAGGTTTCCCTTAAGATTTGCCTGGAAAGGCTGGCTCAGGTAACTAAGCCTCAGGATTTGTCCCCATCGGGGAGCGATGTCCCTTTCGGCAGAGCGGATATAGTGTGAAAAAGTAAACCCCGTTTGCAGTGGAAATTTAAGTTTGGTGATGTAACTCGCAGGCATGTTCTCAGGAGCGTATCGATGTGTATAGCTGGTACCGGCATTTACAGAAAAATTGTATGTGTGGTTTTGCGCAGAGAGGGTATAGGGTACTACCGCCTGCAGGCTAAAGTAATTTTCTCTGAAATCACCACGTTGTATTCCTGCCTTCGAATTGTAGAAAGTGCGGCGCGGCCTGTTCCTGTAAGCTATATTGATGATCGGGTAAAAAGTTTTTATGCTCATTCCGGCATTGTACTGGAATCTTCCAAGATCCCTGAGGTAATCTGCTCCGGCGTAAGTATCAACTGTGTTCAGCAGGTTGCCTGACTTTAATTGCAGTCCAGCCTGGTATTCATTTTCTACAACAGGTATGATACTGTGAAAGTTAAAGAGGTTACCTAATGCATTGTAAGGTTTGGAAACGAAGTTGCTGTCCGGGATAGCCGCAAAGACACTTCCCGTATTCTCCTGTTTTTGCGCTGCTGCCCCGAAATAAACAAAGCTGTTTTTACCAGTGGAGGTAGGTGTCACTTTCGCTTTTACCACTTCCAGACCGAACACGTTGTAGTTATTGAAGAGGATACTATCAGCTCCAGGGATTGGGGTCGGATTAAATGCGCCGTATTCAGATGCGCTGAGAGCTGTTATTTTCTTTGAGGCAGGGTCAACATCATAAATGTTATCAATTCCGCTGTAGTGGGCGTTAAATGCGATTTTAGAGCCAATGTAAACAGGTCTGCTTAACTGCTGCGGGGTTTCGCTGATTATTTTCTTTGTACGGCCTTCAATGTTGACCGTCCACAGTGCTTTGCCGCTCTCGTTTACAGTGATGTAAGCGATAGTCTGACCGCTGGGGTCAAAACACGGAGTCTGGATCAGCAGGTTGTCAGGATTCGGAAAACTGCGGATAAGTTTCCCATTGCTCGCATCCATTACAATCAGCCGGACTTTATTGCTCAGGTCGATTTCAACCGCAACGATCCGCTTTCCGTCTGCCGACAGGGTGGGGGAGAAGGTTCTGCTGTTGCTGGTCAGTGTTTTAACTTTTCCGGTCAGCATGTCGTAGCTGCAGACCACACTGTATGTCCGCTGAAAGAACCTGGGGTCATACCGGATTTCGTCCCATACAATTTTGCTATTTGCGTAGCTGAACCAGGGCTGTTCCTGCTGGCCAATTCCCCGGACCCGCTTTTCTTTTTTATCTGGCCCGATCAGTACAAAAGCAGGAGGTGCTGTCTTGCTTGTTTTCAGTACCAGGATTTTCCCGTCGGGCATCCTTACTGGCAGGTGGTAGCTGGTCGCATACTTAGCTGGGTTGTTCAGTGCCGGGTAGAATACCGACGGCGTTAAGGCGGCTTGTTTTGTCCAGTCTGTCAGTAATTTTTGCGTGGTGTAATCGTACCAGCCTTTACCTGTTCTTCCACTGAATTTTTTCAGGCTTCCTGCAAATGGATAAAGTCGTACAGGACGTTTTTTAATGTCAGTCAGCACACTGTCGAAAACGCCTTTGCCAGCTTTCTGTCTGATCTGCGATGCCAGCAGATAACCCAGTTGGTAATAGCCCGGCGTTACATCTTTTTCGGAACCGAAATTCGCTTTGCTGTAACTGAATTTTTTACCCTTTAACAGGGATGTTCTGTAAGGCATGATCCAGCCTGGCTGCCGGCCGCGGCCGGCATTGGTGAGGGACGTTTCAGTGCTTACTGCATCACCTTCAAAATACCAGAGCGGGAGGCTTACACCCATCCAGGCAAAGTACACTTCTTCAGGAAAAGGATAGGCCCTGCCGCCAGTCATTTTATCGTATTGCGCGGCATGACGCAGTTCATGGACGGCCAGGTTATTCAGCCAGTCCTGGCTATCGAAATATTGAGGAGGGGTAGTATTGAATTCAGACTTTTTTGGAGCGAGCTGTACAAAGCCATTAGCGATTACCCCCCTGTTTTGAAAAACGATCGGGAGTGTCGTTTTTTTGATGTTCAGGCTGCCGCCCACAAGAGGGAAGATATGAGGGATGGTATTGGCCATCCGCTGCGCTTCCGTCTCCAGTTCAACAGGGTAAATCAGCTTAAATCCGGAGGTATTGATCTGTCTCCATTTTACACTGAAAGGGTTCTGTTCACCATTAAATATCTGTGATACAGCAATATCTGATGTTAATGTTAATATGAATGAGATTAAAATACTGAATATCAGTTTCGTATTTCTGTATATTTCCTGCATTATCGGCTATTGCTAATTTAATTAGTTTTATTGTTGTTTTATTTCGTTTTATAACTATTGTAATAAATCAGGTAATCGTAAATAAGATACTGAAAAACAAATATATGTATTTCATGATTTTGACAAACTTATCATGCTTTATAATGTGTGACAACTGATCTAACTGCCTCATTTTCTGTATCGTTGTTTATTGAATAATAATATATGAAATACGGCTGAAGATACACTTATTTAGGCTTACAAAAGAAATAATGTCTATAGTCTGTAAGCATGATTTAAACGTTGCGGATTGACCAGGGTAAGCAGGTCGAGAGGAACATAAAGATGGAGTAGATACCAGTGGTGTTCATCACTGAAGGCCTGATGAAATAATTGCTGAATATAGAAAAAGAGCAGGGGGTCCCCTACTCTTTTATGCTGAAAATTCAAGATGATTGTGCTGACTGATTAGCTTTTGTTTTTACGTTTTTTGTAAACCGGATATAAAAAAACCGCACCTAAAATCAGAGCTGATCCCATATAAAAACCAAGGGACATCGTTTCTTTATGACCGAAGAAAATGAAGGCGAGAATGATCCCGTATACTGGTTCGAGGTTACTGATCAGGGCCACCCGGAATGCCGATAAAGTCCGCATTACAGACACGCCCGCAATGTAGGCGAGGGCAGTACAGATGGTTCCCAAAATCATTAAATAAACCCAGTCGGATGTGCTCAGGCTGAACCTTTCTGACAGCAGACTCCGGTCCGCCAACCGATAGATCGTGATCCAGAAAAATGCACCTGAAAGTTCATAAAATCCGATCACCCGGGCATCACTTTTCTGTGCGAACTGAGAGTTCATAATTGAAAATAAACTGGATGCTACAGCAGCTGAAAGACCCAGGATAATCCCTTCCGTATAGTTGCTTTCAAACTTAAAAATCATATAGATTCCGGCAATGATTACTATGCCGATAAATACATCGCTGATCTGGATTGCGGTCCTTTTAATCAGCGGTTCCAGTATAGCTGTAAACAATGTAAAGGAAGACAGACATACCAGCGTAACAGATACCGTAGATACCTTAATCGCCTGGAAAAACAGGATCCAGTGTAAAGCCACTATACTGCCTGTAAAGAAGAATTGAAGGAACTCTTTCCTGGTGACCTTCAGGCTTAAACCCGTTACCCTGAAATAGAAAAACAAGGTAATACTGGCGATCAGTACACGGTACCACACAAGCTGGACGGAGTCTACCGAAATAAGGGCGCCCAGTATGCCTGTGAAGCCCCAGATAAGGACAGTAAAATGTAGTATCAGTAAGTTTTTACTGAC
>Ga0247813_10003060_pt1 | contig 10993 bp, 7 predicted proteins | sample UWRJL169409C1_FD_180719 | JGI IMG/M metagenome (GOLD analysis project Ga0247813, IMG submission 180719) | Plant litter microbial communities from Arlington Agricultural Research Station in Wisconsin, United States - UWRJ-L169-409C-1 | ecosystem: Environmental > Terrestrial > Plant litter >... | reverse complement strand
GCGCAAGGTCCGCCGCCTGGGCAAGGGCGAGGTCATCGCCGGTTTTGCCGGCGCAACAGCCGACGCCTTCACGCTTTTGGAACGGCTCGAATCCAAGCTCGAACAGTATCCCGATCAGCTGATGCGGGCCGCCGTCGAGCTTGCCAAGGACTGGCGCACCAACAAATACCTGCGCAATCTCGAAGCGATGATGCTGGTTGCCGACAAGTCGATCACCCTGGCCATTACCGGCAATGGCGATGTGCTTGAGCCGGAACACGGCACCATCGCCATCGGCTCCGGCGGCAATTATGCCTTCGCCGCAGCGCGGGCGTTGATGGATACCGATAAGTCGGCCGAAGAGATCGCCCGCCGGGCGATGGAGATCGCCAGCGATATCTGCGTCTATACCAACGGCAACATCATCATCGAAAAGCTCGATGCAGCCTGATCAGACCATTGCCTTTGTGGCTGTCGATGAAAGCCATGAGCCGATGCTGCTTGGCTGGCTGTCGCAGCCGCATGTGCGTGAGTGGTGGGGCGAACCGCAGGATGAGCTCGCGCTGATCCGCGAGGACCGGACAACAGGAGAGACGAAGGGATTCATTTTCTCCGTCGATGGTGAGCCTGCCGGCTACATCCAGTCCTGGCTGCCGGTGCAATATGAAAGCGAGCGCTGGGCGAAGGACCTCACACCCGATACGCCGGGGATCGATATCTTTGTCGGACCCGCCGAGATGACCGGGAAGAGCCTAGCGTCCAGGGCGATTCTGGCTTTCGTGCCGCAACTTTTTGCCGGCACGGCGCCACGGGTCATCATCGACCCGGATGCAGGAAATACCCGAGCCCGCAGGGCTTATGCCAAGGCGGGATTTACCCCCTATGGCGAATGGAACGATAGCTCTGGGCGCACAATCCTGATGGAATTGACCCGGGCAGAATTTGAGAGGACCAGATGACCACATTTTCCCCCCGCGAAATCGTGTCGGAGCTCGACCGGTTCATCATCGGCCAGCACGATGCCAAGCGCGCCGTCGCCATCGCGCTGCGCAACCGCTGGCGCCGCCAGCAGCTCTCGGACGAGCTGCGTGATGAAGTGATGCCGAAGAACATCCTGATGATTGGCCCGACCGGCGTCGGCAAGACGGAGATTTCCCGCCGTCTAGCCAAGCTCGCCGGTGCTCCCTTCATCAAGGTCGAGGCGACGAAATTCACCGAAGTCGGCTATGTCGGCCGCGATGTCGAGCAGATCATCCGCGACCTCGTCGAGGTCGGCATCGGCCTGGTGCGCGAAAAGAAGCGCGCCGACGTCAAGGCCAAGGCGCATCTGAATGCCGAAGAGCGGGTGCTCGACGCCCTGGTCGGCGCGACCTCTTCGCCCGCCACCCGCGACAGCTTCCGCAAGAAGCTCAGGGCCAACGAGATGGACGACAAGGAAATCGACATCGAGATTGCCGATACCGCAACGCCGGGTGGCGGTTTCGAAATCCCCGGCATGCCCGGTGCCAATATCGGCGTCCTGAACCTGTCGGAAATGTTCGGCAAGGCGATGGGCCAGCGCACCAAGAAGGTCCGTACCACGGTCAAGGAAAGCTATGGCATCTTGATCAACGACGAGTCCGACAAGCTGCTCGACAATGAGGAGATCCAGCGCGAAGCCGTCCGTTCGGCGGAAAATGACGGCATCGTCTTCCTCGACGAAATCGACAAGATCGCCGCCCGCGATGGCGGCATGGGAGCCGGTGTTTCACGTGAAGGCGTGCAGCGCGATCTTCTGCCGCTGGTCGAAGGCACTACGGTTGCAACCAAGTATGGCCCGGTGAAGACCGACCATATCCTGTTCATCGCATCCGGCGCCTTCCACGTCTCCAAGCCGTCCGATCTCCTGCCGGAGCTGCAGGGCCGCCTGCCGATCCGCGTCGAGCTGAAGGCGCTGACCAAGGAAGACTTCCGCCGCATCCTGACAGAAACCGAAGTCAGCCTGATCCGCCAGTACAAGGCACTGCTGGAAACGGAAGGCGTCAATCTGGACTTCACGGAAGATGCGCTCGATGCGTTGGCCGATGTTGCGGTTATGCTCAATTCAAGCGTCGAAAATATCGGCGCACGGCGCCTGCAGACGGTCATGGAACGGGTCCTCGACGAAATCTCCTATGCGGCACCGGACAAGTCCGGTGAAGCACTGACGATCGATGCGGAATACGTCAAGAAGCACGTCGGCGATCTCGCCGCCAATACGGATTTGTCGCGTTATATTCTTTAAAGTACCGCGGCTTGAACCTTATGCGAGCGACGGCATTCGTCACTCAATGGGCGCTTTTAGACTGACGAAAAGAGCCTTAGAAGTTTGTTTTAGGAAACGGACATCCCACTCTCCGTCATGCTCGCCCTTGTGGCGGGCATCCAGCGACCCGACGTCAGTCGGGTCAAAAGACCTTTCAGCCCAAGGACTTGGGCTGGCTGGATTCCTGTGACGAGCACAGGAATGACGGAGATCTTGGCTGCCCCCTCATTTCTCAATAATTGCATCGATGATGCCCTTGTTGTTTCCCAATCCCATACGCGATAAGGCTTGTCCCCGGTGCCGGGCATGATTCCGACACGATTTTGCCGCATGCGTCCCGGCACATCCGGAACGTCAAGACAGGTTCACAGGAAACAGAGCGTGCGCCCCATCCTTCACATGCTTCTCGTCGCGGCCATGATTGCCGTTACCGGCCCCGCCATGGCGGATGGCATTCGTGTGGTGCCCGAGGGCAACCGGTATCAGGAACAGCCGGACGTGCCGGGCGCATCGGTGCGCCGGACCAAAGCCGGCAGGACCTCGTTCGATGCCAAATATGACAAGGTGCACAATCTGCTGGCCAATGACAGCAAGCTGATGGGCAAGATTAAGTCGACGGCGCGCGCCTATGGCATCGATCCGATCCACATGATCGGCGCGATCGTCGGCGAGCACACCTACAATGTCGACGCCTATGACCGGCTGCAGTCCTATTACGTCAAGGCTGCCGCCTATGCCGGCGACAGTTTCCGTTTCGGCTACGAGGGCGAAACGGTGGCGCAATTCGTGGCGCGGCCTGAATTTTCCAAATGCGAGGGCAAGAAAAGCTCCTATGCGCTTTGGACCTGCCGCGAAAGCGTCTGGGACAACCAGTTTCGCGGCAATACGGTCGGCGGCACCGCCTATCCGAACAATCGCTTCAGCGCGGTGTTCTTCCAGCCGTTCTTTGCCGGCCAGACCTTTGGCCTTGGCCAGATCAATCCGCTGACGGCCCTGATGCTGACCGACATGGTGTCGCGCGTTTCAGGTTATGACCGGCTCGACGAAAACGACGCGGCCGGTGTCTACAAGGCGATCATGGACCCCGATCAGTCGCTCGCCTATATGGCCGCCTCGATCCGCCACTCGATCGATGCCTACAAGTCGATCGCCGGCATGGATATTTCCGGTAATCCCGGCATTACCTCGACCCTCTACAATGTCGGCAATCCCGACCAGCGCGCTGCAGCCCTTGCCGCGAGGAACAAGGGCGGCGCGGTGCAGTGGCCGGAGGAAAATTATTACGGCTGGCTGGTCAACGATAAGCTCGCGGACCTGAAGGCGCTGCTTTAACTTTCCTGAAATAGCCCTATCTCCATGCAAGGATGAGCGATTGCCGCGGTCAGATCGGGGCGCATGGAAAGTATCGTCATGGATATGAGACCCGAACCCTTTGAACCGCCGGCACCGATCCCCCGCACGGTACCGCCATCGCGCCTGCAGATCATCCGCACGGTGATGCGCAATCCGCTGGAACTCTGGGGCGAGCCCTCCTATACGCTGCCCTGGATCGACACGAAGTTTGTCACCCAGCGCACCTTGATCGTCAACGATCCCAACCTGATCCGATACATCCTCGTCGAGAATGCCGCCAACTATGAAATGTCCAAGGTCCGCCGCCTCATCCTGCGGCCCATCCTGCGCGACGGGCTGCTGACGGCAGAGGGTGAGGTCTGGAAACGCTCGCGCAAGGCCATGGCGCCGGTGTTTACGCCGCGCCATGCGCGGGGTTTCGCCACAAGGATGCTGTCGAAGACCGAGGAATATGCCGCCAAATACGAGGAGGCGGCCGCCACGGGTGCGGTGGTGAATATCGCCACCGACATGACCGAGCTGACCTATGAGATCCTCTCGGAAACCCTGTTTTCCGGCCAGATCGCCGCCGAGACAGAGGGGTTCGCCGATAGCGTCGAGCGGCTGCTGCACAGGATGGGGCGCGTCGATCCGATGGATATTCTGCTGGCACCGTCCTGGGTGCCCCGGTTGACCCGCATCGGTGGCGCCAAGGTGATGGCGGAATTCCAGGCGATCGTTGCCAAGACCATGGATCAGCGGCGGCAGCTGATGCGCGCGGATCCAGAGGCCGCACCCCAGGATTTCCTGACCCTGCTCCTGCAGCTGGAACGCCCGCAGGGGCTGTCCACCGACGAGATCGCCGACAATATCCTGACCTTCATCGGCGCCGGACACGAAACCACCGCGCGGGCGCTCGCCTGGACGCTCTATTGCGTCGCCAATTCCCCGCATGTGCGCGCCAACATGGAAACCGAAATCGACGCCGTGCTGTCGAGCGGAGCCGAGCCGGTGGACTGGCTCGATCTGATGCCGCATGTGCGGGCTTCGTTCGAGGAGGCCATGCGGCTCTATCCGCCGGCCCCCTCGATCAACCGGGCCGCCATCGAGGCGGATTCCTGGACGTCTCCGCAGGGCGAGCGGGTGGATATCCCCAAGGGCATCGCCGTTCTCGTTATGCCCTGGACGCTGCATCGCCACGCGCTCTACTGGGACCGGCCCCGTGCCTTCATGCCGGAACGCTTCCTGCCGGAAAATCGCGACAAACTCCACCGGTTCCAGTATCTGCCGTTCGGGGCAGGACCACGCATCTGCATCGGCGCAACGTTCGCGCTGCAGGAGGCGGTGATTGCGCTCGGCGTGCTGATGAAACGCTTCCGCTTCGACATGACGCCCGGAGACGAAACCCTGGCCGGTGCAGCGGCTGACCACCCAGCCTAGGGGCGGGCTGCCCCTGAAGGTGTCGGCGCGGTAAAGGTTTTTCCCGGCGTTTCCGATTGCACGGCGCGGATCGGCGAATCGGAAGCCACCGGCTCTTGCAGCTGCTTCTTCGGCCGCTTGATCGTCTTGATCGCCGCGCAGGTCGCGTCGCCAACGCCCTCGCAGGGCTTGTAGACGACGATCTCGCTGCCCGCGCCATCGTCCCAGACGGCCTGGATGGCAAGCGTCTTTGCCTCTCCGGCCGGCAGCGAGATGTAGATATACTCATTGGTATTGCTGTCGGGAAGGTTGAACGGAATCTGCGGATTGCATTTGCCGAGCGGAAAGCGCTTGTCGAGCGCGTCGGAATTGACCGAATAGCGGATTTCCGAAAGCCGGCAATGCATGGTCTGCAGCGCCGTGAAATAGATCAGCTGCTTGTCGTCGTAATTGCGGAACTGGATCCAGCCGGTCGTCTTGTTGGCATCGAGCATCGCCTTGTAGATGGCGACATCCGGAAGCACCGGCTTGTACTCTTCCTCGTCGCTGGCCTCCTGCGCAACGGCAGGCATTGAGAGGCCTGGGGTGCCTGCAATCGCAAGGATGATGAAGAGCATGCGCGATAAACCAGTCATGGCATGATCCTTATTTCCGCGCTGTCGCGCAGCCTCATTATCGATGTCGGCGAAGCGATGGCCTTTCGCTGAAAGATGTCATATCACCTCGTGCATATCCTTTGAAGCCGGGTTTCCGGTGCTGCCCGAATGGACGCTCTCGTGACTGACCATCTCCTCCTCGGTATCGATACCGGCGGAACCTATACCGACGCAGTTCTTTTCAGCGAGACCCACGGGGTCGTTGCCAAGGCAAAGGCGCTGACCACGCGCCATGATCTCTCGGTCGGCATCGCCTGTGCCGTCGAAGCCGTGCTGGAACAGGCAAAGGCACCCGCTTCCGCCATCGGCCTGGTCTCGCTATCGACGACGCTGGCGACCAACGCGCTGGTCGAAGGACAGGGCGGCCGCGCCGGTCTGGTGATGATCGGGTTTGGCCCGGAAGACCTGAAGCGCGATGGGCTGCTGGAAGCGTTGGGAACCGATCCGGTGATCTTCCTGCCCGGCGGCCATAATGTCCATGGCGGCGAGGCGCTGCTCGATATGACGCTGCTCGACGAAGCCTTGCCGCAGCTGGCGACGCAGGTCGCGTCCTTCGCTGTCGCCGGCTATTTCGCCGTCCGGAATCCGGCTCACGAACAGAGGGTGCGCGACCGTATCCGCGAAGTCTCGCATCTGCCGGTCACCTGCAGTCACGAGCTGTCTTCCAAGCTCGGTGGCCCGCGCCGGGCGCTGACCACCCTTCTCAACGCCCGCCTCGTCTCGATGATCGATCGGCTGATTGGCGCCTGCGAAGGTTTTCTGAAAGCCCGCGGCATTGATGTGCCGATGATGGTCGTGCGCGGCGACGGAGCTTTGATTTCGGCGGCCGAAGCGCGGCTGCGGCCGATCGAAACCATTCTCTCCGGCCCGGCCGCAAGCCTTGTCGGTGCCCGGCACTTGACCGGTCTCGACAATGCCGTCGTCTCCGATATCGGCGGCACCACCACGGATGTGGCGGTGCTCGACAAGGGCCGTCCGCGTCTGGACGGCGAAGGCGCTGTCGTTGGCGGGTTCCGCACCATGGTCGAGGCGGTGGCGATGCGCACTTTCGGCCTTGGTGGCGATTCGGAAGTCCGCATCAACGATCGCGGGCTGCAGGCGAAGATCGATCTCGGCCCCCGCCGGTTCCTGCCGCTCAGCCTTGCCGCTGTCGCGCATGAGGATGCGGTCGTTTCCGTGCTCGAGCGCCAGCTGCGCACCGCCCATGTCGGCCGCTACGATGGCCGTCTGGCCGTGCGAACCGGGCTTCCCGATCATCTGGCAAGCGGCCTCCAGCCGCAGGAATTGGCCCTGTATGATCGGATCGGTGCCGTGCCGGTGGCGCTCGAAAGCCTCCTGACCAGCACATTGCAGAAGGCGACGCTGGATAGGCTGGTGGCGCGCGGTCTCGTCCATATCTGCGGCCTCACCCCATCCGATGCCATGCATGTGCTCGGACGGCAGGACCAGTGGAATGCAACGGCGGCCCGGTTGGGGGCTGAATTGGCAGCCCGGGTAAAGGACGGCTCGGGCAAGCCGATCGCGGCGTCAGCGGAAGCGCTATCGGAGATGATCGTCGCCCGGCTCACCCGCCAGTCCGCCGAAGTCATTCTCGCCTCCTGCCTTGCGGAAGATGGCGCAGCCATAGATCCGGCCGTGTCGCTGGCGGTCGATCGGGCGCTGAAACGCGAACCCGGCATTGTCGCCTTTTCGCTGTCGCTGGATCGCCCGCTGGTAGGTCTTGGTGCGTCCGCGCCGGTCTATTACCCGGCTATCGCCGAAATGCTCGGCGCCGAATCGCAGATCCCGGCCGAGGCGGGCGTGGCCAATGCTGTCGGCGCCATCGTCGGTCAGGTGCGGGCCTCGGTCACGGTCTTTGTCTCCGCGCCGGAAGAGGGTATCTTCATCGTCAACGGGGCTGGCCCCAGCAGCCGGTTCCTCGATCAGGAGCAGGCTTTTGCAGCGGCGCGCGAGCGGGCGCAGGTTGCGGCGCTGGCGTCGGCGCGGGCAAACGGTGCCGCTGAGCCGGCTTTGGTGATGCGTGAAGAGATCGACGCGCCGGAAATCGAGGGCAGCCGCAAGCTGGTCGAAGCGCGTTTCGTTGCTGTGGCCAGTGGCCGCCCGCGAATCGTCCACGATTGATTTGTTCTTTTTTGGAAATAATTCTTCGCATTCTTGCTGGATTGACAGGGAATGAAACCGTGAGAGACTGCGGCCACCTACAGCGCCGCGCGTCAGTCCTGACGCGCAAAGATCGCTGTATCAATTTGAAATTGCTGTATAATTCCTTAAATCAGATTCGATTTAAGGAATTATACGGCGGATTTAGGCGTTAAATCATGGAGTTGCCGATGGGCCGGATAGAAAAGAATGGGTTGGAAATCGATGCAGGTCTGCACGAATTTCTCGTCAAGGAAGCACTGCCCGGCACCGGCACCGATGGGGACCAGTTCTTCGCGGCTTTCTCGCAGATCGTCCACGATCTCGCTCCGAAGAACCGTGATCTTTTGGCCAAGCGCGATGCGCTGCAGGAAAAGCTCGACGCCTGGTACCGGAAAAACGGCGCCCCGGTCGATATGGCCGCCTATGAAGGCTTCCTGAAGGAGATCGGCTATCTCCTGCCGGAAGGTCCGGATTTCACCGTCTCCACCAGCAATGTCGATCCTGAGATCGCCACCATGGCCGGGCCGCAGCTCGTCGTTCCCGTCATGAACGCGCGCTATGCGCTGAACGCCGCCAATGCCCGCTGGGGGTCGCTCTACGATGCGCTCTATGGCACAGACGTTATTCCGGAAACAGACCGCACGGAAAAGGGCAAGGGCTACAACTCGAAGCGCGGCGAAAAGGTGGTCGCGTGGGCTAAGGCCTTCCTCGACGAGGCTGTACCGCTCGACGGAGCCCGCTGGGCCGATATCACCGATATCGAGGCCGGTGCTGAGTTACGCCTGAAGGCGGGCGACAGCTCCGTTTCGCTGAAGCGGCCGGGGCAATATGCCGGCCATGCGGAGCACGAGGGTTGGCGCCATCTGCTTCTCAGGAACAATGGCCTTGGCATCGAGATCATCCTCAACCGCGACTGGGAGATCGGCAAGACGGATCCGGCCGGCATTGCCGGCGTCAATCTCGAAGCCGCCTTGACGACGATCATGGATTGCGAGGATTCGGTTGCCGCCGTCGATGCCGAGGACAAGGTCCTCGTCTATCGCAACTGGCTGGGTCTGATGAAGGGCGACCTGAAGGAAAGCTTCCAGAAAGGAGGCGAGACGGTCGAACGCAAGCTTTACAGTGAATTTACCTATACGGCGCCCGATGGCTCGCCCTTCGAGGTCAGGTGCCGCTCGCTGATGCTCATCCGCAATGTAGGTCATCTGATGACCAACCCGGCAATTTTGGACCGCGATGGCAACGAGGTTCCGGAAGGCATCATGGATGCGATGATCACCGGCCTGATCGCGCTCTATGACATCGGCCCGAATGGCCGCCGGATGAATTCGCGCGAAGGCTCGATGTATGTCGTCAAGCCGAAGATGCACGGCCCGGAAGAGGTTGCCTTCGCCTCGGAAATCTTCGGCCGTGTCGAGCAGGCGCTCGGCATGGCGCCGAATACGATGAAGATGGGCATCATGGATGAGGAGCGCCGCACGACGGTCAACCTCAAGGAATGCATTCGCGCTGCCAGGGAGCGCGTCGTCTTCATCAATACCGGCTTCCTCGACCGCACCGGCGACGAGATGCACACCTCGATGGAAGCGGGTCCGATGATCCGCAAGGGCGACATGAAGCAAGCGGCATGGATTGCGGCCTATGAAAACTGGAATGTCGATATCGGCCTGGAATGCGGCCTGTCCGGCCATGCCCAGATCGGCAAGGGCATGTGGGCCATGCCCGATCTGATGGCGGCCATGCTGGAACAGAAGATCGCCCATCCGAAGGCCGGCGCCAACACCGCCTGGGTTCCCTCGCCAACGGCTGCGACGCTGCATGCGACCCACTATCACAAGGTCGATGTCTCAGCTGTCCAGAAGGACCTGAAAAGCCGGACACGCGCAAAGCTGAGCGATATCCTGTCCGTCCCGGTCGCATCGCGGCCGAACTGGACGGCAGAGGAAATCCAGCGCGAACTGGACAACAACGCGCAAGGCATTCTCGGCTATGTCGTCCGCTGGATCGATCAGGGCGTCGGCTGCTCCAAGGTGCCGGACATCAACAATATCGGCCTGATGGAAGACCGCGCCACCTTGCGCATCTCGGCCCAGCATATGGCCAACTGGCTGCATCACGGCGTCGTCACCAAGGCGCAGATCATCGAGACAATGCAGCGCATGGCCGCAGTCGTCGATGGCCAGAATGCAGGCGACACGGCCTACACGCCGATGGCCGGCAATTTCGACCGCTCCATCGCCTTCCAGGCAGCGCTCGAACTGGTGCTCAAGGGCCGCCAGCAGCCGAACGGCTATACCGAGCCGGTCCTGCATCGCCGCCGCCTGGAACTGAAGGCCAGCGAAGCGGCTTGAGGTTGGTTGCCGGGAACGGGAAACCCGTTCCCGGAAAAATGGATTGTGCCGGGGAAATTCACGCCTGTCATAAAGTCTGGTTGTCGTTGACTGTCCGGTGATTGGATAAGGGAAATGCCAGTACATCCCCACTCTCCGTCATGCTCGCCCTTGTGGCGGGCATCCTTTGACCCGACGTCTGTCGGGTCAAAGGATTCTGTAATCCTTGAATAAAATTGTTCCCTCACCGCGCGGACGCGCGGTGACTGGATGCCTGTGACAGGCACAGGCATGACGGACATCGTGAGGCCATCCAAAAAAATTCATCCCCGTTTTTCCCCGCCCCGAAAACACAGGTCATAATCCTCAAGCCTCCCCCGCCGGAGTGTTGCGCGAGACGGTCGTGGACAGGGAGAGGCTGGTGCCCGTCGTCATGGCCGTAACGTGCGGTCCGAGCGGCGGGGGATGGTGCCCGGGCGGGAAACCGCTTTCAAAACGTCTCCCCCGCGGCTTCCAGGCTGCGGTTTGGTTGAGCCATGCAAGTTTTGGCTGAAAGGCCGGGATGCAGCGAGACAGGGTGGTCATTCGTAGGAGCCGGAAGCTCCGAGACAAGCCAAAGGCCACGCGGAAGCGGAGCCATGTTGAATTTGTTCTGAGAGGTTCCGCATCCGCGTGTGCTCTCCATGCTCTTTGAAAACCGCAGGCGATTTTCGCCGTGCGAACGCAAACCTGTGCGATGGCCGTCGATCGGACCGGTTGGATCCGCAACCTTGAATCAAAAATCCCCGGACAAGCCGGGGATCTGAAGACGTCTGACGCTCGAAGCAGCAATTACTGCTGAACGATGACGT
>Ga0247813_10003058_pt1 | contig 10995 bp, 7 predicted proteins | sample UWRJL169409C1_FD_180719 | JGI IMG/M metagenome (GOLD analysis project Ga0247813, IMG submission 180719) | Plant litter microbial communities from Arlington Agricultural Research Station in Wisconsin, United States - UWRJ-L169-409C-1 | ecosystem: Environmental > Terrestrial > Plant litter >... | reverse complement strand
AATGGAATTCAAAGCTTCTGCTGAAGATATTTCAAGAATGAGCCACGCGCATCCAACTTTCGCGGAAGCGGTAAAAGAAGCAGCTTTGGCCGCAACAGAAAATAGAGCGATACACGTATAATATACGGACATCATAATTTAAAACCGCCATTCCAATATTTTTGGGATAGGCGGTTTTTTATTTTTGCAGTCCCTACGGATAATGTCATTAAGTTAAGATATTTTAGATTGTGTTCCATCGGAACACCTCATTGGTAGAAAAAAAATTGCATCGTGAGAAACATCGTCCCATTGGGACGTTTGAGAAATTGCATCTGTAATCTGCATATGTTTTTACCAATTATTATTTATAAAATCAAACGTTCCTACGGAACGTGAAAAAACGCCGTATATATTGGGCTACCAACGAAATGTTCCGATGGAACAAAAATAAAGTGATCAGTTATTGTCTTTAGCAAATTGTTTCATTGAATTTTTGTTAACTTAATGACATTGCCCCTATGTGAAACTTTTTACCAACTCGGTTATTTTGTTTTTACCGACATTAAACTCCTAACAGAGTTGAACGAACTTAAAGCATAATAGATAAATTTTATATCTCGTAGAGATTATATATTGGTAGCAGAAAAAATATAAAATCAGATAGAAATGTTGTAAATAAAATTTAGTTTTCTCAAGTTATCTTTACAAGTCTAAAAGATAATATTATGAAAAATAGATATATAGCTCCAGTTCTTATTGGGGCAGGAGTTGCACTTGCGCTTTATTCCTGTGGAGCGACAATTCCGGAAAAAGCAAAAGCAGTTACTAATTTTGACAAAACGAAATATTTAGGAAAATGGTACGAAATTGCCAGACTGGATTTTAAGTATGAAAAAGGTCTCAACAACGTCACAGCCAAGTATTCTTTAAACGAAAACGGAACGATAAGAGTTGATAATAAGGGCTACAATGTCAAAAAAGACAAATGGGAAGAAAGCATAGGGAAAGCCAAATTTGTCAAAAAAGACAATATTGGAATGCTTAAAGTCTCATTTTTTGGTCCTTTTTATGCCGGATATAACGTAATTGCTATTGATGAAAATTACAAGTACGCACTTGTTGCCGGTGAAAACTTAAAATACATGTGGTTACTTTCGAGAGAAACTACAATGCCTGAAAGTATAAAAGCAGACTACCTTATAAAAGCTCAGGATATTGGTTATAAAGTAACAGATTTGGTTTGGACAGAACACAATAAGGCAAATTAATAGAGATTATTAACGTTGAGTCTTTATTAAATAAGAAACCCGATGCTCAAAAAGTATCGGGTTTCTGTATTTTAAGTAAAAATAGATTATCTGGTAAAAACTGATTTATAATTGTCCCAATATCTGTAAATCAAAAATAAATTAGCTAAGAACAATAAAATCGCAATTGGTAAACCCTGGGGAGCTAAAAAATAATTGATAAACAAAATGTTTACCGTAATAGGTAAGATCAAAATATTAGCCAATGTTACATAACGCCCGGTTACAAAAGCAATTCCGCAAAGTAATTCGATCGACTTTGCTAAAGGCATAATATACGTAGAGGCCATTAAACCAACATTAAAAGCTTTAAAATTCCCTGTTGTTTCTTGTTCAGGTGCCAGGTGAAAAAAATAACTGATAGAAGCAAAAAGCAACAAAAGACCAATTAAAACGCGGACAATAATGGTAGCAATTTTCATAATACTAGATTTAATAAGGTTAAAAAATATATTTATTTGCTGATAAACATCTTAAATCTGAATTCCCTAATAAAATGAAAATTTGTTTTTATTGTTATTTTATTGAGGATTCAATAATCATTATAACTGTAAATTGTATTTAATTTAATGCTATATCAAATATAATGATTTTTTGATTATGAAATTGCTAATTTATTAACACTTTTCTTATTTCTTCATGTATTTTTTATAAAGGAAAAATCCACTTCCTCCAATTAAAAGGAAAGGCCAAAGGTTGATTAAGAAAACAAAAATTGTTTCAAGAATGTACCAGCCATTTTTAAGCGAATCGAGAATTTGCAAACCTAAATTTGGTTTGTAAGCATTGCTGTTTTTTTCGCTTGCCATGGTTTCTTGTCTGATGGTTTCATTTTGATAAAGCTGCAAGGTAATAGTGCTAAAATTAATCTGATCTTTTAATGATAAATTATCAATAGTACGATTATCATTGGCTTCTTTTTGGTTGGCCAAAGTATTTTCGGCTTCAATAACATCATTTAGTTTTTTGCCTTTAGCATCAATTGCATTTTCAACTCTTTTTTCGTTCGTTGTACTTCTTTTCTGCGAAAGCTGATTCGATAATAATTTTAAGGAAACATCATCGGCTTTGATGACTCTAAAATCAAGGAAATCAATTTGTTTGGCAATAGTTTTTATAACAGTATCAAGTTGTGTGTTTGGAACGCGGATCGTAATACTGTTTTCTACCGTATATTTAGTAGTTTCAAGCGTACTATCCTGACTGATTTTCGTTTTAATCTGATCGTGAATATTACTTTGCAAATTGGTGTAAGTAACATAACCTCCAAATTTTTGAGTAGCGTTTTCAATTGCGTAGGTAGACTTGACGACATTCTTGACCTTGAATTTAATATCGGCAGTTCGAATAAATTTTTGCTTACTGTTTTTGTCGACTACCGCTGCCGATGATGAAACAGCCGTGCTATCTGCTGAAACTTTCATATCTGCCGATTCTTCGTACGAAGAATTGTCGGCTTTTTTACAAGAAAATAGTAATGCGATGATTACTACACAAGTCAATCCTAATTTTGCAATTGTTTTCATAAAGGTTTTTAAAGTTGATTAATAAATGATTTTTTTTGGAGTTATTACCAATGCTTTTTGTTAAAAGCAGATGTATGAATAAGTCTTAATTCGGTATACTAAAAAGTGTGCCAATAATTTTTGAGTATTATTTTATCGAAGGATTTTTTTTGTCGTAATTTTGAAGTCTAAAAATTATACTTTTTTGAGAGTTTCTATTCATAAACATATTTCAAATCCAGAGCACTTTAAACAACAACTTTTAAGCTGGTCGCAACAATTTCGCGAGGTTATTTTTTTGGATAGCAATTCCTATCCGCAAGAATATTCCAGTTTTGATTGTGTGTTGGCTGTGGATGCTTTTACATCTTTAAAAACAGATTTTCACAACGCTTTCGAGGACTTAAAACAATATCAGCAAACGACCAAAGACTGGCTTTTTGGCTATCTTACGTATGATTTAAAAAATGATATTGAACCGTTAAAATCTTCTAATTTTGATGGTTTAGATTTTCCGGATCTGTTTTTCTTTCAACCTAAAAAAATATTTTTATTGAAAGGAAATCAACTCGAAGTACAGTATTTATTGCTTTGTGATGATGAGGTTGAAGATGATTTTGACGAGATCGTTACAAGTAACTACGAGCCGTTCGTCACACTGAGCGGAATCAAAGTGGAACAACGGATTTCAAAAGAATTTTATATCGAAAAAGTGACAAAAATGCTGCATCACATTCACGTAGGTGATATGTACGAAGCCAATTTTTGTATGGAATTTTATGCTGAAAATGCAGTTATAAATCCGTTAGAGAAATTTCAGAAATTAAATAGTATTTCGCAAGCGCCGTTTTCGGTTTTCTTTAAAAATAATAAACAATTTCTACTTTCTGCCTCGCCTGAACGATATTTAAAAAGAGTAGGAGAGACTTTGATTTCGCAACCTATAAAAGGAACTTCAAAACGATTTACAGATCCTGTTGAAGATGAAAAATCAAAACAATTTTTGGAATCCGACTCAAAAGAACGTGCAGAGAATATCATGATAACCGATTTGGTGCGAAATGATTTATCACACACAGCGCAAAAAGGCTCGGTTGAGGTTGTAGAACTTTGCAAAATCTATTCGTTTTTGCAGGTACATCAAATGATTTCTACCATAACTTCAAAATTAGACCCGCAATATTCGCCAATCGATGTTTTAAAAACCACTTTTCCGATGGGAAGCATGACGGGCGCCCCAAAGATTTCAGTAATGAATATTATCGAAAATCTCGAAGAAACCAAACGCGCTTTGTATAGCGGATCAGTAGGTTATTTTACACCCGAAGGTGATTTTGATTTTAATGTTGTAATCAGAAGTATTTTGTACAATCAGGAAAATCAATATGTTTCATTTTCTGTGGGAAGTGCGATTACGGCACAATCAATTCCGGAAAATGAATACGAAGAATGTTTGTTGAAGGCAAAGGCGATGCATGAAGTTTTAAGATAAAAAAGGTTTGCCACGAATTATTTTTGCCGCAAAGACACTAAGACGCAAAGTTTTTTAATCTTTTTAATCCTTTAATCTGTGGCAAAATAAATCTGCACAATCTGCGTGAAAATAATTAGCGAAAATTCGTGTAATTTGTGGCAAAAAAATATTCACGCTTAACAATTCATTTAAAAATAGATCGAATTTAATTTTTTACATTTATCGAATGTTTTCAAAATTTCAAAATCACATTATTTCAAGGTTTCCATTTCTGGAAGATAAAAAACTATTTCTTGCTGTTAGCGGAGGATTGGACAGTATGGTTTTATTGCACTTAGTAAAGCAATTGCCTTATGAAATTGCGGTTTTGCATTGCAATTTTCAGCTTCGCGGACTGGAAAGTTTTGGCGATCAAAATTTCATTCAGGAGTATTGCAATCATCATAATATCCCCATTTACACCACACAATTCGATACAGAAGCGTTTGCCAAAGATTATAAATTATCGACACAAGTTGCAGCACGCGAATTGCGTTACAGTTGGTTTTATGAACTTTTAGAACAGGAGAATTTCGATTATATCCTAACAGCACATCATGCTGATGATAATCTGGAAACTTTTATTATCAACTTAACCAGAGGAACAGGGCTAGAAGGTTTAACAGGAATTCCGGAACAAAACGATCGAATTATTCGTCCGCTCTTGCCATTTTCACGAGAAGAAATCCTGAAATATGCCGAAGAAAATAATATCGAATGGAGAGAAGATAGCAGTAATGCATCGAATAAATATCTTCGAAATAAAATCCGTCATGATTTAGTTCCGATACTGAAAGAAATTAATCCTAATTTTTTAAACGCTTTCCAAAAAACACAATCGTATTTGCAGGAATCACAGGAAATGGTCGAAGATGCATCGATTATGATTTACCAGCAAGTGGCAAAAGAAGAAGGCGATGACATTCATTTTGATTTGAATCAACTTAAAAAATTACCCAATTATAAATCGTATCTGTACCAATGGCTGAATGAATTTGGCTTTTTGGCATGGAATGATATTTATGATTTGGTTGATGGACAATCTGGAAAACAAGTACTCTCGGCAGAATTTCGTTTGTTAAAAAACAGAGAAAATTTGATTTTAAGCCCAATTTCTGAAATGTCAGAAAAGGAAGAATTTGAGATTACTGCAAACGATACAGAAGTTAATTTTCCCTTAAAATTGAGGCTTTGTAATGTAAGTCACATAACAATAGATTCAAATAAGGCTATCTTTGTGGACGCTGAAAAAATCCAGTTTCCATTGGTTTTACGTAAATGGAATGAGGGGGATGTTTTTCAGCCTTTTGGAATGAACGGAAAGTCGAAGAAAGTAAGTAAACTTTTTAAAGATGAAAAATTATCGCTGATTGAAAAAGAAAAAACATGGATTTTATCTTCAGATAATCAGATTGTCTGGGTTGTTGGAATCAGGCAGGATGAACGTTTTAAAATTGAAAATACCACAAATAAAATACTTAAAATAGAATTACATAATGAACTTTAATCAATACCATCAAACGATAATGTCGAAAAGTGTTTGGAATAAAATCATCATATTTTTCCTGTTTTTTGCTTTTGCAAAAGGAAATGCACAAATCCTGGAGCCGGTAAAATGGACTTCTAAGATTGAAAAAAAATCAGGGAATAATGCTGTTTTAATTTTTGATGGAACAATTGAAAAAGACTGGCATATGTATTCGCAATTCACGCCGGATGGCGGACCGCTTGCGCTGGAAATTGCATTTAAAAATCAAAAAGGGAATTATACTTTAGTTGGAAAAGCCAAAGAAGGAAAAACAAGAACGGCTTTTAATGACGTTTTTGGAGTAAATGAAACTTTTTTTGAAGGCAAAGCACATATCGAACAGGAAATTACCATCATAAATCCGAACTTAAAAACGGTTGATGTTGAGTTTGATTTTCAGGTTTGTAAAGAAGTTTGTATCAATTCGAATAAAAAATTCTCCATTGCAATTCCGTCAACATTTAAGATGGATGCAGTTGCAAGTGTTTCAGAAGTAAAGAAAGATGAAACTAAAGTAGAAGGCTTGGCTGTTGATACCGTAAAACCAACAATTGAAACACCTAAAACTGAAACTGCAAAAGCGGCTGTTGCTGATGCTTCTGCCGAAGAAGATATTCCTGGACCAGCTCCGGCAAGAAGTTTATGGTCGATCTTTTTTATTGCTTTTATATCAGGATTTGCAGCGTTGTTGACGCCTTGTGTTTTCCCGATGATTCCAATGACCGTGAGTTTTTTTACGAAACAAAGTAAAAGCAGGGCAAAAGGAATTAGAAATGCTATAATTTACGGTTTCTCTATTATTGCTATTTATGTTATTTTAGGATTAATTGTAACTAAAATATTTGGTGCAGATGCATTAAATGCTTTGTCTACAGATGTTTGGTTTAACTTAATCTTCTTTATTATATTGATTATTTTTGCTACTTCGTTTTTGGGAGCTTTCGAAATTATGCTGCCAAATTCATGGGGAAATAAAGTAGATCAACAAGCAGACAGAGGCGGAATAATAGGTATATTATTTATGGCTTTGGCGTTGGCAATTGTATCCTTTTCTTGTACAGGACCAATTGTAGGAACTTTATTGGTTGAAGCAGCTTCAAACGGGGGAATTGCTCCGGTTGTGGGAATGTTAGGTTTTTCTTTAGCATTGGCTTTGCCATTTATGTTGTTTGCAATGTTCCCGGGTTGGTTGAATTCATTACCAAAATCTGGCGGATGGCTGAATACTGTAAAAGTAGTTTTAGGATTTTTAGAATTGGCTTTAGCATTTAAATTTTTATCAAATGCCGATTTAGTTTTACAATTGCATTTATTAGAAAGAGAAGTATTTATCGCAATCTGGATTGCCATTTTTGCCGCATTGACCTTATATTTATTCGGAAAAATTTCATTACCGCACGATAGTCCGCTACAGCATATTTCAGTTGGAAGATTGTATTTAGGATTGCTGACATTAGTATTTACAGTGTATTTAATTCCTGGTCTTTGGGGAGCACCTTTAAAATTAATCAGCGCTTTCCCTCCACCGCCACAATATAGTGAAAGTCCGTTTGGAGTAGGAGGTTCTGCTAATTTAGGCGGAAGTACCGAATCTGTAAAAGGATTGCCCGACGGAGCAGAATTAGGACCACATGGTATTATGGTTTTTCATGATTACGAAGATGGAGTAGCTTATGCAAAATCTATCAACAAACCAATCATGCTTGATTTTACAGGTTATGCTTGTGTGAATTGCAGAAAAATGGAAAACAATGTTTGGTCTGAACCAACGATTTTGCCCATCCTCAAAAACGATGTTGTCTTGATTTCTCTTTATGTAGATGATAAACGCGAGTTGCCAAAAGAGGAGCAATTTGTAACAACATCCGGAGATAAAATCATTACCGTTGGTGATAAATGGACCGATTTTATGATTTCAAAATATAAAACCAATACACAGCCATTATACATTATCACTGATTTAGAAGGCAAGAATTTAAATGCTTCAAAACCAACCATTAGTTATGTAAGTGCAGACGAATATTTGCATTGGCTGAAAGAAGGAATTTCTAAATTTTAGATTTTAGATTTTAGAATATAGAAAATAGAAAATAGAAAATAGAAAATAGAATAAAGAGAATAGAGGATAGAATCTAAAATCTGAATTCTAAAATCTAAAATTATAATAATAAGGTTGAATTAATTCAAAATAAAAAGCACTCTGGGTAAAGAACTTAGAGTGCTTTTTTTATGCTGTAAGTCCACAATTGGAAATTTACATTCTTTGACTAAGATCTAAAATCTATTCTCTATCTTCTATTCTCTATCTTCTATTCTCTATCTTCTATTCTCTATCTTCTATTCTCTATCTTCTATTTTCTATCCTCTATAATCTAAAATCTTAGAAAAGCAAAAAGCACTCTAAGTGAGACTCAGAGTGCTTTTTTAATTTTGGTTTAGTTTGGTTTTGGTTTGTTTTTTATAAAAATTCTCCGTGTTGAGAGATATCTAATCCTAATTCCTCTTTTTCTTCAGTAACTCTTAGTGGTGTAATTTTATTTACAACAAAGAATAAGATATAAGAACCTACAAAAGCGAAGATCGAAACGATTACTAAGGCAGTTAATTGGTTGATGAATAAAGTTGGAGTTCCAAAGATCAAACCTTGATTGTCTCCAACAGCAGGGTTAATTGCTTTAGAAGCAAAAACTCCAGTTAATAGCATTCCTACCATACCACCAACACCGTGACAAGCAAAAACGTCTAATGCATCATCAATTTTACCTTTAGGGAATTTGCTTACTACAAGGTTACTAACAATTGCAGAGAAAGCTCCGATAAAAATAGCGTGAGGAATACTAACGAAACCTGCGGCAGGTGTAATAGCAACAAGGCCTACCACAGCTCCGATACATGCACCAAGTGCAGATAATTTGTGTCCTATGATTTTGTCAAGGAAAACCCAGGCCATAGCAGCTGCGGCAGCTGCAACAGTTGTAGTTCCTAAAGCCTGAACAGCTAAACCGTTTGCTCCAAGTGCAGAACCTGCGTTGAAACCAAACCATCCGAACCAAAGTAAACCTGTACCTAATAATACATAAGTAATTCTGGCAGGATTTACTTTTTGAATTTTTCTTTTTCCTAAGAAGATTGCTCCTGCCAATGCAGCCCAACCAGCACTCATATGCACAACTGTTCCTCCGGCGAAGTCTAATACTCCCATTTTAAAGAAAACTCCATCAGGATGCCACGTCATGTGTGCTAAAGGAGCATATATAAGTACTATAAATAAGACCATGAATAATAAGTATGCCCAGAAACGTACACGCTCAGCAAATGCACCAGTGATTAGTGCAGGTGTAATGATGGCAAATTTTGCCTGAAACAATGCGAATAACATAAACGGAATAGTTGGGGCAAGACTCCATGCAGTGTTAGTACCAACACCCTCAAAGAATAAATTAGTAGATGGATTTCCGATGATTCCTCCAATAGTAGGACCAAAAGCCAATCCAAAAGCAACAACAACCCATAAAATAGTAACAATTACCATTGCCATGAAACTTTGAAGCATTGTACTGATAACGTTTTTCTTACCTACCATTCCTCCGTAGAAAAATCCTAGTCCTGGTGTCATAAGCAATACAAATGCAGTTGCTACGATCATCCAAGCTGTATCTCCTGTGTCAAACTTTACAGCCTCTGCCGGAATAGGATTATCAGACAGGATAAAGTTGGATATAAAGGTTAGTACCAAAATAGTGATAAGGATCACACTTAAAATAATTTTTCGCATAGTTATTTAGTTTTAAATTTTTTATAAAAGTATAAAATCAATCGACACCCCTATGAAAAATAGAGTCAGATGTTTAATTTTTGTTAATTTTAGAATTTGACCCCCTGTATTTTGCGTGTATTTGTTAAAATCAACTTAAAATTTATAATTTATTAATGAGAAACAATAAAATTTGGCTCTGAGAGGCATTTGTTAACAGAAAAATGAAAGAATAATTTTAAATTTAAGAGTAATTATGTTCAACTATTTAAAGATTTGATCAGAATGATGATAATTTTAAATAAAAAAGGCATCAAATGAATTGCTCATATGATGCCTTTTTTTAATAGAAAAGAATTTACTTATTTCTGGTTGTACTTTGCTTTGAATTTATCATTTAATTTGGTTTGAAAAGTTTCTAAATTAATTGATCTTCCCTGAATAAAAGCTGTTGTTAATTTGTTGGTTCTCATATCAAGTGCATCACCTTCAGAGATAAATAACGTTGCATCTTTGCCGTTTTCTAATGTACCGCAAGTCGCATCGATACCTAATAATTTTGCTGTATTTAAAGTAATAAGCTGTAATGCTTTTTCTTTGTCAAGACCAAAAGCAGCACAGGTTCCTGCAAGGAACGGAAGGTTTCTTGCGTTCATACGTTCGTTATCGCCGCTGTTTTCAAGGCCCACTACAATACCTTTATCAGTAAGTATTTTAGCCATTTTGTACGGAAGATTTACATCTTGATCAACACTTGTTGGCATACCGTGAACTCGTCTCAGGAAAACACCCACATTGTATTTTTGCAATACATCAGCTGATTTGTACGCTTCGAATCCTCCAACAATAACAATTTTTTTGATCTCATTGTCAACTGCTAATTGTATGGCATCTACGATTTGTTTTTCTTCGTCGGCATTGATATAAAGCGTCTGAGTTCCGTCAAAAAGCCCTTTTGTAGCTTCAAGAATTACATTTCTTTCTTTCGAAGGCGCTTGGTTGTATGCTCTTGAGTTGATTAAGAATGCAGCGATTTCTTCGACCTGTTTAGGGTAATCTTTGTTGGCCTCTATTATTCCCGGTTCAAACCACGATCCTGATTTTTTAAAGTTGGATGGAAAATTAAGATGAATTCCGTCATTCTCTTTTAAAATAGCATCTTGCCAGCTCCAGGCATCTAATTGTACTACAGAAGAAGTCCCGGAAATCCTTCCTCCGCGAGGTGTAATCTGAGCCATTAAAATACCATTTGGACGCACAGTTTCTACTACTTTCGATTCTGAGTTATAAGCAATAATACTTCTCACATTCGGATTAAAACTACCAATTTCTTCCTGATCGTCTGATGATTTTACAGCATCAATTTCTACTAAACCCAGTGTTGCATTCGGAACAATAAACCCAGG
>Ga0247813_10003057_pt1 | contig 10996 bp, 11 predicted proteins | sample UWRJL169409C1_FD_180719 | JGI IMG/M metagenome (GOLD analysis project Ga0247813, IMG submission 180719) | Plant litter microbial communities from Arlington Agricultural Research Station in Wisconsin, United States - UWRJ-L169-409C-1 | ecosystem: Environmental > Terrestrial > Plant litter >... | reverse complement strand
TTTACTCATGCTAATCTTGCTTCTCGGCGCTGAAGTTCACGCGCTACGCACCTCTAGCTCAATTGGCAGAGCAACTGACTCTTAATCAGTGGGTTCCCGGTTCAAGTCCGGGGGGGTGCACAGAAAAGAAGCCCCTCGTCAGCACAACTGCTGCCGAGGGGCTTTCTCGTTCCCGGTCGTGCGACGCCGGGCTCGACGGTTACTCGCTCGCCTCGTCGGGCCGCGTGATCACGAACGGCAGGCTCTCGTGGACGACCTGGTAGGCCGTGGCCGCCGCGTCGGAGGTCGTGCAGTCGGCGATGACGCTGATCCGCAGCTCGCCCATCACACGCGCCCAGGCGAAGACATCCTCCTCGGGAGACAGGGCCGTGACGACGTCGAGGATGCCCGCCGACGAGCCGTCCGGGTGCCGGGCGGGAAGCGACTGCACGCGCCGTTCGAAATCGGCGCGCGCGAGGGAGTCGAGCAGCGCATCCGACTCCGCCCTGTCGTCGCCCGGAGTGTTTCGTGCAATCTCCCACTCCACGGTGCAGCTGTCGTCGTCGAGGGCGTAGGACCCGCTGCTCGACGGCTCCGCGCCCGCCCGCTGCGGGGAGATGGAGACCTCGCGCCAGCCCTGAGACGGGCGGAAATCGGGCACGAACTCGAACGTGGTGCCGTCGACGAACGACGGGCTCTCTCCGAATGCGAGGTCGGGGAACTCGGCCGTGGTCTCCTCGAGCAGCTGCTCGAGGCGGTCGGGCGTGGCGGTCGGAGTCGGCTCGACCTCGACAACGTCGGCCGCGCATCCGCTCGTCACGAGGGCGCAGGCCAGCAGCGCCAGGCCGATCGGGCGGAAGGGGCGTCGTGCCATGGGTGCTCCGTCTTCTCTGTACCGCCATGCTAGCGAATGCAAGTTTCAGTCGTATTCAGCGAATGCGGCAGCGAGGCTCACGGGTCCTCCGCGCGGGTGCCGCTAGCCTTGACCCCATCGTCGGAGCGACCGCCCGCGACCCCGCCCCGACGAATCGATGTGCAGGCACCCGTGACCATTCCCCTCGCACCCGCGCGTTCTCCGTCCGATTTCGTGCTTCCGAGCCTCGGAACGGCGGCCTTCGTGATCGGATCGATCTATTTCGTGATCATGATCGTGCTCGCCACGCTCGGCAGTATCGCCGGCGGCGAGGTCGCGGACGCGACCGACAGCGCCATGTACTCGGCGGGGGCTGACAGATTCGGATGGGCCGCCGTCATCGGCGCGGCCGCCATCTGGGCGCTCGGCGCGGTTCTGTCCGGGCTGAGGATGCGGAGCCGGGCGAAGGTGTTCGCCATCATCGTCTTCGTGCTCAACGCCGGGGCGCTGCTGATCCTGGCCCTCGCCACCGTGGCGTTTCAGGCGTCCGCGAGCTAGTCGGACCTATGCGGTGTGCCGCGGGCTAGGGTCGCTGCATGAGAATCGTCGACTTCTCCGTGGACGGTGAGCGGTTCCGCGTGAGCGAGAGGAGCGGTCCGCGGGGATCGCTGAGCTACGACTTCGCCTGGATCAACGGCCCGGCGCAGGGCGGCTACGGCTTCACCGTGGGGCGCTCCGTCGCCGACGAGGCCTCCGCCGCGGTCGTGTCATCCGCTCGCATGACGGAGGAGCAGCTGGTCGGAGAGGCGCGGATGTTCGTCGCGGCCTTCTACGCCGACGACGGCATCGGGCCGGCGGATTTCCCCGACCACGCCCGCGCCGACGGCACCCGGTAGCGGCACGCTTCGGCACCCGCCCGGCGCTCGCGACGAGTTTTGGCAATCGGTTGTCAAAACCGCCGTCTCGTGGCTAAGCTCGAAGAAGTACACGAGCGGGAGCCAAGGACGGCCCCGCCATCAACACCCGGCTTCAGCCCGAGATGGCGGCCGCGAGACGTTATGAGAACTGTGACTCAAGACAATGCTGTCGACTGGAAACTCTCCGGGTTCGGCGATGAGATCGACACCGACCCGCTCGTGCAGAGTGCGGTGCTTCTCGCCCTCGGTGCCCACCACATCGAGGTGCGGAGCGCCTGGGGCGTCAACGTGGTCGACCTCGACGAGGAGGCCACCGCCCGGCTGAGGGCGCTGCTCGACGAGAAGGGCCTCGCCGTCTCCGCGGTGGCCTCGCCCATCGGAAAGGTCGACGTCTCCCTTCCGGCCCACCTCGAGGTCGACCGCCTGCTCCGCGTCATCCGCGTGGCGAAGACCCTCGGCACCGGCTACATCCGCGTGTTCTCGTTCTTCCGAGCCGAGCAGCAGACGGCGGAGGACATCCGCGCCGCCGTCATCGAGCGGATGACGCTGCTCGCCGAGACGGCCGAGACCCACGGTGTCGTGCTGCTCCACGAGAACGAGAAGGGCGTCTACGGGGACACCCCCGGACGCGTCCTCGACATCATCGAGTCCGTCGGATCGCCCGCCCTGAAGGTCGCATGGGACAGCGCCAACTTCGTACAGGTGGGGGTGCGGCCGTTCACGGAGGGCTACGCGCTGCTGCGCCCGCATCTCGAGTACCTGCAGGTGAAGGACGCCGTGGCCGCCACCGGCGAGGTCGTGCCGGCCGGCGAGGGCGACGGCGAGCTGCTCGAGACCCTCGGCGCCCTTCTGACCGACGGGTACACGGGGTTCGCGTCGCTGGAACCCCACCTTGCAAGCGCCCACGAGCTGGGCGGATTCTCGGGCCCCGTCGCATTCGGCGACGCGGCCCGCGCACTACGACGACTGACCGATCACATTGGAGTGAACCTCGTATGACCACCGAACGCATCCGCTTCGCCCTCGTCGGAGCAGGAATCATCGCCCGCCAGCACGCTCGCGTGATCTCCGAGCTCGGCGACCGCGTGCAGCTGGTCGCGGTCGTCGATCCGAACAGCGAGAAGGCGCGGGAGGTCGCGGCGGGGTTCGGCGCGCAGACTTTCGCCTCGCTCGCGGAGGCGCTCGCGGCCGAGGAGTTCTCGGTCGTCGTCGTGTGCACGCCCACCGGCACCCATGCCGACGTCGCGATCGAGGCCCTCGAGGCGGGCAAGAACGTCATCATCGAGAAGCCCGCCGAGATCACCCTCGAGCGCACGGACGCGATCATCGCCGCGCAGGAGGCGGCCGCGACGCTCGTCGCCGTGATCTCGCAGCACCGCTTCGACCCCTCCACCGAACTGCTGGTCGGGGCCATCGGGCGCGGCGAGCTCGGTCGGCTCACCTCCGGCATCGCCTCGGTGGACTGGTGGCGCGGCCAGAGCTACTACGACTCGGGCGACTGGCGCGGAACCTGGGCGCTCGACGGGGGAGGCGCGCTGATGAACCAGGGCGTGCACACCGTCGACCTGCTCGTCGCGGCACTCGGCACGCCCGTCGAGGTCTTCGGCTACACTGCCACCCTGGCGCACGACCGCATCGAGGTGGAGGACGTCGCCGCCGCCGTCGTGAAGTTCGAGTCCGGGGCCATCGGCCTGCTGCACGGCTCGACCGCCGTCTACCCCGGCCTGGTCGCGAGGCTGCAGATCCACGGCGACAAGGGGTCGGCCGTGATCGAGAACGACAGGCTCACCTACATCCACACCACGCCCGCCGGCGAGTCCGTGGAGGAGGCCTTCATGGGCAACACCGGGCGCAGCACCAACCAGCTCGACCAGCACGAGTTCCCCGCCGACTTCTTCGCCACCCAGGGAGGCCCCGGGCGCATGTCGGACGCGCACAAGCACCAGTACCTCGACTTCCTCGATGCGCTCGACGCCGGGGGAGCGGTGCGCATCGGACTGCACGAGAACCGCCTCGCGATCAGCATCATCGCGGGCGTCTACGAATCCGCGCGCACGGGCCTGCCCGTGCGCCTCGTCTAGAGCACGAACCACCAGAGAAGAGTCGACGATGACCCAGAACAGCCCTGCCCGTACGCCCCGTGTCGCGGCGAATCCGATCCCCTACTGGTCGCGCAACGGCGTGACCGACAAGTCGCCCGCGGTGTTCGAGGAGGCCTTCCGCGACTACCAGAGGATCGGCTTCACCGCGGTGAAGGCCGACATCCCCGAGGGGATGACCGCGGAGGCCTACCTCGAGTGGATCTCGGGCTACGGCCTGGCGCCCTCGCTCAGCCTGTTCAGCAGCGCCTTCGATGAGACCGTCGACATGGCGGAGGTGCTCGAGGCGGCCAAGAAGTTCGGCGCCGACCAGGCCAGCCTCGGCCAGGACCGCGCCATGATCTCCTCCATGGCGATCCCCGCGCGCATGGCCGAGCCGGCCGTGGGAGCCGACTTCGACGAGGCGCGCCTGCAGCGCGCGATCGAGAACGCCGGCGCCGCCTGCGCCGTGCTCCTCGCCGAGGGGATCCGGCCGCTGCACCACTCGCACATCGGCGGAGTCTTCGAGACCGAGCACGAGATCACGAGCCTCCTCGACACCCTCGGCCCCGACCTCATCGGCTTCGGCCCGGACACCGGGCACCTGCGCTGGGCCGGGATCGACCCGGTGGCGCTCATCACCCGGTATGCCGACCGGCTGGGCGGCATCCACATCAAGGACGTCTACGCCGACTACCTCGACCCGGCCGACCGCGTCGGTCTCGGCTACCGCGAGGTGGCCGCCACGCAGCGCCTCTGGGCGGAGCCCGGCAGGGGGGTGCTCGACTTCGCCGCGATCGTCGCCGCGATCCCCGAGGACTACGACGGCGACTTCATGATCGAGGTCGACGTGCCCAGTGTGGACTCCGTGTACGAGTCGCACCGCATCTCCTACGAGTGGGCGAAGTCGGCGCTGCCGGCGGCGCGTCTCTGATGGCGGTCAGGGCCGCCGTCGTCGGGTGCGGGGACATCTCGGCGGTGCACTTCGACGCTCTCGCGGGCATGGGCGAGGTGACGCTGGTGGCCGTCGCCGACGACGATCCCTCCCGGCTCGAGGCCGCCTCCGCCGCGCAGGGCGTGGCGGGCTACGCCGATTTCACGGCGATGCTCGACGCGGAGAGGCCCGACGTCGTGCACGTGTGCACGCCGCACAGCGAGCACGCCTGGATGACCCTGGCGTGCCTCGACCGGGGATCAGCGTGGTGACCGAGAAGCCGCTCGCGCACACGCTCGCCGACGGTGAGCGGATGGTCGCCGCGGCGGCGGCGAGCGGGGCGAAGGTGGCCGTGTGCTTCCAGAACCGGTACAACCCCACCGTCGTCGCGCTCAAGGAGGCCCTCGACTCGGGCGAGCTCGGGCCGGTGGTAGCCGCGCACGCGACGGTCGTCTGGCGCCGCGTCGCGGAGTACTACACGTCCCGTCCGTGGCGGGGCACGTGGGCCGGGGGCGGCGGCGGGATGCTGATGAACCAGGCCATCCACACGCTCGACCTGGTGCAGTGGCTGCTCGGCGACGTCGTGAGCGTGGTCGGCGGAGCGACGAACCGCTCGCTGGCCGGGGTCATCGAGGTGGAGGACACCGCGGACATGGTGCTGGAGCACGCCGGCGGGGTGCGCAGCGTGTTCTTCGCCACGGTCGCGAACTCGGCGAACGCCCCGGTCTCCATCGACATCGTCACGGAGAACGCGACCGTCGAGCTGCGCGGAGCGCTGACGATCCGCTTCGCCGACGGGCGCGTGCGGGTCGTCGACGAGCAGGCGGCGCGGCCGGGGGAGCGCGCCTACTGGGGGGTCTCGCACGAGCTGCTCATCCGCGACTTCTACACCCGTCTCGACGAGCCCGGCGCCTTCTGGATCGACCCGGGCGAGGCGCTGAAGTCCCTGAGGATCATCAAGGACGTCTACCGACAGAGCCTCGTCGACTCCGTTTGACAACCGTTTGCCAAAGTTTTTGACAATCGGTTGCCAAACCGGGATTCCCGCCGTACTCTGAGGCAAGCGAGTCGACGACCGCCCCCGTGCGGGGCACATCGAGACGCCGGGACAGAGACGTTCACATCCACAGCTAGGAGCTGACAATGAAGTTACGTTCACGAGCCGCGCTTGCGGCAATGCTGACGGCCGGAGCCCTCGTGCTCACCGGCTGCGGTGCAGGAGGCGGCCCCGCCGGCGGCGGCGACACGGCCGGACCCACCGGGGGGACGCTGTCGATCGGGTCCCTCGTCGATGTCACCTCGTTCGACCCCGCGGCCTCGCACGTCGGCCACTACATGCAGTACTACCAGCCCGTCTACGACACCTTGATCCTGCGCGAGCCGAACGGCGACCTGTCGCCGATGCTGGCCACCGACTGGGAGTACGACGACACCCAGACCGAGCTCACCCTCACCCTCCGCGACGACGTCACCTTCACCGACGGCACGAAGTTCGACGCCGCAGCGGTCAAGGCCAATATCGACCACTTCAAGGTGGCGAACGGTCCGCAGGCCTCCACGGCCGCCTCCATCGAGGGTGTGCGCGTCGAGGACGCCGACACCGCGATCATCGACCTCTCCGCCCCGGATCCCGGAATCCTGCTCTACCTGGCGGCATCCGCCGGGTTCATGGGCAGCCCTGCCGCCCTCGAGACCGAGGGCATCATCAGCACCCCGGTCGGCTCCGGCCCCTACGTTCTCGACACGGCGGCCACGGTCACCGGCGCCACCTACACGTACACGAAGAACCCGGACTACTGGAACCCGGATCTGCAGAAGTTCGACAAGATCGAGGTGAAGCCGATGCAGGATGTGACGGCTCGCGTGAACGCGCTCGTCTCCGGTCAGATCAACGCGGCCCTGCTCGACGCGAAGACCGCCCCCCAGGGCACCGGCGCCGGTCTCAACGAGATCACCAGCCCGGTGGACTGGCAGGGTCTGTTCTTCTTCGACCGGGCGGGCGCGCAGTCCGAGCCGCTCGGCGACGTGCGCGTCCGCCAGGCGATCAACTACGCGATCGACCGCCAGACGCTTCTCGACTCCCTGCTCCTCGGCAACGGCGAGGTGACCAGCCAGATCACCGGCAAGGCGAGCGCCGGCTACGTCGAGGACCTCGACGACTACTACGACTTCGACCCGAAGAAGGCGAAGTCGCTGCTGGCCGATGCCGGCTACCCCGACGGGTTCGACCTGACCCTTCCGGTGAACAGCGCGGACGTCATCATCAACGCCGCCATCGTGCAGCAGCTCGCAGACGTAGGGATCAACGCGACCCAGGTCGTCATCCCCTCGACCGACTACCGCAACGAGATCTTCACCGGCAAGTACTCGCTCGGCTACTACGGCATCTTCCAGGGCGACCCCTGGGTCGCGATCAACCACCACATCGGCCCGAACGCGGCATTCAATCCCCTCAAGTACGAGGACGAGACATCCGCTGCCCTCATCGCGCGGGTGCAGGCGGGCGACGACGACGCCGCCAAGGAGCTCACCGAGTACATCACCGAGGAGGCGTGGTTCGCGCCGTTCTACCGCGTGAACCAGCTGTACTTCTTCGACGACAAGATCACCGTCGAGAACCAGCTGCAGCAGGCCGTGCCGTCCATCTACAACTACGCCCCGGCGCAGTAGTCCACGCCGGGCGGGGGCCGCGATCGCGACCCCCGCCCGGCGCAACCCGATCGGGCCACGAAGCGGTGGCGAACATGGGAACTGATAATGCTGATATTTCTCCTCAGGCGGCTCGGTGCGGGCATCCTGCTGCTGTTCGTGATCACCACGATCACCTACACGCTGCTGTACTTCTCCAGCGACGGGATCGCGCAGAACATCCTCGGCGAGTTCGCGACGCCGGAGCAGATCGCGCTCAAGCAGGCCGAGCTCGGACTCGACCAGCCGCTCGCCACCCGCTACCTCGACTGGCTCGGCGGAGCGGTGACGGGCGACCTCGGCCGCTCCTGGTTCAACAGCGAGCCCGTCGTCTCCGCCCTGCTCAACCGCCTGCCCGTGTCGCTCACCATCGTGATCGGCGCCCTGCTCATCTCCGCTGTTCTCGCCGCCCTGCTCGGGGTCGCCGCCGCCATCAAGCGCGGGTGGATCGACCGCGCGGTGCAGCTGCTCTCGCTCGCCGGAGACGCGCTCCCCAGCTTCGTGGTCGCGATCGTGCTCGTCACGAGCCTCGCGATCCAGGCCAAGATCTTCCCGGCCACCGGCTTCGTGCCCTTCGCCGACAACCCGGCGCTCTGGATCATGTCGATCGCACTGCCGATCACCGCGCTGGTCTTCCAGCTGGTCGCGCAGGCCGCCCAGCAGTTCCGCAGCGCCATCATCGACGTGCGCCGCCGCGACTTCGTGCGCACGCTCCGAAGCCGCGGACTCTCCGAGCGCGAGGTCGTGTTCAAGCACGTTCTCCGCAGCGCGGCGCCCGCGGCCCTCACGATCCTCTCCCTGCAGTTCGTCGGACTGCTCGGCGGATCCGTGATCATCGAGCAGATCTTCGCCCTTCCCGGAGTCGGACCGCTCGCGGTGCTCTCGACCACCCAGGGCGACATCCCCGTGGTGATGGGCGTCGTGGTCTACACCGTGATCATGGTGATCCTCGTCAACCTCGTCGTCGACCTCGTCAACGGCTGGCTCAACCCGAAGGTGCGTGTGTCATGAGCGAAGCAGTCGTGCAGAACCCGCAGACCCCCGTCGTCGTCGCCCGCAGCGGCGTGCTCAAACGGCTCGCGAAGAACCCCCTCGCGATCCTCGCCTTCCTGCTGCTGCTCGGCACGATCGCGGCGAGCTTCCTCGCCCCCGTGCTCGCCACGCACGACCCGAACTACGCCGACCTCCAGATGGTGCTCGCCGGGCCGAGCGCCGAGCACATCCTCGGAACCGACAGCCTCGGACGCGACGTCTTCAGCCGGCTGCTCTTCGCCAGCCAGGTGACGCTCGCCGCCGCCGCGCTCGCCGCGGTGGTCGCGATCGCCATCGGCGTGCCCGCCGGCATCACCGCCGGCTACTTCGGCGGCGTCTTCGACGGCAGCGCCAACTGGGTCACCAACATGCTCATGTCGCTCCCCGGCATCATCGTGCTGCTCGCCGTGCGGGCCGCCACCGGTCCCTCGGTGTGGATCTCCATGCTCGTCTTCGGCGTGCTGCTCGCCCCCTCGTTCTACCGGCTCACCCGCACCGCGGTGAAGTCGGTGCGCAACGAGCTGTACGTCGACGCGGCCCGCGTCTCGGGCCTGAGCGACGTGCGCATCATGTCGCGCCACATCTTCTCGGTGGTGCGCGCCCCGATCATCATCCAGACGGCGAACGTGGCCGGCGTCGCCATCGCCATCCAGTCGGGGCTCGAGTTCCTCGGCCTCGGCGACCCGCTCGTGCCCACCTGGGGAGTGATGCTCTCCGACGCCTTCCGCAACGTGTACCTCACCCCCCTGCTGATGCTCTGGCCCGCTCTCGCCATCGCCATCACCACCGTCTGCCTGGCGATCCTCGGCAACGCCCTGCGCGACTCGCTCGAAGACGGGCAGAAGGCGCCCCGTGCACGCAAGCGCGCGGCATCCGCTGTGCCCGTCGCCTCGCCCGCCGAGGTCTCGACCGACACGGCCGTCAACGCGGTCAGCGACCACCTGCTCGACGTGGTCGACCTGCGCATCGGCTACCCGCAGGAGGGCGGTGCGACCACGACCGTCGTCGACGGCGTCTCGCTGCACGTCGACCGCGGCGAGGTTCTCGGCATCGTGGGGGAGTCCGGCTCCGGCAAGTCGCAGACGGCGTTCGCCGTGCTCGGCCTGCTGCCCGAGACCGCCGAGATCCTCGGCGGGAGCGTGACCATCGGCACGACGCGCACGGTCACCCCGGGTTCTCGCGCCGTCTCCCAGGCGCGCATCGCCGCGCTGCGCGGCAAGGGCATCGCCTACATTCCGCAGGAGCCGATGAGCAACCTCGACCCGGCGTTCACGATCGGCCACCAACTGGTGCGCCCGATGGTGAAGGTGCTCGGCATCTCCAAGGCCGCCGCGAAGGCCCGCGCCCTCGAGCTGCTGGCCACGGTCGGCATCGTGAACCCGCAGCGCACCTTCGAGGCGTACCCGCACGAGATCTCGGGCGGAATGGCCCAGCGCGTGCTCATCGCCGGTGCGGTGAGCTGCGAGCCCGACCTGCTGATCGCCGACGAGCCCACGACCGCGCTCGACGTGACCGTGCAGGCCGAGGTGCTCGACCTGCTGCGCGACCTGCAGAAGCGCCTCGGCATGGGGATGATCATCGTCACGCACAACTTCGGCGTCGTGTCCGACATCTGCGACCGCGTGGTCGTGATGAAGGACGGCAGGCTCGTCGAGGGCGGCGACGTGCGCACGATCCTGCGTGCTCCCCAGCACGAGTACACGAGGCAACTGCTCGACTCCACGCTCGAGGGAAAGACGCCCATGAGCATGCTCACGACGGGAACGAAAGCATGACGACATCACCGCTGCTGCGCGTCTCCGACCTCGACGTCGCCTACCCGGGCAAGGGCTTCCGCGCCAAGAGCTTCCAGGCGCTGACCGACGTGTCGATCGAGGTCGGCGCGGGGGAGACCCTGGGCCTGGTCGGGGAGTCCGGATCGGGCAAGACCACGCTCGGGCGCGCGATCCTCGGTCTCGCACCCGTCACCCGGGGCACCATCGACTTCGACGGCTCGGAGATCGCGCACGCGAGGCGGAGCGAGCGGCGCAGGCTCAGCGCCGACCTGCAGGTGGTCTTCCAAGACCCGTACACCTCGCTCAACCCCGCGATGACGATCGGCAACATCCTGGCCGAACCCCTCGCGATCGCGGGCAGCGGCCTCAAGGCGTCGCGGGCGCGCATCGCCGAGCTGCTCGACCACGTCAACCTGCCGCGCGACTCGGTTGACCGCCTGCCGCGGGAGTTCAGCGGCGGCCAGCGCCAACGCATCGCGATCGCCAGGGCGCTCGCGCTGAGCCCGAAACTCATCGTCTGCGACGAGCCGGTCTCGGCGCTCGACCTGTCGACCCAGGCCCGCATCCTCGACCTGTTCCTCAGCATCCAGCGCGAGACCGGCGTCTCCTACCTCTTCATCTCGCACGACCTCGACGTGGTGCGGCACATCAGCCACCGGGTGGCGGTGATGTACCGCGGCGAGATCGTGGAGCAGGGAGAGGCGGCGACAGTGACCGGCGACCCCGAGCACCCGTACACC
>Ga0247813_10003056_pt1 | contig 10996 bp, 6 predicted proteins | sample UWRJL169409C1_FD_180719 | JGI IMG/M metagenome (GOLD analysis project Ga0247813, IMG submission 180719) | Plant litter microbial communities from Arlington Agricultural Research Station in Wisconsin, United States - UWRJ-L169-409C-1 | ecosystem: Environmental > Terrestrial > Plant litter >... | reverse complement strand
GCGTCGGCCTTGGCGCCGTAGATGGCCTTGGTCTCGCGCTGGATGGCGGTCTGGCGGGCGATGAGGGCTTCGAGGCGGCGGACGGCTTCCTCGCGGAGTTGTTGGATGGCGATCTGGCGGGCGAGGGATTTGAGACGGCCCTCGATGGATTGCTGGGCGAGGTAGGCCTCGGTAGCGGTGGCGCGGGGATCGGCCTGGGCGTTTTCGCCGAGTTTGCGGAGGCGGGCGGCGATGCCGGACATCTCGGTGCCGCCGAGGGCGTTAAGTTGCGCGGCGAGTTCGGTGAGGCCGGAGAGGCTCTGGATGGGGAAGCCGTTGCGCTGGAGTTCCTCGATGAGGGCGGTGATGTCGCGGGCGAGCTGCGCAGTCTCGGTGCCGAGGGACTGCTGGTTGACGCCGTTCTGGAACGCGATGGGGCGGAGTGATTCGTCGGCGGCGAAGGCAGCGGACGAAAGGACCAAGGCCGATTGACCGATGACGAAGGAGCGGAGGAGGCGGCGGGTGGTTTTCATGGGGGCGTTGGGCGGCGTTGAGGAGGCGGATTATTTAACCACAGATTTCACAGAGGGGCACAGATGACGGAAGGGATGCGGGTGAAGTGGGGTGGACTGACGAGGCAGCAGATTAAGAAGGGGATACTCAGCCTCGGATGAGGATGCGCTTGGCGATTTTGAAGATCATGAAGAATGCCAGCGCCAGTGAGAGTAGGGCTACGGCCAAAGAAGCGTTGGGGCTCATGCTTTCGGAAATGGGTTTGAGTAATGTGGAGAGGACTCCGAGCCCGAATAAGATCACGAGCGCGGCACCGGCTATTTTTAACGTCACGATCAGGCGCCACATGGGGTGTGTTTTTGGGTTGTTGTGGCGGGCGGGTGAGGGAGGGCGGGGCGGGTGGAGGCGGATTATTTAACCACAGATTTCACAGAGGGGCACAGATGACGGAGGGGAGGAGAACGAGGGCGGAGGCGGAGGTCTTACGGTTTCTTTTCGTTGTTGCGGCGGAGGGCTTCGCCGAGGGAGTCGCGGACTTCGCTTTGGCGGCGGGCCACATCTTCCATCCGGCGAGAGGTTTCCTCAAGGCGCTTGAGCACTTCTTCCTGCTTCTGGGCAAAGCTCACGATGGAGAGCTGCTTGCGTTCGCTCGTGCCGATGCCGGGGCCGGTCGCGGTGTTGTTGTCGGCGGCTTCGATCCACCAGGTGACCTGCGTGCCTTCGGTGAGCGGCGGGTTTTCCGAGACGGGGACAAACGTGTGGGTGACGATGCCGCCTTCGCCAATGGCGAGGGTGCGGCGGCTTTGGTTACCGGCGATTTCGGTGACAAGCTCGACGCTGGAGAGCGCGAAGTCGTCGCGGACGCGGGCGCGGATAACGAGACGGGCGGTCGAGACGATGGATTCGCCGGACGTAACGGGTTCCTCGATACGCACGGTGGGCGGGCGGTCGGTTTCCATGCGGACCGGGTAAACGGTGCTGGCGGTGGAGGCGATGCCGTCGGTGCTCACGAGCGGGAGACTCAGGCCGGTGAAGCCGGTGTCGGAGACGGTGAACTCGCCGCGCGCGACCTTGGTGGCGGCAGGATCAACGGTGAGTTGGACGGGCGGCGGTGCGTCGGGTCCGGCGAAGCGGAGCTCGATGGATTTGACGGGCTGGCTGGCCTGGGCGACGACTCGGACCGTGGAGCCCGGGAAGAACGTGAGGGCGCCGGCGGGCTGGCGGAGCGGAGGGCGCTTGGTGTAGGCGGGGAATTCCTGGATGAACTCGGCTTGCTCAAGGAGCGGAGCAGGGAGCGCGGTGACTTTGAACACCGGGCTGCGTCCGTCGCCGAGGTAGAAGCGGTAGGTGAAGGATTTTTGGATGTTGGCGAAGACGAAGGAGAACCGGGCAGGGTTTTCGGCGTCTGGGCGGATGAGGATCGAGCGATGTTCGCCGCCGGCGAGGGAGAGTTCGAGGCGGCCTTGCGGAGGCAGGACGCCGCGTGCGAAGGCGGAGAGCGTGACGTTGGAGCCGGCGGCGGAGTCGAGGTCGCGGGTCTCGGGTTCGACGACGGTGGAGGTGGGCAGCGGGATGTCGGCGAGGGCGGCGCGGCGGAGGAGGACGGAGGCGAGCGGCCATTGCCAGTAGCAGAGTCCGGCGACGACGGCGGAGAGCGCGATGGCGGTGAGGACGCGGCGGACGGCGGGTTTGGCGGGGACGACTTTGCCGAGCGGGAGCCGGGGGACGGAAGCGGCGGTTTCGTTGACGAGTGCGGCGATCAGGAGGGGGGAACCGGAATCGAAACGGCCCTGTCGTTCCGCTACGTTCGGAGCGGAGGCGGAGAGCTGGAGGGCGGAGATGACGCGGCTGCCGAGGGCGGGCCAGTGGCGCTGGATGGCGAAGGCGGCGTCGGAGGCGTGCCAGCGGCGGAGCCACGGGCGGAGGAGTTTGGTGTAGAAGACGGTGCCGAGGACGCCGGCATCGAGCACGAGGAAGGCGGCGCGCACGGTGCGCGGGAAATCCATCAGGCGGTCGAGGAGCGTTTGCGCGACGAGCAGGAGCGTCGCGGCGATGACGAGCCAGGCGAGGCCGATGAAGATCTGGACGACGAGGTGTTTGCCGGCGACGCGGGTGAGGGCGTGGCGGAGCGGGGCGGGCAGGTGCGCGGAGGAGAGCGGGACGCGCTTGGCGGGGGTCGGTTTGCGCGCGGGGGCGGGCGCGGCCGGCTTGGCGGATTTCTTGCCTTTGGACTGAGTGGGTTGGGTCTTCATCACTTCAGGCGGTTGAGGCGGCGCATGAGCCATTCGGAGCAGGCGAAGAGGAGGATGAGCGCCATGAGGACGGGCGAGAAGGCGAGTTCGAGGCGCTTGAGGGACGTGATACTGCCGCTCTTTTCCTCGAGGAGTTTTGGCAACTCGTGGAGGTTTTCCTCGCGCAGGAGGCGTCCGCCGCCGACCGTGGCGGTGGCGTCGAGGAGGGCGAGGTTCATGGCGGCGTCGGATTGTTCGAGGCGCGGTTCGACGACATCGAATTCCACGAGCGCGGCGGGATCGAGCATGGTGAAGAACTTGTAGCGTCCGGGGACGGCGGGCGTGAACTCGGCGCGGTAACCGCCGGCTTCCTCGGGCACGGGGCGGAGCATGACCTCTTGTTCGATGGGTGTGGTCGAGGCGGCGGTCGTGAAGGACGCGCGGGCGGGAACGACGTCGGCGATGAGCGGTTTGAAGTCAGGCTGGTAGAGACGGCCGGAAATCACGACGCGTTCGCCGAGCTGGTATTCGGGACGGTCCACGCGGAGCTGGACCTGTTTGGAGGCGCCGGAGAGACGCTCGAGCGAGAGGGCTTGGAAGATCTGGCTCCAGATCTGGCCGTAGGCTTTGCCGCCGAGGCCGCTGCGCCAGCGGTAGGTTTCGTTGAAGCCGAAATACATGACCTCGCCGCGACCGAAACGCTGGCGGGCGAGCACGGGGCCGGGGCCGCTGGGCGTGGCGCGGGAGGGCGACGGATCGACGAGGAGGACCTCGGCACCGGGGCGGGCGCGGGCGACTTTGGCGGTCCAGCGGACGCCGACGAAGTTGCGCCAGGCGGCGCTGTTGTCGCTTTCGCGTTCGGCGAGGCGGAGGAGCGGGGAGCGGGCGCCGGCGGAGGTGAGCTGGAGTTTAACCGGCTCGGGATGGCGGGCGATCAACTGGTCGACGGGGCCGGGAAGCGGGACAACGGGGAGCAGCGGCTCGAGGGGCGTGCCGATGTAGGAGCGCGGGTTGTGGTTGGGGCCGGCCAGGAAGACGAGACCGCCGCCGGCCTGGTCCACCCACTCGCGGATGAGCTGCATGCGCTCGCGGCCGAGGCGGGCGGGATCGACGTCGCCGAGGAGGATGATGTCGCTGTCGTAGAGCGCGGCGCGGTCGTCGGGGAGTTTTTCGATGAACGGCGTGTTGGGGAGTTTCAGCAGGCTCGGGTCGCCGTCGAGGAGGACGCACTTCAAGGTGAGGCGGCGGTCGTCCTGGAGGAAGTCGAGCAGGTAGCGCCAGTCCCAGCGGGGCTCCTGGTCGATCATGAAGACGCGGACGCGGTTATCGATCACGCGTATCCGGACCGTGGTGACGTTGTTGTCGGTGCTGGCCTCGCCCTCGAGCGGTTTGGCGGCGACCTCGAAGGCGATCTCGCCGGCTTTGTCGGGGATGAAGGAGAGCTCGGTGTCCACGGTGCCGCGGGCGGCGAGGGCGACGGTGGTTTCGGCGAGCGGGGCGACGGCGGTCTTTACGGACGGGTCGCGGAGCGTGACGACGACGGGCTGGCCCTCGTAGCCGCTGGCGGAGAGGCGGACGCGGATGGTCACGCGCTCTTTTAAGAAGGCGATGCGCGGGGCGTCGGCGGAGACGAGGGCGACGTCTTTGGGCTCGGTGACGCCGACGCCGTAGAGGAACAGCGGGACGCCATCGGCGCGGGCGGAGACGGCGGCTTCGGAGGGGGCGAGTCCGCGGTTGTTGGCGCCGTCGGTGATGACGAAGACACCGGCGAGGGGTTCGCCGCGATGGCGGTCGAGGACCTGGCGGAGGCTTTCGCCGAACGCGGTGGTCTGGTCGGAGGCGGGGAGTTTCTCGAAGAAGTCCTTGGCGGCGGCGAGGCCGTCGGTGCCGGAGGCGGGAGGAGGTGTCTCGGTGGCGTCGCGGCCGAACGTGTAGAAAACGAGTTCGGCGCGGTCGTTGAGGTTTTTCCAGAGGGCGAGCTTGTCGTTGGCGGCGACGGCTTTGATGACGTCGCGGCGGGTGGGGCGACCGGTGGCGTCGGCGGGGATGGTTTGGGAAAGACCGCCGTCGGGGGACAGTTTGCCGGAGGCGATCAAGGCGCGGGCGCGGTCGTCGGGGGAGGAACGCACATCGGCGAGGTCCATACTCGCGGAGGCGTCCACGAGGACGATCAGCTTTTGGCGGACCTTTTCGACGAGGGTCGTGATGAGGACGGGGCGCGTCGCGGCGAAGAGGAGGGCGGCGGCGAAGAGCAGACGGAGGCCGACGATGATGCCGCGTTTGGTGCGCGACGTGTTCGAGATGAGGCGGGCGTGGAGCCACCAGAGGAGGAGCGCGAACACGATCCAGCCGATGAGCGCCCAGCCCGGGTCGAGACCCTCGAAGGTGAGCGTGGTGGCGCCGCCGCTGTTGGCGGAACCGGGGGAAAGAAGAGTGCGAAGCCAGTCCATGGGTTAACGGGAGCGGCTGGAGCGAAGGGCCAGCAGAAGCTCGGTGCAGGAAAGGAAGGCGGCGGCGATCAGGGCGATCGTCCAGAGTTGGCGGGCGGTGAGGAGGGGTGCGGTGGCAGCGCCCTCCTTCCCCTCCTTCGCTGAAGCTACGGAGGGCGAGGCTGCGGCAGCCTCGGCGGTTTTAGTGGCGGTTAGAACGTCGGCCTCGGCGGTCTTGAGGTCGGATTCGTCGGCGGGGGATTGGACGGCGAAGTAGAGGTCGGGGCGTTCGTTTTGGCCGACGTAAACGGTGTAGCGGCCGGCGTCGGCGGTGTTGCGCACGCGGAGCATGGCTTGCGTGCCGACGAGTTCGGTGCGGCCGACGGCGACGATCTTGGCGCCCTCGCCGGGACCGCGCAGGTAAACGTCGTGGTTGAGCTGCTCGATGGGGACGGGCGCTTGGAAGGTGTCACCGGGGGCGAGGTTGAGCTTCAACGACGTGGAGCGCGCGGTCGCGGCGTAGAGGCGGTGGACGAGCGGGACGAATGCGGGGTGCAGCGGGAGATTGGTCCAGGACGGGATGGGCGGCGCGGCGAAGAGCACGACGCGACCTTTGCCGACGGTGCGCTCTAGAATGACGGGGCGGCTATCAGCGAGACGCAGGACGACGGAGGCGTCGGGGGATTTGATGGGCTCGAGGGAGAATGCTTTGGCGAAACGGACGGCGGCGAGATTGCCGGAGGCGGAGTCGTTCCAGAGCGTGAGGAGCGGGTTGTTGAACGGACCGCCTTCGAGGGCGAGGGCGGCTTCGGTGGCGGGCGGCGCGCTGATGACCGCGGGGAGTAGGTCGGGCCAGGGCGTTTCGGCGAACAAGTCGGCGGGCGTGGCGTCGCCGGGCATGACGACGAGACCGCCGCCTTCGCGGACGAATTCGGCGAGGGCGGTGACGGCGGCGGGGAGGAGCGGGTCGGCGCCGGCGAGGAACACGACGGCGTATCCGGAAAGTTTGGACGCATCGACGTCGGCAGCGGTGGTGCGGGTGACGTGGAGGTAGTGACGGGAGGCGGCTTCTTCGTCCACGGGCGCGAGGGCGGTGGCGAGGAAGTGGCCGGTGCCTTGCCACGGGGCGGGACCGCGGCGGGATTCAACGACGAGGACGTCGCGGGCGGGGGCGATTTCGAGGGCGAGCGAGCGGTGGTTGTCGAAGGCGAGGCGGTCGGGCGGGAGCGCGGCGGTGAGCGTGTGGAAACCGGTGCCGGGGAGGCGGACGAGGAGCGGGACGTAGCGCGTGCCGCCGGCGGCGAGCTGGCCCACGACGGCGTCGGCGGAGGGGGCGTCGTCGTCCACGGAGAGCGTGAGGCGGACGCCATCGGCGGGGGCGTCGCCGTAGTTGGTGATCTCGGCGAGGACGCGGATGGGCTGGCCGGCGACGGGGATGGCGGTGTCGAGTTTGAGGTTGGTGATCGCGAGGTTGCCGGTGCTGGCGCCGGCGGACGGGGCGGAGGCGGGCGCGGTGACAATGACTTTGATGTCGGGCGCGGTTTTCAGGAATTCGCGGACGGCTTCGAGGGCGCGCCAGCCGACGAGCTGGTTGTCGGTGAAGAGATGGATTTCGCGGCGGCCGGAGAGGTTGCGCAGCGACTCGACGGCGGCGCGGAGGGCCGGTTGGAAATCGGTGCCGCGGTCGGTGAGCTTGGCGAGTTCGACGCTGCGACGGACGAGGGACAAATCGCGCGAGGGGCGGGAAACGGGGCTGGTGTAGCTGTCGTTGACGAGGAGCAGGCCGGCGGCGGAACCGGACGGGAGTTCTTCAAGGAAACCGAGCGTGGCGGTGCGCGCGGCGGCGAAACGCGTCTCGACTCCGTCGCTCGCGCCCATGCTGGCGGACTGGTCCAGGAGGACCATGACGGTGAGCGCGTCGCCGGCGACGGCGGCGGATTTTTCGATCTTTTCGAAGGTGGGGCGGGCGAAGGCGAAGACGATGAGCGCGAGGACGAGGCAGCGCAGGATGAGGAGCAGGAGGTCCTGCATCTTGACGCGGCGCTGGTTCTTTTTGGCGGCGGCTTGCAGGAAACGCATCGCGGCCCAACGCACTTCGCGGACGCGGAGTTTGTTGAGCAGGTGGATGATCACCGGCAGGGAAAGTGCGGCGAGTCCGGCGAGGGCGGCGGGGGCTAGGAATTGCATCAGCGATCAGGGCTTAGCCGATAAAGCCGGAAACGGGTTGGCCGCAAAAAGGCGCAGAAGACGCAAAAAGCGGAGCGGTGGAGACGCGGAGACTGATGCGGACGGATTGGCCACGAAAAACACGAAGAGGCACAAAAAACGGAGCGGACGGAGTGAGACGGACTCGGAGTTTTTTAACCACGAAACACACGAACGGCACGAAAAGGGCGGAGCGGAGGGGGCGTGTTTTCGGAACCACTCGCTTACGCTCGTAGCTACGGGAGGAAACGCGGGTCGGAGTTGTGCGAGGGAAGACATCGGGGTCAGCCGGACTTGGAGCGGAAGGCGAGGTAGCCGGTCAGGGCTTCGGCGAGGGGGCGGCTTGTGTCGCACAAGGTATAGTGGACTCCGCATTGTTCGCAGGCGCGGCGGACGGCTTGCTGGTGCTCGTTGAAGGCGGCGAGGTAGCTCTTGCGGAGGTCGGCGGGATTTGTCTGGAGACGGGCGTCGTCCTCGAGGCCGATGAAGCGGACGTTTCCTTCGAGCGGGAAGGTGATCTCTTCGTGGTCGAGCACCTGGAAAACGATGACCTCGCTGCGGGTGAGGCTCAGGCGGCGCAGACCTTGGAGGAGGTCGGCGGGATCGTCTAGGAGGTCACTGATGACCACGACGATGCCGCGGGCGCTGAGGCGGGCGGCGTAGTCTTGCAGGCACGTGCGGAGGTTGCCGGCGCGGCTCGGCGTGAAGTTGGTGAGCTGCGTGCAGAGCTGGTGGACTTTGCCGAGGCTGTCGGTGCGCTGGAACGTCTCGCGGGGGCGGTCGTCGAAGATCGTGGCGGTGACGGCGTCGCGCTGCTGGAGAATCAGAAAACTGAGGCAGGCGACGAGTCCGCGGGCGTATTGGATTTTGGTGACGTTGCCGGAGCCGAAGGACATCGAGGCGCTTCCGTCGAGGAGGAGGTGGGCGACGTAGTTGGTGTCCTGTTCGTATTGCTTGATGTAATACTTGTCGGAGCGGCCGAGGATCTTCCAGTCGAGGTGGCGCGGGTCGTCGCCGGGGGCGTATTCGCGGTGTTGGGAGAACTCGATGGCGAAGCCGTTGAAGGGGGAGCGATGTTCGCCGACGCGGTAACCCTCGACGACCCGACGCGCGAAGAGACCGAGCGGTTCGGCGCGCGAGAGGGTATCGGGATCGAGGAGCGTGTGGGTGGCGGCCATGGGGATGGGGCGGGGAAGACCCTGAGCTCACGCTCAGGGCTACGGGGCGGCGGAATGAACTCAGCCCAGCTGCTGGTTGGCGGGGATGAGCTGGAGGAGTTCGGTGATGACGGCGTCGGTGGTGACACCTTCGCTTTGGGCGGTGAAGTTGACCGCGATGCGGTGGCGCAGGATGGCGTGGGCCACGGCGGCGATGTTTTCGCAGCCGACATGGTTCTGCCCGTGGATCACGGCGTGGGCTTTCGCGGCGGTGATGATCGAGAGGCTGGCGCGCGGGCCGGCGCCGACGCTGAGCCACTTCTTGGCGGGCTCGAGGGCGTCGGGTTCGCCGGTGCGCGTGGCGCGGACGATCGCTTTCGCGTAGTGATACACGTGGTCGGCGACGGGCATGGACTTCACGATCTCCTGGAGGGCGATGACCTGCTCGGCGTCGATGACGACCTGCGGTTGTTCACCCTTGGCGGAGGCGCGCTTCATGATTTCCAGTTCTTCCTCGTCGCTCGGATAACCGACGCGGATGAGGAACATAAATCTGTCGAGCTGCGCCTCGGGGAGAGGATAGGTGCCTTCCTGTTCCAGAGGATTCTGGGTCGCGAGCACGAAGAACGGGGCGGGGAGCTTGTGGGTTTTGCCACCGACGGTGACGCGGCGCTCCTGCATGGCCTCGAGGAGGGCGGCTTGGGTTTTGGGAGGAGTGCGGTTGATTTCGTCGGCGAGGACGATGTTGGCGAAGAGCGGGCCGTTGATGAAACGGAAGCTGCGTTCGCCGGTGGCGGGGTCGGAGTAGATGACCTCGGTGCCGGTGATGTCGGAAGGCATCAAGTCAGGCGTGAACTGCACGCGCTTGAAGGACATCTGGAGGGTGTCGGCGAGGGTCGAGATGAGGAGTGTCTTGGCGAGACCAGGAACGCCGACGAGGAGCGCGTGGGAGCGGGTGAAGATGGCGATGAGGATCTCTTCGACGACCTGCTGCTGACCGACGATGACCTTGGCGAGCTCTTGCTGGATCGCGGCGTAAACCTGGCGGCAGTAATCGATCTGCTCGGGGCCGACGGGGGACGGAGCGGCGACCGCGACGGCGGGGGCGGCTTCAAGCTCCGGAGTGGGGACGGTTTCTTCGGTGGAGTCGGACATGGTGGGAAAGCGGGCGGGTTATTGGGAAAGGGGGAGGATGATCGAAGTCGTCGCGGTGGTCACGGTGTGGTGTGAGTCACGGACGAGGGCGTAAAGTTTCAGGGCGCCGGAAACCGGGGGTGGAGTGATGAGCCAAGTGTGGGGGGTGGGGCCGGGGCGGGAGGCGAGGGGAAGGACGGCGTCGCGCTCGGAGCGAGCGGCGGCCGCACGGAGGTTGTAGGCGAATGATATATCCGAGGGTTGTCCAGATGTGTCGTTGGTATACAGTTGAATTTCCACAGCGTCTTCGGGTGAAGTGCTATGTTTTTTGGCGATGAAGCCGGTGATTTGGAGGAGCGGAAACGCGGGCTTTTTCCCCGTATACGCCTCGTGAACGGCGTGCCAGGCGGGACGTAGCGAATCGTTGAGGAGGAGGCCGTGCTTGAGGTTCGTGTAGGTGAAGGAATTGCTATAGTTGAAAACGAATAATCCGAGGCAGCGGCCGGTTTCGCGGGGCTCGCGAAGGGTTTTGGTCCAGGCATCGGTGATGACGCGGTATTTGTCGTCGTCGCTGGATTCGAGCTTCACGCCGTTTTTGTCCTTGGGCGTGTCCCAGTCTCCGCGCGAGCCGTATTCAGTAATCAACCACGGGCGGGTGGAGCCGGCTTTGGCGAGCGCGGGGGCGACGGCGGCGAGGCCGGGGCCGTAAACGTTGATGCCGTGGATGTCCACGGACGGGCAGTAGCGCTCGATCCAGCGCACGCCTTTGTCGAAGGCATCGACGGCGACGAGCGGATGGTGCGGATCGAGGCGCTTGATCTCGCGGCAGGCGGCTTCGAGGGCGAGGGCGTAGGCGGTTTTGGCGTCGTCGTTGGGGAGGTTGAGGAAGACTTCGTTGCCGACGCCCCACGCGAGCAGGGCGGGGTGGTCTTTGTAGGTGCGAACGGCGGCGAGGACGGAGGCTTGTTGGGCGGCGATGCCGGCGGTGTCTTGGGTGTAGTCGAAGCTGTCGTCGGCTTCGGCTCCGGGTTGGCCATGGCGGAACCAGAGGCCGAGGAGAACGTGGAGGTTGTGGCGGTGCGCGGCGTCGAGGAGCGCGCGGGTGTCGGCGCCGATGCCCCAGGTGCGGATGGTGTTCACGCCGAGGGAGGCGATTCGCGCCATGTCGCGGTCATAGGCGGCGGGTCCGCCGGTGCCGCTGAAGGTGACGCCGCGGATGAGGTAGGGTTGGGGGTCGTTGTTGAGATGGAGCTGCCAGTGGCGGTCGGCGGGGGCGGTGGATGTGGACGAGGCGGGAGTGGAGACGAGGGTGACGCGTGAGGGCGGGGTGGAGACGGCGGACGTGGGG
>Ga0247813_10003055_pt1 | contig 10997 bp, 8 predicted proteins | sample UWRJL169409C1_FD_180719 | JGI IMG/M metagenome (GOLD analysis project Ga0247813, IMG submission 180719) | Plant litter microbial communities from Arlington Agricultural Research Station in Wisconsin, United States - UWRJ-L169-409C-1 | ecosystem: Environmental > Terrestrial > Plant litter >... | reverse complement strand
CCCCCTCGACCCCGCCGACGTCAACGACACGATCCGCGCCTCGTGCGCGGCGCCGATCACGCCCGGCCTGTTTTCGCGCACAGAGGCTGACATCCTGCTCGCCTTGTCGCCCGACTTCGCCGCGGCGAACGTGCGCCCCCTCGTGCGTGGCGGCGCCCCCGTCGGCACCGTCGCCTTTGATCCCACGCGCCGCATCTTTGCCTTCGCCATCCGTCGCGGTCCGTCGCCGACGGCGTCGGCGGCCACCCAGCTCACGGCGATCGAAGCGGCCCTCGGCTCGGCGGTCACGTTGCCGATCGCGCAGGCGTTCACGACGTGGGACGGCGTCGAAGCCGCCCGCGGCAGCTACAACTTCACCGGCACGGGCAGCACGCAGCAGCAGCTGCAGCAGGTCGCCCGCGCCAGCGTCGCGGACAACTCCATCGCCCTCGACTTCGCCGGCGCCCCCAACGAATCGGGCCCCGTGAAGCTCGGCCTCGTCGTGCTCCGCCGCACCGACAACACCTCGATCATCGTCGGCGTGGCCACGAACCTCGCCCAGTTCAATGACCCGGCCACCGGCCGCGACTTCCGCCTCGAGGACATCGGCGGCGGCACCGTGCAGGCCCAGGTTGGCGACGTCATCGGCACGCAGTGCGAGGTCAAGCTGTCCGCGGCCGACACGCCGGTCGACTTCATCTGGATCCTCGACAACTCCGGCTCCATGGGAGACGAGCTCAACGCCGTCAGCCAGGCCGTCACGGCGTTTTCGGCGTCGTTGAACAACACCGAGCTCGACGCGCGCGTCGCCGTCGCCTCGACGGAATTCCAGTACCGCAGCGCGGGACCGCGCTTCGCCAACGACAACACCGTCCTTGGCACGTGTGACTTTGCGTCGGGCTCGCTGAGCGGGCAGGCGACAAACCGCGCGTGTGCGTGCGCGTTCACGACGGCCGCCGAGGCCGCCCAGTTCTCGCAGTGCATCGGCGCGCTGCGCGACAACCTCGCCGGCTCCGGCGCCGAAGGCGGCTACGGCGCAATCCAGGAGCTCATCCAGGTGTTCACGACGGCGGGCCAGCCCACCCGTCGTGCCCTGCGTGCAAACGCCGAGGTCGTCGCGATCTTCATCACCGATGCCGGCGAGCAGTCCGCGTCGACCGACACGTTCCGCACGCCCTACATCCCGGCCAGCGACTTCTCGACCCCGTTCGCTTTTGCGGTCAGCGAGGCAGCGGCCACGACGTCGTCGACCAACTTCTGGGTCGACTTCTTCACGCGCGGCTGGGACCCGAGCCGCACCAACGAGCGGCCGATGTTCGTCAACGGCATCCTCTGTCCGTTGTCGCTGCAGCCGAACTCCGGCGGTGTCATCGGCTGTAATGGCGAGGAAGACGCGACGGGCCCGAACCCGGCCTCGTTCAACGGCAGCGGCGTCGGCGGCCGCCGTTTCGCGAACGCGCGCTACCACAACGTCATCAGCGAGATGGGCGGCATCTCCGGCAGCATCGCCGACAACTTCGGCTCGGGCTTTCAGGGCAACAACCTGATCAACATCTCGCTGACCATCGAAGCGATCCTGCGCTCCGTCGTGACATCGACGTCGCCGTACCAGCTCGCCAAGTCGCCGATTTCGTCGACGATCAAGGTCGCCCTCGAGGTCCCCACCGTCGGCACCTGCAACGTCGCCGACGTCCCGCGTGTCACCGACCTCGACGGCAACGGCTTCCTCTACGACGCCGCCACCAACCGCATCGCCTTTGTCGGTGCGTGCCGCCCGCGCAACAACGGCACCGACATCGCGCTGAGCTACCGCACCTGGATCGACCTCAGCCCCGACCTCGACGGCGACAACGACGCCTGCGACTGCGCCGCCCCCGAAGTCTGCGTCAACGACGAATGCGTCTGCCCCGGCGACTGCGGCTTCTCCGGCGGCCTCGCGGCCGGCCAGACCTGCAACACCGAAACCTGCGAAGTCGAATGTCTCGCCGATTGCGGCGGCTGCGGCCCCGGCCAGGTCTGCGACGTCAACAGCGCCGACTGCGGCTGCGCCTGCCCCGCCGACTGCAACTTCGGCGGCCCGTTGCCCGCGGGCTTCATCTGCGACCCCGCCACGTGCCAGCCCACCTGTGCCCCTGACGGCTGCCAGGGCCCCTCGCCGGGTCCGAACTTCGTCTGCGGCGCCAACTGCCAGTACGAGTGCGCGGCCGACTGCGGGGGCGCCCTGCCGTCGAAGCTGCACCGCTGCAACCCGACCACCTGCCAGCCAGAGTGCGCTCCCGACTGCAACGCCGAGTGCGGCGGCTTCACCACCTGCAATCGCAACAGCTGCGCTTGCGAGTGCGTCGAGGCTGTCACCTGCGCCCCCGGCTTCGCCTTCGACGCTGAGAGCTGCTCCTGCGAATGCGACGCGGCCGCCCTCGGCTGCCCCGCGACCCACACGCCAAACCTCGACGAATGCCGCTGCGACTGCGCCCCCGACTGCGGCGGCGCCTGCACCGGCGGCAGAATCTGCGATCCCGGAGTGTGCGGATGCCGCGATATCGGTGGCTGAAGACGTCGGCTCCTGTGGACGACGTGCCCGGGAGCCGCGCGCAAGGCTGGATCGCCGCGGCGCTCATCGCCTTGTGCTTCGTCATCAACGCCGCCGCCGGCGTTGCCGGCCGCGACTTCGGTGAGGTGCACTGGGACGAGCCGATGGTCCTCGGCAACGCCCGCTATGTGGTGAACACGGGCAAGCCGTTGCCGCGCCACTACATGCACCCCGCGGCATCGGTGCTCCTGCTGGCGGCGGTGATCCCCGATCTGGCCTGGGACCGGGTGCCGGCGCGCGAGACCGAGGCGGACCGCAAGCCGGCTTTGCTGCGTGCCCGCTCGCTGTTTTCCATCGTGACCGCCACAACGATCCTCGCCGCCGCCCTGGCGGCGTTTGCTCGTCGCCGGTCACCTGTTGAGGCTGCGCTCGCCGCAGCGATCGTGGCGGGCTCCTTCGAGCTTTCGGCACACGGAAGATTCCTCGTGCCCGATGGCATGTTGACCGCAGCCACGTCGTGGGCGCTCTGCGCCGCCGTCTATTCTCTGCGAAGACCCCGACTGCTCTGGGTGGCCGCCGCGTTCGCGGGCCTCGCCGCGAGCACGAAATACAGCGGCGTCATCGTCCTGGGCGCGCCATTGATCGCCGCGGTGCTCGCCGCCGATCGTCGCCCCGCGCGCATCGTCGGTGTCGTCGTCGTCGGCTTCGTCGCGTTCGCGTTGACGACGCCGGGCATCATCGTCGAGCCGCGCCTCGTCATCGGCGCTTTTCGCTACCAGCAGAACGTCTACGCCGACGGATTCTTCGGCTACAGCGTCGATGGCTGGCTGCGCCACGGCGTGGTCATCGCGCAGTTGATCGCCACGGCGCTTCCCTCTCACATCGCGGCGATCGCCCTGACATGGGCTTTCCTCGGCGCCGCAGCGTTCCTGCTCGAGGCCCGTCGGATGCGAAAGGCGGGCGGCTTCGACCCGTGGCTCGTGATCATCGTCGGGTTCGCCGCTGCATGGGCGGTGGTCTTCTGGCGCCATCCGGCGCACTTCGCCCGGAACTTCCTGCCCCTCATCCCCGTCATCGCGGTGCTCGCGGCACGCGGCGGCATCGAGCTCACGGCGCTCATGGCACCTCGGGCGGCACGGGGCACTTTCCTCGTTTTGTTCATGCTGAGCGCGCTCAGTATTGGCGACGTGGTTTCGGCGGCAATGTCCATCAAATCGAAGGCACAGCCGGTCGTCGATCTCCTGGAGTTCGTCGACATCCACGAAGATGAGATGTTTTTGACGTCACCCGCGGTCGCCGAGTCGTTGCTGCAGGTCGATGGCGAATGGCGGCGAAACCTGGTGACCGGCGCGGCAGCCCCCGTCGTCGCGACCCGACTCATCGCGTTTCCCGGTGAGCTGCTCTCGTTGACCCGCTGGGGTGGGAGCGACACGTTTCTCGCCGACGAGGTCTTTGGTCCGCGCGACATCAACTGGAACCTCTACCCGACCTGGGGGGGGCCGCGGCGGGCGGTCGTCATGAAGATCGAAAAGGCGCGCGCGCTCGGCGCCAACATGGATTTCGAAGCGCGTCCGGAGGTGCCGATCCCGCCGCCGCTGCCTGACGAACTGATCAAGATCGAATTGCCACGTCTCGAAGGCCATAAATAATGCAGCCATCGGTTCGATTCAGAATCATAGAAGCGGTTGCGTTTCTGGCGTGTGCGATTGCGGTCGCCTGGACCGTGCTCATCGTCGATTTCGTCCCATCAAATGACGGTCCACAGCACACGTTCGCCGGCTACGTCAAGAGAAACAGTGCAATTGATGGTACGGTCTGGGCGGAGAATTACACTCCGAATGATCCAATAACATCCAATGGTTACATGGACCTGTTCTCTGTCCTGGAGCCGATCGTCGGTATCGCCCCGGCGCATCAAGCAATCATCGTTTTCGTGTTGCTGCTCTGGTCGATCGGCTGGTTCCTGTGGATACGAAAGCACGCTGGACCGGCGTCTCTCCTTGGATTGATTGCGTTTCCGCTCGCTTTGCAGTGGCTTCTCTGGATTGGCCTGTATCCGTTCCTCCTGAGCAGCGCCTTGATCCCCTTCGTCTTGATGGCGCGCGCCCGGTTTGGGTTGCACCGCGTCTCCTTGCTGGTCATCAGCCTGACGCTTGTTTTCATGGCCCGAATACATGTCTTCGGCGCCGCGCTCGCTGGCTTGATTCTGGTTTTTCATTGTCTTGGTGAGTCCAGGCCACTCAGGTCAATTGCAATAACGAGTATCGTCGGACTGCCATCTCTTTTTTATGTATATCTGATCGGCAAAAGCTCGGACATGCTGAAGGGCAGTGAAGGAACCGAGTGGGATGTGCCGTACAACGCGCTCGACCTGTTCCTGGAATTCTTCCTGCCAGGCCCCACGGCCATGCAGGTCTGGTTCCTGTTGCTCGTGCTGGTGGCTGTTGTCGCGGGCTTGCGCGCACGCGGCCACCATCGGCTCATGCTGGGAACTGGCCTGCTGCTGCTGGTGGTCGGGCTGGCGCTCCCGCTGAACTGGTCTGGTTGGGAGCTCGTGCGGCCTCGTCTGCTGCCGACGGCCTATCTGCTGATTCTCGGGGGCACCGTCGTGCCGCCGCGTTTGAACACGGTGGTAGCGACGTGCGTCCTGCTGTTCGCCGGATGGCGGTTCGCGTGGGTGGCGAACCTTCACCGCCAGGCCGAGACGGAGCTGGCGCCGATGCTTGCCGTCGGCTCGGCGCTGAAGATGGACAACAAGCGGTGGATCTACGTGGTCACGGACGGGCCGGCCTCTCCTGCCTATGAGCCCATCCACGTCGCCAGCGGGTTTCTCCACCTTGCGCAGATGGTGGCGCCGACGGCCGGTGGCACGCCTTTCTTTTCGCACGACGGCGATGCCTCCATTCATCACGTGCTCATCAAGAACAGGGCTCGGCGGCGGTGGCTCGGCAGCGTCGAAATGCCTTCGTTTGTCATGAGCGCCTGGTCTCCCCTCATCAGTCGCCGGCTGCGCGACCTGCATATCTCCAGCTATCTCAGCTCGATGGCGTGGCTCGACGCGATCGCTTTGTACGGGCTTCCCGCCGATGGCGAAACGATGGCTGAGGCGGGATTTGCGGTGCAAAAAATAGCGGAGAGCAGCGACGGACATACTCTTTTTGTGGGCGAGTTTACTGGTTGTTCCTGGAATATTGAAATTGACGGGCTGCTCGAGGAGACGGTCGTCACCATCGGCTTCGGCACGTCGACGGACATCCAGGATGCCTTCCTCGTCGGCCCGTCTGGACGCCTGAGGGTCGACAAGGTCCCGTGCGGTCCTTCCTGGTTTCGCGTCGAGGCCGGATGCCTCGAGGCGAGGACGGCAGACGGGCGGGTGCCCATCCAGCCCATGCAGGAGACCTCGACGCTGCGCTGCACCGTTCCTGCTGCCGACACCGGCGGCGCTGAGGTCGGCGACGACTCCGCCGCTCCTGACTCATCTGGGCCCTGAGAACGAGCTCCGGCAGACGCGAGGAGCGCGGAACCCGCGAGCAGGGAGCGCGTCGAACGGCTCCGTCAGGTGCTCAGGCCGGCATCGTTGGAATGACGACGTGAGCGTCGTTACAGGACATCGCGTTTGCCGAACCGGAGCGACGCGATCGCGGCCAGCGCGGCGCTGTACAGCAGGCCATAGCAGGCCGCCCACCAGAGCGAGGTGGCAGGAGCGTCACCGTGAACCCACGCGGTCAGGTCAAACCGTGAGAGCTGCGGGAGACCGTGCGCGAGCGCGCGCATGGGGAGCTCGAGGGGACCAAACGTTCCCCTCGCCAGCAAGGTGTCCAGCGCTTCATCCATTCGTCCCACCACGAAGAGGACAGCGGTGAGGGTTGCCGCGAGGACCGATGACGATCGAACGGCGAACGCCATCGCGATACCGGCAACGATGATGCCTTCGAACGAAGCAAACAAAACCGCGACGAATGTCTTGAACGCGGGGCCTCCAAAGACGGCGACCAGAATGGCCAACATGGTGCCCAGGATGACGTTCGCGGCGAGCACGAGGGTGATGGCGGCCAAAGAGCGGCCGTAGACGAACGCGTCGCGTCCCACCGGCCTGGCGAGCAGGACGATCACTTCCCGCGTCGCGATCGCTGAAGACACCGAAGAAATCGTCACCGTCGCGGCCAGGGCAGCGACGACGAGCGCGATGAACGCCATCCCGAGATCGACGAGCGCGTTGACGGTTTCGCCGAGGCTGAGCTCAGCGAGCATCGCCGCTGCCGCGACCATGAGGCCGCCGGCCGCGAGCAACCCCACGTACAGCTTCGACCGGATGAACTCACGAACGGCTCCCGCCCAGTGGGCGGTGATCGAGACGAAGATCTGCTTCACCGATGTTCTCCGCTCATCAAATTCACGAGGCGTTCCTCGAGCCGTGGACGGACGCTCTCGATCGACGTCACCCGCAACCCATGCGTTCTCGCGATGCCGAGCGCGGCTTCGAGATCGACGTCGCTGTCGACTTCAACATAGAGGCGATCGCCGCGGATGCCACCATGGCCGGGACCGGCCCACTGCGGGAGCGTGCCGGAGCTCGACGCAAAGACCGCGCGATGCCCTTGCGCGTCGCCGACCAGCGACTGCAGCGAGCCAGCGAACACGGTGCGACCTTTGTCGATGACGGTGACGGTGTCGCACAGCTCGCCGATGTCGGCGAGCACGTGCGAGCTGAAAAGAATCGTGACGCCTTGCGCATGTCGCGCCCGCAGCACGTTGCGTACGAGCTCTCGTCCTGCGGGGTCGAGGCCGCTCATCGGCTCGTCGAGGACGAGGAGTCGGGGCGCTCCCAACAACGCGACAGCCAATGACAGGCGTTGCTGCATGCCTTTCGAGAAGCGGCTGACGGGGTCGTTCCGCCGCGCATAGAGGTCCACCTCGCGCAACACGGCGTCGATGGTGTCGTGGCCGGGGCCCAGCGCGGCGTGAAGCTGGAGGATTTCCAGGGCCGTCAACGTCGCCGGAAACGACGCCATGTCGGGTGCGAAGCCGAGCCCGGTTCGAGCAGCAGGCTCGAACGATGGGCGCCCGAAGATCGCCGCCGTTCCCTTCGTCGGACGCGCCACGCCGACGAGAATGCGAAGCGTCGTTGACTTGCCCGCGCCGTTGGCGCCGACGAGGCCGTGGATCGTGCCTTCTTCAACGTTGAGATTGATGTCGTTGAGAAGGACCGGGCGCCGCCCGCGAAAGTCGGCGACGAGGGATTTCTGCAGTCCGGCGATGGCAATGGCGAGCATGGTGAACCTGCGGTTACGGCGAGACTTGTTCACAGGGAATCAGGACGACGCTGTTGCCCTGGACCTCCCAACACTGGCCCGGTGGCGCGGGGGGCGCGCCCTTCAGATAGCCCGCGTCGATCAGTTCGCGGATGGTCGCGATGCGGTTGTTGTTGAGCCGGAAGCTCGCGGCTGCCTGCTTCAGCTCCCGCTCAAGACAGCGGAGGTAGACGCCCTCAATCTGGTTGCCCAGAGCTTCCCGCTGTGCGCTGAGCTCTGCCATCGCCTTCATGTTGACGACCATGACGCCGCAATCGTCGGCGTCGCGGCGCAGACGGTCCGCGAACGCCTTGAGATATGGCGGCGCCTGAGGTTTCTCCGCAGCGCGCGCGAAGTGAGCCGCCGCAGCCACCGCATCCAACGTCCCGAAGTACGCGCTCATGCCGCGCAGCATCGGGTACTCATAGCTGCTCGGGTACCGCTCCTCGGCCTGGCCAAGCAGGCGCTCCATTGTTGGTGCCCGCGCTCGGTCTGTGAGGAGCAACGCCGTCCCGAGGGAATACGCGTCAGTCAGCTGCGGATTGTGGCGAAAAACGGTCTCGAGCCACAGCTCGAGGTGGGGATAGCCAGCGCGCATGTACATGTCGCGCCCCGCCTGCTGTGTGGTCAGGATCCAGAGCAGCGCGCCAGCGGCTTCGTCTCTGCCAAGCGAAGCAAAAGAGATCGCGCTGTCGCCCGGAGGCCGCGCGAATTCCTCCGCGTGTGAGGAGAAGGTCGGCACGAATGCGGCGATACCCAGGCCGATAGCGATGACAACGATGCGCATCTCTCCACTGCTCCATCGCGGGCGGCGCAATCCCGATGTTGCACCCCAGAAAATGAATATGCCGGCTTGCACCGGCACATTCTCTCAACCTGTGCGAGCGCGCTTCAGTCGCAAGCGTTGTTGGCGGCGGCGGTCGTGCGGGTCGCGCAAGGCGTGTCACGCGTGATGGGCCCGAGGCAGACGTCATTCTGCTCAGAGACCGACCAGAGGTCGCCGTTCAGGTCGCCCGAATCGATCGAGCTACCGGTGGCGAGACCACCGAAGGCAGCGGCGGTACCGGTCGCGGTGGCGGCGGTCGCGCTGTAGACGTACCGCAGGCGGTCGCCCTTGGGCTGAAAGCCGATGGGGTTGGTGGCGGTACGAGCGACGGCGGCGCCGTTGATCTCGGCCATGCTGCCGTAGGAGTCGAATTCGGCCTTGAACGATTCCTGAGCGACGTACATCGCCTTCAGGTTACCGCGGGCCTCAGACTGCTTCGAACGGCACTGAAACTTGACGAAGTTGGGGACGGCGATCGCGGCAAGAATGCCGATGATGGCGACGACGATCATGAGCTCGATGAGCGTAAAACCAGTAACTTTTTTCACTGTGGCCTCCGGTGCAAGTGGTTGTTCACGGTACGTGCCAATCTTTTGCTGTCGGCACGATGCTGTCTCTACGGGCGGATCGACAATCTCTGTCAGCTGGCGGTGACGCAGGTGACGGGAATCGTCATAGGCAGGGGTTCAACGCGTCGTCGTGCTGGATGTTGAACTCCGTGTCGACGGTGATGATGTCGCCGGAGACGTCGGAGCCGGGCAGGCCGACGCCGGTGACGAGGAAGCCGTCGCTGCCGTCGAAGGCTGGCTGCGAGGCGACGGAGAAGTTGTAGTACCGGCGTCCGGAAAAGACCGCGCCGATGATGTTCAGCTCGGCATCGTCTTCATACGCATACCGGTCATGCTCCGCGAAGTAGGTCTCCTCGGCTCTGGCGACGAGAAATGCTCCGGTCTTGCCCTCAGTCTGCTTCGTTCGACATTGAAACTTCACGAAGTTCGGGACGGCGATCGACGCCAGGATGCCGATGATCGCCACGACGATCATGAGCTCGATGAGGGTGAAGCCGCGGTTTCGCATGGCCTCACCTCAGCACAGAGCACGCCAGCGGACAAACTCGCCACCTTGAGGTGTTCCGCTATAGGGTGCCGACGCACTGTGTTGGTCACGGCCTCGGCCGGCGACCCGTTTGAGGAGCAGCGTGGACAGCGCCTTCGGGTGATTTCGTCGACGACTGCGGAGCAGGATGATGACGACGACTTCGAAGGCCCCGCCGTTTACGCTCTATGAGTACCGCCCGTCGCCGTTTTGCGTCGCTGTCCGGGTCGGCCTCAACGAGTGCCAGGTCCAGTTCACGCCTCGCGATGTCGACCTCACGAAACCGCGAACCGCGGCGTTTCTCAAGCGCAGCCCGTTTGGTCGACTGCCCGCGCTCGTCGAGCACCGGCCTGGCGGCGAGCTCGCGATCTTCGAATCGCCGGCGATCCTCTTGTTTCTGGCGGAGCGTTTTCCGCAGTCGCCGCTCGGGTTCACCGACCTGACCGCGCGCGGCGAGGCCTACAGCTGGTTGTCGTATATCGGCACCGGCTTCGCGGTCGAGCTGTGGACGTCGTACTGCGAAGAGCATGTCCTCGACGACAGCGAGCGTTCGCCACGGTTGCGGCAGCGGTCGCGCTCCGAGCTTGATCGTCATCTCGATGTGCTCGATCGCCACCTCGCGCGCCGGGCGTTTCTTGCCGGCGACTACAGCGTGGCCGACACCCTCTCGACGCCGCTGCTCGATCTGCTCGATCAGCTGAACGTCGACCTCGACGCGTTCCCGCGGGTTCGCTCGTGGCGCGAGCGCCTTCGGGAGCGGCCTTCGTACAAAGAGGCGTGGCCAGGCGAAGACGACGACGAATAGCGGCTCGCGTCGAGACGGCCGTTCGCATCGAGCCCCCTGCGGGGCTCGTCGACGTTCAGTGACAAAATTCGTCGAGGCTGTTTCTCGACGAGCCGACCTCACAGGCGGCACCGGAGCGCGGATGAGCACGAACAAGGACATGCCCTATCGCCGGCTCGGTCGTGCGGGGATCAAGGTCAGCGCGTTGTCACTCGGTGGCTGGACCACCTTCGGCGGCAGCGTCACCGACGACGACGTGACCGGCGCCATCATGCGGCGCGCGTTTGATGCCGGCGTGAACTTCTTCGACATCGCCGACGTGTACGCCAAAGGCGAAGCCGAACGACGGATGGGGGCCGTGTTGCGGCAGCTGCCACGACACGAGCTCGTGATTTCGTCGAAGGTCTTCTGGCCGATGTCTGACGACGTCAACGATCGTGGGCTGAGCCGCAAGCACATCATCGAGTCGGTGGAGAAATCGCTGAAGCGCGT
>Ga0247813_10003053_pt1 | contig 10999 bp, 9 predicted proteins | sample UWRJL169409C1_FD_180719 | JGI IMG/M metagenome (GOLD analysis project Ga0247813, IMG submission 180719) | Plant litter microbial communities from Arlington Agricultural Research Station in Wisconsin, United States - UWRJ-L169-409C-1 | ecosystem: Environmental > Terrestrial > Plant litter >... | reverse complement strand
CGGGCAAGGGCTGACCCGCGCCGCCTCCGTATCGGCTGGGTCGCGTTGCCAGCCGCGCGACACCGTGCGACGCTTGAACCTCGACACCCGGCTGGGGGCGCCTTGAACACGACCACACCATCCTCGCCCAGGGTCGGCATCGTTGCGGCCCTCGCGGCTACCGTCGCGCTGCTCGTCGCCGGGTGCACCGCACCGGCGGAGGAACCGCGCCCCGCGGCATCCGCCACCCCCACCCCCACCTCGACCCCCGGCGAGAAGACGAGCGCCGAGATCTTCCCGGGCGGGCCGTTCCTCGACCCGCGGTCGGAGGCGATGGTGGCCGAGAAGCAGCTGCTCGACGCCGGCAAGACCGACGAGGCGGAGAAGATCGCGCAGATCAGCCGGCAGCCCACGGCGATCTGGCTGGGCGAGTGGCTCACCGCCGACAAGATGCCGACCATCGTCGGGCAGTACATCGCCGAGGCGGAGGAGGCGGGCACCACGCTCGTCTTCGTCGCCTACGCGATCCCGAACCGCGACTGCGGCGGCCACTCGGCCGGCGGTCTCGACTACGACGAGTACACGGCGTGGGCGCAGGCGCTCGCCGACACCCTCGAGGGAACCGGCGCGGTGATGATCGTCGAACCCGACTCGCTCGCGATGCTGTTCAGCGAGAAGTGCGCGGGCGAGGAGGCGCGTCGCCTGCCGCTCATCCAGAAGGCCGTCGAGAGCTTCACCGCCGCCGGGCTCACGTCGTACCTCGACGCCGGCAACAACAACTGGATTCCCGAGCACCGCATGTCGGAGATGCTCGTCAAGGCGGGCGTCGAGAACGCGCGCGGCTTCTTCACCAACGTCTCGAACTTCTACCGGGTCGACGAGGAGCGCGAATACGCGGAGGCGCTCTCGGCGATGATCGGCGGCAAACGCTTCGTGATCGACGTGTCGCGCAACGGCAACGGCTGGAAGGGCGACTGGTGCAATCCCACCGGCGCCGCACTCGGCCAGGCCCCCGTCGTGACGACGAGCGAGAGCACGAACCTCGACGCGCTGCTCTGGGTGAAGCACCCGGGCGTCAGCGACGGAGCCTGCAACGGCGGCCCGAAGGCCGGCCAGTGGTGGGAAGAGCAGGCGCTCGCCCTCGTCGACAACCGGCCGGCGAAGAAGTGACGCGCTAGCGCGGCGCGACGACCAGCGTCTGCCGCATCACGCCGAGGCCCTCGACGCCGAGTTCGACCACGTCGCCGGCCTTCAGGAACGGGAAGCGGCCCGACATCGCGACGCCCTCGGGCGTGCCGGTGTTGACCAGGTCGCCCGGGTCGAGCACGCCGTACTGCGACAGGTGCCAGACGAGGAACGCGACCGAGAACACCATGTCGGCGGTCGTCGAGTCTTGGCGGTGCTCGCCGTTCACTGTCGAGAAGAGCCGCAGGTTCTGCGGGTCGACCTCGTCGGCGGGCACGAGGTACGGGCCGACCGGGTTGAAGGTCTCGGCTGTCTTGCCCTTCGACCACTGGCCGCCCGACTCCTCTTTCTGCCAGGTGCGCTCGGAGACGTCGTGGCTCACGACGTAGCCGGCGACGTGGTCGAGGGCGTCGTCGACCGAGCCGAGATAGCGGGCGCGGCGGCCGATGACGACGCCGAGTTCGACCTCCCAGTCGATCGTCTCGGCGCGCGGCGGCACGTGGATGTCGTCGAACGCGCCCACGACCGTGTTGGGGTGTTTGAAGAACAGGATGGGCACGGTCGGTGCGCCGTTGCCCGATTCGGCCGCGTGCGCCGCGTAGTTCTGGCCGATGCAGAGCACGGCTCCCGGGCGAGCGATGGGGGCGCCGACGCGCAGGTCGGCCGCGTTCTCGAGAACGGGAAGGTCGGATGCCACGGCTCGCGCCCGGCGCAGGCCGTCGCTCTCGAGGAAGGGGCCGTCGATGTCGGCGGTGAGCGATCTCAGGTCGCGGATCACCCCGTCGCCGGCGTCGACCGCCGGGATCTCGCTGCCGACGGGGCCGAGGCGCAGAAACTTCGTCATGCGTCGATCCTAGGCACCGGGTCCAGCAGAGACCCGGTGCCCCGCGACTACTGCGCGCCGTACCCGCCGACCGGGCTGAAGCCCGCGGGCAGGGCGAACGGGTCGACCACCCGGCTGCTGCGGTCGGAGGCGGCCGCGAGGCCCGCGAGTTCGCGGGCGGCACGGTCGATGCGGTCGGGAAGGGCGGCGGCCACGCCGTCGCCCGTCGATCCCCAGTCGCTCGACGCCGCGTACACGCTCGTGGGCACCACGACCGCGTGCAGGTAGGTGAAGAGCGGTCGCATCGCGTAGTCGAGCGCGAGCGAGTGGCGCTCGCTGCCGCCGGTCGCCGCGATGAGCACGGGCATGTCGGTGAGCGACTGCGGGTCGAGCACGTCGATGAACGACTTGAACAGTCCGCTGTAGCTCGTGGTGAACACGGGCGTCACCGCGATGACCGCGTCGGCACCGGTGACCGTCTCGATAGCCTTCTCGAGTTTCGGGCTCGGGAAGCCGGTCATCAGGTTGTTCACGACGTCGGCGGCGGTGTCGCGCAGTTCGATGATCGACACCTCGGCGTCGATACCCTGCGATTCGAGGGCGCGAGCCGTGGCATCCGCCAGCCTGTCGGCGAGAAGTCTCGTCGACGACGGCTGGCTGAGTCCCGAGGTGATGACGGCGATCTTGCGCGTGGTCATGCCGACACCTCCGCTTCGACAGGCTCGGCGGCCGAGGCGACGAGGGCGGCGTCGCGCTTCGCGACGAGGGCCTCGTGGGTGGGGCCGTCGGGCACGTTCGCGGGGCGGTTCACGGCGAGCTCCTTGCGCAGCACGGGGATGACCTCCTCGCCAAGGATGTCGAGCTGCTCGAGCACGGTCTTCAGCGGCAGGCCCGCGTGGTCCATGAGGAACAGCTGGCGCTGGTAGTCGCCGTAGTGGTCGCGCATCGACGCGTAGCGGTCGATGACCTGCTGCGGGCTGCCGACGGTGAGCGGGGTCTGCTCGGTGAAGTCCTCCATCGTCGGGCCGTGGCCGTAGACGGGGGCGTTGTCGAAGTACGGGCGGAACTGCTTCACCGCGTCCTGCGAGTTCTTCGCCATAAAGGCCTGGCCGCCGAGTCCGACGATCGCCTCGCTCGCCGTGCCGTGCCCGTAGTGCTCGAAGCGCTGGCGGTAGTAGCCGATGAGCTTCATGTAGTGCTCCTTCGGCCAGAAGATGTTGTTCGCGAAGAATCCGTCGCCGTAGTAGGCGGCCTGTTCCGCGATTTCGGGAGAGCGGATGCTGCCGTGCCAGACGAAGGGAGCGACACCGTCGAGCGGGCGCGGGGTCGACTGGAAACCCTGGAGGGGCGTGCGGAACTTGCCCTCCCAGTTGACGAAGTCCTCGCGCCAGAGGCGCTGGAGCAGCGCGTAGTTCTCGATCGCGAGCGGGATGCCGTCGCGGATGTCCTTGCCGAACCACGGGTAGACGGGGCCGGTGTTGCCGCGGCCCATCATCAGGTCGACGCGGCCGTCGGCCACGTGCTGCAGCATCGCGTAGTCCTCGGCGATCTTCACCGGGTCGTTGGTCGTGATGAGCGTCGTCGCGGTCGACAGGATCAGGCGCTCGGTCTTCGCGGCGATGTAGCCCAGCATGGTGGTGGGGCTCGACGGCACGAACGGCGGGTTGTGGTGCTCGCCGAGCGCGAAGACCTCCATCCCGACCTCTTCGACCTTCTGCGCGATGGTCAGGATGTTCTTGATGCGCTGGTGCTCGGTGGGGGTGGTGTCGTCGGTGGGGTCGGTCGTCACGTCTCCGACCGTGAAGATTCCGAACTGCATTCCTGTGCTCATGATTCCTGTGCCCTCCCGGGTTGCCTGTGGTGCCGCTCGCGCAAGTCTATGCGTTTGCATGTACTGGTCCAAACGGATGACGCGGCGAATCTATTCCCACGACGCGCTCAGCCCCGGCGGCATCGCCGGACACTCGATGCGCAGGCGTTCGAACTTCTCCGCGTCGCGGGTGACGATGCTCCAGTACGGGCTCCACGGCCCGATCACACTCTGGGCGAGGAACGCCTCCCGGCTGGGGACGTCGTCGATGCTCTCGCCCTGCAGCCCGAGGCACGGCACGAGAAAACGCAGGTAGTAGTCGTAGACGTACTCGAGTTGCGCCGCGCTGAGGATCAGGCCGGGCGGCGCGATCGGTTGGAACGAGAGTTCGCAGGTGAAGCTCGCGAGCTTCTGCTCCGTCGACGGATTCGGGTCGGGCTCGGTGATCGTGAGCGAGCCGCCCTGCGCGCTGTACTCGTCGAAGCCGGCGGCGTTCATGCAGCCGGCGACCGATGTCGCCCAGCTCTCGGGGCTGGAGAACCTGATGGCCGGGGTGGCGGGCCGCTCGACCGCGGGCCCGAAGCCGAGCGCCTCCCAGTGCGCGTCGGCGACCGCGGCGTAGTACTCGGCGATGTCGGCGTCGGTCGGTCCGGGCGGGAGCGGCGCCGCTGTACACCCCGACAGCGCGACGACGACGGCCACGGCCGCGGCCACGAGACATCCGCCCCTGTTCACTCCCCCATCATGACGGGTGGCGGGCCCGCCAGCGCAGCAACACGTACGCCGCGAGCAGAATCGTCATCGCGATGGCCGCGCCGAGCAGGGTGTCGAAGAAACGTTCGCCGACGATCACGCCGACATCGGACGTGCCGGCTTGGGCGGCGATCGTGAGCGCGAGCGGGGTGATGAACACGAGGGCGAGGCCGTAGTTGCGGATCACCACGAGCTCGACGACGAACTGCAGCGCCATCAGCAGCAGGGCGAGCCCGATGCCGCTCGGGCTGGCGAGCGAGACGAGAGCGAACAGGCCGAGGCCGACGAGGGTGCCGAGCACGCGGTGCACGGCGCGCAGGCCGGTGAGGCGCAGGCGGTGGCCGTTCTGCAGGATCGCGACCACGGCGACGACCACCCAGTAGGCCCGGTGGATGCCGAGCGGGGCGGTCACCAGCACCGCGATGCCGGTCGCGATGACGAGGCGCACGAGGATGATCCTGATCGTGGCGTCGATCTCGAAGCGCATCGGCGCCCGCGGCACGGCGGCGTCGGCCGCGCGCACCCGCGGGAGCACGAGCGGCGCGAGCACAACCAGGTAGGCGACGACCAGGCCGAGGGCGAGCATGCCGAGAACGAGCCAACCGTCCACCGCTCCGCCGTCGAGGTCGGCGGGGCCGGCGACGTGGCCGCTCACCCCGGCGACGAGCACGAAGAACAGGGCGCCGGGCGGACCGACGTTCAGGCCGAGGCACAGGGTCGCCGAGCCGGCGGCCACGACGAACAGCACGGCGAGGCTCAGCACGGTGCTGGCCGATGCGGCGATGCCGAGGGCGCTCGCCGCGAGGAAGCCGAGGGCGAGCCACGGCAGTTTCGCCGCGCGGTCCCGGCGGCTGCGCGCGGTCAGGTAGAGCGCGAGGAAGGCGCCGCTGCTGGCGAGCAGGCCGAGTTCGGGGCGGCCGGCGACGGCGAATCCCACGGTCGGGATTCCGATCGCGACGGCGCCCTGCAGGGCGACGAACAGGCGGGGCGGGCTCGGGCGCAGCTCGACGATGCTGCGCAGGTCGGAGCGGAAGGTCATGGTTCTCCGATACGGGGTGTGCTGTATCTAGGCTACAACTCGGGGCCGCTACAGCCGCAGCGTCGCCTCGGCCGCCTCGGTCAGCGCGATGCCGTAGCTGCGTCCGTGGCCGGCGGCATGCACCGCGAGCGGGTGCAGCTGGTGCACGGGCACGCGGTCGCGCCAGCCCTCGCGCAGCGGGCTCTCGCGGTCGTACGCCGCGAGCACACGCTCGAGGTGCGGGCAGCCGAAGAGCGCGAGCATCGCGAGATCGGTCTCGCGGTGTCCGCCGTGGGCGGCGGGGTCGATGAGAACCACCCGCTCGGCCGACCAGAGCACGTTGCCGTTCCAGAGGTCACCGTGCAGTCGGGCGGGCGGTTCGGAGTCGTCGAAGTCGCCGTCGGCGATGCGGTCGCAGGCCTCGCGGATGACGCGTGCCTCGGCCCCGAGCACGGTGCCGGCCTCCACGGCGGCGGCCAGGTAGGGCAGCACCCGGTCGCGGGCGTAGAAGCGCCCCCACCGGGTCTGCCGTGCCGTGGTGAGCGGGCGGCGGCCGATGAACGTCGGGCCGGTGTAGCCGTGCGGGGGCGAACCGAAGGCGGCGGCCCCGGCGGCGTGGGTGCGGGCGAGGGCTGCGCCGAACGCGTCGGCGGCCTGCTCGGTCGGGAGCGCCTCGGCGACCTCCTCGAGTTCGATGATGCCGGGAGCCACGCGGATCACCGCTGCGGTCGCGACACCGCCGTCGGCTTCTGCCAGCCAGGCCAGTCCGGCTGCTTCCGCCTCGAAGAATCCGGCAGGGGCATCCGGATTTCGCTTGATGAAGGTCATGTCCTATTTAACCCACGAAAGCCGCCATCCCGAGGGATGACGGCTTCCGTGCCAAGAACGTGTTCGTCCGTAGCGGTGCGAACTAGCGGCGCAGTCCGAGACGTGCGATCAGCGAGCGGTAACGCTCGATGTTCACGTCGGAGAGGTAGCCGAGCAAGCGACGACGCTGGCCGACCAGCAGAAGCAGTCCACGACGCGAGTGGTGGTCGTGCTTGTGCTCTTTCAGGTGCTCGGTGAGGTCCAGAATTCGTGCGGTCAGCATAGCGACCTGCACTTCGGGGCTTCCCGTGTCACCGGGGTGAGTGGCGTACTCGTCGATGATTGCTTTCTTGGCATCTGGTGCTAAAGGCATAGATGGCCCCTTTCCCTCGTTGCGCGGTGCCGGTCACAGGATGTGCCAGCTCTCTTTATCCGCGGCCGTTTGACGGCAACCTTGGGAGTTTAGCAGGTTTGGGGCGGGCGGCGGGAGCGCGGATGAACCGGGGCCTCAGGAAACAAATTCGCGCAAGAGCGCCGACATAGACTCGGTCGCGCTTTCGACCCACAAAAACGTTACTTTTTTCGTCTTACAGGACTCTCGAAGCGAAATGCTCTCAGAGTGCCCTATTTTCCCTGTGATGCATACAATGATCGCCCCAGAGCTTGCCGCGCCAGAAACGAGTTTGTCCAGGTTCCGAGGAGGCTTGTTCTTCTCGCTCGGACGCCAGTCGAAGTCGTTCGAGTTCTTGCCCAATCGAGCACTTAGGTTTTCGATCAAACGAGAATCGACTTGCCCACCTACAAAAACGATCTTCCGCCCGCTCAATTCGGTCGCGAGTTCGCGATCCCGTTCTTCCGCGGTTGGGCTATTCGGATCAAAGACCAAGACGACATTTAGGGGTGGTTCGGACTCGCAAATGAGATCGGTCACGCCAACGTTCCAGAATCGCTCCGACGTTGACAAAGCCACCCCGTGGTTAGGCCCAGCCCCAACCAAGTCATCAATAAGAAGGCTTGTGTGAAAGGAATTCCCAAATCTGGCCGCGGAAAGCGAGGCTTTCGAATCGAGAACGCTATGACGATCCGGGATTTTGCCCAGTAGTCGCAAGACGACGCGATGAACGCTAGCGGACAATCCGGCTGGAATCCATGCCCGGTCGCGGGGCACTTCGACTGTGTAAAAATCCGTCAGCGCCTCGTAGCTTCGCCAACCGATAGTCGCACGACCCGCGCGTTCCCAAGTGATAAGTTCCTCCCAGAACTCGGCCAACTTAGCGGGGTCCCCGTTAGACGTTGGAATCACGAGTCCTGGATCGATCAGATCTGAAGTCATTCCCCCGCCTCCTCGCGCAATCTTGCAGCGACAGCTCGAACGATTCCGAGCGAATCCTCATCCTGAGCGTCAAAGAATCCTTCCGGCCATTCACTGAAATCGCCCAGCTCGGACAGAGAGAGGCGTCGAACGTTGGTATTTCCTTCGGATTGCTCTGCGAAAAGCACTTGGACTTTGCCGGGCGAAACCGTTCCCTCCGCCACTCGGCGTCGAAGTCGAGTGATTAGATACTCGCTATGCGTCTCGACAATGAACCGTACGTCTGGACGAGCCCTCAGGAAAAAATCCGCGAGTCGCGATTGAACTTGTGGATGCAGGTGAAGTTCCGGTTGCTCTACGAGCAAGGTGGAGCCTCGCGGGACGCTCAGTCCAGCGACAAGTACCGGCAGCAATTGGCTAGCTCCGACTCCAATAGTCGTGAGGTCTCGGAAAACACCGTTTACGCGCAATTCGACCCCGCGACCGAGTTTCCCGTGGTCGGAGATCTTTATGTAGTCACCGAGCCCGAAATATCGACACCAGTCCGCTACCGCGCCAGGTAACGACTTGCGAGTGCGTGTGCCATCCCAGTTGTAGTACTGGACAAGATCGTCTTTCCGCCGAGTGAGGACTTCTGCAGTCAGCTCACCCTTAGCACCAACAGGAAGCGACTGGACTCGCTCGTCCCACGCGCCGTGGACGACTCGCGGCTCGTCGCGCAGCGGTCCGAGATAGGCGATCTCTTGCCCAAACTCGCTGATCGCGTTGCCGATCCCCCCGAGATACTCCAAGACGAGCTCGTGCGTAGCAGCGGCGTCTGCCTCAACCATTCCCTCTAGGCCGCGTCCCCCCGCAGCGACGTACCCGTATCGATAAGACTCGGGAGCAAACACTGCCCATTCAATGAGTGTCCGCTTTCGCACTGCTCGCTGTAGCAGATCCTCGAATTGCTCAGGGGACAAAGCGAGCACCTGTTTCGCTGTCCAGCGTGGGTTTGCTCCCGCTGGCAAACCGTCCGGCCGTGATAAACCATGAGCGTTGATAAACGCGTTTCTGCTAACCAAGCGGTTTACTTCGAAGAGCGCCTCGTACGGGAAACGCTCGGCCTCGAAATAGTCAGTTAGCGTCGTTCGGATGGTGCGCTCGATGCTGTCTTTGTCGCGATGAACGGCGAGGCTTGTGGGCATGAGACCGCTAAAAAGAACGTACATGCGGTTCGGAGCTCGCCGACCGGCTATCGTCGTCACTCGCAGAACCGTGGTGTCACCAGGAGCCCGAAGTAGAACTGCGTTCACATCAACTGCAGACATTCGTGAGGATGTAGACGCGAACATCGTTATTCCGGTTCTGGAATCGACGACTTCGAACGCGACAGGAATCAGGCGGTTGTCTGTTTCGTCAGCGGCTAGAGCGATCGACACTTTCGCTTCGCCGAGTACCCCTACCGGGGAACTTGCATCGAAATTCACTTCGAACGAGAACTCGACGTTTTTTTGATCGCGTCGAATGACGTCGACAGGACGCCCCAAACGAACTAACGGTCCGTTCAGCACTACCGACGGCCCCCAGCCGAAACTCTGGCCGACGAGCAGAAGCGATTGCAGGACCGAAGACTTACCTGAACTATTGGCTCCTGTAAGGACTGACAACGGGGATACGTCCATGCTTGCACGGGCGAGCGCCTTGAAGTCGCCTACGCTCCATTTGGTAATCTTGGTCATTCTCGCCAATTCTGTATGCGTAGCGCCGAAGCGCTAGGGCGACCCTCATTCAGGCCCTTGCCAAAATTACTCGAGTGAACCTCAGACAGAAACCCCTGAAACTAGGCACGTGACCACGCAGCGGAGCAACACCTTAAGTCTTGGGCCGCACTTCCTCCGGTACTCAGCGCCCGTAATACTTTTGTCCCTCCCAAGCATTTAGTTCGACGGGCCTGTGGAGAAGTGCGGGTGGTGTCGGTGGGGCCGCTTTCGATGTCGGCATGAACGAATCAGAGAGTGATCCGGCCGCCGACGCGGGCTCCGCGTCGGCCGACGGTGGTGGGCGTTTCGACGGCTCGCCACCTGATGTTTTTCTCGAGGAGTACCGGGCGGCGCTCGACGCCGTGGAGGCGGCGGAGCGGGCCATCGCGGCCGCGCACGCCGACCGTGCCGCAGCGATCGAGCGGTTCCGCATGGCGAGCGAGCAGATGTCGTTCGCAATGCGCGACGCCACCGGCGAGCACGGCTGGTCGGAGGAGGTGTGCGCCGAGAAGGTCGTGGTGATGGAGCTCGTCGGTGTGCTGCGCGTCTGCGACAACACGGCGCGCAATCTCGTCTGGCAGAGCAAGCTGCTGATGAGCCGGCTGCCCGCCACGTTGACCGCGCTGCGGGAGGGGTCGATCAGCTACCCGCATGCCCGGGTGCTCATCGACCAGGGCTCGTCGGTACCGCCCGAGAAGATCGCGGAGTTCGAGCAGACGCTGGTGCCCCGCGCGAAGGAGGTGACCGTGCCGAAGCTGAAGACGGCGGCGATCCGGCTGCGCGAGAAGCTGCAGCCCACCTCCAGCGTCGAACGCCACATCGAGGCGGTCGAGAAGCGCACCGTGTGGTTCGAGCCCGCCGACGACGGCATGGCGGTCGTCGGCGCGACTCTGAGTGCCGAGATCGTGCAGGCGATCCGCGACCGGCTGACGGTCATCGGGGATGCCGCGAAGATCGACGGCGACGAGCGCACGCCGGCGCAGAGAAGGGCAGACGCGTTCTCCGACCTGCTGCTCACCGGCGACACCTGCGCGGCGACGCTCGAGGGCACGGGCGGCGAGCGCGGGAACGTCGGGCACGGCATCCGGCCCAGGGTGCTCGTGACCGTGCCGGTGCTCACCCTCCTCGGTCGCGACGACGAGCCGGGCGATCTCGAGGGGTACGGGCCGATCGATCCGGAGACCGCGCGGCAGCTGGCGGCGCATGCTCCGAGTTTCACCCGCCTGCTGGTGCATCCGGTTTCGAGTGCGATCCTCGACTTCGACCGCACGACGTACGCGGTGCCCGCCGACCTCAAGACCGTGGTGCGGCTGCGCGACGGAGTGTGCCGGGCGATCGGGTGCGAGCGGCCGGCGACGCACACCCAGCTCGACCACACCGACGAGTGGGCGAAGGGTGGGGCGACCAAGCTCGGCAACCTCGCCTGCCTCTGCGACGAGCACCACAGGGTGAAGACCTACACCCGGGTGAAGATGCGCAATCTGCCGGGCGGCGACATCGAATGGACGCTGCCGAGCGGGCGCACCTACCTGACGCGTCCCGCGACGCGGCCGCCGTCGCCCGAGGGTCC